>Ga0335084_10001246_pt1 | contig 23425 bp, 26 predicted proteins | sample Lox_Sample_44_FD_206721 | JGI IMG/M metagenome (GOLD analysis project Ga0335084, IMG submission 206721) | Soil microbial communities from Loxahatchee National Wildlife Refuge, Florida, United States - Lox_Sample_4.4 | ecosystem: Environmental > Terrestrial > Soil > Wetlands | place: USA...
TCCATCCGTTGCTTGAGCTCCTTGTCCGGATTGAGCGCTCGTGCGATGTCGCGGCTTGCGCGGTTGGCGGCCCGGTGCTCGCGCGATCCCGGGAACACCTCGACGAAGTAGTAAACGATGCATCCGACGATCGGAAAGCTCAGGATCACGAACGCCCACCAGTATGGCCGGCCCGTCTTGAATACGTGGTAAATGAAGCAAGCCTGGATAATGAGGGTCAGAATGATCAGCGGCATGGCGCCCCCTGCGGCAACACGATCGCATAGATGCTGCAAGCATCATACCCGGGTTCGCTTCCCGATCCATCCTTCCGCAGTCCAGGCGGATCCCTACGGGTCTAGCCGCGGTTGCCATCTTGGTTGCGCGAACGCGGCTAGCGGTTGAGTTGCTTTGCGATTGAAAAACGGGGGCGGGAGTTCAACGAGCCAACAGCGTCTCGAACTCAGCGAAGGTGGCGCCAACCTCGAGGCTCTGGAGCTGCAGACCGAGCTGACGCGCGATCTGCGTCGTGGAGAACAGGCCGCACACGGTCTGTAGCGGGATCGGGTGTGGCAGCGCGGCCAGCGTTTCGTGGAAGGTCGGCTCGTGCACCTCGACCACGATGGCGTGTTGACGACCGGCCCGCTTTAGCGTGGATAGCACGTGGCCGACTTTGGCGCCGCGCACGTCCGCCATGTTGATTGCCTCGAGGTACGCGTGCGCCGTCATGATCTCGCGCACAAGCACCTCCTCCCTGGACACCTCCCTCGTCTGCATGGCCTGCACCACTTTCTCGCCGAGGATGTCTGTCGCCGTGATCAGACCGAGGAGGCCATCCTGCGCGTCGGTGACGAACAGCAGGCGCACGCCGTGCCGAATCATCTCGGCGTTGGCGGCCTCGATCGAGGCTTCCGGCTCGATGGTCAGGGCAGCGAACTGTTTCAGATCGGTCATGACATCCAGCGCGGAACTCTCCAGCGTCACCCGCTCGGGCAAGTGCTGAGCGGGATGGTGCAGCCGGATACCCTGCGCTAAGGCGGTCACGGGCAGCGGCAGGAAGTATTCGCGCATCATCGTGTGGCCTCTTTCCATCTATGCCGTGGTCTCCGGCATGCATTTTTGACCGTGGCCTCGGCGTTGGCGTTCACTCGCAGGGGCGGCAGGCCAGGAGCGCGGTCTGATCGGAATCAGAGCCCGGCGACAGCGGCAAGAAGCCAGGTTACGCCCACTTCAGCTGAGCTGCATGTGCCAGCCGCGGGTCCCAGTCGAACCTGGTCAAGGCAACAGCTGATGGCCTCGTCAGTCCTGTTTGAGTGCCTCGACCTGGATGCGGAGATGGACCTTGCCGGCGTCACCCTCGCCGTACTTGCTCATTTTCATTCCGAACTCGGACCAGTTGAGATCGCCTTCTGCGTCGGCACCGCACACTTCTTTCTTGATCACAGGATGGGGTATGCAATTAAAGCTGTTGATGACGAGCTTCACCGGACGCGTGACGCCCATGATGGTGATCTGGCCGTCGACGGTTTTTGGCTTGTCCCCGACGAACTGCAGCGTGCCTTTATAGGTGGCTGTCGGAAACTTCGCGACGTCGAAGAAGTCCTCGGAGCGGGCTTTCTCGTTCATCGTGTCCAGACCAAAATCGATGCTGGCCGTGTCGACCACGATCTCCGCCGTGCCCGTCCGGGCAGCCCGGTCGATGGTGATGCTGCCGCGGGTCCTATCGAACTTGCCGCGCCAGATCGAAATCCCCATGTGCGAGAACTCGATGCTGGGATAGGTATGATTCGGATCGACCGCGTACTTGTCGGGCGCGCCGAAAGATGGTCCAGCCAGGCCCGCAATGAGAGCGGAGATCATCAGTTTCCTGCCAAACATTCGCGTGCTTCTCCTTCGTTGTCCCGTGGTCAGGCTGGTCACGGGCGAGTTTCCGCGTCGCCGTAGCGGTCGTGGTGCCGGACCCAGGCCATCGTGAAGGCGAGGTCATCCTCGTCGCGGCCTTTCGGCACGAGGTCCAGGTAGTTGTAAGCGCCGACGAGCAGATCCAGGCCACGGCCGTAGGTCGAGTAGGTGTGATAGATGCCGTCGCCATTGCGCACGAAAACGCTGGCACCGGGCTGCTCGCCCTTTACATGATAGGTATGGCCCAGCCGTTCGAGCGTCGCCTTGTCCCGATAGTTGTACTCGACTGGGGCAACGGCTTCGTCCATCGTCGCGTGGAAGTCGTAATTGAAGTGGCTGCCGTGCGACGAGACCCACTTGAATCGCCAGCCCATGCGTTGCTGGAACAGCCGAATCTCCTCCAGAGGTGCGCGCGATACCGCGACGAAAGTCACGTCGCGCGCCGCGAGGTGCGCCAGCGTGCCGTCGACGTGATCGGCCAGGAACGAGCAACTGGGGCAGCCCTGCTCCCAACCCGGGCCGAACATGAAGTGATAGACGATCAACTGGCTGCGTCCGTCGAAGAGGTCGGCTAGTGTCCGCTTCCCGCTGGGGCCGTCAAAAACGTAATCCTTCTCGACCCTGACCCAGGGCAGATTGCGCCGCTCGGCACTCAACTGGTCGCGCAGTCGAGTGAGTTCCTTTTCCTTGGCCAGAAGCGTCTTGCGTGCGGCGATCCATTCATCTCGTGATGCCACTCTCGACTGATTCATATCGGGACGGTCCATATCGGTCTCCTTTGATTGCGGTTGTCGGGCTGGTGGCACGACTATTTCTTCGTCCCCACCCCCATCTCGCGAAAGCGTTCGACCGCCTCGCTGGGGCCGAAGTCTTCCAGCTCGTAGAGCTGGCGCACCTCGATCTCGCCTTCCTTGCCGTCGGTGGGATTCGGAAAGCGCTTTGTCCATTCGATCGCCTCTTGCCTCGACTTCGCCTGAATGAGCGTGTAGCCCGCGATGAGCTCCTTCGTCTCGGCGAAGGGGCCGTCGATGAATGTGCGCTTGTCTCCCGAATACTTGATGCGCCAACCTTTGGAGCTCGGCTGGAGGCCGGAGGCATCGAGCAACGCGCCGGCTTTCACCAGCTCTTCGTGGTATTTCGCCATGGTGGCAATGAGCTTCTCCTCCGGCATGGCGCCGGCCTCGGACTCCTTGGTGGCCTTGACAATAATCATGAATCGCATCGTCGTATCTCCTGTTGGTTGAGGTCCGGAGCCGGGTTTTCCGGCGGTCTCGACCGGACTTGGTCCTTCCGCTGGGTGGAACGGCTGTCTGCACCCAATAGTCGTTTGGCGGGGTGCCAAATCGACAACGGTCCGATCAATCCTGCAGTTCGGCCAGCCGTCGCTCGAGAAACCGCCGCTCCGGCTCCTGCCGCGTAAGGCTTAGTGCACGCTCGTAAGAGGCCCGGGCTTCCGCTGTTCTCCCCAGCCTCCTGTAAAGGTCCGCCCGCACCGAGTGCGCCAGGTGATAGCCTTCCAGATCGCCGCGCGCCAGGATGGCGTCGATGAGCGCCAGGCCCGCGAGCGGGCCATCTCGCATCGCCACCGCTACGGCGCGGTTCAGCTCGACCACAGGCGACGGATCCGCGCGGGCAAGCACATCGTAGAGTCCTACGATCTGCGCCCAGTCGGTCGCCGCGGAGTCGCGCGCCTCGGCGTGCACTGCCGCGATCGCTGCCTGCAGGGTGTAGGGGCCGAACCGGCGCGACAGCAGTGCGCGTTCCACCAGCGCCAACCCCTCGGCGATCAGAGCACGGTTCCACAGCGCGCGGTCCTGGTCGTTCAGCAGCACGAGATCGCCATCCGGCGAAGTGCGGGCCGCTCGGCGCGATTCGTGCAGCAGCATCAACGCCAGCAGACCGGCCGCCTCCGGCTCGGGCAGCAACTCGACCAGCAGCCTTCCGAGACGGATCGCCTCGCCCGACAGATCATGCCGCGTCAGCGACGCACCCGATGATGCGGAGTAGCCCTCGTTGAACACCAGGTAGATCACGCGAAGCACGCTGTCGAGCCGATCCGGCAGGTCAGCCCGGGACGGCACCTGATAGGGAATGCGCGCGTCGCGGATCTTCGTCTTGGCGCGCACAATGCGCTGCGCCAGCGTGGGCGCCGGCGTGATGAACGCGCGGGCGATTTCCTCGGTCGTGAGTCCGCACACCTCGCGCAGCGTGAGCGCAACCTGTGCGTCCGGCGACAGCGCGGGGTGACAGCAGGTGAAGACGAGCCGCAGCCGGTCGTCCTCGATGCCGTCGGCTTCCCATGCCGCGTCTTCCTCGGTGGCGGGGTCGACTGGCTCGGCGATATCGTCAAGCGGGTCGAAGCGGGCGCGCCGGCGAATGCTGTCGATGGCCTTGAACCGCCCCGCCGAGACCAGCCACGCCCGTGGATTGGCGGGCACACCGTCGCGCGGCCACTGCTCCAGCGCTGCCCTGAAGGCGTCATGCAGCGCCTCCTCGGCGACGTCGAAGTCACCCAGCAGGCGTATCAGCGTGGCGAACACGCGGCGCGACTCGGCGCGGTAGATCGCATCCACACGCTCGCGCGTACGGTCCGCCGCATCGTGGGTCATCGGCACCTCCCTCGCGTCACCGCGGATCCCCGTATCGCCCGTGTGTTGCCCGTCCTGCTTGGGCGAGTCTCATCGCCGAAAACGCAAAGCCGATTTCGGTTCACCACGATGATCATCCATGACATGTCAAAGCGGTCAGCCAGGCTCCGGGCTATCCTTGAAACGCGTGAGTATCGTGATGCCGGCGTCGAGCGCACTGCGGTAGAACTCGACGGCCTCCTCGCAGCGGCCGTCGAAGAACACGTAGGGTTGGACTTTCATTGCATCTCCTTCTCACGGTTCGGAAATGAGAGTTACCCATGGCGTGACCATCTGAAGCCGAGGGTAAGTATGGTCGACCGAGACTCAGCGAGATCGACATGCCGGACTCTTTTTGTGCCGGTCGAGGCATCCCGCGACCGTCGCCGGCAAGCTTCAGATAGTAACGTTCAAAGGCGCTCCCTTGTCCGGGGCTGTGGCCCGCCGGAACCCCCGGGTCATAGCTCTCCTGCTTCTGTGAGGTTAGTATTCCTGATGACAGGTCTTTAGGGGAAGGGCATTGGGCGATACTAGCGTCCGGCAACGCCTGGCAGCGATCCTGGCAGCCGACGTCGCAGGCTACTCGCGCCTGATGGCGATGGACGAACGCGCGACAGTGGCTGCGCTGGATGCGGCGCGCACTGTGTTCAGAACGCACATCGAATCCAGCCAGGGACGCGTCATCGATATGGCCGGCGACTCAGTGTTGGCAGTGTTCGAGACCGCCACCGGGGCGGTGTCGGCAGCCCTCGCCATTCAAAAGGAAGTCAATTCGTTAGCAGAAACCATCCCCGAAGATCGCCGAATGCGATTTCGAATCGGCGTGCACTTGGGCGACGTCATCGAAAAATCCGACGGCACGATCTATGGCGATGGCGTGAACATCGCCGCGCGTCTGGAGAGTATCGCCGACCCCGGCGGCGTCACGGTTTCGGAGTCGATTCGCACAGCGGTCAAGGGGAAGGTGGGCGCCGCCTTCGAGGACCAGGGCATGAGGCAGGTGAAAAACATCGCTGATCCGGTGCGCGCCTACCGGGTGGGCCCTGAAAACAGCGCCGCTCCGAAGGCCGCAGCTGCCGCCGGCGGCGCGAACCTTTTGATCCCGGACAAGCCGTCGATCGCGGTGCTGCCCTTCACCAACATGAGTGGCGACCCGGAGCAGGACTACTTCGCCGACGGCATCACGGAAGACATCATTACCGATATCTCCAAGATATCCAGCCTTTTTGTCATCGCCCGCAACTCGTCCTTCGTGTTCAAGAACCGGAGCGTCGACGTGAAGGAGGTTGGCGGGAAGCTGGGCGTAAGACATGTGCTGGAAGGCAGCGTCCGCAAAGTGGGCATGAAAGTCCGGATCAATGTGCAGCTCATCAACGCCGAAACCGGCGGTCATGTCTGGGCCGAACGCTACGACCGGGACTTGGAGGACATCTTTGCGGTACAAGACGAAGTGACGCGCAGAATTGTCGACGCGCTCAAGGTCAACCTCACCAGTAGCGAACTGGTGCGCCGTGAAGATCGCGGCAAGGTGAATCCGGAGGCTTATGACTATCTGATTCGCGGCAGGAGCTGTATCTTGCAATTCACCGCCGACGCGCTCGTCGAGGGTCGTGCAATGCTGGAACGAGCCCTTGCTATCGACGCCGGATTGGCGCCGGCCTGCGCGAGTTTGGCGATCCTCTACTGCACCGAGTACGTGAATGGTTGGAACAACCCCGGGGCGGACCATCTCGAGCGAGCGCTCGAGTTGGCAGACAAGGCCTGCCAAATGGACCAATTCGAACCGGCTTCGCATCATGCGCGTGCCATCGCCCTGATGTGGCTGCGGCAGCTTGACCACGCAGAGCAAGCCGCGCAGCGGGCCATCGAACTCGATCCCAATCGGGCCGAAGCCTATGGGTGCCTCGGAAACGTATTGGATTTTGCCGGCCAGCACGAGAACGCGATCAGGCTCTTTGAGCAAGCGTTACGGCTTGACCCCCAGTTCGACCTGTGGATCCATGCTTGTGGCCGAGCCCAGTTCGCACTAGAACGCTACGACGAGGCCGAGGCGTCGTTCAAGCGCCGCCTGATCCGCATGCCGCGATCGGACGTAACGCGCGCCTATCTCGCCGCGCTCTACGGCCATACCGGCCGACATGAAGAGGCGCGCCAGATGTGGCGGGAACTGATGGCAATCAACCCCAAGTACTCGTTGGAACACGTGCGGCAGGTCATGCCCTATCGGACGCCGGCGACTCTCGACCGGTTCGTCGATGGCCTGCGCAAGGCGGGGCTCGGGAACTTTACATGATGCCGCGCCTGCCGTGATTTCTGGCCGCTGACGCGGCCGGCACGTCGACGCTTGGATGGTTGCGCGGTCCGAGATCGAAGCGCGCGCCCTCAGTGCCTGGAATGAACTCGAACGAGGCCTCGACCGAGCTCCGCGCCTCGTCGATGAGGCGATCAAGGGCCGCGTCGTCGTGACCCGGATCGTGGTGGAAGGTGACCAGCCGCTTGACCTCTGCGGCAGCGGCAAACCCCACTGCGTGCAGTAGAGCGCTGTGTCCCCACCCTACGCGCTGCGAGTACTCCGCCGCGCTGTACTGCGCGTCGTGGATGAGAAGGTCAGCGCCTGCCGCAAGGTCGAAGCCCGATGTCCAGTCCGACTGCTCGGGAAATCGGCGCGCCCCCAGGGCCGGCTCGTGGTCGGGGATGTATGCGATCGAGACACCGCCCTCGGTGATCCTGTATCCAACCGTTGGCCCCGGATGGCATACGAGCGCGGCGACGATCTTGAGTTCCCCTATTTCGAACCCTTGGAGCGGCACGTCGTGCAGTGTGAGGCGGCACAGGAGCTCGCGCAGGCGAACCGGGAAAAGGGGCGGTGAGAGGTAACGGCTAAGGCGCGCCTGCAGGTCGAGAGTCGTGGAGGGAGGTCCCCAGATATGGACCTCTTGACCGGGCTGATCCAGGGGTCTGAAGAAACCCAGCCCCTGGATGTGATCCATGTGCAGGTGAGTCAGGAGCACGTCCACTCGCCCCGCGTCGGGTCCGAGGTTTGCCCCGAGACGTCGAATGCCCGTGCCAGCATCGAGGACCAGCAACGTGCCGTCGGAGCCTCGCACCTCCACGCATGAGGTATTACCTCCGTAGCGAACGGTCTCAGGCCCGGGAGTCGCCAATGAGCCGCGCGTTCCCCAAAGTGTCACCCTCATCCTGAGCGTACCCCCATCAAGATCGCCACCGCGCCCAGATTCCGACCGCCTTGCCCCTCCAGCGGGAACGCCGTTGACTCGACCTTCCTGCGGCTGCCGTCTGGCATACGCATCCAGAATGCGCGGTGCGCCGCTTGGCGCGTCTGCAGAGCGATGACCAGCGGGCGCGTTTCGAGCGGGAGGGGTGAACCGTCTTCAGCAGTCGGATCAATCATGGCGTACCACTCCGAGAGCGGAATTTCGCCAGTCTCGTCGAATCGCCGGCCAAGGATCGTTTCTGCGGGCTCGTTGTAGAAAAGGAGATTCCCTTCCGGGTCGAACAGCATGATTGGCATCGCGAGGTAACTCGCGAGCTGTCGCATCAGGATGATTTCAATCGCTCTCTGAGTCATGCTAGCACTCTGTATATACCCAAATGCCTTCGCCTGGCAAACGGCAGAAAGCGTCTCGATGGCGCGCCTCTTCAGAGGGAAGCGCAAGCGGTTTCAGCCGACCTCCGAGGACTTGTTCTGCGTCCGCTTCGGCAGAGCTCTAAAAGATCGGTATGGGTTGGAAATGCCCCGATCATGGACCGATCGGAAGCTGTTCCAAGAGAAAAACGCCGCTGCGGCGCCCGATCCGCAATTGATCCGTAGGTCCCCTTGCAGCATACTCCAGAGCGGGAAGCGGCTTCGCGACCCATGGAACGACGACACACAGGATTTCTTGGGGAGGTTCGTCATGAAAGTGCCACGTCATATCAGTAACTCGCTTTGGCTTCTGGTTATCGGGCTGGGGAGCAGTCTTACAGTAGCTTCGGGCGCCTGGGCTCAGGACAAGCACTCGATTTCCTGGAATTCCCCGGCAGGCAGCAGCCGCTACACGGAGCAGCATGTGATCGACGTGGGCGATGTGCCTGGCCACCAAGTGAGGGTCTTCGAGCTCTATGGGGGGCCTTCTGCGAGCGCGCCCAGTTTCGATGGCGCGAAAGTCGTGGAGAGCTGGACGCGGGGGATGACCGATTACACGAATCTGAACGGCCCCGCGTTTATCTACGGGCACTACGTTCTCTCCGACGGCAACAAGATCTTCTGGCGCTTGAACGGGCTGGCACAGAGCACGCTCAACGCCGACGGATCTCGGCGAACGACATTCACCGGCGTGATCACCCTGACCGGAGGCACTGGTAAGTTTAAGGGTGTGCGCGGCATGATCCGGGCGGCCGGCGTATTCGACCCGTCCCGTCAGGGCTCGAACGAGACTGAATTCAGCGGCGAGTACTGGATCGAGGAGTAGCGGGCCGATCGAAGTGCGGCCGCGCTCGTACCCGGTCGTTTCCGGTTGAGGACTCGCGCGCTGACTGTGTCGACGATGATGACTGCCCAGATGGTTGGTTACGGTGAGAGCACTCTGCCTCCCGGCATACGCTCCCGCTTCGTGAATGACGTCAACGGGCTCACGATGCACGTCTTGGAGGCCGGCTTTGAAGCCGAGAACCAGCCTTGCGTTCTGCTCCTCCACGGCTTTCCCGAGCTCGCTTACAGCTGGAGGAAGGTGATGCTGCCCATCGCCTTGGCTGGGTTTCACGTGATCGCTCCCGACCAGCGTGGCTACGGACGCACAACCGGCTGGGACGGCGATTACGACGGTGATGTGGGCTCCTTCCGGTTTCTCAACTTGGTCAGGGATGCCTTGGGGCTGGTATCGGCACTTGGCTATCGCTCCGTCGCTGCCGTGATCGGGCATGACTTCGGCTCGCCCGTTGCGGCTTGCTGTGCGCTCGTGCGGCCGGACGTTTTCCGCTCTGTGGTGCTGATGAGTGCCCCGATTGCGGGCCCACCGCCGCTCCCGTTCAACACCGCCAACGAGCCACCGCAAGCCAGCGCGGCCGCGACCCCGTCCGGTGCCAGTATTCATGACGAGCTGGCGGCTCTGAAACCACCCCGCAAGCACTATCAGTGGTACTACTCGACGCGCGAGGCCGATGACAACATGCGCAACTGTCCGCAAGGCATTCACGCCTTCCTGCGCGCCTACTATCACTACAAGAGCGCCGACTGGGTGCAGAACAAGCCCTTCCCGCTCAAGTCGTGGAGCGCCAGCGAGCTGGCAAAGCTACCCACCTACTACATCATGGAGCTGGAAAAGGGTATGGCGGAGACCGTGGCTCCGGAGATGCCATCCCGATCCGAGATAGCTGCGTGTAATTGGCTTTCCGAGGAGGAGCTGAGCGTGTACAGCGCGGAGTTCGCCAGGACCGGATTCCAAGGCGGTCTGCAGTGGTATCGGTGCGTGACCAGCGGCAAGTCCTTTGCCGAGCTCCAAATATTCTCCGGGCGCACGATCGATGTGCCGTCCTGCTTCATCGCGGGGAGGAGCGACTGGGGCATCTACCAGAGGCCCGGTGATATCGACAGAATGCAGAACAGCTTCTGCACGCGGATGCTCGGCTGTCATCTGGTGGACGGGGCTGGCCACTGGGTGCAGCAAGAACAGCCGAAGAAGGTGAGCGAGTTGCTCGTATCGTTCTTACGGGAAAACACCCAACTCGCGTCATGATCGGCATTTCGCCGACGTACCGACAGGACAAGCCGGCGTTCGCGTTTACTTGACCACCTCGTCGGCGCGCAGCAGGATCGATTCAGGGATCGTGAGCCCGAGCACGCGTGCAGTTTTCAGGTTAACGATGAGCTCGTACTGCGTCGGCTGCTCGATCGGCAGGTCAGAGGGCTTGGTGCCCCTCAGGATCTTGTCGACGTACTCCGCCGCGCGCCGCCACGCCACATTAAAATCTGGCCCGTAGGCCATCAGCCCGCCTGCATCGACGAAATCGCGCAAGGCATACATGGCAGGAAGTCGGCGTTTGGTGGCGAGCGCCGTGACCTGTCCCCGCTCTGCCGCGATGACCGGATCAGGCAGAACCAGGACCGCCTGCGCCTTTCGTCCTGCCTGCTCGAAGGCACGATCGAGGGTTTCCGGCTTGCGCACCTCGATGAGCAGAAGCTTGAGACCCCGTGCAGGGGCGACTGCCTCGACTTCCCTGGCCAGGTCTCGGGCGATCGGGTTATCCGGGTTCACAATGACGGCGACGGTAGAGAGCCGAGGAACCGTCTCCTGCAGCAGCTGTAACCACTTGCCGCCCATACCTTCGGCATAGCCCAGCGATAGCCCGGTCAAGTTACCGCCTGGGCAGGCCAGGCTGGCCGCAAGCCCGGTACGCAGAGGATCACCCATTGCGCCAACGACGATGGGGACCGTGCTGGTCGCATTCTTCGCGGCGATGGCGGCTGCCGTGCCGGAGGTGACGAGCACGTCAACCTGGCGGCCGAGAACCTCGGCCATGAGCGCGGGCAGCCGATCGTATCGGCCGTCTGCCCAGCGCGCTTCGATGACCAGGTTCTGGCCTTCGACCCAGCCCAGTTCGTGCAGGCGTTCCCAGAACTGCTTGGAACCGCGCGTCGCCGTCGAAGGCGATTGGGGCTGGACGAAGCCCACCCGAGCGACGTTCTGCGCGGGTTCTGCGGAGCACGGCAGGGCGAATGCGATAACAGCGACCGCCACACCAAAACTCAGCGCCAGAGCGAACGGAACAACGCGCCGGCTCACCACTCACCTCGTCGGCGCGGAGAGCGGGATCGACCCGGGGATGGTGTCAGCCCGCGCGAGTGAGCCGTAATCGTGAACGTCGATGGGATGGAACGCCTGTTGTCGAGCCGACACGCGCGCATGACTGACTCCATCCTTCGAGCGGCTAGGTGTAGCGCGAAAACTATGGACGCGACCACAGCCGCTCGTCAAGTCTGCTCGCGCGTTGGGTCAGCGGAAGACTCTGCGGCTCACTCATGTTCTCTCTTCTTCAGGAAACCGGGTTGCGCGTGCAGACGCGTCCCGAGTATCCTGCAAAGGGATGCGACGGACACAAATGCCGCGCCGTCTTCCTTCAACAACCACGAACGAACATGGAGATCACGCAATGAACCCATTGAAGCAATTGGCGCTGGGAGCAGGAATGTGCGCATTGGGGGCAAGCGGCCAGCTATTGGCCGACGACATGAAACTTACGGCTTGCTTACACAATGGAACCAGCATCGGCGGGGTAGCTTCCTGCGGCAAGGTGTGGAAGCTGGCGTCCGGGCATGCGGAGCTCAAACCTTCGGGCAAACTCAAGTTCAAGGTGAAAGGCCTGGTGCTCGATGATGCTTCCACCGGCGATGCCAACGGCACGGCCGATGGGGTCGATGCAGTTGCCCCGGCGGTGGTATGCGGGGATAAGGAGGTGGCGCAGGGCAAGCCGGTAAAACTATCCAAGAGCGGCAACGCCAAAGGGAGCGCCAAGCTCCAGATTCCGTCCGGCTGTGCGACTCCGGTGGTGATTCTGCGCGAGCGCTACGAAGGCAAGATCGGCGGCTGGCTGGCGGCGACAGGCCAGTAGGATTCACGCGCCGAAGGCAGGCGTTCTTGTGGGTGCCTGGGCGTGGGCACGGCAGCTCAATTAAAGCTGGGCCCACGTCTGGTTGCCCTTGTTGCAGCAAGGTGCCGATTTCGTCGACGCCGGCGCCCCTGACGCGAGCCCTACTGGGGATGGAGCACTGGATGTGAACGCTCTGGTCTTGTCGGGCGGCGGAGCAAAGGGCGTCCACCAGGTTGGGGTGCTCAAGCGGTGGATGGGCGGAGCAAAGGAAGGACTACGATGCCATCTGTGGCATCTCGGTCGGCGCGATCAACGGCGCCTACCTTCATGCAGGCCGATCTCGAGATCTGCGGCCTCAAAAACGACTTGGCGCGCTTAGGCGGGCCACACCGCCAGATCAAGCTGCGACTGCTTCCAACCTCGCAACCGCTCGGGAAGGACTCGCTAGACTTCGACCCCGAGGCAATTAGCCAAATGATGCGCGTGGGCTACGACGATGCTGCTGAGCCGTACGATGCCAGCTCGTTTGCCCAGGTGCGGATGTTCATCAAGCTCGACAAGGCTTCTGCTCGCTCGCGAGTGTCGCCGGCTCCTTAACGACCCTACATCGCCAAGGGTGGATGAAGCGAATGTGGAGGGCAGAACCGTGAGCCCCAATAGCGGCCCCGGATACAGGAAGCACCCGGAGCATCGCCTGACGACGAGACCGGCGGGCGCTCGCGTGCAGGTAGCGTTCAATGGCGAGCTCGTTGCCGATACGCGAGACGCCATGCGGCTCGACGAGGACGGTTATCCCGCCGTCTACTACATCCCCCGCAGGGATGTGCAGATGGATCGGCTCGTCCGCTCGAACCACCAGACCTACTGTCCCTTCAAAGGCACGGCATCGTACTACTCGCTGAAGGATGGACCACAGAACGCGGTGTGGACCTACGAGGAGCCTTACGATGAGATGAGCGTCATCAAGGACCTGCTCGCCTTCTACCGGAATAAGGTCGATTCCATCACGGAGGTGAAAGACTCGTGAGATTGAGCGACGCGCGAAAAATCGAGGCGCGTCCGCGAATGACCGGAAAAAAAGGATCGCCATGTGAGCGTGCAGCTTAACCACACCATCGTCTGGTGCCGAGACAAGCAGAGGTCTGCAACACTCCTCACCGAAGTCCTGGGCCTGCCTAAACCAAACCGATTCGGACCGTTCCTTGTCGTCGAGCTCAGCAACGGCGCTTCACTCGACTTCCACGAGGTCGATGGGCGGATTTCCTCACAGCACTACGCCTTTCTGATCGGCGAAGACGACTTCGACCAGGTCTTCGCCCGCATCCGCGCGAGAGGGCTTCAGTACTGGGCCGACCCCGGCAAGAAGCGCGTCGGCGCCATCAACCACAACGACGGCGGCCGCGGGGTGTACTTTGATGATCCCGATGGCCATCTGCTCGAAGTGATCACCCGCCCTTACGGCAGCGGCGGGTAGGTTAAGCGAGGCGTTTCGGTTTTCTGCGCCGGCTCGCGAGGGACCTCCGCTCGCCGGGGCAGGCGGCGCTTGGGCTGAAGCGTCGCAGATCGACCCTAAGCGGAAGAATCACGCCGGACGATAGCGGTCGTTCGGAGCAGAACGCACTGGAGGCCGCCTTGCTCGCGGGTCAGGAAGGCAGCCCTTCCGACAGATCGCCGTCCCACGACCTCCGCGGCGCACCCACGCGGCACCGAATGCCATGACGGCAGGGCGACACGACTAGCGCCAGCAGCGGACCCTGGTAGGCCGACAACGCGATCCCACACTGCGTCAGCCGCCTTCGTGGATTGCCCTGTCAGGGAACGTAGCCGTCGGAAAGTGTCTTCAGGAAGTCAACGATGGCGTCTTCCTGGTCCGGCGTCAGGTGGAGATTGCCTAACTCCTCCCGGTTCACGTTGGTTGCGACCTCAGGCGTCGGCCAGCAACCCTGCGCGAGTGCATCGCGCTCGGTCGTGAATGCGTTCGCGCACGTCGGCTTGGCATCGCGCGTGTTGTAGAAATGCACGACTGACTTCAGGCTCTTGAAATAGCCATTGTGCATGTATGCCTTGAGGAACCCCGGGTAGGGGCGCTTGTCGACGTTGCGCAGCGTGGGCACTTTCTGCTTCCCGTAGTTCTCCGCGGCGAACTGCTGGTAGTCGACGCGGCTCGACAGGAACCCACCGAGCCCGAGATCGATCCACGCCGCGCCGGACGGGTTGAAATCGGACTCGTTGTAGAACGGGTTCTCTGGATTCCGTGGCACGCCGAGATTGTCGAACGTGAAATCGGTCAGCAACGGCGAGTCGCCCTTGCCATTCCGGTTCAGCGCATGGCAGTTGGTGCACTGCGCTTTGCCCTGGAACAGGTTCAGCCCTTTCTTCTCCTCCTTCGTCAAACTGACGACCCCTTTGAGATAATAATCGTACTTCGAGCTGAAGGCGTTCGACTCGGACGACGCCTCGAAAGCCGCGATCGAAAGCGCGATGTAGTTGTACGCAGCGTTCACTTCGCCCGCATCGCATGCATGCGTCCCCCAGACTTGAAGGAAGAGGGGAGCGTAGGTGCTTCCGCACACCCTCGATACGACGGCGACCGCGTCGGGAAGCGCTTGCTCGAGCGGATTGAGGAACGGACCCTGCGCCTGGTCTGCAGCGGGGTTGCCAAGGTATTCACCGGTGGCGCGACCATCCCAGAAATTGCCGCCGCTGAACAGCGCCTCTTTCTTTTCGATCACGTATCCGAGAATCGGGCTCAATGTCGCGTATGCCGAGCTCGGCGGCTTGCGATTGCCGAAGAGGCCCGCTACCGAGCCTTCGTACACCGAGCCGTGCGCGTTGATCTCGGCGAGCGGTCCAGTGAATCCGGTGGCCGGCGAGTGACAGGCGGCACACGCCTGATTGCCGTTGAGCGAGAGATTCTCATCGAAGAAGATGGATTTGCCGAGCTGCTCGACCGGTGTCAAAGCCTGCGCGGTTGCGACCGTCGTCAAATAAAAGGCCGAGTAAATTGCAAGGATTTGCAGATTCATTGGACACCTCCGCTTTGATTCGATGCCGAGGCGCGGCAAGTGAGACCCGCCGTACAAACAGCACCAACCCGCCCCAATCACTCAACCCGAGACTACTCCCCCGGGGATCAAGATCCGTTGACACACGTCAACGAATAGCCGCACGAAGGCAGAATGTCCCGTATAGGTAAGACACGCGAACGGCCGGCCTTGGCCGATCAGAGAAGATCGCGAACGTCTGCTTAGCTCGCGCCTCACCTGCCGGTCTTCGCTCTCTTTGGTCGTTCGGAGCGTGATAGATGTCGCTACTCGGTGGCTGTTCCTGCCCACGTTCGTCCGTCGCGCACATCGAGGTTAACCAGTTCCGCATCACCCAAGCGTTGAAGCGCGATCTCCACGAGCTTCAGCACGTGCCCGCGATGCGCGAGATCCGGGTCGTTGTCGAGCAGTTCAACCGCGTTAGCTAGAACCCGGCATGCGGCCGCTGCTCTCATAAAGCTACCATCCTGGCTCGCGGTCTCGGTCCGCGCCTCCTGATGGCTTTCATGGCTGTTTGCCGACTGTGATTGCATGGGTCTACTCCGGTGGTTGATGACTGCAGCAAGCGTACAGGACCATCTGGTCATAAGCCAGGATCGCCACTTGGCCCCGTGACCAAAACCACTGTATGAACCCGACAATGGGGCAATGCGCCTCTCAGTGGTCCGCGTCTATGATCGTGGCCGCAAACTCTCGGAGCTCGAGCTACGCCATGCCGAGGGTGTGGAGGGCGATGTGCGTTTACAGATTGTGCTGCAGCTGGATGGTAGATCGGTGCGTCAGGCGATCTGCTTCGCGCTCACGACGGAAGCGCTGCCTCCGCTGATCGAGCCTCAGCTAGTCGGGATTAGCATTCAATCCTTGGGGCTTGAGGGATATGAAGAGGAGCAGACAGCGCAGGGAATCGTCTACTACCGGCCGCTACTGCACGTCGCGCTTGCGTGGCAACCGGTTGTCTGTCTCGTCGTACCGTTGTGGAGGATCAATACGCTTCGTCTTACAGGTGGGGTCGCTCACTAGGCAGCCTCCGAGCCAGAGGCAGTTGTCGCTCTGGTACGTCAATGGGGGGCTGTCGTCGCCGGTAGCGGTGTGAAAAACCGTCAAGATGCCGCGGCCACTAGGACCAGGTTCCGCGCTGTGCAAGAGATTAGTACCCTCATAGGCTACCCTCGTGCCCGGGCGGATGTCCTCACTGAGTGCGCAAGCGTCGTTGTAATAGGCAAAGTGACCGACCTCACCACCGGCCCGGAAGAAGACGATTAGCCCCTCGTTGAGGGGGTTGATCGGGTTAGGGTTGCATTTGGCAAGGGCGACCGCTGTGTACTTCAAAAGTTTTTTATGCCCGTCGCCCCCGCTCTTATAGTTGATCAAAATCTCCTCTCCGCCCTCAACGATCACATACAAGTCGCCCTGGCATATCGCGGTGAGATTTGAGGTCTGCGCGACAGCCGTCGGGAAACCTGCCAGCGCAGTGACTGTGGTGAGGATTCCGGTCAGCAGACCGGGCCACCGATTGCGCCGCCTAGTTCTCTTCATGCAAGAGGTCCTCCTCTGAGTTGTGCCTGACTCTCGCGTTCATCGCGGCCAGGTCCTCTGCTCTGTTAGTCACCCCGGCCTCACAGCATTTACTGTCGGCATGCAATTGCCCATGAGCTTCGACATCGCTGCCGGGGAGGCAGGGACATCGCCTGGGTTCGACTCAGCGACTCAGCCATTTCGATCCTCATTGCTTCCTTTATCAGGTGTGCCTGCTTTACTGGAATTGTAGTCTTTGAAGCCGGTCTTGATTTGCGGGAATGCCGCATCGGCGGCGAGCAGCAGTCAAAGACCGCTTTCGGGGAAATTGGGCGACCCGCTCGACCGACTGCTCCTGGCCGATCAGCGAAATCCGCGAAGGTCCGTTCTTCTCGAGTAGAATTCCTTCACTAGTGTCGCCGGTTTGAACGCAGCAGCGAGTTTCGCCGCTAAATAACCGGACTTTGTGGTGCCTAGACAACGGGGTCGAGGAGCATAACGGGTGAACGGGCCGAAAGCAGTTTCAGTCAGCTCATTTCTCTGGCGAGTCTCGCTTTTCATCGCGATCCTTCAGACTGTCCTAATTGCGAACGCTGACTATATTCCCCCTTCGCAGGTGGTGGTCAGAACTAAGGTCTATCATCCCCAGAAGACAGACTTTCCAGAGGGATCCTACGATTATCAACTCTTGTGGCAGGGGATCCCGGTCGGCAGCGCGATGATACGAGTCGGGACCACCTATCGTGACGGGAAGAAGATGTTCGATGTCGAGGCGACGGCGCATTCTAGCAGGGTAGTAGGCTTGTTTTATGAACTTCGTCATCGGAGTGAAAGTATCTTTTCTGCGCGCGAGCTTAAGCCGGTGGAGTTTGTTTCCCGGCAGACGGAGAATTCTCGATTCACGGATCTCAAAATCAGTTTCTCGCCGGATGGATTGATCCATGCTAAGACCACCAAGGGAACCTTGAACGGCGAGGGCAAATCCGAAGAAGTCTCGTTCAGATCCGAGAACGCCACCTTCGATCCCATTTCAGCGGCGTATCTTGCCCTCAGCCTTCCGGTGAATCCCGCCGAGGATCTCAGTTTCGATGTCTTTAACGGCAGACACCGCTACCTGATTTCCTTTCATGTGGTAGGCCGAGAAAAAATCAAGGTCGCCGGCAAAGAGCACGATGCAATCAAGATCAAACCCTTGGTCAAGAAGCTCACCGATACCGAGGGGGAAAAGCGCGTGCGGAAAGTGTATCTCTGGGTTTCCGCCGACGGTAGCCGAGAGGTCCTCAAACTCGAAAGCGAAGTCCTGATCGGTTCGGTGAGCGCCAAGCTCGTCCGCTTCGTTCCTGCTACCTCAGCGGAAACCGGCATCGCCGGCGGGCCGCTCGGACGCCCTGTTCAGAACGAATAGCCCCTACCAGCGCCGGGAGCGTGTAACGACCGCTTCTATGAGGGGTGTTTGCCAAGCCCCCTCTTAACAAGAGCTGCTCCGCCGATGGATTGCGGCAAACGGTGCAGGCGCTTGATGGCAGATGGTCAGACCGGCTTGTTGGGGATAAGTGACGCCGAGCCCTTCACCTGACGATCCCGGAGTCGATCCTGCTGCGCGCTGACGAGGTGATCCGGTAACGCGCAGCTCGGCCCTCAGCAGCAGCCAAGGTCCGCTCCCGGGCGAAGTGGAGGACGCGTTCGACCGGCAGCTCGTGGCCGGTCTCTGCCTGTCAGAACGACGCAAGCGGCACTCGTGTCCTTCGGATCCTGTTTGGCATGAGACCGCTGGCTCGCAAACCGCCGGTGGCTGCTTTGCCAGCCACGTAGGTTTGCTGGCCGGCGCAGGGAGCAGAAGGGTGCCGTTGAACAATTGACGGACGTTGACTGCCCGCAGCGCAAGTGCCACCCTGACACAAAGACCCCCTATGGAGCCGATCATCCCGCGCTGGGAATGGCGAACGTTTGGTGCCAGCTTTGGCGAGGCGGACCGCCGTTTCGCCGCGCTGGAGCCCGGCCGCATGCAGGATAGTGACGAAGTGTATTTGCTCTCGCGGGACACTGACGCCAACGTGAAGATTCGCGGCCGGCTAATGGACATCAAGACGTTGGAGCAGGTCAACGCCGAGGGTCTCGAACAGTGGAGACCGGTGATGAAGGCGGAGTTCCCGCTGCCCGCTACGGAAGTAGAGAGGGTCTGCGCAGCGCTAGATGTCGCGCCCATCGCCGGCCTCCACCAGTACACGCTTGAACAGTTGCAGTCGGAGCTCACGCAGGCGTCGCGGCGCGTGCGCGTCGTCCAAGTCCATAAGCGGCGCCAGCGCTACACTATCAGCGGCTGCAGCGCCGAGATGACGGACGTGGTAGCGGACGGAAAGCCGATACGCACGGTCGCCATCGAACACGAAGACCCGGCGCGTGTCCTCGCAGCGGTGCACGAGATGGGCCTCGACCAATTCGAGAACATCAGCTACCCACGCGGGCTGAAGCGGCTGCTCGGTTTGAGCGCGTGAGGTGCCTCGTATGCCTCGTTACGCGGTGATCGATGTCGGTACCAACTCGGTGAAGTTTCATGTCGGCGAGCGTCGCGCGGACGGCAGCTGGACGACCGTCGTCGACCGCGCCGAGGTGACGCGGCTTGGCGAGGGTCTGTTAGCGACCGAGGGGAAATTTTCGCCCGAGGCGATGGAGCGCACCGCCGCGGCGATTGCCGGGATGGCGACGGAGGCGAAACAAATGGGCGCCATTACGATTGCCGCTGTTGGCACCATGGGAATGCGAACAGCGCACAACAGCCATGCTTTCATCGATGAAGTGCAACGGCGCGCCCGTGTGCGGATCGAAATCATCCCGGGGGTCGAGGAAGCTCGCTTGGCCTATCTCGCGGTGAAGTCGGGCCTCGGCTTGGCGGACGGATCCATGGTTATCTTCGATACCGGCGGTGGCAGTACTCAGTTTACGTTCGGTCGTGCGGCGACGATGATGGAGCAGTTCAGCATCGACGTCGGTGCAGTCCGCTTCACCGAAAAGTATGGGCTCGGCGGCGTGGTCTCACCTACCGACTTGCAGCGGGCCATGGACGCAATCGCAGCCGAGCTCGCGCGTCTCGATGGGGCCGAGGTGCCAGACGCTCTGGTCGGCATGGGTGGGGCCGTCACCAACCTGACTGCCGTAATGCTCGAGCTCGCGAAATACGATCCGAACGCAGTTCAGGGTGCCAAGCTCTCGAGGGCTGAGGTGGAGCGCCAGATCGAGCTTTACCGCTCTCGGGCGACAGAGGCACGGCGGCAGATCATCGGTCTTCAGCCGAAGCGCGCCGACGTCATTCTCGCCGGCGCCTGCATCGTCCGGACAGTAATGGACAAGCTGCGGAAGGATTCACTCTCGGTGAGTGACCGTGGCTTACGCCACGGTTTGCTGGTCGACCGCTTCGGCAAATGAAAACCGGGGCCCGGCACCGTAGCTTGATAAGGAAAAAGCGACTGGACGTAATGGTCGCTACGTCTGCTTAGCGGAAAATCTCGCCTCCGATCTGATCGGAGGCTCGTGGCCGCGAAGAGTCACACGCGCTCCAGAACCGTCGTGTCCGCGTGGCGACTAAGTTCGCCGCTAGCGCATTGTCCGGAGGAGTTCAGGACCACCTTCTTAAGCTTTTACTGAGACCAGGTCGTGGGGTTGCGGTCCCAGCGGTGCGCGCGAAGCTTTTTGTGGAGATCTGGGGGAACCGGCCCGGCAGCGCTCGCGGCGCAGTTCGCTTCGACGTTCTTGATTTTTCGCATGCCGGGAATGGTGGTGCTGACGTCGCGGTTCGCGAGAATGAAGCGAAGGGCGATCTCTGCCATCGATGAGCTCGCCGGGATAAGCGGCCGAAGCGCTTCGGCATGGGCGACGCTGGATTTCAGATTCTCCGGTACGAAGTAGGTGTTGCGCCAGTCGCCCGCCGGCCATTTGGACTCGAGCGTGACTGTGCCCGTCAGCGTGCCTTCATCAAACGGAACACGGGCAATCACTGCGGCGCCCTTCATCCGGCAGATAGGGAAAAGCGCGTCTTCGGGATTCTGATCAAAGATGTTGTAGATCACCTCGACGGCTTCGGCATGGCCCTCGAGAATAGCGCGAATGCCATTATAGGGTTCCCAGCGATTCACGCTGGGGCCAAAAAGGCGGACTTTGCCGCTCTTCTTCATCTTTTCGATGGAGCGGGGAAGGCGTTCGTCGTTCAGCCAGCGATCTTCCCAGGTGTGGAATAGCATGACATCGACGGCGTCAACGCCGAGATTGTTGAGGCTTTTTTCGACGTACTCCTCAACGTACTGCGGGGGATAGCAATCATCGAGCGTGAAATCGCGCCGACTGGGCCATTTACGATTTTTCGGGGGAATCTTGGTGGCGACGTAGAGATGTTTGTCGGGCCCACCCACTGAGGAATCACTCTTGTACTGCGCAAGAACCTTGGCGAGAATTTGCTCGCTCTTTCCGTCACCATAAGCCCAGGCGGTGTCGAAAAAGTTGCAACCGAGTTCTACCGCGCGATGAAGGGACGCGAGCGTTTCCTTGTCGTCAGAGCCGGTCCAGCCGGCGAGACCCCACATGCCGTATCCAATTTCGCTGACGTTCCAACCGGCGCGTCCGAAGCGGCGATAATTCATGAAATGGTCTCCTGAGATGCGCAAGCACTAAACCCGCGCGCGGGCAATGTCGCGGTCGGTTTGCCCTGGCGCATGCGCATCAAGACTGTCGGGACTGGAACATCCTGAATCCAAGATTCCGGATCGGGCGCCCATGAGCAACTGTCGGTCGGCTTCTGACTCAGACTGGCGCGTGGCGACCTACATCCGGCTGTTCATCTGCTGAAAGCTCTTGTCCAGATCGGCTCGGGAGGCATGGATGAGTCCCGCGGTCATTCCGAAACCGATCTCAAAGACATCACTCTCCAGGCCGTTCATTACCGCCGCCACAAACTCCTTCGGGCTGAGATCGGCCTTGAAGTTCCCCCGCTTGGCTCGTCCAATCGGGTTGAGTTCGGTATCAACTGCGGGAGGAACGACCTCGAAAACCTTGATTCCGACCTTCGACAACTGCTGGCGCAGGGCGATAGAATAGGCGTGCAAACCGGCTTTGCTGGCGCTGTAAACGGGCATTCGCACCGCGGGCACGAAGCCCAGTCCCGAAGAGACGTTGACGATTGCGCCTTTGTTCTTGCCCAACACGGGAACGAATAGTCCGCAGAGAACGATCGCGGCCTCTAGGTTGACCCGAATCTCATTCTCGCCCGTCAGAAAGTCGTCGATTCCTTTGGTGAAATCGACATCCCGCTGGATGCCCGCATTGTTGACGAGAACGTTGAGACCTGGAAGGTGGGCCGCCGTCCAATCCACCAGCGCCCTGCGATCCTCTTCCTTGGACACATCGCAGACCTGCGTATGAAGCTCGGGATGCTTCGCGCGGGCCTCAACGAGTCGCTTTGCCCTGCGACCGCAGATGGCGACCGTGCTTCCAGCTTCCAGAAAGGCCTCGGCCATCGCGTACCCTATTCCGGTCGCACCGCCCGTAATCAGCACGGTATTGTCCGAGAGACGCATCTTTGGTTTCCTCCGTCATTCCTTCTCGGGATATCCGATCGATTGCGCGAACAGCACCCGCTGTTCTGCCCGTAATCCGAGTTGCTGCGCGAGGCCGGCCTTGTCGCAGTTGTGGAACCATGCCGCCAATCCCTGCGCAGCGGCGAACAAATACACGTTGCCCGCAATCAGACCGGTGTCTACGTAGTAGTACGATTTCTGAACTTCAGGATCATGCAAGCCAGGCTCCTGAAAGCCCTTCGTGTGGATGAGACGGTGAACGTCAACGACGTAGATCAGCTGAAGAGGAGCGTTCACGTCGACGCCTCGCTGACCAGGAGTAAGGGCACCGACGCGCAGATCGTCTGAGACGATTGGTGCCAAACAGTTGTTCAGTGCGTCGTACAAATAGACGCCCTCCTTGACTGCGACATAGAGGTCGATCTCCTGCGAGTTGCTGGCCGAAGCGGCGGTCTTTCCGGGTACTCCAAATGGGCCTGCCTTGCGATTTACTCCGCATGCGGCCCACAGGAGATTAGAAAGTAGCTGCAGGGGTAGTGGTCTTGCACTGATCTCCCGTGTGGTCCTACGCTGTTCCAACGCGGTGAAGACCGAGGTACCTCGGTCGTCCGCCGGCGAGGGGAGTTGAATGGCGAGCAAGGCTTGGGTTTCACGAGTCAAGGCAATCATCATGCGCTCCTTTTCGAGCCGGCGGGGCCAGCTGCTCATCGAGCGCAAGAGTATCGCTCTCGTCGGGTGGTCTTGCGGGCCGTAGTGGATGGGATTCCCTGGTTTTTTCCGTGCAATAACAACCGTAGCGGGAGACCGCATTTTCCGGGAATCCTGAACGGCTGCCGGTGCAAGTGGATTGTCAGGGGTTCTCAGAGTCGCCCTGCGCGGGCCAGTGCTGGATTGTGATGCTATGGTGCATCGAATTGCATCACATCCAATGACCGGTCTTGGGTCAGCTGGGTGCCACCGGCGACTGCCCGGTTTTCGCCGAGGGCAGTCCTCGACAGACAGTGTGCGAAGGGGCGTGGGCGTGTCCGCTTGACACGATTCTCCCGCGCATCAGGAGGCTTCGAAGACCTTCCCGCCTTCGACCCGCGTTGGAGCATCGTGAGCCTCGCAATGTGCCCACCGCGCCGCATGTTTCTTCTTCGGGCTCGATCGCGCAGCGACGGAGCTATCTTTGGGGGATGCCATGCGGCGGGGGTCTCTCGTCTTG
>Ga0335084_10001252_pt1 | contig 23405 bp, 21 predicted proteins | sample Lox_Sample_44_FD_206721 | JGI IMG/M metagenome (GOLD analysis project Ga0335084, IMG submission 206721) | Soil microbial communities from Loxahatchee National Wildlife Refuge, Florida, United States - Lox_Sample_4.4 | ecosystem: Environmental > Terrestrial > Soil > Wetlands | place: USA...
GACACCTGCACCAGCCACTCCAACCGCAGCCGCCCCGGCGCCGGCACCGGCTGCCGCCCCGCCGCCCGCCGTGACCACAGCTGCCCCGGCTCCGCCGCCCGCGGCGGCGCCCCCAGTGAAGAAGGCGGCTCCGCCGCCTCCGGCGCCGGCCGAGGAGCCGAGCTTCGTCGGCGATCTGCTCGGGAACACAACGACTCAGCTCGGACTCGCTGGCATCGTCGCCTTGCTCGCCGGCCTGTTCGGCTGGAGTTGGTACCGCAAGCGCAAGGCGGAGAAAAGCGACAAGTTCAAGGACACGGGCGAGGGCCTGCAGGCGAACTCGCTTTTCGGCGCCACAGGTGGCCAGAGCGTCGACACGGGCACGAGCACGTTCAATTCCAGCTTCATCCCGGCAGCCTCGCAGCTCGATTCCAACGAGGTCGACCCGGTGGCCGAGGCGGACGTCTATATCGCCTATGGCCGCGAGGAGCAGGCCGAGGACATCCTGAAGGAAGCGCTGCGGATGCAGCCGGATCGCCACGCCGTGCGGGTCAAGCTGCTTGAGATCTATTCGCGGCGCGGCGACAAGGCGGCCTTCATGGCGATGGCCGAGGATCTGCGCGACCGGACCGGCAGCGCCGGCGAAGAGTGGGACAAGGCGCTCAAGCTCGGCCACGCGCTCGATCCGGCGCATCCGATGTTCGCGGCGGCTGCGATGTCGGACACGGTCGGCCGTGGTCCGACGACGGGGTTCCGGCTCGATCCGAATACGAAGAGCCGCGGCCCGTCCACGCTGGGCGGTGGTCCGACGTCCGGGCTCGACCTCGGCGGCCTGCGCGGCGCCGACTCGGTAATGCAGACCGGAAACGCGCCGCCGTTGACCAAGATGGTCGTCGACACGCGCATGACGGGAGCCGACACCACGATGTCGGTCGGCGACACGAAGATGCCGGCGGATACGAAGATGTCCGGTCCGACGACGACCTCAGCGCCGACCACGCAGTTCCATGCGACGCTGCCCGGCGGCCCGAACACGAAGGGCGGCCCGGCGACAAAGGGTGGCCCTGCGACCAAGGGCGGCCAGACGCCTCCGGCCGAGCCCGACTTCGCGTCGCTCGATTTCGACCTCGGCCCGACGAAGATGAACCTGAATCCGCCGACCAAGATGCCGACGCTGGATACCGCGCCGGCGCAAGCGTCGGACGTTGATTTCGGCTTTCGGCCGACGACGCCGCCGGTCGGTCGTGCGGAGCCTCCGGCTCTGGCCGACCTCGACATCGCGATGCCGCATTCGACCCCGGCACTGCAGCCGACGGCGTTCGGCGGCGCGATTCCGGATCTGGACCTGAATATTCCTCCGAGCAAAGCGCCGGCGGCGCCGGTGGCGGCCGAAGCGCTGTCGCGACCAACCGTCATCGGCAAGAAGCAACCGGCCACCGCCGGAGTGGGTGCACTGCCCGACGAGCAGGCGCAACGCCTGACCGCGAATACCGACCAGGCGACGGTGCCGCTGATCGACTTCGATCTCTCGGCGGTCAGCCTCAACCCGACGACGAAGCGCGGCGAGACCGAGCCGGGCAGCGCGCTCGCGCAGCAGATGGCCACGAAGCTCGACCTGGCGCGCGGCTATATCGACCTCGGCGTCAAGGACGGCGCGCGCGAATTGCTCGACGAAGTGATGCGCGACGGCACGCGCGAACAGCGTCAGGCCGCGGTCGAACTGATCAAGCAGATCGAGGGCTGATCGCAGCCGGCGCAGCCCGCTGCGCCCGGTCCGCTCCGGGGACCACCGTGCGCATTGCGCTCGGCATCGAGTACGACGGTGCCGGCTTCAATGGCTGGCAGACGCAGCCGGACGGCCGTTCGGTGCAGGACGCACTCGAGTCCGCGCTCGGCCAACTCGCCGGCGAGACGATCTCGACGATCTGCGCGGGTCGCACCGACGCCGGCGTTCACGCCGTCGATCAGGTCGTCCATTTCGACACGGCAGTCGAGCGTCCCCTGACCGCATGGGTGCGCGGGACCAATCGCTTTCTGCCGGAGTCGGTCGCGGTCCGCTGGGCGCGACAGGTCGAAGGCGAGTTTCACGCCCGCTACAGCGCGGTGCGCCGCGGCTACGACTACTGGATATTCAACGATCCGGTGCGATCGCCGCTGACCCATGGGCGAGCCACCTGGGTGTTCCGGCCGCTCGACGACGCGCCGATGAAGGTTTCTGCGCGATACCTGGTCGGTCGGCACGATTTCACGTCGTTCCGCTCCGCCGAATGCCAGGCCGCGTCGCCGGTGCGTGATCTGCAACTGCTCGAAGTCGAACGCCTCGGCCGCTGGTTGCGTGTGCGGGCCCGCGCCAACGCCTTTCTGCATCATATGGTGCGCAACATCGCGGGGGCGCTCGTCGCAGTCGGACTCGGCCGCTACCCTCCAGAATGGCTGGCGGAAGTGCTGGCAGCGCGCGATCGTTCGCGCGCCGCACCGACACTCGGCGCTGCAGGGCTTTACCTTGCTCGGGTCGAGTACGATCCACGGTTCGAGTTGCCGGCCCCTGAAGCCGCCGCCCCGCACCGATTCGATGCGTACACGAATCAAGATCTGTGGCCTGACGCGTGAGGCCGACGTGGCCGCCGCGGCGGCGGCGGGCGCCGATGCCATCGGCTTCGTCTGCTTCCCGAAGAGTCCCCGCCATGTGCCGCCGGCGCGGTTGCGCGCACTCGCGCGACAGTTGCCGCCGTTCGCGACGCCAGTGCTGCTCTTCGTGAACGCGCCAGCAGACCTGGTCGAGGACGCACTGGGTTCATTGCCCGATGCGCTGCTGCAGTTTCACGGCGCCGAGCACGAGCCCGCCTGCAGTCGCTACGGTCGGCCGTACCTGCGCGCCGTATCCATGGATGCGGGAGTCGATTTGTTAGACTGGGAACGTCAGTTTCACTCGGCGGCTGCGCTGCTTGCCGATGCGCCGGCGGAGACCTTAGGCGGCGGTGGAGCGACGTTCGATTGGGGGCGTGTGCCCCTGCGGCGCTCGAAGCCGCTGGTGCTGGCGGGTGGGCTGAGGTCAGAAAACGTGGGCGACGCGATCCGGCGGCTGCGTCCCTACGCGGTGGACGTCAGCAGCGGTGTCGAGGAGTCGCCGGGAATCAAGAGCAGTACGCGCATCCACGAGTTCATCGCGGCGGTACGCGCCGCCGACGAATCGCTTTCATGAAGCCCTACGACCTTCCGGATCCGCGCGGACACTTCGGCCCTTACGGCGGCATCTTTGTGGCCGAAACGCTGATGCACGCGCTGGGGGAGTTGCGCGACGCCTATGCGCGCTATCAGAAGGATCCGGACTTCATCGCCGAATTCCGCGATGAGCTGAAGCACTATGTTGGCCGCCCGAGCCCGATCTACCACGCCAGGCGCTGGAGCGACGAACTGGGCGGCGCGCAGATCTACCTGAAGCGCGAGGATCTGAATCACACCGGCGCGCACAAGATCAACAACACGATCGGGCAGGCGCTGCTTGCCAAGCGCATGGGCAAGCCGCGGGTGATCGCGGAAACCGGCGCCGGCCAGCACGGCGTGGCGACGGCTACGGTCGCTGCCCGCTATGGCATGCAGTGCGTCGTTTATATGGGCTCCGAAGACGTCGGGCGCCAGGCGGCGAACGTCTACCGCATGAAGCTGCTCGGCGCCGAGGTCGTGCCGGTGGAAAGTGGCTCGCGCACGCTGAAGGACGCACTGAACGAGGCGATGCGCGACTGGGTGACCAACGTCGAGAACACCTTTTACATTATCGGCACGGTCGCGGGGCCGCACCCGTATCCGATGATGGTGCGCGACTTCAACTCGGTGGTCGGCAAAGAGTGCCTGCGGCAGATGCCCGAACTCGCCGGGCGTCAGCCGGACTATGTGATTGCCTGTGTCGGTGGCGGCAGCAACGCGATGGGCATCTTCTACGACTACATCGGGCACGAGAAGGTGAAACTGGTCGGGGTCGAGGCCGCGGGCGAAGGACTGACGACGATGCGCCATGCAGCCAGCCTGCTGCGCGGTTCGCCCGGCGTGCTTCATGGTAATCGCACCTACCTGCTGCAGGATGAAAACGGCCAGATCATGGAAACGCATTCGGTGTCGGCCGGCCTGGACTATCCGGGTGTCGGACCGGAGCACGCGTGGCTGAAGGACACGGGCCGTGCCGAGTACGTGGGCGCCACTGACGAAGAGGCGCTCAAGGCCTTCCACGACTGCTGCCGTATCGAAGGCATCATCCCGGCGCTGGAATCGAGCCACGCACTCGCCTACGCGACGAAGCTCGCACCGACGCTGCCGAAGGACCACCTATTGCTGGTGAACTTGTCCGGCCGTGGCGACAAGGATCTGCACATCGTTGCCGAGGCGGGCGGCCTCGAGTTCTACTGTCGCGCGTCCTGCCGCGAAGCGACGCTGGCGTACCGGAAGAAGCCCTGATGTCGCGCATTGCTCGACGCTTCGCGCAACTGAAGGCGGCGGGCCGCAAGGGCCTGATTCCGTACATCGCGGCCGGCGACCCCGACCCGGCCCTCACGGTTCCGCTGATGCGTGCTCTGGCGCGGGCGGGCGCGGACGTCATCGAACTCGGCGTGCCGTTCTCGGATCCGATGGCCGACGGCCCGGTGATCCAGCGCGCGACCGAGCGGGCGATCCGCAACGGCGTCGGGCTGCGGCAGACGATCGGATTCGTACGCGAGTTCCGCACCACGGACAGCGATACGCCGGTCGTGCTGATGGGCTATGCGAATCCGATCGAACGCATGGGTCGGCGCGAATTCGCGGACGCGACGCGCGACGCGGGCGTCGACGGCGTGCTGGTGGTCGACTATCCGCCGGAGGAGTGCGCCGAGTTCGCCGCCGAGATGCGCGCAGCGGGCATCGATCCGATCTTCCTGCTCGCACCGACGTCCACGGATCAGCGCATCGAAGCAGTGGCTCGCCACGCGGCGGGCTACATCTACTACGTGAGCCTCAAGGGCATTACCGGCGCCGGCCACCTCGACATTGCGAGCGTTGCCGCCAAGATCCCGTTAATCCGCAAGCACGCGCAGGTTCCGATCGGCGTCGGCTTCGGCATTCGCGATGCCGCAAGCGCCGTCGCTGTTGCTGCAGTCGCCGATGCAGTCGTCATCGGCTCGCGGCTGATTCAGGAACTCGAGTCGACGCCGCGCGAGCGCGCTGTCGAAGCCACCGAGGCGCTGGTGCGCGAGATTCGCGCGGCGCTGGACGCACCCATCATCCGGGCGGCCGCGTGACATGGCCGACGTCGACGACACCGACGGGAGGACTGCGATGAGCTGGATCGACAAGATCCTTCCGCCGCGCATCAAGCGCGAAGAGGGATCGACGCGAAAGGTCGTGCCTGAGGGGCTCTGGACCAAGTGCCCGGCGTGCGAGGCGGTGCTGTACAGCGCCGAACTCGAAAAGACCATGATGGTCTGCCCGAAGTGCGCGCACCATCTGCGCATCGGAGCACGGGCACGGCTCGACGCGCTGATGGATGCCGAGGGGCGCTACGAAATCGGCCAGGAAGTCCTGCCGGTCGATGCGCTGAAGTTCAGGGACAGCCGCAAGTACCCCGAGCGCCTGCAGGAGGCGATGGAGGAAACCGGCGAGACCGATGCGCTGGTCGTCATGGGAGGTTCGATCCGTGCGCTGCCCGTCGTCGCTGCATGTTTCGAGTTCGAGTTCATGGGCGGGTCCATGGGCTCGGTCGTCGGCGAGCGCTTCGTCCGCGGCGTCGGGACAGCGATCGAGCAGAAGGTGCCGTTCATCTGCGTGACGTCCACCGGAGGGGCGCGCATGCAGGAAGGGCTGCTGTCGCTCTTCCAGATGGCCAAGACGACCGCGATGATCGCGCGCCTGGCCGAGGCGAAATTGCCTTTCATTTCGGTGCTGGCGGATCCGACCATGGGAGGCGTGTCGGCGAGCTTCGCGTTCATGGGCGACGTGGTGATCGCCGAACCGAAGGCGCTGATCGGCTTTGCCGGCCCGCGCGTGATCGAGCAGACCGTTCGCGAGAAGCTGCCGGAGGGATTCCAGCGGTCCGAGTTCCTGCTCTCAAAGGGCGCGATCGACATGATCGTCGACCGGCGCGAGATGCGCGATGAGATGGCACGCCTGCTTGCCCTGCTGCTGAAGCAGCCCGCCGACGCCATTTCCTGAGCGTGGCCGGCGTGGCCGGCCGATCATTTACGTGGCCCCCCCTTTGCTGGCCGACTGGTTGGCGCGACTCGAGCGGCTGCATCCGAAGGAGATCGACCTCGGACTCGACCGCGTTCGGCGGGTCGCCGACCGGCTCGGCTTCGGCCTTTCAGCGACGACGATCGTCGTCGGGGGCACGAACGGCAAGGGCTCCACCTGCGCGACGCTCGACAGCATTCTGCGAGCAGCGGGTTACCGCACGGGCCTGTACACCTCGCCGCATCTGCTCGACTTCAACGAGCGTGTGCGCATCGACGGCATCGTGGCGACCGATGCGCAACTCGTCGCGCAATTCGAGGCGGTCGAGGCGGCGCGGAAAGCGACTTCGCTCACCTATTTCGAGTTCACGACGCTGGCGATTCTGCGACTTCTTGCCGCGGCGCAACTTGACGCGGTCGTGCTCGAAATCGGGCTCGGCGGGCGCCTCGACGCGGTGAACCTCGTCGACGGCGACGCGGCGATCGTCACGTCGATCGACCTCGATCACATGGACTATCTCGGCCCGACCCGTGAAGCGATCGGACGCGAGAAGGCGCACATCTATCGCTGCGGGCGACCCGCCATCTGCAGCGATCCGCAGCCGCCGCAGGCGCTGGTCGAACACGCTGCAGCCATCGGCGCGGACTTCTGGCGGTTCGGTCGCGACTTCAATTACCAGGGTGACCGGCAACAGTGGTCTTACGGCGGACGCCGTGTCCGCCGCGGCGGGTTGCCGTATCCGGCACTGCGTGGCGCGAACCAGTTGTTGAACGCCTCGGGAGCGCTGGCCGCGCTCGAGGCGCTTGCCGAGCGGCTGCCGGTTTCACAGCAGGCGGTCCGGCAGGGACTGCTGACGGTCGAGATTCCCGGGCGCTTCCAGGTCCTGCCGGGGCGTCCGACGACCATCCTGGACGTCGCGCACAATCCGCACGCGGCCGCGGTCCTTGCGCAGAACCTCGACAGCATGGGCTTTTTTCCATCGACGCACGCGGTGTTCGGCATGCTGCGCGACAAGGACATCGCCGGCGTCACCGCCAAGCTCGGCGATCGCGTCGATCACTGGCATGTCGGAACCGTGGCCGGCGCGCGTGGCAGCACTGCAGAGGAAGTCGCCGCCGTGCTGCGCACCGTCGCTGCGGCGGCCGGGCACGCATCGTCGATCTCGACATACGAGAATGTCGGCGCGGCCTTCATCGCGGCACGAGAATGCGTGGGACCCGATGATAGAATTCTCGCCTTCGGTTCCTTCCTCACGGTCGCCGAGGTGATGCGCGTCCTACGTGCGCGCACGCATGGGCGCTGAGGATTCCGGCTGGAGCGCGGATGTCCCTGGCTTTCTGGCGTCGCAAGAACGCGGCCGTTGACGCTGCTCCACGCTCTTCCCGTTCCGCTCACGACGATTCCGGTCGGGCCGACCCGGCGGCCGCGATGCGAATACGCGCGCGACGCCGGTTGATTGGAGCCGCGGCGCTTTTGCTGCTGGCCGTGATTGTCGTGCCGATGCTGCTCGATTCGGAGCCGCGCCCGGTTTCAGACAACATTCCCATCGATATTCCGAGCGAGAAGTCGAAGTTCGCACCACGCCTCGCGCTGCCGCCGGTCCCCGCGCCCGAAACGGTTCCGGTCGCACCGCCCCCCGACGCACCTGCCGCGGCGCCTGCCGCGCCGGCGGCCACACCCGCGAGTGAGAAGCCTGTCGGGGCGGACAAGGCGCCGCGCTCCGACGCCACCAAGGCCGACGCCGACGCGGCGAAAGCAGAAGAGCAGCGTGCGCGCGCAACCCTCGAGGGCAAGGCGGCCGACATGCTGCTGCCGGCGCCGGTCAAGGGTGGCAAGTTCGCGGTGCAGGCCGCGGCGACGGGGACGGAATCAGCCGCCCGCGACCTCGCCGAGCGGCTCAAAAAAGGCGGCCTGGCGCCGTATACCGAGCGGATCGAGACGGCCGACGGCACGCGTTTTCGCGTCCGCCTTGGGCCCTATGCGAGCCGCGAGGACGCCGACAAGGTGCGCGCACGGTTGAAAGGGATGGGAATCAACGGCAATGTGGTCATGGTCTAGGCGGGTTCTTCATGTTGTCCGCACTATAAGCGGTGTATCTGCATGATGGTGCTTGAAGACCCGCATTCCGGGTGTATTTTTATGGAGCCGCACGGCGCAATGTGCACCGCCCGGCCTTCGCAGGCCCATGCCGGCGTACGATTTGCGCCGCAGTTGTGGTTGCCGGGCCGTCACCATGTCCCGAACGCTTCGTAACGGGGAGAACTGCATGTCCCGCGTCACTCGTTCAATGGCCGTTCAGCGCCATCGGCCTCGCTGACATGTGCGGCATCGTTGGTGTCGTCGCGACGTCCCCGGTCAATCAGCTGCTCTACGACTCGCTGCAACTGCTGCAGCATCGCGGCCAGGACGCAGCCGGGATTGCGACCGGCGCAGGCAACACCTTCGCGATGTGGAAGGGCAACGGTCTGGTGCGGGAGATCTTCCGCACCCGGAACATGCGCAACCTCACCGGCAACGCCGGCATCGCCCACGTGCGCTATCCGACAGCCGGTTCCGCGACGAGCCCTGAGGAGGCGCAGCCGTTCTACGTCAACGCGCCATTCGGCATCACGCTCGGACATAACGGCAACCTGACAAACGCGGAGCAGCTGAAGAGCGAGATGTTCCGCATTGATCGGCGTCACATCAATACGACGTCTGATTCCGAGGTACTGCTGAACGTGCTGGCCCACGAGCTGCAGGAACAGAGTTCGAGCTATACGCTCGATCCCGCGACCATTTTCCGGGCGGTGGCCGGACTGCATCGTCGCGTGCGTGGCGCCTATGCCTGCGTGGCGCATGTGGCCGGCCACGGAATCCTGGCGTTCCGCGATCCGTTCGGCATCCGCCCACTGTGCTACGGAGTCAACGAGACCGACGGCGGCACTGAGTATCTGGTCGCCAGCGAATCGGTCGCGCTGGAGGGTCTCGGCTTCAAGTTCGTGCGCGACGTCGGGCCGGGCGAGGCGGTGTTCATCGATCTCGACGGCAACTTCTACGCGCAGCAGTGCGCCGAGCATCATTCGCTCAATCCCTGCATTTTCGAGTACGTCTACTTCGCCCGCCCGGACTCAGTGATCGACGGCGTCAGCGTCTATGCGTCGCGGCTGAGGATGGGCGAGCATCTGGCGGAGAAGATCCGCCGGGAGTTTCCGACAGGGGACATCGATGTCGTGATGCCGATCCCGGACACCTCGCGGCCGGCGGCGATGCAGCTCGCGATGAAGCTTGGACTGGAGTTCCGCGAGGGCTACTTCAAGAACCGCTATGTCGGGCGCACGTTCATCATGCCGGGGCAGTCGGTGCGCCGGAAAAGCGTGCGGCAGAAGCTCAACGCGCTCCCGACCGAGTTCAAGGGCAAGAACGTGCTTCTGGTCGATGACTCGATTGTGCGCGGCACGACGTCGCGTGAGATCGTGCACATGGCGCGCGAGTCCGGAGCGAACCGCGTGATCTTCGCTTCGGCGGCGCCGCCGGTGCGCTTTCCGAACGTCTACGGCATCGACATGCCGACCCGCAGCGAACTGATCGCCCATGGACGTTCGGATGAAGAGATCCGGCGCATGATCGAAGCCGACGGCTTGGTCTACCAGGACATCGCCGCGATGAAGACCTCGGTGTCCGAAGTCGGCCCGCACCTGACGAATTTCGAGGCGAGCTGCTTCGATGGCCACTACATCACCGGAGACGTGACACCCGAGTACCTCGACCGGCTGGAAGCGAGCCGGCAGGCGATCGTCAGCGCCGACGGCGAACCGCGTGCGCAGCTGAACTTGAACCTGGCGTCGGCGGACTAGCTTCCTGCCCATTTCCCGGGCCGAGGTCTGGCTCGTATACAATTCATCTATCGCGCCGATTTGAGGTCTCAGCTTGCGGGCGCTTAACAAATGCGGCTAAAGCGAGGGGCTCGAAGAACCCGCTGCGCTTGTGCCGGCGGGTTTTTTTATGACCGAGTCCTCCGAGCAGTTCGACTTCGACACTCGTGCAGTGCGCGCGGGCACCCTGCGCACGCCGTTCAACGAGCACAGCGAAGCGATCTTCCTGACGTCGAGTTTCGTCTTCGACAGCGCCGCCCAGGCGGCCGAGCGCTTTTCGGGCAGCGAAGACGGCTACGTCTACTCGCGCTTTACCAATCCGACGGTGCGGATGTTCGAGCAGCGCCTTGCGTCGCTCGAGGGCGCCGAGGACTGCCTCGCGACGTCATCAGGTATGGCGGCGATCATGGCCACCTGCCTGGCGACGCTGAAGTCGGGCGACCACGTGGTCTCCGCAGCCAGCGTCTTCGGCGCATCCGTGCAGCTGTTCTCGACAGTGCTGGCGCGCTTCGGTGTCGACGTCAGCTATGTCGACGCTGCGTCGCCCGAGGCCTGGCGTGCGGCGACCAATGGTCGAACGAAGCTTCTCTATTGCGAGACGCCTTCGAACCCGCTGATGGATATCACCGACCTGCACGCGCTGGCTGCACTGGGACGCGAGACCGGTGCTTTAACGGTTGTCGACAACTGCTTCTGTACGCCGGTGTTGCAGCGACCACTGGAATTCGGCGTCGACGCGGTGATCCATTCGGCGACCAAGTATCTGGACGGGCAGGGACGCGTGCTGGGCGGTGCCGTGCTCGGCAGCCGCCGCTTCATCCGCGAGCAGGTGCTGCCGGTTCTGCGCACCACTGGACCGTCGCTGTCGCCATTCAATGCCTGGGTGCTGCTGAAGGGATTGGAGACGTTGGCTGTACGCATGCGCGCGCAGTCGAACGCCGCGCAGGAACTCGCGCAGTGGCTCGAACGCCAGGCCGGGGTTGCGCGCGTGCACTTCCCCGGGCTCGCGTCGCACCCTCAGGCAACGCTGTGCGCCCGCCAGCAGGCGATGGCGGGTGCGGTCGTAAGCTTCGAGGTGCCGGGAGCTTCCCCCGCGGAGGCGCGTGCCCGTGCGTGGGCTGTGATCGACCGCGTGCGGCTCATGTCGATCACCGCCAATCTCGGCGACACGCGCACGACGATCACGCATCCCGCCACGACCACTCACGGCCGCATCGGCGCTGAAGCGCGCGAGCGCGCGGGCATCCGCGAAGGGCTGATCCGGGTCGCCGTGGGCCTCGAATCGGTCGTCGACCTCCAGCGCGACCTGGCGCAGGCACTCGGCACTGCAGGCAGCACGAGCTAAGGCGTCCGGATGAGTGCGCGTCGCGCTGCGCACGCGAGCTAGCACGTAAGGCGGATCGAATCTCCGGAGGCTGGCAAGCAAAATTCTCCCGACGGCGTGGCCAGGCGGCCGCCCCTCTCAGGAGAGTTGTGGTTGCCTCTGCGCGCAGCAATAGTCCGCGAGCTTGCGACGATCGCCGCGTTCGCGCTGGCCGCCATCTGTCCGACGGCCAAAGCGCAGACGACCGGAGACCCAAACGCCGGACAGCAGCTTTTCACGGCGACATTGTCCCCGCAGTGCTCCAGCTGTCATTCGACTACGGCGGATGCGACCGATCCGCGCTCGTTGACCAGCATTCGCAACGCGATCACGAACCGCGCGACGCCTGCTGGTGGTGCCGCAACGATGAGCTTTGCCAAGGCACTCGAGGCCCTCGACAAGGCGCTGACCGGCACGACACTCGGCGGCGCCGTCACTGGCATGAACGGGCTCTTCATGCTGAGCACGACGCAGCGCGGCGACCTGGCTGCATTCATCGCCGGGATCGTCGGCCCGACACCGGTGCTGCGCTATTCGCCCAGCAGCGGCCCGATCTTTGCCGCCACGGTGGTCGGCGCGACGACATCGTCCACAGCCACCGTTACGAACGCCGGCACCGGCGACCTGGTCTTCGCCACCAACAATGCGGTCACGATGGCGAGCGGCGGCGACGCGGCCGACTTTCGCGTCACCGCATCGACCTGCCCGGGCGCCACGCTGCGCCCGAGCAACGGCAACTGCACCATCAGCGTGACGTTCCAGCCGCAGGCCGGCAGCTCCCTGACGAGGACTGCTTCCATCGGAGTGACCACGACCACCGGCGTTTCGCTCATTCCGGTCGCGGGCTCGGTCGTCGCGCAGGCCGCGACAGCACCTCCGACCAGCGCGGCGAATCCGCCGAGCGCGGGAGGCGGTGGCGCACTTGAATCTGGTGTCGCGGCGTGCCTTTTCGCCGCGATGGCCGTGCGCAGATCGCGCAACAATTTTCGAAGAAACAACCCAGCTTGCGGCCGGTTGCCACTCGATTGACAACGAAACAGAACCTTCAGTGTTCGAGGCGACTCATCATGCGTAAGACAGTTTGCGGAATACTTCTCGTGGCGGCGGGCACTGCGTCCGCCCAGGCACCAGCCATCACGGCCAGTGGCACGACGTTCAGCTTCGCCTCGACGCCGATCTACGTGACAACGCCGAGTACGGCCACGATCACGCTGACCAATTCGGGCACTGGGCCGCTACTGATCAGCAGCATTGCCAAGAGCGGTGCGAACGCGACGGAGTTCGAAGTCTCAGGCAGCTGCGATCCCAATGGATCTCCGGTAACGGTCAACGCCAACGCTACCTGCACGATCAATGCGAGCTTCACGCCGTTGAGTGGCGGTTCTCGTTCTGCGACGCTGACCGTGCTGTCGAACGCGGCCACGAATCCGAGTATTACGGTGAGCGGCACGGCGACCGTGCCATCCACCCCGAGCATCGTCCTGAGCACGACGAACCTCATCTTCAACACGACAACCGTTGCGGCTCCCAGTGGCACGCGGCAGATTACCGTCGTCAATAACGGCTCGCAGCCGGTCATGATTCAGAGCGTTACGAGCAGCAACCCCGAATTCGTGACCACCCCGGCCGCTAACTGCGCCAATCTGGCCGCGGGAGACATCTGCACGATCAACACGACCTTCACACCCGCGGCCGCCGGTACCAGCACGGGAATGATCACCATTACGTCGAACGCCTCGGGAACGCCGCACCGGATCACCGTTTCGGGTCCGGGGGTGATGACGGCCACCGGTGCGGCCACTCTGGCGGCAAACACGCTCAGCTTCCCGTCTACACCGACCGGCACGACTGCGACCGTGCTCCGGACGACGCTGAAAAATACCGGCAACGCGCCACTTACCGTCGCGGGTGCGGCAATCAATGGCACGAACGCGGCCGAGTTCAAACTCGGCGCGGGTTCCACCTGCACTACGGTCGGGACACTCTCGGTCGACCAGTCGTGCGACCTCGAGGCCGACTTCACGCCGCAGGCCACGGGCGCTAGAAGCGGAAGCCTCGTCGTGACCCACGGCGCCGGCACCTCTACCGTTGCGCTCGACGGGACCGCGACGGCACCGCCGCCGCCCCCTGCTGCGCCGACGCCGACGACCCCGGCCCCGACCACACCGACCGGATCGTCGGCGCAGGCTCCGAACTCGGGTGGCGGAGGTGCAATCGACCTGGCCGCGCTCCTGCTGCTTGCGCCAGGCGCTCTGCTCGGTTGGCCGCGGCGCTCAAGCCACGCCTAGGCCGTCTTTCGATCTGTCCCAGGGGCGGCGCCCACGGGCGCCGCATTTGTTCGGTCTCAGTTTGGCCGTCGATTTGGTGCGGGCGCGGGGCCTCAAGTGGGCACGGGCTAATGCAAAAGGAGGAAGCCCGGAACTGCGCTTGAGGCCCCGGCTAGGACCTAAGGCGGATCGAAAACCCCGAGGTATGCAGGGAAAATTCTTTGGCTAGCGCAGCCAGCTGATCGCACTTTCTTCCGCCAATCCGCCCGGAGCGCGGGCGGCGGCGTTTTCGACCGAGGATGGACAGTCGTGCTGCGCTTCCGTGGCCGCTCGTCTGCTGCTGCATTCGGAAGAATAAGGAGTTCGCTCGAAAGATCGCTATTACATCAGGGCCTTTGCCAAAAACACTCGAACCACCATGACAACGAATGCTGCCAATAACCGCCCCTTGATCGGACGCCTGCTAGTCGGCCTGACTATCGGCCTGCTGGCGACTTCGGCCTCTGCGCAGAACGCAGTCCGCGGTAAGGCTCTGTTCAACAGCACCAACGGTGCTCCGCAAAGCTGTGTCGCCGCCTCCTGTCACGCCGGCTTTCCCTCGGTCGTCCGCAACAGCGTCAACAAGGGCACCAGCGCGACCGTGATTCTCAATGCGATCTCGACCGACAAGGGCGGCATGCGCGCGCTGATGCCGTTCGTCAATGCCACTGACGCGACCGACATCGCCGCCTATATCGCCAACCCGGCCGCGGCCAACGGCACCCCGGCGATCACGCCCAGTGCTACGACGCTGACCTTCGGCTCGACGCAGATCGCAGTCACCAACTCGACTTCGACACCCGCTTCGATCACGCTGACGAACACGGGTGCGGCACCGCTGACGATCACCGGTCTGGCCAAGAGCGGCGCGAACGCGACGGAGTTCACGGTGACGGGTACCTGCGCAGGTACATCGGTCACAGTCAACGCTGGCGCGTCGTGCACGATCGGCGCCACCTTTACGCCGCTCGTCGCAGGCACCCGTTCGGCGACGCTGACGGTGCAATCCAATGCCACGACGAACCCGACCATCACGCTGACCGGCACTGCGGCAGCGGCGGCGACGCCGAGCATCGTCATCAACCCGGCGTCGCTTCTCTTCAACAGCCAGACAGTCGGAACCCCGAGTGCGGTGCGACAGATTGCGGTGACCAACAACGGCACGCTGAACATTTCGATCACCCAGGTGGCTTCGAGCGCGAACACCGAGTTCGCGATGACCACGGATTGCGTCGGAAACCTGGCGGCCGGCGCGACGTGCTCGGTCAACATCACCTTCACGCCCTCAGTGGCCGGCGCACGCAGCGCGACACTGACGATCACGTCAAATGCCACCGGCTCACCGCACCGCATTGCGCTTTCTGGCCCGGGCGTGACGGTGCCCACCGGGGCCGCCACGCTGGCAGCGAGTGCGCTCAGCTTCCCTGCGACACCGGCGGGCACGACGGCCACGGCGATGAAGACCACGCTGACCAACACAGGCAATGCGCCGCTTTCGGTTGCGAGCGTCGCCCTGGGCGGCGCGAACTCGGCAGAATTCGGTGTCGGCGGCAATACGACCTGTGGCACGGTCGGCATGCTTGCGGTGGACAGTTCGTGCGACCTCGAGGCCACGTTTACGCCGCAGTCGTCGGGTGGCAAGAGCGCGAGCATCGTCGTCACCCATGGTGTCGGGACGTCGACCGTGGCGCTCGACGGAACGGGCATGGCTGCCGTCGCGACCAACGCGGGCGGCACGTCGCCGACCCCTGCGACGACGACACCGGCGGCGCCCGTGGCGTCATCGGCGCTGGCGCCGTCGAACGTCGGCGGTGGCGGCGGCGCCATCGACCCGGGCTTTGGACTCCTGCTGCTCGTCTCGGCCGCCGCACTTCGGCGCCGCAGCGGCCGCGGCACCTGACCGGCCCTTCGGTTTGAATTGCTAGCGGCGCCTCCGGGCGCCGCTGTCATTTCTGACTCCGGCAGGGCCAAAAGTTGACCGATTTAGTCGGGATTGCTAAGATTCCGACAAATTTCCTCGGGAATCTTCGCGAAGGCCGCGGGTCACACCGGTCGGCTTTCACCGAAAGGACAGCGATGAGACTGACTACCAAGGGCCGCTTTGCGGTCACTGCCATGATCGATCTGGCGCTGCGGGAACACAACGGCCCGGTCACCCTCGCCGGGATCAGCCAGCGCCAGAGGATTTCGCTCTCGTACCTGGAGCAGCTTTTCGGCAAGCTGCGGCGGCACGAGCTGGTCGAGAGTACCCGCGGTCCGGGCGGCGGCTACACGCTCGGCCGTGTCGCAAAGGAGATCACGGTCGCCGACATCATCTTTGCCGTCGACGAGCCGCTCGACGCGACCCAGTGTGGCGGCAAGGAGAACTGCGCCGATGACCAGCGCTGCATGACGCATGACCTCTGGGCAAACCTGAACGCCCGCATGGTCGACTACCTGGACTCGGTCAGCCTGCAGGACCTTGTCGAACAGCAGAAGGCGCGCGCTGACAAACCTTCCGGAAACGCGGTGTTGCACGATAATCGCACGCGCGCGAAGAGCGAAACCGACGAGAAGAACGAGACCGCGCTCACGTGACGGGGAAGGGATGAAGCTACCGATCTATCTCGACTATTCGGCGACGACGCCGGTCGATCCGCGCGTCGTCGACGCGATGATCCCGTGGCTGCGCGAGCACTTCGGCAACGCCGCATCGCGCAGCCATGCCTTCGGCTGGGAAGCCGAGAAGGCGGTCGAGACCGCGCGTGAACAGGTCGCAGCCCTCGTGAACTGTGATCCGCGCGAACTGATCTGGACCTCGGGCGCGACGGAGTCGACGAACCTGGCCCTGAAGGGTGTAGCCCACTTCTACAAGGACAAGGGCAAGCACCTGATCACGGTCAAGACTGAGCACAAGGCGACGCTCGATACGATGCGCGAACTGGAGCGCGAGGGATTCGAAGTTACCTACATGGACGTCGGGCCAGACGGGCTGCTGGATCTGAAAGCGCTGGAGGCGACGCTGCGCGCGGACACGATCCTGGTGTCGGTGATGTTCGTGAACAACGAAATCGGCGTAATCCAGGACATTCCTGCGATCGGCGAGATCTGCCGCGCAAGAGGAATCATCTTTCATGTCGATGCGGCGCAGGCGACCGGCAAGGTGGTTGTGGACCTGGGACGGCTGAAGGTCGACCTGATGTCGTTCTCGGCCCACAAGACCTATGGGCCGAAGGGCGTCGGGGCTCTGTACGTGCGGCGCAAGCCGCGCGTACGCCTCGAGGCGCAGATGCATGGCGGCGGACACGAGCGCGGCCTGCGCTCGGGCACTTTGCCGACTCACCAGATCGTCGGCATGGGCGAAGCCTTTCGCATCGCGCGCGAGGAGATGGCGACCGAAAACGAGCGCATCCGGATGCTGCGCGACCGGTTGTGGGCGGGCCTGTCGCAGATCGAGCAGGTGTTCCTGAACGGCGATATGGAGCGGCGCGTGCCGCACAACCTGAATGTCAGCTTCAATTTCGTCGAGGGCGAGAGCCTGATCATGGCGATCAAGGACGTTGCGGTGTCGTCGGGGTCGGCCTGCACTTCGGCGTCGCTCGAGCCGTCGTATGTGCTGCGTGCGCTCGGACGCACCGACGAGCTGGCGCACAGCTCGATCCGCTTCACGGTCGGCCGCTTCACGACGCAGGAGGAGATCGACTACACGGTCAATCTGGTGACACGGCAGATCGCGCGGCTGCGCGAAATGTCACCGCTGTGGGAGATGTACAAGGACGGCGTCGACCTGAACACGGTGCAGTGGGCCGCGCATTGAATATCGGGTATTGGAGCGCACATCCGCTTCAGAGCAGCAAGACAGGAAGAGTCGCCGGCACGTCCGGTCGTCCTTTTGCAAAGGGCAGGTGAACAAGATGGCATACAGCAGTAAGGTCATTGACCACTACGAGAATCCGCGCAACGTCGGCTCCTTCGAGAAGGGTGACGAGTCGGTCGGCACCGGCATGGTGGGTGCGCCGGCATGCGGTGACGTGATGAAGCTGCAGATCAAGGTCAACGAGCGCGGCGTCATCGAGGACGCTCGCTTCAAGACATACGGCTGCGGCTCGGCGATCGCTTCGTCTTCGCTGGTGACGGAATGGGTCAAGGGTCGGACGCTGGAGGAGGCCGCGAAGATCCGCAATACGCAGATCGCGGAGGAACTCGCACTGCCGCCGGTCAAGATCCATTGTTCGATCCTGGCCGAGGATGCGATCAAGGCAGCGGTCGAAGACTATCGGCGCAAGCATGGCCAGCTGGAGCAACCGGCCGAACCCAAGGCTGCCTGAATGGGAGATCGACAATGGCAGTCACGATGACGGAACGCGCTGCCCGGCATGTGAGCGGTTTCCTGCAGAAGCGCGGCAAAGGAGTGGGGCTGCGAGTGGGCGTGCGCACAACGGGATGTTCCGGCATGGCGTACAAGCTCGAATACGCCGATGCGGCACGGCCTGAGGACCAGACTTTCGAGTCTCACGGCGTGAAGATCTTCGTTGATCCGAAGAGCCTCGCCTACATCGAAGGCACCGAGCTGGACTTCGTGCGCGAGGGTCTGAACGAGGGTTTCCGCTTCAACAACCCGAACGAGAAGAACCGCTGCGGCTGCGGCGAGTCGTTTAACGTCTAGTCCCGCCGCCGGCCGCGCGCGCGGCCATTTCTGTGCGCGGATTGAACGATGTCACATCCCGATCATTTCGCGCTGTTCGCCTTGCCGGCGCGCTTTGCGCTTGACGAGGCGGCGCTGGATGAGGCTTACAAGGCCGTCCAGTCGCGCGTCCATCCCGACCGCTTTGCTTCCGGCACGGCGGCCGAACGCAGGGTTGCGATGCAATGGGCGGCGCGCGCCAACGAGGCCTATCGAACCCTGAAGTCGCCACGCGCCCGCGCCGCCTACCTGTGCGAATGCGCGGGCGTTCCGATTCAGGCCGAGTCCAATACCGCGATGCCGGCCGGCTTCCTGATGCAGCAGATGGAGTGGCGCGAGTTGCTCGATGACGCGCGGCGCGCGCGTGATACCGATGGTCTGGTCGCGCTGGAAACTTCGATGTCGCGGGCGCGCGACCGGTTGATCGGGGACATCGCCGGGGCGATCGATCAGCGCGCCGACCACATTGCAGCCGCGGGACTGGTACGCCAGCTGATGTTCATCGAGAAATTCGGCGACGAAGTCCGGATGGCGGCCGACGTGCTGGCGCACCCGCGCGAGGCCCGCGCGTAATGGCGCTGCTGCAGATCTCGGAGCCGGGCGAATCGACGCCGCCGCATCAACACCGGCTGGCCGTCGGCATCGACCTGGGAACCACCAACTCCCTGGTCGCGACGGTGCGCAACAGCATCCCCTCCGTCATCGACGACGCCGAGGGGCGCTCGCTGCTGCCATCGGTGGTGCGTTATCTCGCCGGCGGTGCGGTCGAAGTCGGCTACGACGCACAGAAGCATCAGTCGATCGATCCGCGCAACACCATCGTATCGGTCAAGCGCTTCATGGGTCGCAGCCGCTCCGACGTCCTGCACATCGAAAGCATGCCGTACGACTTTGTCGAACGTGCCGACAATGCACCGGGCATGCTGCAGATACGGACCGTTGCCGGGCCCAGGAGCCCGGTCGAGGTGTCGGCGGAGATCCTGAAGGTCCTGCGGCTACGCGCCGAGGACGCGCTGGGTGGCGAACTCGTCGGTGCGGTGGTTACGGTGCCGGCGTACTTCGATGACGCGCAGCGCCAGGCGACCAAGGATGCCGCGCGGCTCGCGGGCGTCAACGTGCTGAGGCTGCTGAACGAGCCGACGGCGGCCGCGATCGCCTACGGGCTGGACCAGGCGGCCGAGGGAACCTACGCCGTCTACGACCTCGGCGGCGGCACCTTCGATATTTCGATCCTGCGGCTCTCGAAGGGAGTGTTCGAGGTGCTGTCGACCGGTGGCGACTCGGCGCTCGGCGGCGACGACTTCGACCATCGCCTGTTCTGCTGGATCATCGAGCAGGCGCGGCTGCTGCCCCTTTCGCCGCACGATGCACGGTCGCTGATGGTGAAGGCACGCGAGGTCAAAGAGCGCCTCTCGGCCGAACCCGATCTGCGCACGAACGCAGTGCTGTCGACGGGAGAGGTGGTCGATCTGCCCACCACCAGTCGAGAATTTGCGCAAATGACTCAGCCGCTGGTCGAAAAGACACTGACGGCATGCCGCAGGGCCTTGAGCGATGCGGGGCTGAAACCGCAGCAGATCGACGGCGTGGTGATGGTCGGCGGTGCTACGCGGATGCCGCATGTGCGCAAGGCGGTGGCGGGCTTCTTCGGCCAGACCCCGCTGACGAACATCGATCCCGACAAGGTCGTCGCGCTCGGCGCTGCGATGCAGGCCAACCTGCTGGCGGGCAACCGGGCCGCGGGAGACGACTGGCTGCTGCTCGACGTCATTCCGCTTTCGCTCGGACTGGAAACGATGGGCGGGCTCGTCGAGAAGATCATTCCTCGCAATTCGACGATCCCGGTCGTGCGCGCGCAGGACTTCACGACTTTCCGCGACGGGCAGACCGCGATGGCGATCCACGTGGTGCAGGGCGAGCGCGAGCTCGTTTCCGACTGCAGGTCGCTGGCGCGCTTCGAACTGCGCGGCATCCCGCCGATGGCCGCGGGCTCGGCGCGGATCCGCGTGACTTTCACCGTCGACGCGGACGGGCTGCTGTCGGTCGCGGCGCGCGAGATGGGCAGCGGGATCGAAGCCGCGATCACGGTCAAGCCGTCCTATGGTCTCACCGACGACGAGATTGCGCGCATGTTGGAAGAATCCTTTGGCGCTGCCGGGCAGGATCTCGAAGTGCGGGCTCTACGCGAGCAGCAGGTGGAGGCGCAGCGGCTGCTGGAAGCGACGCTTGCCGCGCTTGCAACCGATGGCGATCTGCTGTCTGCCGAGGAGCGCAACGCCGTCGAGCGGCTGCTGGCCGACGTGTCGGCGCGCCTGCCGGGCTCGGACCTCACGGCGCTGCGCAGCGCGAGCGAAGCGCTGGTCGAGGGCACGGACGAGTTCGCATCCCGGAGGATGAACCGGTCGATCCGCGCCGCGCTTGCGGGCCGCAACGTCGAGGAACTCGCGCGCTGAGGATGCGAGTGCCGGATGCCGAAGATCACCGTCCTGCCGCACGAGGAGTTGTGCCCTGCCGGCAAAGAATTCGAGGCCGATGCGGGGGTTTCTCTGGCCGATGCGCTGCTCGATCACGGCGTCGACATCGAGCACGCCTGCGGCAAGGTGGCCGCCTGCACGACCTGCCACTGCATCGTGCGCAAGGGCTTCGAGTCGCTGCCGCCCGCCGAAGACAAGGAGGAAGACCTGCTCGATCGGGCCTGGGGCCTGACGCCGGTGTCGCGCCTGTCGTGCCAGGCAATCGTGCAGGCCGCCGATCTCACGGTCGAGATCCCGAAGTACAGCATCAACTACGCCAAGGAAGGCCGTTGAGAGGTCGCGGCCGCACGACGCGAATCCGATGGCCAGCCAAGCAGGGGGCCGCATGAAGTGGACAGATATTTCCGACATCGCCATAGCGCTTGCGGAAACGCATCCCGGGGTTGATCCGCACACGATCCGGTTTACCGACCTGCATCGCTGGGTCTGCGATCTGCCGGGATTCAGCGACGATCCCAAGCGCTCGGGGGAAAAGATCCTGGAGGCGATCCAGACCGCGTGGATCGAGGAAGCGGCCTGACCACGTTGGCGCAAGGCGAAAGCGCACCAGGGAATCAGTCGTACAGGCCCGGTGGGGTGGCGCAGCCGCTACGGCGCGTGAGGGTCTCGAGTGTCGCAAGCGCCGACTCGAGGGTGAACTCCTCGCGCTCGAGGGCTTCCAGCAGCGCCGGCAGTTCGCGCCGCTCGATCACGTCAACTTCGCCGTCCTGATTCGCGCAGATCGTATCCGCGCCCAGCGTGGCGTCGTAGACGTGGATCACCTCCGACTGATAGCCCTCGGGCACCGAGCGGCGCACGTGGAAGCGGCGGCCGTGGTGAACCTCGATCCGGTCCAGCGACAAGCCGGCTTCTTCCCACGCTTCACGTTCGAGCGCCTGCTCGAGGGTCTCGTCCGCGGGCACCATGCCGCCGACCAGGTTGTCCCACAGACCCGGGTCGATCGACTTGTGCGCGGCGCGGCGCGCGACGAGCAGGGTGCCATCGTCGGCGAAGGCATTCAGGTGAACCGCCTCGGTTGTGATGCCCAGCGGCCTGAACGCGGCACGCTCGACCGTCGCAAGCACGGGCCCACCGCATTGTGCGCGCACCGCCAGCGCTTCGTTGCGCCAGCCGCGCAGCAGGCCGGCATCGCGCAGCCTCGCGGCGGCTTCATTCAGCAGGCGGCCGCAGTGCACCGGGTCCGACGAGATCAGCCGAAGGGTCTGGTGCCGGTGCTCGAACCCGTGAGCCTGTTCGACGAGGAAGCTGGAAACGGCCGGGGCGACCCAGCCGACCGCATGGTCAGCGACGACGAATGGTACGAGGTCCGACGGGCGCGGCGGCTGGGCGCGAGCCCGTAGCCGCTCGGCCAGGGCATACAGTCGCGCCGCGTACGGCATCAGCTCTCGGGCCGCATATGCGGGAACAGGATCACGTCGCGGATGCTGGGTGAATCCGTGACGAGCATGATGAACCGATCGACGCCGACACCGCAGCCTGCCGCGGGCGGCATGCCGTACTCGAGCGCCCGCACATAGTCGGCGTCGTAGTACATCGCTTCCTCGTCGCCCGCGGCCTTCGCCCTTGCCTGTTCGTTGAAACGTGCGGCCTGGTCCTCGGGATCGTTGAGCTCGGAGAAGCCGTTGGCCAGTTCGCGGCCGGCGATGAAGAGTTCGAAGCGCTCGGTGATCTGCGGTCGCGCATCGGAAGCGCGCGCCAGCGGCGACACCTCGACCGGGTAGTCGACGATGTAAGTGGGCTGCAGCAGCTTTGCTTCGGCGACCTCCTCGAAGAGCGCCAGCTGCAGCGCGCCGAGCCCGGCTTCCTCGGCATGCGTACTGCCTTTCGCGCGCAGTTCGCGATGCAGGAAGCTGCGATCGGCAAGTTGCGCGTCTGAAAACTGCGGTGCATGCGCGCGGATCGCCTGCACGATTGTCATCCGTGCAAACGGCCGCGCGAGGTCGATCGTCTGCCCTTGATACTGCAGCACCGCCGAGCCGACCGCCGCGATCGCGGCATGGCGCAGCAACCGTTCGGTGAAGTCCATCAGCCACGTGTACTCCTGGTACGCGGCGTAGAACTCCATCATCGTGAACTCGGGGTTGTGCCGCGGGCTCACCCCCTCGTTGCGGAAGTTGCGGTTGATCTCGAACACGCGCTCGAAGCCGCCGACCACCAGCCGCTTCAGGTACAGCTCGGGCGCGATGCGCAGGAACATGTCGATGTCGAGCGCGTTATGGTGGGTCACGAAGGGCTTGGCCGCCGCGCCGCCCGGGATCACCTGCAGCATCGGCGTCTCGACCTCGAGGAAGCCTTCGGCCACCATGAACTCGCGCATCGCGGCTATCGCACGGCTGCGAACGAGAAAAGCCGTCCGTGCGTCTTCGTTCATGATCAGGTCGACGTAGCGCTGGCGGTAGCGCTGCTCCCGGTCCTCGAGGCCGTGGAACTTGTCGGGCAGCGGACGCAGCGCCTTCGTCATCAGCCGCAGCTCCTTCACCCGCACCGAAAGCTCGCCTTTCTGCGTCTTGA
>Ga0335084_10001255_pt1 | contig 23385 bp, 18 predicted proteins | sample Lox_Sample_44_FD_206721 | JGI IMG/M metagenome (GOLD analysis project Ga0335084, IMG submission 206721) | Soil microbial communities from Loxahatchee National Wildlife Refuge, Florida, United States - Lox_Sample_4.4 | ecosystem: Environmental > Terrestrial > Soil > Wetlands | place: USA...
CCGATTCGCGACCGCAGCAAGATCCATGATGTCCGGCCCCTTCACCCCCAGGAGGGGAAGCACCTCCTTCATGCCCACCTTCTTCCCGCCGAGGACCTTCTCGCCAACCTCCCGAATTTCTTTTCTCATCGCTTTTCTTTGCCTCTTTCAGGATCATTTCCCGCCCCTCTTCAGAAAAAGGGAGCCTGTTAAGCTCTGGGTTTCCAACCGACTACAACCTTCTCTTCAATGAGGATGCTATCTTTCTCTACCGTACTCGGGATCACTTCGGGAGGGTAATTCATGCACCCCCCGCTGATTCCTTTGAGAGTCTCTAAACTCCATTCTGTGTTACAAGCGTTACAAACCAAGGCTTGATCTTGGATGTGAAAACGAGTCGACCGGCACGGCTCGCACATGCTGATCGCGGTCACCACTCTTCCGGCCAGGGTGACGTAGGCAAGGAGGGGAACCTTCACCCCATTGCCTTCGTATTCAAAGCGAACCATTTTTTTCTCTTTCACGACCTCAAGAGGGATGACGATTTTTCCATTCTGAACGCGCGCGACAATGTCGGTCATAGGAATCGTCTGCCCGGAATAATTCACCCGGTCCATCACTTTCTGTTGGGAAGCGATTTTCGGGTTTGTCGTCGTTTTTGCTTCAAGGATCCAGAAGACAACTCCTCCCAGAACGACCGCGATCACGCCCAAGGAGATCAAAACCCAGGGTGATTTCTTCTCGTTCCCCAACACCTTTTCTCTTTTGTCCTTAAACGCCGGACCCGCAAGGACCAGCCCGCATTTTTTACAGAAATTGGTTAAGTCATCATTCTTAGTTCGGCACTCTGGACAGACTTTCATCCGGTCCTCCTTCCTTTCTCCCCCTAAAATTCCACATCCTCCCTCAAGAAACTTTTTTGCAATGGAGATAAGTGACACAAATTCTGGAAAACGGAACAGACAGACGAGTGAGAAAGCATTAGGGCACAACATTGGTGACACAGCCTCCAAGAGGAAAGCAGGTCATTCACAGATCATCCATTTTTCAACCTCCCCTCTCGAAATGGGTGAAGCGAGAAGGGATTGTGGGTGACTTTCATTCGAACCTTGATAGGTATAAGTCACTTCAATATTCCGTAGATCCTTTGCCTTGCTGTAATGAGCCGTAATGGCTGCCGCTCTTTCAATATCCCCGTCGCCAAGCTTCCCTCTCAAAAGGGAAAGAGGTCCCGGAAAGCCGGAAACCTTGAATAAGATGTCTTCTCCTTGAGCAAAGGTCCGGATCCTTTGATTTTCCTCCTCCTGCCTTCCAACCACCAATTTGACCCCGGGGGAGAAACGAAAGTGCCTTCCCATCTTGAGGAGGTGAACGTCGTTTAAAGAAAAATTCGGATCATGAACGATCAAGTCCTTCATCCTTTTTGCGAATCCGGGATCAGTCAAAAGGCATCCTCCCGCGGGGCACGGATAGTCATGAATCCCGTAATGGTCCGCCAATGCCATTTGGGGTTTTCTTGACCGGCCCTGGACCGTCAGAAGCTTTTCCCGATCCACCCATCCTTCCTTCTCTGGAACAGTGACCGGAAGCACTTTAGCCGAGAGGGGCCTCAGGATATAACCTTCCAGACCTGCCTCTTTTTCGATCAACCGCATCGCGTCTCTTCGTTGAGACATGGGCCTTTGTCCGAGAACTTCCCCCGTCACAATGAACGCCGCTCCTGACTCTTCCATACGGGCCTTGGCCTTTTTGAGCATGAAAATCCGGCAATCAATGCACGGATTCATGTTTCTTCCGTATCCATGTTTCGGATTCTTCACGACGCACAGGTACTCTTCAGAAACATTCAATACCCTGAGAGGGATGCCCAGGGTTTCCACCGCTTTCTGAGAAGCCAAACAAGTTGCTCCCCGATGGGTGCAGGTGCAGAATACGGTCATGAAATTGAGAGCCTCCAATCCGACCCCCTGTTCCATCACGACCTTGGCCGCAAGCGTGCTATCGAGCCCCCCGGACAGGAGGGCAATGGCCTTCATCCTAAAACCTCATTCATCGACCCGGACCGAAAACCCTGAAGGTCCAATGTAATATAGCGATACCCTATTCCTTTCAGATGGTCTACCACCTTTTCCCTCAAGGAGCCATTCATCAGACGTCCCATTTCTTCGGTAAGGATTTCGATTCTCGCCAAATCTCCGTAATGACGGACGCGAACCTGCTTAAACCCCAATCCGAACAGGAAATCCTCCGCCCGATCCACTCGCTTCAACCCCTCTTCCGTGATCCCTTCTCCGTAAGGAAATCGTGAAGCGAGACAGGCAAAAGATGGTTTATCCCATGTGGGGAGCCCCAAGGCCCTAGATAATCCCCTGACTTCCGCTTTGACGAAGCCCGCCTCCTTCAGGGGACTTCGGATCCCCAACTCCTGCATGGCCCTCTTGCCCGGTCGGTGATCCCGATCGTCGTCCAATGTGGAGCCTTCGATCACAACAGGGATGGTTTCTTCTCTGGCGAGGTCCAGCAACTCTCCGAAGAGCTTGCTTTTACAATAGTAGCATCGGTCCGGAGGATTCTTTGAAAACCCGGGGATCTCCAGCTCGTTCGAATGGATCAAGCGGTGTCTGGCTCCCAAGGTTTGAACTAACTTCTTCACTCCCTGCAATTCTCTTTCCGGATAAAGAGGAGAAAGGGCTGTGACGGCGAGGATGTGATCATTCCCGAGGGTGTCTTGGGCCACCTTCAAAAGGAGAGTGCTATCCACTCCCCCTGAAAAAGCCACGAGCACCTTCCCCATCTCTTGCAAGACCCTTCTTAATTTTTCGTGTTTTTCATTCACCAACGAATTCATCTTTGTTTTGTGATCCACCTTTCTTTTGTCCAGGAACTAACATCCCCGTGTCGGCGTCATTTTACCGCATTCTATTTTCCCACTTACAACTCACCACTCTCAACTCAACACTTCCTTGATCCATCCTCCTCCGAGGAGGGTTTCTCCCTCATAAAAAACTGCCGCCTGGCCGGGCGTAATGGCCTTCTGAGGAACCTTGAACTTCACTTCCAATATTCCCTCCCCCTTTGAGAAGAGGCTTGCCTCCGAACCCGGATGGTTATACCGAATCTTCACGTGAGCGGTATGAAAAGGAAACGTCTCGGGCGGGACCATCCAACGGATACCCTCAACGATGAATCTGTCACTCCGAACCTCTTCCTCTCCTCCCACGACGATCGCGTTCTTTTCGCGGTCGATCTTGATCACATAAAGAGGTTTTCCTTTGGCCAAACGCAGGCCCCTTCGCTGACCGATGGTGTAAAAAGGAATCCCCCTATGTCTTCCCAAGACGTTCCCATCCCTGTCGAGTATCGAACCGGGTTCAATGGACTCTTTGAGCCTCTCCAATAGAAACGAATGATAGGAAGTGTCCTGAATGAAACAGATCTCTTGACTTTCGGCTTTGTCATGGACTCGAAGGCCCAACTGGTACGCCTTCCGCCTCACCTCCTCCTTTCGGAGGTCTCCCAACGGAAGCAGCGTATGGCGAAGTTGATCTTGGGTCAATGAGAAAAGGACGTAAGACTGATCCTTCTTTCGATCCACTCCCTTTTTTAAGAGATAACGCCCGGTCCGCTCATCGAAACCCAATTTTGCGTAATGGCCTGTCGCCAGGAAATCGGCCTCCAGTTCCATTGCTTTGTTCAAAAAAGATCCAAACTTGATCTTCTCATTGCAGAGGATGCAGGGATTGGGCGTTTTTCCCTGAAGATACTCTCTGCAAAAATATTGGATGACCTCTTTTTCAAACTCCTCCCTCAGGTGGATGACATAAAAGGGAATCCCAATCTGAAGCGCAACGCGTCTCGCATCCTCGATATCGGCCAGACTGCAACATCGGGCCGGAGCTCCCTGTGTCTTGTCCCCCGTGCCGATGCACATGGTTGCTCCAATGACCTCATAACCCTTCTCTTTGAGGAGCCCGGCGGTCGTACTCGAATCCACCCCACCGCTCATTCCAACCACGACCCTTTTTTTCATCATGGCTCAACAGCGCTCCTCCTCCCTCTCCCCAGCGGGGAGAGGAAAGGATGAGGCGAAATGACCTATTTTTTGGCAGGTTGCTGAAAATGTCATTTTTCACAGGCTGCTCAAAAAGGGCTGGATGCAAGGCCCTCGAAATCCTGAGAAGTGAGGCGTACTTGGCGGTACGCCGCAACGACTTGCCCTGTTAGATAATACTGTGGTTGAGTTTTGCGTTTATCAGGCCTATCATCTGGGTCGCTTCCTTTCAAGAGCCAGGTCTTTTCATCTAACAGGGCGAGGATGAGGGGAACGCCGCGGACGGGCGTTTTTCAACAGCCTGCTAAAACAGGATTTCCATTGCCTGGTACGGACAGACTGGAATGCACAGCTCACAGGCAATGCATTTGTCCCGCCTGAAGGACACTTCCATATTCGTCCTCTGGACGTCCAAGGCTTTCGTTGGGCAGATACTGATACAGGCCGTACAGTGTGTGCATCGGTCCTCATGCCATTTGACGTCCTGTGCCAGAGATTGGACCTCCACCCCGATTTCACTGAGATATTTCAGCCCAGCCTCCATCCCGACCCTCTTCCCCGTCAGCTCCAAGACGAGTCTTCCTTGTTCTTTGGGGGTAATCCGGGCTCTCATAATGTTGACGGCCAAATCATAATCTTTGACCAATTTCGATATGACGGGCTGATCGACGAGATGGGAAGGATAATTGAGAACAATTCTTTTTTTCTGCATGGTCCACCTCTCTCTCAAGAGCAAGATGGGGAGAGCATAAAGTTTCCTTTCCCTATGCCCTATGCCCTTTGCTCTATGCTGTTTTCTTAATCGGTCTTTCTTTTAAGGACTTATAAACGATCCCGGAATCGACAGAAGGGAGGAGTTCAACGGGCTGGGTCAAAAAGAACTTCCCCGTTTCGACCCACTCTTTCAAAATCTGAGCAATCTCCCTGGCCTTCAGATAGCTCGAAAGCCCGGAGGTGGGAACCTCTTTTCCCTGGACCGTTATCCTGCCGCTTTTGAGTTGCTTGTAACTCACTTCTCCGATGCTCCCCGGAACGAATTGAGGATAGGCGTCGCTGTAATCTACCACCTGAGCCAAGATCTCCTCATCCCGGACTGCCGTTGAACGAAGGACCTCTTCATTCAAAATGGGGATCGGGACTCCGATGCCCACGGTGAGGGTAACCCCGTAGCCCGTAAAGGAAGTCCCCCGAAGCCATTTAGGGCTCATCATCTTGAGATCCCCGGTCACGCAAAGCGTGCCTGAAGGCGATTTCGGGACCCCTGCCTCGGTCCTCTTTACCCCAGGATTATGCTGGGTGCCATTTCCCACGACATACCCTACCCCACCCCCCAGGAAGATCCGGGTTCCAATCCCTATGGTTTTGAAAAGGGGGTCGTTAAGCAACGGGCTCAGCTGCCCCGCGCTGCAGTAAGTCGCGTTGCCCATTTTAGGCTGGAGAACTCCCATGTAGGTATAGATCACCTTCTCCGAAAGATTGACAGCCACATTGTAGTTTTGGTAGGCGTTCCGGATGTTCAGAAGAACCGCTTCGTTCATGTCCTTCAGGGAAATATAGGTCTCCAGAGCTTTTCTGGGATAGCAGTCCGTCCCGTAGGCGGTTGCAGCCAGCTTGATATCTTTTCCCGCGACCAGTTCTTCGATGACGTAGGCACCCCCGGAGGCAAATTTTCCGGGGAAGATCTTATTCCTCGGATCATCTTCAGGCATCGCGGTTGCCCCCAGGAAAAAATCGACCGCTGCAAATCCAGTATAAACCGGGACATCGTTGAGATAGGTCTTTCCCCCTCCTAGCTTGATCCGGGGCTTTGTGTGACCGACGTTAAAATAGGCCCCGGAAGAACACATGGGACCGAATGTCCCCGTTGTGACCACATCCACTTCCTGGGCCGCTCTTTTCACTCCCTTCTCACCAGCATAATCGATAATCTCTTCCGCCGTTAAGACAACCGCTTTTCCCTTCTTGATCTTTTCATTTATTTCCTCAATGGTCTTGGCCATGCCTTCCCTCCCTCCGATAGCCTATCGCGTATGGCATATGGCTCGCGGTCTTTCTTCCCTTTCTTCACTCTAACCATTATTCCATCACTCCAATACTCCACCCTTCCAGAATTTTCTATTTCACTCCATTAAACAGCCAGGTGCTGATATACCGCTCTCCTGTATCGGGTAGCAACACCACAATCATTTTCCCTTTATTCTCTTGTCTCTTCGCGACTTCAATGGCTGCCCAGGCCGCAGCACCTGAAGAAATCCCTGCTAACACCCCTTCTTCCTTGGCCAGCCTCCTTGCCAGTAACCCTGCATTCTCATTGGATACCTTGATCACCTCATCGACCAAATCCATCCGAAGCACCTCCGGAACAAAGCCAGCACCGATCCCCTGGATCTTGTGGGAACCGGGTCTCCCTCCGGAGAGAACCGGAGAATTCTCCGGCTCCACGGCAATGGCCCTGAATTCTGGTTTCCTTTTCTTGATCACGTCAGAGATTCCAGTAATCGTCCCGCCCGTTCCGACCCCCGCCACCAAAACATCCACCCGCCCATCGGTATCTTCCCAAATCTCCAATGCCGTCGTCTTTCGGTGGATTTCAGGATTGGCCGGATTCTTAAATTGTTGCGGAACAAGATAACGAGGATCTTTTGAAGCCATCTCTTCGGCTTTCTTCACGGCACCGGTCATCCCCTCGTTTCCATCCGTCAAAACCACCTCTGCTCCAAACATTTTGAGAAGATGAATTCGTTCCGCAGACATCGTGTCTGGCATCGTCAGAACCAATCGATAACCCTTTGCCGCGCAGATAAATGCCAAAGCGATCCCTGTATTTCCACTGGTAGGCTCCAAGACAATCGTATCTTCCTTGATCAAGCCCGCCTTCTCAGCCGCGTCGATCATGGAAAAACCGATACGATCCTTGATGCTTCCACAGGGGTTAAAGGATTCAAGTTTTGCGACGACCTCCCCCTGACACCCCTGAGTAACGCGATTCAATCTCAAGAGAGGTGTACGTCCTATTAATTCAGAAATGAAGTTGGCTATTTCCGCCATGGCCCATCCTTATTGAAAAACCCGAAATCCGAATATCAAAATCCGAGACAAATCCTAAATCCAAATTTCCAGGTTTATGCGCTTTTTCAATTTTAGATTTTGGTCATTCGAATTTGTTTCGAATTCCGCCTGCTTGCGCGAAGGCAGGGGTTTCGTGCTTCGTATTTTAGCTTTCAAATTTGGTACATAGCAGAGCTGTTCTTTTCTTTTTCTCTTTTTCGATTGACCATGTCCTCTAAAGTAACCGAATGAAAGATTTTAGATACGGTATCCGACACTTCTTTCCAGATCTCGCGAGTCACACAGGTCGAAACTCTTGAACAGGCTTTCGTATTCTGCAAACATTCAAGCAAATTGAGAGGACCTTCAAGAGTTTCAATCACATCGTACAAACAGATCTCAGCCGGGGGTTTGGCTAAAGAGTATCCGCCTTTAGCTCCCCGAATTGCTTTCACGAGGCCATCCGCACGAAGGGGATTAATGACTTGTTCAAGGTATTTTAAAGAGATATTTTCTTTCTTGGCGATCTCTTTCAGTTCAATAGGGCCTTCCCCGTAGTGCGAGGCAAGCTCTACCATTGCTCTTGCCCCATATCTAATTTTTGTTGATATTTTCATAGGTTAGGAAATCATACTTTTTCTATATGAATTGAACTTTTTTAACCTAATCCTTTGCGGGTGTCAAGAGGTCTGATCTTCTGAATAAGAGCGAGGAAGGAAGGGAAGTTTATCTAAATGACCTTTACTTTCAAAACCCTTTTTGTCTTCTCAGTAACCTTGACCCGTTCGTCGATTCTGTACCCGACGACCCAGGCAATCTCCTCTTCTGAAATGAGCAGGGGAACGCTTGACCTCTCGAATTTTGGAACTTTATGGTCGATAAAAAAATCTTTTAATTTCTGAGTCCCTCTGACTCCTAACGGACTGAATCGATCGCCCGGTCTGAAATTCCTCACCTTCAACGGAAATCGAAGGCTTTCGTAATCCATCAGAGCTGTGCTGAGGGGTCCGCCGTAGTCTTTCAATTGATCTCGATCCATCTCTTCAATCACCACCTCTTTTCCAATCTCTTCGATGAAAGTACGGCCCGGGGAAAGAAGATCAACTTCAAAGGGCGAAGAAGATTTCACGACTCTTTTCCCCAACAAAACAACGTCATATCGTTTTTCAGCCCAGAATCCGGGCTCCAGTTCCAAAAGGAAGCTTGGAGTAGGCTGTCGCAGTTTCTGGAAGAGGTTAAGCACATCTGCTTCGACTCCGTCCTCCATGACCGCTCCCGTATCACGAACCCTCTTGACAATCTTCCTGATCAATCTCCACTGAATCGCCCGGTGAAGGGGTTGGTATTCCGACCATCTGAAAGAAAGCGTATCCTTCGCCTCGTGGACGACCTTCTGATAAGCCTCCTCGGATCCCTCCTCCAAATAATCATCCTCTTCCCTGAGGATGGTCGAGGTCCTCAGGAGGGTTTCTTTAAAATTAGGCTGATACTCCCGTTCAATCAAAGGAATCAACGAAAGGCGTATCCTATTCCGAAGATAGTCATTTTTCAGATTGGATGAATCCGATAGAAAAGGAACGCTTTTTTCTGAAGCAAAAGAGTCAATCTCCTCTCTCCACACCTCAAGAAGGGGTCGGATCACCTTTCCCTCTCGAATGGGGAGGATTCCTTTTAAACCCCGTAACCCGGCTCCCCGTAGCAGTCTTAAGAGGACAGTCTCCACCTGGTCATCTGCATTGTGGCCCAATGCGATCTTTTGAGCATGATGTTTGTGGAGGAGGTCATCAAAGAAATGGAAACGAACCTTTCTGGCAGCATCCTGCGGAGAAAGTCCCCTCAGTTTTTGAAACTCCCTCACATTGAATTGCCCGTATTCAAACGGCAGGTGAAGCCTCGCTGACTCCTTTTGAACCAGCTCGGCTTCTCTCTCGGACTCCTGAGGTCGAAAACCATGATTGACATGGGCAACGACGAGGGAAAGGTCAAATGCTTCACGGCAGGTATTCAAGAGGTGGACGAGGACCATTGAATCCACCCCCGCGGAGACACCCACGATCAACCGATCGCCCTTTTCCAGGAGACGGTAGCGGTCAATGGTCCTTTTAAACCGATCAAATAACATACCCCACTCTTACATCTTCTTCTCTCCGAGGGGACCGACGGCAATCAACACGTTGGTATACCCTGTCCACGTGCTACTGATTCTGATGATGCACGTTTTATCCGGCTTTGTGAAGCTGAGCTGGGTCTCCTTTCCCTTAAACGTGTTCACGAACTTCCAGTTGTCCTTCTCCATATTATAAGTAAAAAAATCGATCAACGACTGGACGTCGAGGCGCCATTTTGAGAAACGCAGAACGCCGGCTTTAAATTTCGCGGTTTCATAGACCAAAGATTCATCCGGTTCATAATTCAATTCGCTCGGGACCCGGACATCGTCGAGATAAACCTTTCCCGCCCCCTCCCATTCTGAATTCGGTTCTGGCGTGGGTCCTGTCGCCGGTTGACCTTGCTGACGCTCTTTTACCGTGGTCGTACAACCCATCCCTATGCTCATGAAACATACCACTAGCACCAGTGCGATCACCGATTTTCTTCCAAAGATGTTTAATTTCATAATAATCCTCCCTTCCTGTGGAATGATACAAAATTTTTACCATCCGGGAGGAAGAAAAGCAAGAGGAAACAAAAAAGGCCCGTATGAACGGGCCCTGACGGCAGATGCATCTGAGAAATCCGATTAATACATCCTCCCGTTGTTTCCATATTGGTTGGGACTTTCGAGATCGACCATGACATGGCCTAATCTTGGGAGATCCCCCTTGTCGAAAGGCGCGGGGAGTTTATAGGCATACTGTTGTGGAGTGACTTCAAAAGTGAACGGGAAAACGACTTCGTTGCTTTCATTCCCGGCCTTGTCAACCACGGAAACCCTCAAGGTAATCTGCGTCCACTCCGGCAGGTACGATGTCTTCGTACTGAACGTATTCCATTGGATGTAGCCTGTGAAATGCTTTTGATGTTGAGATTTGAGATAGATCCAATCGGTTGGATAACGACCGATACCCACCTGATCTACCACAGAGGCAATTCTGGACATCTCCCCGTCCGGATCTTCCGCCTCGATATAGATTTTCCAGATATACCCGTAATAGCCCTTTTCCACTGCGAAAGCGTGAGCAATGATTGGAGCATGGGTTCCCGGCTTGGGTTGTCCTCCTCCAGTATAAGGAAACAACTGGGTCCATCCCTTACAAGGGAGGAATAAGGTTAATGCCAGCAAAAGACCGATCAGGCAAAAGATTTTTTTGGTATCCATGATCATGACACCTCCCTTCACTTAAAATATAAGAATGGAGGGTGGAAATATCAAGGAAGGAACCGGACCATGGGGAGAAATGAGGGCGATTTCTTTCGGTGTTGATTTATGAACAACATCAATTACTTAAGGTTTTTTTCTTCTCGGACGGGAAGCTTTTGACTCATCTTTCTGGCGGGCCAGCGCCACGCTCTTTGCTTCTTCGAACACCTCCTTCAGGGGAACTCCTCTTTCCAGGGCCAGCCTTTTACAATCCTCATATTCCGGGGAGAGGTTGACAACACTCCCCTCCCATCGAGCCCATTTGAATCGGATTCTTCCATACTTCGTTTGAAGCGGTTGGATGTCTCTGTCGGTCTTTTCTCTTTCCTCCTCGTGCCATCTCAGACCCAGAGTCGTCGTCTCCTGAAAAAGGAATTTCGCGACCGAAGGCAGTTTCGCAGACGGACAGATCACGGTGAGGAGATGCCCTGGCCGATTCTTTTTCATCAAGACGGGCGTGACAAATACCTCCAGAACCTCCATGGCCAGCAGTTTTTCGATCACGTAGTCATAGAACTGGGGGTTCATGTCATCAATATTCGTTTCAACGACCGCGACGGTCTCTTTTCTGGAAACAGATTCCGACGTCCCAACGAGCAGCCGGAGGAGGTTCGGATGGGGGAGATCATCCCGTCCGGCCCCGTACCCGATCCGCTCAACACGGATCCGAGGCATGGAACCGAACTCAGACCCCAGCGTGGAGAGGATTGCCGCTCCGGTAGGAGTGAGGAGTTCTCTGTCCACCCCTGATGAGTAGATGGGTTTCCCCTCCATCAAAGATAATGCGGCAGGGGCTGGAACCGGAAGGATGCCATGCTCGCATTTCACGAATCCGCCTCCGACATTCACTTTTGAAACATAAATCTTCTCAATCTCCAGCTCTCGAATCCCCCACACCGATCCCACAATGTCAACGATGGAATCCAGCCCGCCCAATTCGTGAAAGTGGACTTCTGCCGTCGGAATGCCATGAATCTTTGCCTCGGCAGAAGCAATTCGTTTGAAAATCTCTTCGCTCTTTTCCTTAACCTCTGTCTCCATACGACTTCTTTTAACGATTCGGAGAAGCTCCGTCAAATTCCGATGGGATTTTTTGCCGTCCCCTCCCTCTACGCTGACTCGGGTCCCCGAGATCCCTCTTTTGAGTACTTTTTTAACTTTCAAATGAACGGTCGGAATTCGAAGGCGCTTCAACGCCTCTCTCAATCGTCGCGGGCTTAACCCGGCATCGATCAGGGCGCCGAGGATCATATCTCCGCTCGCTCCGGAAAAACAATCGAAATAGGCGGTTCGCATATTCATCTCTCCGTCGGGTTCTATGGTTTCTATGGCTCGGTTAGAAATTCATAAGCAGTCAGGTAGATCAGCTTGGTCACATCCGCCAGCCTCTCGTAGTCGATCGACTCCGATGGCATGCGGGACGGCTGAATCTTTCTGGGGTCCGATGTAAAAAAGCCCGCCGAAGGAATTCCCTTATCTTGAAATGGGGTACGATCCCTCCCGAGTTCATAGGAAGAGAGATCCATATTTTTCCCTTCTTTGATTCCTAGGGGTTCCAGGAATTTCTTGCTGATCTGGGTCAAGGAGGGACGGACGGAACTCCCAGTCAAAAACACCTCCTTCTCAGGAGCTGCTCCCCCTCGGATATCCAAGTAGAACACCGCCTTCAGCTGTGTCAGGGGAATAAAGGGTTGATCGGCAAATTCACGGGATCCCCGCGACCCCCATTCCTGCCCCCCAAAGAAGAGCAGGAGGACGCTTTTTTTCAAATCCGTCTCTCTCTTCATCAGAGATCGTCCAATCTCTAAAAGGGCCGAAACTCCTGAATCACGATCGTCCGCTCCCGGGGAGAGCACTCCGCTTTTCTCTTCTCTTCCCAAATGATCATAGGGGGCGGCCAACAACAGAAACTCCTTCTTCTTGTCTGGATCACGGCCTTCAATGATCCCCCCAATGTTAACGCCCTTAACCCTCGTCTCCTTAAACCCGAGGTTGATTTCAAAGACAACCTCGTGCTGGGCAATCATGGTTTTCACCCAGGGCTCTTCCAGCCGTGGGTAGGGGACGAATAAAACGGGGACATGGATTGAGAAATCGGGTTCCTTCGCCTTTGTCGCGATTTTTGAAGCTTCGATCAAACGTTGGACCGCGATGCCGTTTTGTTCCCGCTTCAGGAGCTTCTCTTCCAATTTCGGAGGAAAATAGGAGGGATAAGTAAGAAAAGGAGCGAAATGATCCATATCTTCTTCCTGGATAAAGAAGAGAATGGCTGCGGCCCCTTTTCCCTGAAGCTCCTTCACTCTTCTTAAAAGCTGTTCCAGGCGAAGGTCGTTCGTCAGGCCAAGGAAGAACATGACCCCTTTGCCGGAAAGGTTTCCGGTCTCTTCAATCTGGGTCTGGTCTACCATGGTGAAAGGACCTTCCCACCTCCCTCCTTTGGAAAAACGGAAGGGGACGGCCTTGAGTTTCTCTTCTCTGTCGGGGGCTTTTAGAATCAAGCTCGACTCCTTTATATCTTTGACGGCAATGGAGAAAGGCCGGACCACGGGGGTCATCCCCATCCCTTCCAGTTGCTGGATCAGGTAAGCCTGAGCTTTCTCATAACCTGAGCCCCCTGGAAGCCGCCCCGCCCTCTCAGGGGAGGCCAGAGAGGAGATGTGCTCTTTTAACCTCTGGGGCTCGATTTTTGCGAAATCATCGCCGGAGACGAAGTCACGGGAGACAAAAGAAACTCTGGGAGAAAGATTCCCCCTTTCCTTAGGCCTCCCGTTCTTAAAGAGGATGTAACTATCCCAGCCGTAAAAGAAGAGGTACCTGGCCCGGGAAAGAGCGTTCACAGATCGGCCAAAATAAAGGCTTACCCATTTTCCGGATTGAAGAGGGTTGGGAAAAGTAAGAAGGAGGGATTCGTCTCCTTCTTCCACTCGACCCCCTTTTATAAAAAATGAACCTTCCCTGTAATCGATCGGCTTTGGAATATTTGAGATGAGCTTAGAAAGGATGGACCCCCTCCAGTTTTCCCCAAAAAGCATCACCGAGGAGTTTTTAAGTTTCTCTTCGGTCACGTCTTTGGTCGATAAAATCTCCCCCCCCTTCTGTTCTTTTGCCCTTCTGGCCAGGTCAAGATAGATTTTTCGACTCTCGTCATCCCCTTGATCCGATACAATGAAGATCTTTTCACGGTCCTCTAGCAAAGCATTCAAGGCAGGAGTAATTTCTTCCGGGTAGAGTCTTCGAAAGACCTGATCGTCAGGGTCCAGGGTGAGCTTCAACGGAATCTTGGAAACCTCCATGGAAAAAGGGCTCTTTCTTTTTGAAACTTCCAGGAAAAGACGCCTCTTTCCGGAGCCCTCATCCACCTCAATCGGAAGCAGAAGCTGGTAGACCTCCCCTTCCTGAACCACGTCTCCTGAGACGACGTACCCGTTTACATTGGTCTGAACCTTAACACTTTCCAGCTTGAGCTGAGGCCCGCCAGGGCGGTCGAGCCATTGAGAGAAAAACCCGTCCAGCGTCTGCCCGCTCGCCTCCTCAAAGGTTCTCTTAATGTCTTCCCAGCTGGCTTGTCTGCCCCCGTATTGCGCCGCAAATTGCCTCAAGATGCTGAAGAAAAGGTCTTTTCCAACCACTCTCCGAAGCATATGAAAAACCATCGAGCCTTTTCCATACCCGATCTGTGCGTCCAGTTCCGTTTCTTTTCCTTCAAATTCCCGGAGAGGGTAATCCCGTGAAGGGGGCACGTCGACGGCATATTTTTGCATCACGTCCCGTCGATAGTTGTAAGCCACCTCTTTGGCCATCTTTAACTCTTTATAGTAATAATTCGTACAATAGGTAGTCAGGGCTTCCACCCAGTTCCCTGTACCGGGCTTGAGGCTCACATAATGCCCCCACCAGGAATGGACAATCTCATGATCCAGGGCGCCCGGTCTAAGGAATTCTTTCCCCTGCCGGATCGCTTCCGGCGCCAGAAGGGTGAAGGTAGGAAAACCATAGCCGCTCGAGAAAAAGTTCTGAACAATGTCGAACTTCTTGTAGGGGTACGACCCCAGCAGGTCTGAGTAGATCTTGAGGTATTCTTGGGCACTGTTCAGAAAGGCCTCGGAAAATCGATTTTCCTCAGGGAAAAAATAGGTGGCGATTTTGATACCGTCTACCGTCCGCGTCCTAACGGAATATTTCCCCGCAACTAAGGTGAGGCTTTCCGCCGGCAACTCGTTCACCCATTTGCTTCTGAAGAGTCCCTCTTTAAGATTTTCAGAAATGAGTTCGCCTTGAGTCACAATTCGAAACGGTTCCGGGATCGTTGCTTCGATTTGGAAGATGGACACGGACCCCGGTCTGTCAGGATACCAGCGGGTCGCAGACGACAGGTAGACTCCCTCCGGACTAATCAGTCCAAGGGTCTGGTCTCCTTTAACGAACTGGAGCTCCCGTTCCTTGGCGACAGGATCATGGATCGGACCTTCGTAAGAGATGGAGATAAGCGGCGTCTCTTCCCCCTTTTGAAGAGAGACATCCCATCTTTTAGCCGATCCCGAAGAAACTTCCTCAGACCAATGAAGGGGTTGTCCCGTCCTCCGGTCGACGACCCGGATGATCTTCAACTGGGGATGAAGGAGGAATGAAACCGTGTAAAGCCCTCCTCGTTTGGTATTGATTTGAAGCCGATCTTCCGCCTTGAGGAGGTGTTGGGATGGGTCGAGCTGGACGATCAAATGATGGGATTGAATATCAAAATCAAAATAAGGGGATGACGCGAAGGCTCCTCCATCCGGCCAAACCATGGCCACCAGAAAGAACAGAAACAGGACCACTTTCTTCAGACTTTCCCCGTTCACAGACGATTATCATAACATAACCAAATCAAAAAGGGCATTCTCCGTTGACCTTTTTGACAACCCCTCCCCCCTGGCAGAATGAATGGACCGCCATTTTGGCAAGCCACAAAAGACGGTCAAGTGATGAAGCTCTAGGGCCGCCTGCGCGAAGAGAGAGTACAAATGGCCTCATTCTAAAGTTGAGAAGCTTGACTCCGCCGGGCTGGTTGCTGTAGAAAAAGAGACGTTAACGGAGAGGGAAAACTATTGACAATTGGGGGAGATTCGGTAAAATTGAGTGGTTTGGCGGTGTAGCTCAGTCGGTCAGAGCATGCGGCTCATATCCGCAGTGTCCGGGGTTCAAATCCCTGCACCGCCACCAATTATTTCATTAAGTTAGGCGCCGGCATAGGTCCTGATCCGAATGTGTAATTTAACCGCAGTGTCCGGGGTTAAGGTCTCTGTGCCGAGGCCAGCGATTTCAGCTATTTGAACGTTGCCCCCGATTCTAAGAGGTGAGACTGAAGTAATATTGAAGTAGTCAGGTCGCCTATTTCTCCTGCGTCTCCACTAGCTAATCCTTTCGGATGACTCGATAATCCAAACGACTCTGAAGTGCCTTCTGAGTTGTTCATATGCCAATCTCTATTCACGATACGCACATGCTAGATGTTCATATCGATCCGTCCTAATAGAAGCGCAGATCAGAAACTAACCTAGAGAGGACTGCCAAAACAATTCTCTAATTTCAACCCAAGACGACGGCAAATCACCCACAATTTTTTTCTAACCTCTTCAGATATTGCTTGATTGATTTAGTCCTATCCTTCTCCCAGTTGACTACGCTCGCCTCACCTACCCCTGCTCTCTTGGCAAGGTGTACCTGAAATAATTCCCGTTCCAGCCTCCGTATAACCTCTCAAAAAGTTGCTAAATTCGCCCAAGAAGGGGTCAGAACAAAATCTACTCATGTCAATATCTTAACATTAAGCTTTTGAGCTCTTTTGAACATTGGACATTAGTACTGAAGGCGAATTGGCAGTGATTACAGTCAATTTTTTATTTATTTCTTGATAGATTATCGTTGGAATAGAACGACCTTGAACTTTCTTGACAAATAGGGATTCTATAGGATAAAATTACCAGCAAATAATAATATATGCTGGTATTTCTATCCAATCAGGAATCGTATGAAAAAGTCAGATCAAAACACTTTCGAAAAAGCAAAAAGGATCTTTCGTAACCGGGGAGGCATGCTGAAAACAAGTGAAGCCCTCGGCGCAGGTATCCATCCCAGGACGCTCTACGAACTGCAACGGTCAGGTATTCTGGATCAACTCACCCGGGGTCTGTACCGGCTTGCGGATCTGCCCCCGCTCGGTAATCCAGACCTCGTATCCGTCTCCCTGAAAATACCGGCTGGCGTTCTTTGTCTTATCTCTGCTCTTGCCTACCACGAGATCACGACTCAGGTCCCCCACGAGGTTTATGTAGCTTTGGAGCGGGGGACAGAGACTCCCAGGCTGAATCATCCACCCCTTAGAGTCTTTTGGTTCTCCGGACAATCCTTCACCGCTGGAATTGAGAAACATAAAATAGACGGTGTCTCAGTTTGCATCTACAGTCCGGAAAAGACAATTGCCGATTGTTTCAAGTATCGAAATAAAATCGGCCTCGATATAGCCATCGAAGCGCTTAAGCTTTACCGGGAACGGAAACGCTTTAAACGCGACGATTTGGTGAAGTTCTCACAAGTGTGCCGGGTAGGACAAATTATGCGTCCTTATCTTGAGGCATTGCTGTGACAAAAAACCTGTACAAGAATATCGGTGCTTCTATACGTCAACGTCTTCTAGCGAAAGCACGGGAAACAGGTCGACCTTTTAGCGAACTGCTCCAATACTTTGCAATGGAGCGCTTTCTTTACCGTCTATCCAGTTCTCCCTGCGCTGTTAATTTCGTTCTCAAGGGGGCCTTGATGCTCACTGTTTGGCAAGCCCCACTTACACGGCCTACTATGGACATCGACTTCCTTGGTAGAATAGAAAATAGCGTGGAAACCCTCATTAAGGTGACAAGGGAAATATGCCAACAGAAAGTTGAACCAGATGGTATTGTTTTCGATGCGACTGACATAGACGCAGAGCGTATCGCCGAGGATGCGGATTACGAGGGCATTCGTATTCGGTTTCGGGGATCCCTGGATACCGCACGATTCGTTATTCAACTTGATATCGGCTTTGGCGACATCGTAGTCCCTTCGCCTGCCACGATAAATTATCCAACAATCCTCGATTTACCCGCACCACACCTTCGCGGTTATAGCAGGGAAACTACTATTGCCGAAAAGTTTGAAGCAATGGTGAAGCTTGGTATTCTCAACAGCCGTATGAAAGACTTCTTTGACATATGGCTCATGTCCTGTCAGTTTAATTTTGACGGGTCCACGTTAACAGAGGCCATTATGAAGACTTTTTCCACAAGAGGGACAAAAATTCCCGCTGAACCGCTCGCTCTGACGGATGCCTTTGCGGAGGATTCTACAAAAGTTACCCAATGGCGTGGTTTTGTGCGCAGAAACCGGCTATCAGAAGCACCGAAAGATCTCGCGGAAGTTATCGTATCCATCGGTGCTTTCCTCAAGCCGATTTTGGAAAGCTTGGCTACCGGCCACGTTTTCAAGTCAATCTGGAAGGCTCCAGGGCCCTGGAGCGAATAACGTGAATCAATGCCTGCGGGAGATGGGCTCGATGATAATAACCTATTTTGAGAAAATCTTTCCCCTGATAAAAGACCAAATGGTGTAAGAGCGATCGGTTGATTGAGGAAGGAGAAGCGCAGTAAGACTTGTGAAGGACAATGCAGACGGCGATGTTTAATCCCGAGGATCTCAAAGACCAACTCCAAAAAGCATTAGAAGAATGCAAATCATTAAGGGAGGAAAATGAACGGTTAAAGAAGCTACTCGCTTTGTATGGTGAAGATCGTGTTCCACCCAAACTGAGGGTATCAGAACCAACCACACCCTATCCCACAGCAAATCAAGTGACTAATGACTCTCCAATAGAAACCAAGATTAATCTTTTTCGATCTTTGTTCCGCGGACGTGCAGACGTTTACCCCGTTAGATGGGAAGGGAGGAAAGGAGGCTCTGGCTACTCACCTGCTTGTGCAAACGAATGGAATCGTCCTTTTTGCCGAAAACCTATGGTGAAATGTTCGGATTGTGAAAATCGAGAATTCAAACCGGTTGTAGATGAGGTGATTCGTAATCACCTACTCGGAAAACATACGATAGGGGTTTACCCACTCTTACCAGATGAAACCTGCTGGTTTCTCTCTGTCGATTTCGACAAAAAATCTTGGCAAGAGGATGTGACGGTTTTTCTGAAAACCAGTGGAGAGATGGGAGTTCCTGCAGCCCTAGAACGTTCAAGATCAGGCAAGGGCGGGCATGTCTGGATGTTCTTTGACCGCCCGGTCTCGGCTTCCCTGGCTAGGAAGTTTGGTTGTACCATTCTGACACGCTCAATGGAACGACGCCATCAAATCGGTCTGGATTCTTATGACCGTTTTTTCCCAAGTCAGGACACGATGCCCAAGGGTGGGTTTGGGAATCTCATCGCCCTTCCTATGCAACGAGTTCCCGCCGAGAAGGGGAACAGCGTCTTCGTAAATGAGGCGTTCGAACCCTATCCCGACCAATGGATATTTCTATCAGCAATGGAAAGAATCTATTTTGAGAAAGTGGAAACCATTGTCCAGGAGGCTTCCCGAAATGGAACCATCCTCGGCGTCCAAATCAGCCTGACGGATGAAGAGGTCGAGGAGGATCCCTGGACTTTGCCGCCTTCGAAGAAGAAAAAAGAGAAACCCATTCGAGGACCATTTCCCAAGACTGTCCGAATAGTTCAAAGCAACCTGATCTATATTGAAAAGAACGGATTGCCTCCTGCGATGTTAAACCGCCTAATTCGGCTGGCTGCCTTTCAGAACCCGGATTTCTATAAGGCTCAAGCCATGCGTTTGTCGACCTTTGGCAAACCCCGGATCATCAGTTGCGCGGAAGATTTCCCGTCCTATATTGGTCTTCCACGGGGTTGCCTCGATGATGCACTTGAGCTCGTCAAAACACACAATATCAAACCGGAACTGGCCGATGAGCGTTTCGCCGGCACTTCAATCAACGTCATTTTTAGGGGAGAACTTCGGCCTCTGCAACAGGAAGCTTCTGAGCAATTACTTGCTCACGGCTACGGTATCCTGTCCGCCCCAACCGCTTTTGGAAAGACCGTGATAGCAGCATGGCTTATCGCAAGTAGAAAAATCAATACGTTGGTGTTGGTCCATCGCAGGCAACTCATGGACCAATGGCGCGAACGGTTGGCTTTATTCCTTGGGATTCCGTTGGAAGAGATTGGTCAGGTGAGTGGCGGCAAGAAAAGGGTTACCGGTGCTATCGACATCGGTCTCATTCAGAGCCTCAATCGCAAAGGGGAGGTTAGAGACATGGTGGCCGGATATGGTCAGATCATTGTTGACGAATGCCACCACATCCCTGCCTTTACCTTCGAACAGGTTCTAAAACAGGTAAAAGCTAAGTACGTTGTAGGTCTTACTGCGACTCCGATCCGAAAGGATGGCCATCACCCTATTATCTTAATGCAGTGCGGTCCCATCCGTTTCAGGGAAAGTGCGAAGAAGCAGGCAGCCGCGCGACCGTTCGAACATGTGGTCATAACAAGGCACACGAATTTTAGAATGGTGCCGGAATCAACCGATGTAAAGATCCAGGATATCTATGCGGCCCTTGTACTTGACAAAGCTCGCAATGAATTGATCTTCAATGATCTGCTGAAGGCTTTGGAAATGAGACGCTCTCCCCTCCTTCTAACTGAACGGGTTGAGCACTTAGAGCAATTCGCTGAACAACTGAAGGGTGTCGCCCAGAATATCATCGTTCTCAAGGGTGGGATGGGCAACAAACAACGCAAGGCGATGGCTGATCAGATCAAGGCCGTGCCAGATTCAAAGGAACGGGTGATCTTATCTACAGGAAGGTATATTGGAGAGGGGTTTGACGATGCCAGACTGGATACCCTTTTTTTGGCCATGCCTATCTCCTGGCGAGGTACTCTCCAACAATACGTGGGACGCCTTCACCGGCTACACGATAACAAACGAGTAGTGCAGGTTTACGATTACGTCGATATTAACGTCCCGACACTGATGCGAATGTACAGGAAACGACTTAAGGGTTATGAAGACATTGGCTATTCAATGCAAGGTGTCCATGAGAATCCAAAGCAACTAAGTAACGAATACGACTATCTCCACGATGATAAAGTTTGAAAAAAGGCGGGGAGAATACAGCCCGACATCAGTTGTTATTAACCATGTCTGAATTCGGACGAAAATCCCACAGTACTATTGCAGTAACCGGGATGAAAAAGTGGGGGATTTTGAAGTAAGAGGGGGTAACAAAAAGTAAGTTGGAAAAATATGTAACCTATTGATTGAAAATAGAATTTTGTTTAGATATTTCCATCTTTCCGATTTGCTCGGTTCAAACTCATATCCGCAGTGTCCGGGGTTCAAATCCCTGCACCGCCACCAATTAATTCCATTACTTAGGTCGCCACCCCCACCTTCGCTCTCGGGGAATAATCCCCACCCTCCCCCGATCTTTTCTGCCAAATGAGCCAAAGTAATCAAAGAAATTCTTCTTGCACTTCGCCATCTTATGTTCTATTTTACTGCCTCTTTTTGAATGATCCTGAAAGTCTCTTCGTAAATCCGCTCCCGCGGGCCAATTGCAACAAGTTCGACACGTTCAGGATCTCTGATCCTGTATACGATCCTGAAGGAACTGACTCTGAAACTTCTTAGTCCTGCAAGTTCGTCCATTAGAGCTTTGCCCAGATGGGGATCGGATAAAATCATCTTTAAGGAAGATTTGACTTTTTTCTTCAAGGAGGGGTGCATCGTTTTGATGAGTTCTTGAATGTGGCTTGGGACAACAAGTTTAACCATCGTCTATCTTCACCTGATGGCCGACCTTGAGGTTGTAGGGAACGCATATATGCGTTCCTTAGGGTGCCACCTCTACGCTGCAATAAGCCTGCCCCGTACGTGACACGGGGAAGGATGAGAGTGGCGTCGCGGCGAATAAGGAGCGACTTCTTGCCACGCCAGCGAGAAGGTGAGGCGGCCGGACGTCGAAGCAAATGCCTGCCTGCCGGTAGGCAGGGGTATTTTTGAGCAGCCTGCTACCGGAACAATTCCTCAAGCGTGTACAGCTTCGCCTTTTTCATTTTTAGCGTTCGGAGCCCCTTTTTGATCTCTTTCATGAGCGATAAATCCGAGCGAACGGCAATGGTTTCCTTCATGCTCTCAAATTCGTCTGGACTCACCAGGATTGCGGCAGGACGACCGTTCTTAGTGATCATAATCTCTTCATCGGTCGAATTGACCGTCTCAATCAACCCGCTCAACTTCATTTTTGCCTCGGAGACAGATAGGGCCTTCATGACTTTGACCTCCATTCTGGTTGACCTAAATTTAAACTATTTTAACCAAAAGCCCCCGAGGTGTCAATTTTGTCGGGCAGGCCTGTGGATCGAATGCTGAATCTACCCAAGCCTCTCAACGAACTCGAAACAACCCAACTAACCCAATAACCCAACGAACTCAATAAACCCGAAACTCAAGGCAGTGCCTCCCCCTACCTTCCATCTGCTCTTCCGTCCTTACTCGTAATGAGTCCACATTCGAATGACCTTGACAGTTCTTATCTCTTCCAAGACCTGGTAGACGAGACGGTGCTGGATATTGATTCGACGCGAATAGGCTCCGGAAAGGTCTCCGACGAGCTTTTCAAAGGGTGGAGGGGTCTGAAAAGGATTCTTGGACAGGATGTGAAGCTCCACGGCCTGAGGCCGGGGCTTCCCGGGAAAGAAACTATCTTCTTGATTCTGCCCCTTGATCCCATGGACGTCTCACTTGGCCTTTCTTTTCACTTTCCGGACCTTTCTTTAATGACTAAAACAGAAGGCTCCCGGATATTCTATCCTCAGCCGCCGGCTGCCGATTCTCCGGCGAGATATCCTGTGGAAAATGCAGCCTGCAGGTTATATCCTCCCGTCGTTCCATCCACATCCATCATCTCACCGCAAAAAAATAAGCCCTGCACCCTCCGCGACTCCATGGTCCGGGGATTGATCTCTTCTAGCGATACGCCCCCCCTCGTGATGGTCGCCTCTTCAATGGGCCTCGGTTTTCTTATATTTATTCTGAAATCTGTAAAACATAAGACGACTTTTTTCCGCTCCTCCCGGCTGATTCTGCTACACCGCTTACCCGGCTCGATAGCGCACCGGCGTTCAAAGAGCAGCGCGAGCGATTCTGGCAGGGCCTGTTTCAAATACCGTGAAAGCGTTTTTGCCCCGGAGGACTCAAACTCCCGTTGAAGGATGGAATCAAGTTCTTGAGCGGTATCCGCCGGCCTGAGTTGCAGTGAAAGGGCAACCGACCTGCCAGCAGCCAGCGCATCGATCACGATCCCGCTAAGAATAAGCACGGTTGGGCCTGAGACGCCAAAATGCGTGAACAGGACATCGCCCTTCTCTGAAACTTTCTTTCTTCCGTCCACGAACACCGAAAGCGAGATGTCTTTGAGCGTGATCCCCTGCAATTCCTGAAGAAACGGCTCGTCCGACTCAAGCGCAACGAGACCCGGCGTCAGCGGCACGATGAAATGTCCGCATTGTCTTGCGAGCTTGTACCCGTCGCCGGAAGATCCCGTCTTCGGATACGACATGCCGCCCGCGGCAACAATTACTTTTCCGGCATTCAACACGCCGTCGTCGCCGCATCTGACACCGCCAGCGCGTAGGCTTTCTCCAGGCAGGAAGATCATATGGGTGACGACGGTATGATGAAGGATACGAACCTGGTTGTCGTCTATGTATTGGCGCAATACGGCAAGCACGCTCCGAGCGCGATCATCGGCGGGGAAGACCTTCCCGTCAGGATCAACCCTCATGTCCAGTCCACGGGAACTGAAAAAATGGATCAAATCGCGGTTCGAAAATGCGGTGAATGCGCGATAGAGAAATCTGCCATTC
>Ga0335084_10001256_pt1 | contig 23381 bp, 22 predicted proteins | sample Lox_Sample_44_FD_206721 | JGI IMG/M metagenome (GOLD analysis project Ga0335084, IMG submission 206721) | Soil microbial communities from Loxahatchee National Wildlife Refuge, Florida, United States - Lox_Sample_4.4 | ecosystem: Environmental > Terrestrial > Soil > Wetlands | place: USA...
CCACCGCGGCGAGATTCACGAGGCGTGCGCCGACGTGAAACACGATCCCGCCGAGGCGTGAGCCCCGCCGCTCGCACTCGCCGGAGTGCAGGCCGGCCCGGATCTCGATTCCGAGCGCGCGGCTGGTCTCGGCGATGCTCGCGGCGCAGCGAACGCCCGCCGCCGCGCTGGTGAAAGACGCGACCAGGCCGTCGCCGAGGGTACTCAGGCAGCGGCCCGCGAAGCGTTGGACCTCGCGTCGCACCATGGCCTCGTGCTCCTCCTGGAGGGCCAGCCACTCGCTGTCGCCGAGCTCGACCGCCCTGCGCGTCGAGTCGACCACGTCGACGAACAGTACCGTGATGAGAAAGCGGCGCGTGACACTCGGGCTCGGCCGCAGCGACTCCGCAGCCGGCTTCGCTCGCCCGGCGTTTGCGGTCGGTGTTGCGCTCGATGGTACCGCGGCCGTGGGCTCTGGTCCTTTTGCCACGCGCTCCAGACCTTCGATGACGAGCTCGTCCTCGGTCTCCGTCTCCATGCCGCAGAGCGGCACGCAAGTCCCATGCCGGACCCGGCGCAGCGGGGGGAGAAGGGACTGCACATCGGTGTCCGGGACGCGGTGTCCTGTGGGGACGACGCTCGTGTCCACTGTGGAAGACACCCACAGGCCAATGGTCCCCCTGGCAAAGAAGGGTAGGCGTTCTCGGCATGTGGCCGTTTGCGCCACCCGGGCGCGGCTGTTAGAAACGGCCCTCCCGTCATGAAGGAAGGCATTCATCCCAAGTACGAGAAGGCGGTCATCGCCTGCGCGTGTGGCAATGTCGTCGAGACGCGTTCCACGACCCCCCAGATCCACGTCGAGATCTGCTCGGCGTGTCATCCGTTCTTCACCGGCAAGCAGAAGCTCGTCGACACGGCGGGCCGCGTCGAGCGCTTCAATCGCAAGTACGGCAAGGGCGGCGCGGCCTCGGCTTGAGGTCCCTGCCGGACGCCGCCGTCCCGGCAGCATGAACGTCCAGGGGTGGAGGCCCGTCCTCTGCCCCTTTTTCGTCTGAGTCGACGGTCATGCTGGAGCGCTTGCAGGAGGTGGAACGACGGTACGAGGAGCTGGAACGCCTCGTCGCCGATCCGGCCGTCATCGCGAACCGCCGCGAGTTCGCGGCGCTCGCGCGCGAGCGCTCGCAGCTGGAGGAGGTGGTGCTTCGCTTCCGCGAGCGCCGGCAGCTCGAGCGCGACCTCGCCGAGCACCGCGAGCTGGCGCAGGACGACGACGCCGAGATGCGCGCCATGGCGAAGGCCGAGCTGCCCGGGTTGGAGACGCGCCTCGTCGCGCTCGACGAGACGCTGAAGCGGCTCCTCATCCCGAAGGACCCGAACGACGAGCGCAACACGGTGCTCGAGATCCGCGCCGGCACGGGCGGCGAGGAAGCCGCCCTGTTCGCCGCCGAGCTCTTCCGCATGTACACGCGCTACGCCGAGCGGCAGGGCTGGAAGATCGAGATCCTGTCGTCGAGCCCGACCGGTCTCGGGGGCCTCAAGGAAGTGATCGCGCTCGTGCAGGGCAAGGCGGCGTACAGCCGGCTCAAGTTCGAGGGCGGCGTGCACCGCGTGCAGCGCGTGCCCGCCACCGAGACGCAGGGGCGCATCCACACCTCGGCCGTGACCGTCGCCGTCCTGCCGGAGGCCGAGGACGTCGAGATCGATCTGCCCGACAAGGATCTCCGCATCGACGTATTCCGGTCGTCCGGCCCGGGCGGCCAGAGCGTCAACACGACCGACTCGGCGGTGCGCGTGACGCACCTCCCGAGCGGCATCGTCGTCACGTGCCAGGACGAGAAGTCGCAGCACAAGAACAAGGCGAAGGCGCTGAAGGTGCTGCGGGCGCGCCTGCTCGATCGCGCGCGCGAGGAGCAGCAGGCGAAGATCGCCGCCAACCGCAAGGCGATGGTCGGGTCGGGCGACCGCTCCGAGAAGATCCGCACCTACAACTTCCCGCAGAGCCGCGTGACCGACCACCGCGTGAACCTGACGATCCACCAGCTCGACCGCGTGCTCGACGGCGACCTCGACGCGATCGTCGATGCGCTCGCGACCAAGCAGCAGGACGAGCAGCTCGAGGCGGCCGGATGACGCCCGCCGTCCAGCAGGCGCTCGGCGAAGCCACACGCCGCCTCGCCGCCGCAGGCGTCCCGGAGCCGCGGGCCGACGCCGAGGTGCTGCTTGCGCACGCGCTCGGCACCGATCGAGTGGGGGTGATCGTGCGCGCGACCGACGCGATGGATCCGGCCGCCGCGGAGCGGTTCGAGGCGCTCATGGCCCGGCGCGAGGCACGCGAACCGGTCGGCTACATCGTCGGCAGGCGCGAGTTCTGGTCGTTGCCGCTCGGGGTCGACCGGCGCGTGCTGATCCCGCGTCCCGAGACCGAGCTGGTCGTCGAGACGGCCCTTCGGGTGGCGCCGCGGGCGCGGCGGATCCTCGACGTGGGGACCGGTAGCGGGGCGATCGCGCTCGCGCTCGCTCGCGAGCTGCCCGCAGCCGAGGTCGTGGCGACCGATCGCATGGCGCCGGCCCTCGCGGCCGCCGCCGAGAATCGCGATCGCCTCGGGCCCCGGGTGCGCCTCGTCCGTGCCGACCTGGTTCAGGCGTTCCGCGACGGCGCGTTCGACCTCGTGGTCTCGAATCCGCCATACTGCGCCGAGGGGACGGTGTTGCAGGCGGAGGTGCGGGATTGGGAGCCGCGGTCGGCGCTCTATGCGGGCCCCGACGGGCTCGGCGTGCTGCGCCGGCTCGTGCGCGACGCGGGGCGCGTGCTCGCGCCCCGCGGCTGGCTCGTGATGGAGATGGGCATCGGTCAGGCGGACGCGATCACCGAGCGCATCGGGGCGGACGGCCGCTATGAGAACGTCGCCGTGCGGTGCGATCCCGCCGGCATCGATCGTGTGATCGCCGCGCAGCGGCGCAGTGGTCGTTAGCGGAGGGGAGGGGGAATGGACTCGATCGTCATCAGAGGCGGCGCGATCCTGAACGGCGAGGTCGCGGTGAGCGGCTCGAAGAACGCGGCGCTGCCGCTGCTCTTCTCGACGCTACTCACCCCCGAGCGCTGCGTGCTGCGCAACGTGCCGAAGCTCGCCGACATCCGGACCGCCGTCGCCGTGCTGAAGCACCTGGGCGTCCGCGTCTCGCCGAGCCCGGACGGTCACGAGGTCATCGTCGAGGCGCGCGACGTCGGCACGACCGAGGCGCCGTACGACCTCGTCAAGACGATGCGGGCGTCGTTCCTCGTGCTGGGACCGCTGGTGGCGCGCTTCGGGCGCGCACGCGTCTCCACCCCGGGGGGTTGCGCGATCGGCGCGCGGCCCGTGGACCTCCACCTCTCCGGGCTCGAGAAGATGGGCGCGCGCATCCGCATCTCCGAAGGGTACGTCGAAGCCGAGGCGGACCGCCTGCGCGGCGCGAAGATCCTGCTCGACTTCCCCTCGGTCGGTGCGACCCAGCAGCTCATGATGGCGGCGGCGCTCGCCGATGGCACGACCGTCATCGAGAACGCCGCGCGCGAGCCGGAGTGCGTGTGCCTCGCGGTGATGCTCCAGCGCATGGGCGTCGTCGTACGCGGGGCGGGCACCTCCGAGATCGTCATCGAAGGACGCTCGCAGCTCGGGGGCGCCGAGCAGGCGGTCATCCCGGATCGGATCGAAGCGGGCACCTACATGGTGGCCGCGGCGATCACGGGCGGCTCGGTGCGCGTCACCGGCGCGCGCAGCGACCACCTGGAGGCGTTCATCGCGAAGCTCGCCGAGTCCAAGGTGGCCGTCGTCGAGGGCGAGAGCGGCTTGCGGGTCGAGGCCAACGGCAAGCTCGCCGCCGTCGACGTCACGACCATGCCGTTTCCCGGCTTCCCGACCGATCTCCAGGCGCAGTTCATGGCACTGATGACGCGCGCGACGGGCACGTCGACCTTCCGCGAGACCGTCTTCGAGAACCGCCTCCAGCACATCCAGGAGCTGGCGCGCATGGGCGCCAAGATCCACATCCAGGGCAACCAGGCGACGGTGCACGGCCCGACCGCGCTCTCGGGTGCGCCCGTCATGGCGACCGATCTTCGCGCCAGCGTGTGTCTCGTGCTGGCGGGTCTTGCGGCGCGGGGCACGACGCGCGTGACGCGCGTCTATCACCTGGACCGCGGCTACGAGCGGGTCGAGGAGAAGCTGCGGGCCCTCGGCGCCGACATCGCACGCGAGAAGGAGGCAGCGACGGCGTGACGCGGCTCGCCGACATCCTGTGCGTCGCCGGGACGCCGCGAGCACGCGCGCGCCTCGATCGTCTCGAGACGCGCGGCGGGCGTACGAGCGCCGCCGTCGAGGCGCGCGTGCGGCGCATCGTCGCCGACGTCCGCCGTCGCGGCGATCGCGCGCTCGTCGACTGGACGCGGCGCCTCGACGGTGTGCGGCGCTCGCCTGCCGGCCTGCGCGTGCCGCAGGACGACCTCGCGGCCGCGTTCCGCGACCTGCCGCGCGTCGCTCGGCGCGATCTCCTGTTGGCCGCACGGCGCATCCGCGCGTTCCACTCGCGTCAGCGCGAGCGCTCCTGGACCTTCCGCGACACCGCCGGCGCTCGCATCGGACAGCGGCTGACCCCGCTCGAGCGCGTCGGCGTCTACGTGCCCGGCGGCCGCGCCGCCTATCCGTCGACCGTGCTGATGACGGCCATCCCGGCCCGGGTGGCGGGCGTCGACGAGATCGTTGCCGTGTCGCCGTCGGGTCCGGGCGGCTACGCCCCCGTGATCCTCGCCGCGTGCCACGTGGCGGGCGTCGACGCGCTCTATCGCGTCGGCGGCGCGCAGGCCGTGGCCGCGCTCGCCTACGGCACGAAGGCGATCCGGCGCGTCGACAAGATCGTCGGCCCGGGGAACGTCTACGTCGCGACCGCGAAGCGCCTCTGCTACGGGCAGGTGGACATCGACTCGATCGCCGGACCGAGCGAGGTGCTGGTCATCGCCGACGGCTCGGCCGATCCGGCCCTCGTCGCGGCCGACCTGCTCGCGCAGGCCGAGCACGATCCGCTGGCGGCGTCGGTCTGCCTCACGTCCGATCGCCGGCTCGCCGAGCGCATCGTCTCGGCGCTCGGGACGCAACTCGCGGCGCTCCCGCGCCGGGCGATCGCCGCAGCGTCGCTCGCGTCCTACGGCGCGATCGTCGTCACGCGGTCGATCGCGGAGGCGATCGAGATCTCGAACCGCCTCGCGCCCGAGCACCTGGAGCTGGCCGTCCGTGCTCCGCGGCGATGGGTGTCGCGCCTGCGGCACGCGGGGGCGATCTTTCTGGGGCAGCGCACGCCCGAAGCCTTCGGGGACTACCTCGCAGGTCCGAACCACGTGCTTCCGACCGGCGGCACCGCACGCTTCGCGTCGCCGCTCGGCGTGTACGACTTCGTGAAGCGCACGAGCCTCATCGAGGCGGGACCGCGGACGCTGCGCCGGCTCGGCCCGGCCGTCATGCGGCTCGCCGCGCTGGAAGGCCTCGAGGCCCACGGTCGCGCGGTCGCCCGACGGCTCGTGGCCCAGGCAGGAGGACGCTGATGGCAAGAGGAACACGACGACCGGCGACGCGACCGAGGACGGCGGGGCCGGGGAAGGACGGCCGCCGCGCGACGGTCACGCGCACGACCAAGGAGACCGACATCCACGCGACGCTCGGGCTCGACGGGCGCGGCGTCTACGACGTCGCGACCGGCGTCCCGTTCCTCGACCACATGCTGGAGCTGTTCACGAAGCACGGCTTCTTCGATCTCACGCTACGCGCGAAGGGCGATCTCCACGTCGACCACCACCACACGGTGGAAGACGTCGGGCTCGTGCTCGGCCAGGCGCTGCGCGAGGCCCTGGGCGACAAAGCTGGCATCCGCCGTTTCGGCGAGGCGACGGTGCCGCTCGACGAGGCGCTCGTGCAGGTCGTCGTCGACCTCTCGGGCCGGCCGTTCCTCGTCTACGAGGCCGACGTGAAGCAGCAGAAGATCGGCGACTTCGACGTCGAGCTGATCCACGACTTCCTGCTCGCGCTCGTGAACCAGGCGGGCATGAACCTCCACGTCCGCATGCTGTCCGGTCGCAACCCGCACCACGTGGTGGAGGCGGCGTTCAAGGGGCTCGCCCGCGCCCTCGATCTCGCGACACAGCGCGACGCGCGCGTCAGCGGCGTGCTGTCGACCAAGGGAACGCTCGGAGGCTGACGTGGGCGTGAGGCCGCTCGCCATCGTCGACTACGGAGTCGGCAACCTGCGCAGCGCCCAGAAGGCGTTCGAGCACCTGGGCCAGCCGGCGGTCGTGACGAGCGACGCCGCGGTGATCGCCACGGCGCCGGCCGTCGTGCTGCCGGGGCAGGGTGCGTTCGGCACCTGCATGGAGAACCTCGCGCACGCGGGGCTCGCCGAGGCCGTCGTCGCCGCCGCCCGCTCGGGGCGGCCGTTCCTCGGCATCTGCGTCGGCATGCAGATCCTCTTCGAGGAGAGCGAGGAGTCGCCCGGCGTGGCGGGTCTCGGCATCTTTCGCGGCAGGGTCGTGCGCTTCCCGCAGCGCGCCGACCTGAAGGTGCCGCACATGGGATGGAATCAGCTCCGGATCCGCAGGCGGGTTCCCGCGCTCTCCGGCGTCGCCGACGGCGACTACGTCTACTTCGTCCACTCGTATCACCCCGAGCCGCTCGACCCCGACATCGTCGCCACGACGACCGACTACGGGGTCGAGTTCGTCTCGAGCGTCGGCCGCGACAACGTCTACGCAGGCGTCTTCCACCCGGAGAAGAGTCAGCAGGTGGGGTTGAAGCTCCTCGCGGGGTTCGTCAAGACGATCCGGGAGGCCGCGTGAGCGGCCGACGCCCATCGGAGCCCGGCGCGGCGAGCGCCGGGCGGACGGGGGCGCTTGCACGGGTGCGCGAAGCGCACCCGCTCTCAAAAGCATGATCGTCTATCCCGCCATTGATCTGCGCGGCGGGCGCTGCGTGCGCCTGACCGAAGGCGACTTCGCGCGCGAGACCGTCTACGGCGAGGATCCCGTCGCCATGGCCCGGCGCTGGGAGGCCGCGGGCGCGCGCTGGCTCCACGTCGTCGACCTCGACGGCGCGCGCGCCGGCGGACCCGTGCAGTCGGAGATCGTCGGACGGATCTGCCGCGCGGTCACGATTCCCGTGCAGGTGGGCGGCGGCCTGCGCGACGCCGCCGCCGTACGGACGGTGTTCGACGCCGGCGCCGCCCGCGCGATCCTCGGCACGGTCGCCGTGCGCGATCCGGGCCTGTGCGCGGAGATCTGCCGGACTTTCGCGGGGCGCATCGCGGTGGGGATCGACGCGCGCGACGGGTTCGTGCGGGTCGCCGGCTGGGAAGAGGGATCGGCCGTGCGCGCGACGGAGCTCGCGCGCGAGGTCGCGGCACGCGGCGCCGCCGCCATCGTCTACACCGACATCGCCCGTGACGGCACCGAGCGGGGCCCGAACCTCGAGGACACGCGCACCGTCGCACGCGCGGCGGCGATTCCCGTCATCGCTTCGGGCGGCGTCGGTGCCCTCGCACACGTCGCGGCGGCGGCGGCGCTCGCGGCCGACGGCGTCGCGGGCGTCATCGTCGGGCGCGCGCTCTACACCGGCGCGGTGAGGCTCGAGGACGCGCTGCGCGTCGCCGGAGCGGCGTAGTGCTGGCCCGGCGCATCATCCCCTGCCTCGACGTCAACGCGGGACGCGTCGTGAAGGGCGTCCGCTTCCTGGATCTCGCCGACGCCGGCGACCCGGTCGAGGTCGCGGCGCGCTACGACGCCCAGGGCGCGGACGAGCTCTGCTTCCTCGACATCACGGCGTCGCACGAGGAGCGCCCGATCATCCTCGACGTGGTCGCACGCACCGCCGAGCGCTGCTTCATGCCGGTGACGGTCGGCGGCGGCGTGCGCACGATCGACGACATCCGCCGGCTCCTCGGTGCCGGCGCGGACAAGGTCTCGATCAACACGGCGGCGGTGCAGAATCCGGCCTTCGTGCGCGAGGGATCGGTGCGGTTCGGCGCGCAGTGCATCGTGGTCGCGATCGACGCGCGCCGTCGCGTGGCCGACGATCCGTCGGCGGGTTGGGAGGTGTACACGCACGGGGGCCGCAAGCCGGTCGGGCTCGACGCCGTCGACTGGGCGGCGCGCATGGAGGACGCCGGCGCCGGCGAGATCCTGCTGACCAGCATGGACCGCGACGGCACCAAGGCCGGCTACGACCTCGAGCTCACGCGGACGATCGTCGATCGCGTCGGCATTCCGGTGATCGCGTCGGGCGGGGTCGGAACCCTCGAGCACATGTACGCGGGGCTCACCACCGGCGGCGCGAGCGCGGCGCTGGTCGCGTCGATCTTCCACTACGGCACCCACACGATCGGCGAGGCGAAGCGCTTCCTCGCCGAGCGCGGCGTCCCCGTGCGAGCGGGCGGATGAACTGGCTCACCGACCTGCTCGGCGTCTACGGGCGCGTGTTCGCGCGCGCGATCGATCTGCTCGCCGTCAACTGGCTGCTCGCCGTGATGGTGATCGCGTATCAGGCGATCATGCTCGGCGCCGGCCTCGCGCTGATGCCGCTCGGCATGGTCGGCGGGACCGCCGGCGGTCTGGTCGGGAGCATCATGGCGATGCTCGTGTGGGCCGCCTGCGCGAGCTCGTTCCTGGCCCTTCTGGGGCGCGTGATCCGCGACGGTCGCCTGAGCCCTCGCGAGGTGCCCGGAAGCTTCACCCTGCACCTGGGCGACGTGCTCAACGTCGGCTTCCTGCTCTTCGGCCTGCAGCTCGTCGGCCGGCTCGTCCTGGTTCCGTTTCCGTATCTCTACATCGTCTTCGGCATCGCGGTGCTCGTGTTCTTGAACGCGGTGCCGGAGATGCTGTACCTCGGGAACATCGCCGGGCCGGCGCTCTTCGTGGAGAGCTATCGCTTCATCGGGCAGTACTGGATCGAGTGGTTTCCGCCCACGCTCGTGCTGGCCGCCGTCTCGCTCGGGGCGCTCGCCGTCATCCCCGGCGGCATCTTCGCCGTCCTGGGCTGGGCCGTCGCCGCGGTCGCAGTCACGTTTCTGTTCCTCGTCCGCGGTCTCCTGTTCCTCGAGCTCACGACCTCGAGCCGGCGGGCGCGCGAGTTCCAGCGCCGCTCGGCGGGGTGAGGTAGCGTCTCGGATGGGCCCTCGCTAGACTCCATGCGGGAGGTGGAGCCGCCGGTGGGGGGACGTGTGACGTTGATGGTCGGGCTGTTGGCGCTGGTCGCGGCGGCCGGTGTGCAAGCGGCCGATCCCGACCGCGGCTGGACGTTCCTCGTCGACAAGCTCGAGCGCGATGGCATTCCGCGGGACCGTGCCGAGCGCGTGTTCCGCGACGAGCGGGTCGACGAGTTCGACGGCCTGTCGTTCTCGCTCCAGCCGCGCGAGTCGCAGCTTCTCTATCGGAACCTGCGGACGCGGGCGACGGCCGGGCGCGCGCGCCTGTGCATCGCCGAGCACGGCGCCGCCTTCGAGGAGGCGCAGGAGCGCTATGGCGTGCCGGCCAACGTGGTCGCCGCGATCATCCAGGTGGAATCGGGCTGCGGTCGCAACACCGGCCGCTCGCGCATCCTGCCCGGACTCGCGCGGCTCGCCATGGCGGCCGAGCCCGAGAACCTGGAGCGCAACATCGCGCGCCACACGCTGCTCGACATGGATCGCTCGGAGACCTCCATCGCGAGCTGGACGCGCTGGCGCGGGCAGGCGCTCGAGGACATGTTCTACCCCGAGGTCCGGGCCACCTTCGACATCGCCGATCGGATACACGTCGATCCGCTCGAGATCCGCGGATCGGGCTCGGGCGCGTTCGGCATCCCGCAGTTCCTGCCGCGGAGCTACCTCTGGTTCGGGGTCGACGGCGACCAGGACGGACACGTCGACCTCTACGACCCCGACGACGCGATCCCGTCCTGCGCGCACTACCTGCAATACTACGGGTGGCGCCCGGGGCTCTCACGCTCCGAGCGCCAGAACGTGATCTGGGGCTACAATCACTCCGACGCCTACATCAACACGATCCTGTGGGTCGCGGGCGAGGTGGGCTCGCCGACCCCCGAGCCGCCCGAGAAGGCGCGCAAGGCCGTCCAGCTCGCCTCCCGCCGCAAGACCACGAAAACGACCAGGACGGCCACGAAGACGACGAAGGCGACTACGAAGTCGAAGGCGACGTCGGCGAAGCGTCGCACCTCAACCAAGACGACGCATCGGTAAGCCCGCGCGTGCCGAGCGTTGCCGCGCCAGCTTCGCTGGCCGCGGCATACCGGCCGCGCGTACCACCCAAGCCACACCCTCGCCCCCGCCCCGAGCTGTCGCTCGGGGCGGCGCTTCTAGTGCTGCGCTTCGAGCCAGCGCTCGGCGTCGATCGCGGCCATGCAGCCCGAGCCGGCCGCGGTGACGGCCTGCCGGTAGGTCGGATCCTGCGCGTCGCCGCACGCGAACACGCCTGGCACGGAGGTGTACGTCGACTTGTCCTTGGTGAGGACGTAGCCGCGCTCGTCCATGTCGAGCTGGCCGGCGAAGAGCTTCGTGTTCGGCTCGTGCCCGATCGCGATGAAGAGGCCGTCGACCTTCATCTCGCGCTTGGCCCCGGTCTTCGTGTCCTGGACGACGATGCCGGTGACGCCGCCCTTGTCGGGCTCGCCCAGCACCTCGGCGACGACGCTGTTCCATTCGAACGCGATCTTCGGGTGCTTCTGGGCGCGCTCCTGCATTATCTTCGAGGCGCGGAGCTCGTCGCGCCGATGGAGCACGTGGACCCTGGTCGCGAACTTGGTGAGGAAGAGGCTCTCCTCCATGGCCGTGTCGCCGCCGCCCACGACCGCGACCGCCTTGTCCTTGAAGAAGAAGCCGTCGCAGGTGGCGCACGCCGACACGCCGTAGCCCATGAGCTTCTTCTCGGTGGGAATGTCGAGCAGCTTCGCCGTCGCACCGGTCGCGATGACGAGCGTCTCGGTCGTGTGCTCGGTGCCGCCGATGGTGAGATGGAAGGGGCGGCGCGAGAGGTCGACCTTCGTCACGTCGCCGTACAGGAACTTGGTTCCGAAGCGCGCCGCCTGCTTGCGGAAGATCTCCATCATCTCCGGGCCGAGAATGCCGTCGGCGAAGCCGGGGTAGTTCTCGACGTCGGTCGTGATGGTGAGCTGTCCGCCGGGCTGCGTGCCCTCGACGACGACGGGGCCGAGGTTCGCACGCGCGGCGTAGATGGCCGCCGTGAGGCCCGCGGGGCCGGAGCCCATGATGAGGACGCGATGGGACGTCGAATCGGACATCGGGCCTATATAAGAACGCCCCCTCGCTGGGGCAACCTCGGCTTGTGAGCCCGCAAAGGACCGTGTAGCCACGGCCACGTGCCCCGCCGACGCCTCTCGCACGTGGACCGGAGTGGCCGCGCCCGCATGGTCGACGTCTCGGCGAAGGCCGTGACGGCGCGCGAGGCGGTCGCACGCGGCGAGGTGGCGATGCGTCCGCAGACGCTGCGGATGATCGCGAGCGGCACGCTGCCGAAGGGCGACGTGCTCGCGGTGGCGAAACTCGCCGGCATCATGGCCGCCAAGCGCACGGCCGACCTCGTACCGCTCTGCCATCCGCTGGCGCTCTCGCACGTCGACGTCGTCCTCGCGCCCGATGCCGAGGCCTCCCGCGTCACCATCGAGAGCACGGTCCGCGTCGAGGCGCGCACCGGCGTCGAGATGGAAGCGCTCGCCGCCGTCGCCGTCGCGGGCCTCACGCTCTACGACATGTGCAAGGCGGTCGACCGCGAGATGACGATCGGCGCGATCCGGCTGGTCGAGAAGCGCGGCGGCCGGAGCGGCACGTTCGTCCGGCGCGGCGAGCGCCGGCGCTGAGGCCGATGCACGAGATCGTCCTGCGAGCGGGGCGCGAGCGACCCGTGCGCGCCGGGCACCCGTGGATCTTCTCGGGCGCGATCGAAACGGGCCTCGACGACGCGACGCCCGGAGACCTCGTCCGCGTACGGGCGAGCGACGGGGCGTTCCTCGCGATCGGCTACGCGAACCCGGCGACCACGATCGCCGTGCGCGTGCTGTCCTGCGTGGACGAGGACGTCGACGACGCGTTCGTCGCGCGGCGGATCGCGGCGGCGCTGGAGCTCCGGCGCGTGACGCTCGGCGACGCCACGGCCTGTCGCGTCGTCAACGGCGAGGGCGATCGCCTGCCCGGCGTGGTCGTCGATCGCTACGGCGACGTCCTGGTCTGCCAGTTCCTCACGGCGGGCGGAGCGCGGCTCGCTCCCGCGGTCGTGCGGGCGCTCGACGCCGCGCTCGCGCCGCGCACGATCTTCGAGCGCAGTGACGGCGCCGTCCGGCGCGAGGAAGGCCTCGCCGGGCAGACGGGCGTGCTCGCCGGCGCGCCGCCGCCCGAGCGGGTCGAGATCGAGGAGGCCGGCGCGCGCTTTCTCGTCGACGTGGTGCACGGACAGAAGACGGGCTTCTTCCTCGATCAGCGCGAGAGCCGCGCCCGCGTCCGCGCCCTCGCCGGCGCGCGGCGGGTCTTGAACGCGTTCGCGTACACGGGCGCGATCTCGATCAGCGCGGCGCTCGGAGGCGCCACCGACGTCGTTTCGATCGATTCCTCGCGTCCCGCGCTCGAGATCGCCGAGGCGGCGTGGCTGCGAAACGGCCTTGCGCCCGAGCGGGCGCAGTGGCTGTGCGGCAACGTGTTCGAGTACCTGCGTGCGGAGCCCGACCGGTTCGGGCTCGTGGTCGTCGATCCGCCGCCGTTCGTGCGCCGGCGCGACGACCTGGCTGCGGGCCTGCGTGGCTACAAGGACGTGAACCTCCAGGCGCTGCGGCACGTCGAGGAGGGCGGCTTCCTTCTCACGTGCTCCTGCTCGCAGCACGTGCCGCGCGACGCGTTCCGCGATGCGGTGGGCGCGGCGGCCGCGGACGCGCGCCGCCCGGCGCGCATCGTCGCGGAATGGGGGCACCCTCCCGATCATCCCGTGCTGCTCGCGCACCCCGAGGGCCGCTACTTCAAGGCGATGCTCCTCCAGGCGTGACGGGGCGCCGCGCGATGCCTGGTTCTAGGTATCGCCTGGGCTCGCCGCGCGCACTATCGCCGTCGGCATGGATGCGGTGTGGGATGGGGGCGAGGGAACGGCGCTCGACGCGCGCACGCGGCTCCTGGCGGTCGGGGCGCGCGCCTGCTCCGACGTCGAGCTGCTGGCGATCGTGCTCGAGGGTGGGCTGGTGCGCCTCCCGGGCCTCGGGCTCGCGCGCGAGCTGATCGCGTACGCCGGCGGCCTCGAGCGGCTCGATCGGATCGATCACGGCGTGGCGCCGATGGTCGGACGCGCCGCCGCACGGCGCGTCGCCGTCGTGCGCGCGGCGATCGAGCTCGGCCGGCGGGCGAGTGCCGTCGCGCTCGTCCCGACCGAGCCCATCCGCGACGCGGCGGCCGTCCACGCCCACTTCCGCGGCCGGCTGCCGCAGCTCGATCGCGAGGTGTTCCTGGTGCTGCTGCTCGACGGCCGCAACCGGCTCCAGGGCGAGGTGCGGGTCTCGGAGGGCACGCTCACGTCTGCGCTCGTCCATCCGCGCGAGGTGTTCGCGCCCGCGGTGCGCGCCGGCGCGGCGGCGATCATTCTGGTCCACAACCATCCGAGCGGCGACCCCACGCCCTCGGCCGAGGACGCGGCGCTCACCGAGCGCATGCGCCAGGCCGGCGAAATCATCGGCATTCGCGTGCTCGACCACGTCGTGATCGGGCAGGGGCGCTACGTGAGCCTCGCCGAGGAGCGGCGGTGGTAAGAAGGGCTGCCGGGCGATCTACGTCGCGGTGGCGACGCGCCTGGGCCTTCCGCTCGTCACCTGGGACGACGAGCAGCGGGACCGGGCGCACCGGGCCGTCGCGATCCTGTCCGTGACCTGACCCCGAGGCGCTTCAGAACGGAATGTCGTCGTCCTCGGGCATCGGGGTCGGGGGCGCATCGCCCTCGGCGCCGCCGCCCGCGCCGCGTCCGGCGCCGGCGCCTTCACCGCGGCCGCCGCCCAGGAACTGGACGCGCTGGGCGATGATCTCGGTGATGTAGCGCTTCTGCCCTTCCTTGTCGTCGTACTGGCGGCTGCGGACCGATCCTTCGATGAAGACCTGACGGCCTTTGGCGAGGTACTGCCCGCAGGTCTCGGCCTGCTTCCCCCACACGACGATGTTGTGCCACTCGGTGCGGTCCTGGCGCGTGCCGTCCTGCGCGGTCCACTGCTCCGACGTCGCGAGCGAGAAGCGCGCGACGGCGCGCCCGCTCGGCGTGAAGCGCAGCTCCGGATCCCGCCCCAGATTGCCGATCAGCATGACCTTGTTCAGCGACATCGCCGCACCTCCGTGTGCGCGGGACCATAGTCGGGCCCCTGCGCACGGTCAACGCGGCGACGAAGATCGGCGATACCTTTTAGTGAAATGCTCTCGGAATGAGGTTGTTCGTGCGCGCCTCGCGCTCGAGCGGCTCGCGGAAGTCCGGGTGCGCGATCCCGATGAGCGCCCGGGCGCGCTCGGCGACCGACTTTCCCTTGAGGTTCACCATGCCGTACTCGGTGACGACGTACATCGCGTCCGTGCGGGGCGTCGTCACGATGTTGCCGGGAGTGAGCGAGCACGTGATGCGACTCTTCCGCTCCCCGCCCTTCTGGTAGGTCGACGCGAGACAGATGAACGACTTGCCGCCGCGCGACGCGTAGGCCCCGCGGACGAACTGGAGCTGACCGCCGGTGCCGGTCAAGTGCCGGTAGCCGGCCGACTCCGATGCGGCCTGTCCCTGGAGGTCGACCTCGGTCGTGTTGTTGATCGAGACGACGCGATCGTTGCGCATGATGTTCTGTGGCAGGTTCGTGTAGTCGACGGGTGCGCCGTACACGCCCGCGTTGCGATCGATGAAGTCGTACTGCCGGCGCGATCCCGCGGCGAACGTGAATACGATCTGGAAGGGGTTCAGCTGCTTGCGTGCCCCCGTCACGAGGCCGGCGTCGACGAGATCGATCATGCCGTCGACCAGCATCTCGGTATGGATGCCGAGATCGCGCACCCCGGCCTCCTTGAGGAGGGTGCAGACCGCGTTCGGCATGCCGCCGATGCCGATCTGCAGGCAGGCGCCGTCGGGGATCTCGGGCGCGATGAGCGTCGCCACCTTGCGATCGACCTCGGTCGCCGTCGGGTTGCCGATCTCGGGGATCGTGCCTCGACCGCCGTCGATCACGTAGTGGACCTGGCTCTCGTGGATCGCGTTCTCGTGCCCGTAGACGTACGGCATGGCTTCGCACGTCTCGACGACGACGACCTTCGCGCGCTCGGTCAGCGCCTTGTGGTAGACGACGGAGCCGCCGAAGTTGAAGTACCCGTGCTCGTCCATGGGGCAGGTCTTCACGCACGCGAGGTCGACGCGGTCCACGAAGCGCCGGTAGTAGTCGGGCGCCTCGCCGAAGTTCATGGGGATGTAGTTGCACAGGCCGGCGTCGTGCTGCTGGCGGTCGTAGCCCGAGAAGTGCCAGTTGAAGGTGAGGAAGTGCTCGCCGGTCGGATCGGCGGCGAGAACGGCGCGCGGCTGCATGGTGAGGCACGAGCGGATCTTCACGCCGCGCAGCTCGTCCTTGCGCGCCGCGAGCGCGCGATCGAAGAGATCCGGCTGTCCCAGGCCGAGGCCATAGTCGATCCACGCGTCCGATGTGACGAGCGCTGCGGCCGCGTCGGCGGAGATGCAAGTCGGTGCCATCGACGCCGACGTAGACCGGGGGCGGGCCGGCGTGCAACCCGCATGCTTCTCGTTGACTCCCGCCCGGGCGGACGGATATCGTGCGGGTCGATTCGGTGGCGCTGATCTTCCTCGCGAAGCTCGTTGGGATCGCCATCACCACGGCGCTGATGGCGCCGGCCATCGTCGTCGCCTCGGCCTTCGACGCGCGCCATGGCTACCGCCTCTCCCAGGTGTGGGCCTACGTGAACCTGACGCTGACGGGCGTGCACGTGCGCGCCGAGCATCGCGCCCCGCTCGATCCGTCGCGGCCGTACGTGTTCATGTCGAACCACGCGAGCCATTTCGACGTGCTGGCGGTGGTGGCGGCGCTGCCCGACTTCCAGCTGCGCTGGGTCGCCAAGCGCGAGCTGCTGGACATTCCGATCTTCGGCTGGGCGCTCCGGCGGGCGGGGCACATCATCATCGACCGCTCGAATCCCGAGCAGGCGGTCGCTTCGCTGCGCGCCGCGCGCGCGCAGATGGAGACCGGAGTGTCGGTCATGATCTTCCCCGAAGGCACGCGCGAGGGGCACGATCACGAGCTGCTGCCGCTCAAGAAGGGTGGCTTCATGCTCGCCATCGAGACCGGCGTCCCCATCGTGCCGATCGCCGTGCGCGGCAGCCGCGCGATCCTGCCGCGCGACGACTGGCGCATCCACGGCGGTGAGATGGAGGTCATCGTCGGCGACGCCATCGAGGTCGCGAGCGAAGACCGGGAGGCGCTCATGCGTCGCGTGCAGGCGTTCTTCTCGCGCGAGCTCGGGTACCAGCAGCCGCCGGCGCTGCGGCTCGTCGCGGAGCGCCGGTGAGCCGCGCGCCGCTGCGTGTCGTGCCCCTGGGCGGCCTCGGGGAGATCGGGCTCAACCTGCTCGTGCTCGAGTACGAGGACTCCGCCATCGCGATCGACTGCGGGGTGATGTTTCCCGACGCGGAGATGATGGGCGTCGACGTCGTGATCCCGGACCTCACGTACCTGCGCACGCTCGGCGCCCGGTTCCGCGGCATCTTCCTCACGCACGGGCACGAGGACCACATCGGCGCGCTGCCGTACCTGCTGCCCGAGCTCGACGTGCCGGTCTACGGCACGCCGCTCACGCTGGGCTTCGTCCACGATCGCCTCGAGCAGCACGACGTGCGTGGCGGCCTCGAGCGCTACGGCGACGCAGCCGTCCACGTGGGGCCGTTCGCGGTCGAGCCCTTCGCGATGACGCACTCGATCCCCGACGCGGTCGGGCTGGTCGTACGGACGCCGGTCGGCACGGTGGTCCACACGGGCGACTTCAAGATCGACCAGACGCCGCTCGACGGCCGCCTGCCGGACCTCGGCCGTCTCGCCGAGCTCGGCGCCGACGGCGTGCTGCTTCTCATGTCGGACTCGACCAACGTGGAGCACGCCGGGGTGACGCCGTCGGAGCGCACGGTCGGGACGCACCTCGAGACGATCTTCCGCGAGGCGACGGGACGGATCCTCGTGACGACGTTCTCGTCGCACCTCCACCGCATGCAGCAGGTGATCGACCTCGCGGTGCGCTTCCGCCGTAAGGTCGCGCTCGTCGGCCGCAGCCTCGTGTCGCATGCGAGCATCGCGCGCGACCTGGGCCTGCTGCACGTTCCCGAGGGCACGTTGATCGATCCCGGCGCCGCGCGCGACCTGCCGCGCGAGGAGGTGACGTTCATCACCGCCGGCAGCCAGGCCGAAGCCGCCTCGGCGCTCGTGCGGATCGCGATGGACGCGCACCCCAAGGTGGGCATCGATCCGGGCGACACGGTCGTGCTGTCGTCGCGCATCATTCCAGGCAACGAGCGCGCGATCTCGAACCTCGTGAACCACCTCTACCGGCGCGGCGCCGTCGTCCACTACGGGCGCACGGCGCCGATCCACGTGTCGGGCCACGCCTCGCAGGAGGAGCTGAAGCTCGTCCTGAACCTCGTCCGCCCACAGCACTTCGTGCCGGTGCACGGCGAGTTTCGCCACCTGGTTCGTCACAGCCGCCTCGCCGCCGAGGTGGGCGTACCGGAAGCCGGCTGCCACCTGCTCGAGGATGGCGACGTGCTCGAGCTCGACGGCGCCGGCTCAGCGCGCGCCGACCGCGTCCCGACCGGCCGCGTGTTCGTCGACGGGAAGGGGATCGGCGACGTCGCCGGCATCGTCCTGCGCGACCGCCGCCACCTCTCGGAAGGCGGGCTCGTCCTCGCCGTCGTGGCGCTGGCCCAGCACTCGGGCGACGTGATCGCCGGTCCCGACCTCATCTCGCGTGGCATCACCGACGAGGAGGCGGGCGGCGGAATCATGGAGGGGGCGAGGGTCGAGGTGCTGGAGGCGCTCGCGGCCGTGAACCCCGAATCACGCACCGACCCGGCGGAGGTAAAGGAAGAGGTCCGGAAGGCGCTTCGCCGATATTTCAAACGCTTGGACCGCCGGCCGGTGATCCTCCCCTTCGTCCTCGAGATGTAGTAGACGTGCAGCCTCCCCGGATGGGTCCGGTGGGGGTGAGGTGGGGATGATGATCGTCGGGGAGCCGGTTGGTTCGGGCGTGGCGTGGGGGCCGCGCTGCTAGCGCGGGGTCGGGCATGGCCACCAAGGGACGACCTGCGCCGGCGACCGGCCACATCCTGCGCGAGGCGGAGGCCATCACCGGCGGCGCGATCGCGATCTTCCTCGCGCTCTCGCTCTTCTCGTTCTCGGCGAACGCACCGCGCGCGAACCTGGGGGGTCCGGTGGGGCACGCGCTCGCCGACACGATGCTGCACGCGCTCGGCATCGCGGCGTACCTCTTCCCACTCTACCTCGGGTACCTCACGTTCGCGCTCCTGCGGCGGGGCGCCGAAGACCTGGGGGCGCTCCGCTTCGCGGGTGCCGGCCTCCTCGTGGTCGCGGTGGCGGCGTTCGCCGGTCTCGTGACGGGCGGGCAGACGATCGTCCACGGCGGTGGGTGGCTCGGCGGGTTCATCGGCATGGCGCTGCGCGATCTCGTCGGCTGGCCCGGCGCGTTCCTCGTGCTCGCCGTGGCGACCGCGTTCGCGGTCGTGCTCTCGACCGGGCTCTCCGCCATCGACCTCGCCGAGCATGGGGCGCGGTGGCTCGCATCCACCGCGCGTACCGGGGCGGTTCGTGCCTGGACGGCCGTGCGCGGCCGCCTGCGACGCGACGCCGATCCCGCGGTCGCGCGACAGCTCCGCAAGGTCGCGCCGAAGCCGATTCCGCTGGTCGAGGTCGACGAGGACGACGACGAGCCGGCGGCGCCGAAGGTCGCGAAGCCGGAGCTGCCGCCGATCATCCGCGAGCCGGAGAAGCGGCCCGAGCCCCCGAAGCGCGAACGCTCGAAGCGCATCGAGGAGCAGGAGGAGCTCTTCGCCGAGGATACCTATCGCCTGCCGGCGCTGACGCTGCTCGACGTTCCGGTGCGCAATACCCAGCCGATCGACGAAGCGGCGCTCCACGCGAGCTCGCGCATCCTCGAGACGAAGCTCGCCGACTTCGGGGTCGCCGGGCGCGTCGTCGCCGTGCGGCCGGGACCGGTCATCACCACCTTCGAGTTCGAGCCCGCACCGGGCGTGAAGGTGTCGCGCATCGTGAACCTGGCCGACGACCTCGCGATGGCGCTCCGCGCCGCGTCGGTCCGCATCCTGGCGCCGATCCCCGGCAAGCCCGTGGTCGGCATCGAAGTGTCGAACCCGCGTCGCGAGACGGTCTACATCCGCGAGGTGCTGCAGAGCGACGCGTACCGGGGCGCCGAATCGAAGCTGACGCTCGCGCTCGGCAAGGACACGACCGGCAACGTCGTCGTCGCCGACCTGGCGCGCATGCCGCACCTCCTCATCGCGGGTGCCACGGGCACCGGCAAATCGGTGTCGATGAACGCGATGATCATGAGCATCCTCTTCAAGGCGTCGCCGCGCGACGTGCGCATGATCATGATCGATCCGAAGATGCTCGAGCTGTCGACCTACGAGAACGTGCCGCACCTGCTCGTGCCGGTCGTGACCGACCCCAAGAAGGCCGCCGCCGCCCTCGCGAACATGACGCGCGAGATGGAAGACCGCTACCGCCTCCTGCACGAGAAGGGCGTGCGCAACGTCGACAGCTACAACCGGCTCCTGGCGCAATCGCGCGAGCTCGCTGCCGCCGACGAGGACGGCGACGAGCCGGCCGACGGCGAGACCGAGGACGAGACGCCGACCCGCGACGCCACGGGCTCGCGCGGCAGCCAGCACCGCCACCTGCCACGCGTGATCGTCATCATCGACGAGCTGGCCGACCTCATGATGACCGTCGGCCGCGAGATCGAGGAGTCGATCACGCGCCTCGCACAGAAGGCGCGCGCCGCCGGCATCCATCTGATCCTCGCCACGCAGCGTCCCTCGGTCGACGTCATCACGGGCCTCATCAAGGCGAACTTCCCCGCCCGCATCTCGTTCCAGGTGACGTCGGGCACGAACTCCCGCACGATTCTCGACTGCGTCGGCGCCGAGCGCCTGCTGGGCGAGGGCGACATGCTCTTCCTGCCGCCCGGCACCGCGCGCGTGCAGCGCCTGCACGGCGCGTACGTGTCCGATCCCGACGTCCACAAGGTCGTCGAGTTCATCAAGCGCCAAGAGGAGCCGCGCTACGAGATGGAGCTGCTCGAAGGCGGCGAGGACGAGGACGCCGAGGGCGACGGCGACGAGGAGGACCTGTCGGACGAGATGTACGACATGGCGGTCCGCCTCGTAACCGAGCACCGCCAGGCGTCGATCTCGTGGCTGCAGCGGCGGCTGCGCGTCGGCTACAACCGCGCGGCGCGGATGATCGAGCGCATGGAGCGGGAGGGCGTCGTCTCGGCGGCGGCCGGGGCGAAGGGTCGAGAGGTCATCGCTCGGCGCATCGACGAGTGACGGGCGAGCCCGCCCTCTACACGCGCGAGTTCAGGCGCGCCTGTGTGCTGCACTTCACGAGCGCGATGAGCCTCGCGCTCTTCCTGCTCTTTCCCCTCTACATCAAGGCGCTCGGCGGCACGGAGGTCACCATCGGCCTCGTGCTCGGCGTGGGGACGGCGGCGAGCGTGGCGGCGCGCCCGTTCGTCGGGGTGTTGCTCGACCACGCGGGGCGCCGGCGCGTGCTGCTGTGGTGCGGCGTCGCGAACGCGGTGTCGTGGATTCCGTTCTTCTTCCTCACGACGGTCGGGCCCGCGCTCTACTTCTGGGTGTCGGTGCACGAAATCGTCTGGGGGGCGCTCTTCGCCGCCTTCTTCACGTACGCCGCCGACCTCGCGCCGCCGGCGCGCCGCGCCGAGGGCATTGCGGTGTTCGGGGTCGCGGGCATGTCGGCCAACGGCCTCGCGCCGATCGTCGGCGAGCGCGTGATCGAGGCGTCGGGCTATCCGGCGTTCTTCGCGCTCGCGATCGCCTTCGCGCTCCTCGGCACGGTAGCGACGCTCGGCGTGGCGGCCCGCACCACCATCCACCCGCACGAGGACCGGCCCCGGCTGCGCGACGTCGGGCGGCTCGCCACCCATCGCGATCTCGCGACGGTGCTGGGCGCGACGGTGGTGCTCGGCATCGCCATCAACGCCGCCTACTTCTTCGTCGCGCCGTTCACGCGCGTCCTGCACGTCGAGCGCACGGGACCGTTCTTTGCCGCCTACGCCGCCACCAGCATCGTGATTCGTCTCTTCGGCCGCCGCACGCTCGATCTCATGGGCCCGCATCGCGTGTCGGTGCCGGGGTTCGTCGCCTTCGCCCTCGGGCTCGCGGGGCTGGCCGCGCTGCCGTTCGCCCTGTCCGCCTCGACCCTGGTGCTGGTCGCTTGCGGAATCGGCTGCGGTGCGGGACACGGCTCGCTCTTCCCGGTGCTGAACGCGCTCGCGGTCGGGCGCGGGCCCGCGAGCAAGCAGGGCGCGGTGGTCGGACTCCACACCGCCGCCCTCGACTTCGGCGCCGTCGTGGGCACGCCGCTGTGCGGCGCCGTCGCGCAGGTGCTCGGCTACCCGGCGATGTACGGCGCGACGGCGCTTGCATCCCTCGGCGGAGTGGTGCTCATGGCGAGGGATGGACGCGCGTGGAGGGGAGGGGTGGCATGACGACGATGCGACCGACCGTGTGTGATCGTCCGGTGTGTCCCGTGTGCGACGGGCGTCTCGCCGAGCTGCGCGGCAAGCTCGTGTGCTCGCGCTGCCACGCGATCGTCGAGACGTGCTGCGACGGCGGCAAGCAAGGCGCGTAGATCAGCGTTCTCGATCGAGCGCGAGACTGTGGCGAGAACACCCGATTCCCGCCGCGCGCGTACGACCTTTGGTCTAGGGCTCTGATCGAAGTGCAATCGCGCGCGCCGCGTGCGCGTGACGTCTGCATTTTCTCGACGAATACACGTTGACATCCCGCAGCGCATCGTGTGGATCAATCCGCGTTGGGTATCCGCTCGAAGCGCTCGAGCGCGACCGCTGCCATGGGGATGGGTCTTGCGGTTGCGACGGCAGTGGTCCTGTACGCGACGGCCGCGTCGGCGACGACGTATTTCGTCGACGGTGCGTGCGCGACGAGCGGCACGGGCACCAGCATCACCTGTGGCGCCTCGGGTCCGTTCCGGACCATCGGCGCCGGCGTGCAGGCGATGGCGGCCGGCGACACGCTCAACGTCCGCGGCGCGCACGGCGCGTTCGACGGCGTCTACTTCGAGCAGATCACGCTCCAGGACGGCACCGGTCTGCCGGGCAAGGCGCTGCGCTGCACGGCGAGCCAGCGCTGCGTGATCCAGGGCTGTCGCGCGCCGGCGTGTCCGAGCAACGAGGTGCCGATCGTCCGCGGTATGACCCACCGGACCGACTGGGTGACCCGCGCCGGGGGCGTCTACTCGCGCACGATGGAGGCGACGCCGCAGGTCGACGGCCAGGGCCGCAGCGAGTTCGGTCCGGACTACGATCCGTACATGCTGATGGAGGACGACGGATCGTTCCCGATGACGATGCTCGCCTACGCCGGCGACAACGTCACGGCGCCGGGCGACGGCCAGTGGAGCTTCATCACGTCGTCGCACGAGGTGTACGTGAACCCGGTCGGGAACACGAACCCGGCGAGCGCCGTCTACGTCCCGCACTACGCGTTCAACGTGCACCTGGAGGATCCCACCGGGTACCTGACGATCCAGTATCTCACGACCGAGGGCACGCGCGGGCGCGGCATGGAGGTGCGCGGCGTCGGCTCGGCGGACGTGAACGGTCTGGTCATCCGGGGCGTCACGCAGCGCTACGTCCCGCGGCACTTCATCCTGGGGCAGAACCTCCCCGGCCTGCTCCTCGAGGACAACGTCGCGGAGTACGGCTGTCGCGGCTGGAGCTTCGCGAACCCGCAGTCCGACGGCTGCTTCGGATATCGGCTCTTCGCCGTGCCGGGCGGCATCCTGCGGCGGAACACGATGCGCCACCTGGGGTCGGCGGGCCGGATGCGCTTCTCGGGGCCGAACGGATGGCCCTGCTCGTGGTGCGATCCGCCCTGGAACGATCCCAACCACTCCCAGGTGTCGAGCTTCGGCGTCGGCTACCAAGTGAAGCAGACGGACGGCGCGACGATCGAGGACAACGTCGCCGACGACCTGGAGGAAGTGGGCATCAGCCTCGACGTGGCGCGGCGCGTGACCGTCCAGCGC
>Ga0335084_10001257_pt1 | contig 23381 bp, 22 predicted proteins | sample Lox_Sample_44_FD_206721 | JGI IMG/M metagenome (GOLD analysis project Ga0335084, IMG submission 206721) | Soil microbial communities from Loxahatchee National Wildlife Refuge, Florida, United States - Lox_Sample_4.4 | ecosystem: Environmental > Terrestrial > Soil > Wetlands | place: USA...
GGGAAGCTGCGACGCAGCAGCGCGCCGCTCACGATGCCGAACACCTCGGCCAGCCCCAGGAACGTCACCGCCTGCTGCACGGAGGCGACCTGACGCCCCAGGCCGAAGTACGGCGAGTTCACCGTCTTGACCACCGCCGATGCAAGTCCCACGTCCGCGCTCACCAGCTGGCTCACGCGCCGCGCGTCCGGATCCTCACTGTGCATCTGCTCGGTGAGCGAGACCAGGATCGCGGGACGGGGAGGCAGTTCGGCTTGAAGGAGCTTCTCGGTGCCGCTCATGCCGGGATTGTCGGCATAAAACGGCGACCCTTTAGCGGACTGCGGCTGCCGCAACCGGCACGGGATCGCGAACCGGAGAAGACGATGGTCGGGGTGAGAGGATTCGAACCTCCGACTCCTGCGTCCCGAACGCAGTACTCTACCAGGCTGAGCTACACCCCGACGGCGGAGACCGTCTGCACCGCGTGTGAGGCGCCGACGAGACTCGGGAGCGGCGCTGAGGGCGGCAGTCAGTAAGTGCGACAGACCGCGAAGGCGGCCAATTGTAGCAGACTGTCCCGATAGGATGAGTGCGGCAGGGCGGCGAGCGACTCCATCGCGCGCCGAGATTCGTCGGTGGCCTGTCGTCGGGTGTACTCGAGCGCTCCGGTCTCGTGGATCGCCGCCAGGATCGGCTCGAACTCATTCAGCCCGCCTTGCTCGATCGCGCCGCGGACCAGTGCGGCCTGCTCGCGAGTTCCCTTGCGCATGACATGGATCAGCGGCAGCGTGGCCTTGCCTTCGGCCAAATCATCGCCGAGGTTCTTGCCCGTCCGAACTCGGTCGCCGGAATAGTCCAGGACATCGTCGATCAGCTGGAATGCGATACCCACGTGCGTGCCGAAGCGAGCGAGGCTCTCCTCGATCTCGGGACGGACCTGGCTGATGATGGCGCCCAGCTGCCCGGCGGCCTCGAACAGCTTCGCCGTCTTGTACTGGATCACGTGCAGGTAATCCTCCTCCGTGAGCTGAGGATTGTTGCAGTTGAGCAGCTGCAGGACCTCGCCCTCGGCGATCGTGTTCGTGGTAGTGGCGAGCACTTCCATCACCCGCATGTTCTTCAGCTCGACCATCATCTGAAACGCGCGCGAGTAGAGGAAATCGCCGACCAGAACGCTGGCTGGGTTGCCGAACAGGGCGTTGGCCGTCGCCTGCCCGCGGCGCAGGTCGGAATTGTCCACCACGTCGTCGTGCAGAAGCGTGGCGGTGTGGATGAACTCGACTACCGCCGCGAGCTGATAGTGCGCTGTCCCGCTATAACCGCACGCACCCGCCGCTAGGATCAGCAGCGCGGGGCGCAGTCGCTTGCCGCCACCGTTGATGAGGTGCTCGCTCACCTGGCGAATCAACACCACGTCGGAGTGCAGACGGCGGCGGATCACCTGATCGACGGCCTTCATGTCGTCGGCGATCAGCCTCTGGACCGGCTCAAGGGTGGCGTTTGTCATTGCGGGCCGTAAGCGTCTGCTGGATGCGACGGGTACGGCAAGGATACCATCCCGACCGAAATCGGGAGGGGCCCGCCCACCGCGTTTGACCCCTCTGCTAACGCTCTGTATACTTCCCCGTTTTTCGAAATTACCGCGTCTAGTTGCGGACCAACGATAGGGGTTGGATCATGTATGCCGTGATCAAGACCGGCGGCAAGCAGTACAAGGTATCGGCCGGCGAAAAGCTCAGGATCGAATCCGTCCCGGCGGACGTCGGCGCGGAGATCACGCTCGATCAGGTGCTGCTGGTCGCCGACGGCGACAACGTCACGATGGGCACGCCGCTCGTATCAGGCGCGGCGGTCAAGGCCAAGGTGCTGTCCCACGGCCGTGGCGAGAAGGTCAAGATCTTCAAGCTGCGCCGGCGTAAGCACTATCGCAAGACGCTGGGGCATCGCCAGAACTATACCGAGATCCAAATCAGCGGCATCACCGCGTAGGCGCGGTAGGCCGGCGGGTTCGGCACAGGAGCAAGGCAGATGGCACACAAGAAGGCAGGCGGCAGCTCGCGCAACGGTCGCGATTCTCAGGCGAAGCGCCTGGGAGTCAAGCGCTTCGGCGGGGAACTCGTGAACGCTGGCAGCATCATCGTGCGCCAGCGCGGGACTCAGGTTCATCCAGGCGAGAACGTCGGGATGGGCAAGGACCACACTCTGTTCGCCAAGGTCGACGGGTACGTCAAGTTCGCGATCAAGGGTCCGCGGAACAACAAGACGGTGATGATCGTCCCGGCGACCTAAACGCCCCGGTCTCCCGTCGAAAGCCCTATCGACCCGATAGGGCTTTTTCGTTTGTGCGGCATCCGATGCTCCGGAAATTGTCCACACGCATGCGGTTCGTGCTATGAAGTTCATCGATGAAGCGATCATCGAAGTCCACGCAGGCAAAGGTGGGGATGGGAGCGCCGCGTTTCGGCGCGAGAAGTACGTGCCTCGCGGCGGCCCGAGCGGAGGCGATGGCGGCCGCGGCGGCAGCATTTACGCCGCGGCGGATCGGAACCTGAACACCCTGGTCGAATACCGCTTCGCACGCATCCATCGCGCGAAGAACGGCGAGAACGGGCGCGGCTCCGACTGCTACGGCAAGGCCGGGGAGGATGTCACACTGCCGGTACCTGTGGGCACGGTCGTCATCGACGCGGGCAGCGGGCAGTCGATCGCGGATCTTGCCCGGCACGGCGAGCGCGCGATGCTCGCCAGAGGTGGCACGGGCGGCCTCGGCAATCTGCACTTCAAGTCCAGCACGAATCGGGCCCCGCGCCAATTCACGCGCGGAGAACCGGGCGAGTCCCGCCGGCTCCGGCTCGAGCTAAAGGTCCTGGCGGATGTGGGTCTGCTCGGCATGCCCAACGCCGGCAAATCTACGTTTATCCGCGCGGTGTCCGCCGCGCGGCCGAAGGTCGCCGACTACCCCTTCACGACGCTGCACCCGCACCTGGGGGTGGTCCGGGTCGACATCAACCGTAGCTTCGTCATCGCAGACATCCCGGGCCTGATCGAAGGCGCCGCCGAGGGCGCCGGCCTGGGGCACCAGTTCCTGCGACACCTCGCCCGCACGCGCCTGCTGCTTCACATCGTCGACCTCGCGCCAGCGGACCCGAACAGCGACCCAGTGTCCGACGCGCGTGCCATCGTCGAAGAGCTGCGCAAGTACGACGAGGGCCTGTACGACAAGCCGCGATGGCTGGTGTTGAACAAAGCGGACTTGATTCCGGCCGCAGAGCGTGACGCCCGCATGCGCGCTTTCGTCGATGGCTACCGGGGCAAACCGAACCGAAAGTCCTCCAGGCGTGGCGCAGAAGGGCCTCGTGCATTTCTAATCTCGGCGCTCACCGGCGAGGGATGCGCCGAACTCACCTATGCGGTGGCGGACTTCTTGGCGGAAACGGCGGAAGCACCGCACGTTGCAGCCGAAGCCTCTTGACCACACATGCTGTCTGTCGTCGCTAGCGCGAAACGCTTGGTGGTCAAGGTCGGCAGCAGCCTGGTCACCAACCAAGGGCATGGCTTGGATCACACCGCGCTCGCGCAGTGGGCGGAGCAGATCGCGGAGCTCAAGCGGCGCCAACGGCAAGTCGTGCTCGTCTCGTCCGGCGCGATCGCTGAGGGTATGCAGCGCCTCGGCTGGCGGCGGCGCCCGCATCAGCTCCACGAGCTGCAGGCAGCCGCCGCCGTAGGTCAGATGGGTTTGGTCCAAGCCTATGAAAGCTGCTTTCGCACGCACGGACTGCACACCGCGCAGATCCTGCTTACACACGAAGACCTCGCCGATCGCCGCCGGTATCTGAACGCGCGCTCCACCCTGCGCACCCTGCTGGAGCTGGAGATCATTCCGGTGATCAATGAGAACGATACCGTCGCAATCGACGAGATCAAGTTCGGCGACAACGACACGCTCGCGGCGCTGGTCACCAACTTGGTGGAAGCCGATGCGCTGGTGATCCTGACCGACCAACCCGGACTGTACACCCGCGACCCGCGGCGTCATCCGGATGCCGAGCTGGTCACAGAGGGGAAGGCGGGCGATCCCGACTTGGAGCGCATGGCGGGAGGCGTGGGTAGCCACCTTGGCAGCGGCGGCATGACGACCAAGGTGCGCGCCGCCAAGCGCGCCGCCCGCAGCGGCGCCCACACTGTGATCGCATCCGGACGCGAGACCAACGTGCTGCTGCGCCTCAGCGACGGAGAGATGATCGGGACGCAGCTCATCGCACAGACCATGACGCTGCAGGCGAGGAAGCAATGGCTGGCGGACCATCTGCAGGTGCGCGGACAGCTCAAGCTGGACGCCGGTGCAGTGCTCGCGCTGACCCGGGATGGGAAGAGCCTGCTGCCGATCGGCGTCCACGACGTGACGGGCGAGTTCGAGCGCGGCGAGGCGGTGAGCTGCCTCGATCCGGACGGGAGGGAAGTCGCCCGGGGCTTGGTCAACTACGGCTCCAGCGAGGCGCGCCGGATCCTGCGCGCGCCCAGCCACGAGATCGAGGCGCGCCTCGGCTACATCGACGAGCCCGAGCTGATCCATCGAGACAACCTCGTGCTGCTGTAGAGCAGCCCGAGGTTGCGGCGGAGGCTAACTTGCCGATCAGTCGGCAAGTTAAGCGCAGCGGCCGGAGCCACAATCTGGTCCTGCTGTAGAGCAGCCCGAGGTTGCGGCGGAGGCTAACTTGCCGATCAGTCGGCAAGTTCAGCGCAGCGGCCGGAGCCACAATCTGGTCCTGCTGTAGAGCAGCCCGAGGTTGCGGCGGAGGCTAACTTGCCGATGAGTCGGCAGGTTAAGCGTAGCGCACGATCCCGCGGCTCCATATCTCGCATCAGCAGGCTCCTCGCTGGCGCGGCAATACTGGATTACTATCAGGGTCGCGGCCACATCCGCGACCCGTCGCTGCCCTTCTGGAGGCTCACATGACCTGCCGAGTTGTCATCTCCGCTGTGCTGTGCGCGGCGGTCCTCCCCACCACTCTATCCGCCGCCGAGATGCGCGAAGGCTTGTGGGAGGTGAGCATCCAAGCCGAGCTCGGAGGCCAGCCGGTGAGCAGCACTCCCATGGTTGTGCGCCAGTGCATGGACCAGCAAGGCGTCCAGGACATGTTGGCCAAGCTCGGCGGCGAGGGAGCATGCACGATCTCGGATCTGGACCAACGCGACGGCCATGCCCGCTGGAACGTGAGCTGCTCGGGTCAGACGGAAGCGTCAGGGACCGCCGAAGCCGACTTCGGAGCCGAAGAGTTCAGCGGCCGGATGGACCTAACGGTGATGGTGAACGGCCAGAGCGTGCCGATCGCGCAGCACCTGAATGGCAAGCGCGTGGGGCAGTGTCAGTAGCTGAAGCACGAGGAGGACCGAACGCGGCACGTTATTGTTGGTAGCGCGGGACACGGTCGTCGGGCTTAGGCGGACGCTTCAGCCGTTCCACCAGCTTTTCGACGTCCCCTGCGGTGCCGCTCGCTACGACGCCGCTGGTGCAGAAGTAGTCCTTGTACAGCGTCTCCTGGTAGTTGTTGATCCTCGGGCTCAGAACGGGCTGCCACTGGGGATCGCGTGCCATGGTCCAAGTATGGTCGGCGCGGGCGAACGCGTAGTCCTTCCACTCCTTCTCACTGCAACGCACGCCGGAAAAACGCACGTTGTTCGCACCTTCCGCCGTCCGGATCACCAGAACGAAACGCACCACCTTGTCGGGCGCAACGCTGAGCGTAGTCCCATCTACGAAGAACCGGTTTGTAGTGACGCCGCGGAGATTGACCTCGATCAGATCCTTGTCGCGAGGATAGGCGGGGGGTACGACGGTCGCCTCGACGAACGGCTCCTCCTCCGGCGCGCCTGGGAGCGGGCCGACCTGCTCACCGCGGTGTGTTGGCCTTTGCACCGGAGCGGTCTGCGTGCAGCCGAACAGCGTCAGCAGCAGCAGGGCGCCTGCTCCAGACCGGAGGGCTCGGCGGACAGCGCCCGCGGTCATTCCCGATACACGTGCTCGCGTGTCAGCGGATACGACCCGACCCCGTCGCGGGGCGTCTTGACACCGAGCAGCTGATACAGCGAGATCCAGCCCCGCGTGAACCCGTGGGCGGAGCCTGCCATGTAGATCAGCCACGTGCGCAGTCTGCGCTCGCCGACGAGCCTGCGGGCGTCGTCGCGCCGTGCTTCCAAGCGGTCCACCCAATGCCAGAGCGTCTTCGCGTAATGCGGCCGCAGGCATTCGGCGTCCCAGACCTCCAGGCCCTGCCGCGACATCTCCTCGATCACCGTGGAAACGTGCATGAGCTCGCCGCCGGGAAAAACATATTCGTCGACGAATTCCCCGATCCCGCTTCCGAGCTCGGCGGCCTGGAGTGAATTGGTGGTGATCCCGTGGTTCATGACCAACCCGCCTGGCCGCAACAACCGGTCGATCTTCGCGAAGTAGGTCGGCAGGTTGCGCCGGCCGACATGTTCGAACATGCCGACGCTCGCGATCTTGTCGAACGGTTGCGCTTCGGGCACGTCGCGGTAGTCCTGTAAGCGCAGCTCGCAGCGCCCCTCGAGGCCAAGCTCTCGAATCCGGGCGCTGCCGTACTCGTACTGCTCTTGACTGAGCGTAATCCCGACCGCGTGCACGCCGTAGTTGCGCGCCGCCCATAGCGTAAGACCGCCCCATCCGCAGCCGATATCCAGGAAGCGCTCGCCGGGGCGCAGCATCAGCTTGCGGCAGATGTGGTCGAGCTTTTGCTCCTGCGCGAGATCGAGCGTATCTTCGGGACCCTTGAAGTAGGCGCAGGAATACACGCGGTTGCGATCCAGCCAGAGGGCGTAGAAATCGTTGCCGACGTCATAGTGGTGCTGGATGTTGCGCCGGTCCGTCGAGCGCGAGTGGCGCCACCATTTCCACGCGTGGCTGCGACGGCGATAGACGCTATGCCCGTTGGAAACCAGCGCCTCGCCCAGCCGCAGCACCTCCCGGAAGTTGCCTTCCAGGTCGATCTCCCCTTCGACGTAGCTCTTGGCCAGGCGCCCCAGGCTCGGGTTGGCCAGGTGCATGAGGGCTTGCGGCGAGTTGACCGTGACGGCGACCGGAGAAGGCTCGGGCGGCGCGAATGCCTGGCCGTTCCACAGCCTGAGATTGACCGGAACTTGGATGCTGCGAATCCGCTGCTCAACCAGCGAAAGGACCCGATTCTCGACGAGCGCCGTTGCCATACGGAGGTCTCCGTGCGCGCCTCGAGCGTTGTTGTACGGTTCGGTGAGCGAGGCGCCTACCTAATTCTAGCAGGGTATGGCCGCTTTCAGGTCTCCTGGGAACTCGCTCTGGGGCCGGCGCGAGCGATGAGCCTTGGACAGCGCCCCGCGCGCACGGCCCTGCCGCACGTGGGGTCGGCGGTCAGAATGTGAGATCCTTCAGCAACGAGGCACGGGTCGCGGGCGGCACCGCGTCTACCGTGGCCTGATAGCCGGGGTGGTCGACTCCCAAGCGGATGCTGGCGCCGGCGGCGAGCGCTTTCTTCATCGCCGTATCCAGCTCGAATCGCAGGAAGTGCACCGACGAGGTCTTCTCCTCGGTCTCCCGCTCGAGATCCTCGTCCGCGATGGCGTACACGCGCGGGCACCCCTCCACCTGTACCCACACACGGTCCTCGATGCCGATCAGCCGAGCCAACGCCCGTTGCCGCTCCTCGACGTCCGGGTACTCGATCAGCATCGTCGCCTTCCAGTTGCTGCCGTCGGGGACGAGCGGGTTGTAGGCGTCGAGCTCGTCCTGGATGCCGGCTTGCTCGAAGATGCGTTCCGCGCGCAACATCTCCTGGACCTGGTAGCGCATCGTCATCTCGTCCTCGAATTGGAGCGTGACATGGTCGCCCAGGTGCACCGTCCGGTTCTTCTTGTGCGCCATCACGTTGGCGCGAAACTCGGTGCGCACCCGCGAGTAGGCTTCGAGCGTCATCAAGCTCTCAGGGGTGATTGCAGGCATCTTTCTGTTCCTCTTTGCAACAGTACTGCGCATTTGCTCGGACTCCAGGGCGACTCGAATCAGGTTGCTCTCCCAGCGCCTCACGCGCCCGGCCTGCGACGGCCGGGGAGATCGCTACAGACCATACGCGATCCTGAGCAGGGTGAGCGGATGTTCCTTGCGGGCGTTGCTCTCCGCGCCGATTCCCTGCTGGATGTGGCGCCCCGCGATCGGACAGTCGGAGCTCAGGTAGTCCGGGGACGTGGCAGCGACGGCCTTGAATACGGGCCGCCCGATCTTCATCGAGCCGGCGAAGAATTCCCGCTTCACACCCCAGGTGCCGTCATGACCCGAGCAGCGCTCCACGGTGTTGACTTCCGTGCCCGGCACCAGGCTGAGCAGCTCCTGCGTGCGCAGCCCGATGTTCTGGACCCGCAGATGGCAGGGGACATGATAGGAGACCTTGCCGAGCGGAGTCTGGAAGTCGGTCTTGAGCAGCCCGTCGCGCTTCCTCAGGGACAGATACTCGAAGGGGTCGAACATGGCTTCGGCAACCGCTTGGACGTCCGCGTCGTCGGGGAACAGCAGGGGGATCTCCTGCTTGAACATCAGCGTGCACGAGGGAATGGGGGTCAGCAGCGCATAGCCTTCGCGGGCGAGCCGAGAGAGCTCGGGAATGTTGGTCGCCTTCAGGTGCTCGACGGCCTCGAGGTCGCCCAGTTCCAGCTTCGGCATGCCGCAGCACACCTCTCGCGCAACGATGACCGCGGGCACCTCGTTGTGCTCGAGGATCTTGAGCAGGTCCTGACCGATCCCAGGCTCGTTGTAGTTGACGTAGCAGGTCGAGAAGAGCGCCACTTTGCCCGGCGTATTGGCTCCGTCCTTGACCGCGAGATCGCTGCGGGGCTGTGCCTGCTTGCGGAAGGGTGGACTCGCGTACGGCGGCAGCACGCGCTCAGCCGCCACCCCGAGCGCACCCTGCATCAGTTTGCGCGTGGCAGGCAGACGGTTGACTGCGTTGACCAGGTGCACGACTACGGGGATCGAAGCGAGCTTGCCGACGGCGTCGGTGCTGGACAGCAGCTTATCTCGCACCGTGGTTTCGCCTTTCCGATGTTTCACCGCTTTGGCGCGCAGCATCAGGTGCGGAAAGTCGACGTTCAGCGGATGCGGCGGCACGTACGGACACTTCGTCATGAAGCACATGTCGCACAGGTAGCACTGGTCGACGACCTTCCAGAAGTCGGCCTTCTCGACCCCGTCCAGCTCTCCGGTCTTGCCTTCGTCGACCAGATCGAACAGCGTCGGAAATGCGTTGCACAGATTGAAGCAACGCCGGCAGCCGTGGCAGACGTCGAAGACGCGTTCCAGCTCGCCCAGGAGCAGTTTCTCGTCGTAGAACTCCGGCTTGCGCCAATCCAGCGCATGCCGCTTGGGTGCCTCGAGATTGCCTTCTCGCATCAGAGCCAGCGGGTCATGAGTTGCGTTGAGAAAAAAAGCGCGAGGCTGCCGAAGCCTCGCGCCCGCACCTTTGCGCCTTGTCTAGTCGACCAGCGCGTCCAGTGCCTTCTGGAAGCGGTTGGCGTGCGAGCGCTCCGCCTTGGCAAGCGTCTCGAACCAGTCGGCGATTTCGTCGAATCCTTCCTGCCGAGCGGCCTTCGCCATCCCGGGATACATGTCCGTGTACTCATGCGTCTCGCCAGCGATCGCGGCCTTGAGGTTATCGCGCGATTTCCCGATCGGAAGCCCGGTTGCGGGGTCCCCGACCGCCTCGAGGTACTCGAGATGCCCGTGTGCGTGACCCGTCTCGCCTTCGGCCGTGGAGCGGAACACGGCGGAGATGTCGTTCTGACCTTCGACATCGGCTTTGTTGGCGAAGTACAGATAGCGCCGGTTGGCCTGGGATTCACCCGCAAATGCGGCCTTCAGATTGGTTTCGGTCTTGGTTCCTTTCAACGATTTCATGATCAACTCCTCGGGTCGGTTGGGTTAGTAGGACCGGCGAGTTCCTGGTACGGAACCGGGGCAACCGCGGCTCGCAGCCTTTGGTTAGACTTGATCTAACTCGTAAACCAAGTATAGGAACCCCAGAGGGGAATGTCAAACAGCGCGGTCGGTCCAGCTGGTGCGGGCCGCCACCGATCATTCAAACACATGCCTACTCGCTCTTGATGGAGGCTTCAACCCGCTTCGCAAAGGCGTCGAACTGCTCGAACGCCAGCCAGCGGGTCACAACCACGAGGTCGTGGTCGCGGTCGACCCAGATCATGTTCCCGCCAGAGCCAAGGGCGAAGAAGCTCGACTTCGGCGCGCTGGGCGCGACCTTCCGGCCCGTATTCAGCCACCACAGGCAGCCGTAATGCGGCGCGACGTCGATCGGCGTCGTGGCTACCTTCACCCATTGCGGGGACAGGATCTGCCGGCCGTCCCACTTGCCGTCGCGCAGGAAGAGGTAGCCGAAACGAGCATGGTCGCGCGTGCTCGCCCAGAGCCCTCCACCCCAGTGGCTGCCTCCGCTCACCGACTGCACGGCGCGCCCCGCGAGCTGTACATACGAGTTGCGGTATCCGTGCCACACCCATGTATCGCTGGCACCGATCGGGTCCATGATCTGCGCCTTCAGGACCTGCGGAAGGGGCTCGTTCCAGACGCGTAACAGAGCGAGCGCGAGGCGGTTCACGCGCACATCGTTGTACTCCCAGAATGTGCCCGGCTCTTCCAGCGCCCGCGTGTAGCCTCGGCGGCGGTCCGCCAAGTCCGGCTTGTCCCAGAGCACGCCCTCCCATTCGCTGGTCTGGTTGAGCAGCATGCGCCACGTGACCTTGCTGTTGCGCGGGCTGTCGAACCCGCCATCGTGCACGTACTTCCACACCGGGTCGTCGATGTTCTTGATCAGACCGCGGTCGACGGCCAGCCCGGCGAGCGCAGACAGATAGCTCTTCGCGAGGCTGAAGCTCATCTCCACGCGGAAGACATCGCCCCACTCCGCTGCGATGTAGCCGTGCCGCACGATCATCCCGGCGGGACCGCCTCGATCTTTGGTGTCTCCAAGCACAGCCGGGTACGGCTCATTCGCCACGTCCTTCTCGATCTGCGCGCGCACGTTGCGGAGCCAGGCGACCTCGTGCTCCTGCGCGAACGTCACGGCCTGCCGCACCTTCTCCGGGTCCAGACCGACCGCTGCCGGCGCTCGCCGCTCCCACTGGTCACCGGGACCCGGGAAGTAATCCGCAGGCAGCGCGGCTGTTCCCGCCATCAGCAGCAACAGACCCGCCCACGCGACGGCGAGGCGGCCGCTCTCGATCACCTCGGTTCGCCGCGCCATGGCCTCAATGACCCGGGCAAGCCTACGACAAGACCGCCGGATCCGGGTTGCGACTCACGAGCGCGACCCGGCCTGCGCGGTTGACCGTATACAGCTCTCACGCAGGCCCCCGCTCGGCGAATGGTCTCCGATGCCGGGTGAGCTGTGCCCGGAACCAGATCCCGACCAGGGCGAGCCCCACGCCGGCGAGGAGCAGCATCGGCGCATAGCCAACCGCTTCAATGCCGACTCCGAACAGGCTGATCCCCAACGCCTGCCCGAGGAACAAACAGAAGGCGAACAGCGACACCGCGGAGGCGCGTGTCTCCGGTGCCATCTCGGTGGCACGTGTCTGCAGCGTGTTGTGGAGCATGTAGAACCCGAACCCGAGCAGCACGAAGAACGGTACCTGCAGCGCCCAACTCTGTATCAGCGCGATGCCGGCGTAACACACCAGCATCATGCATCCGCCGGCCAGAGCGAGACCTCGCTCGCCGAGCCGCTCCACCAGCCAACTCACCGAGAGTGCGTATACCACGCCGCCCAGACTGAAGCCGGCCACCGTGAGCCCGATCAGCCCGTAGCCGAGCCCGAAGCGCTGCTTGAGATATGCGCCGAGGAAGGCCAACGCGCCGTAGAAGAGCATCCCCTCGACCGCAACGGTGGCGACCACCGTGCGCACCCACGGGTCGCTCAGCAGCGCCGGATAGCGCGCCAGCGGGTTGAAACCGGCATGCGAGGGACGAAATACCTGGCGCTTCGCTTCTACAAGCAGCGGCAAAGCCACGAGGAGGAACACCACGCCCAGGAGCGCGAACACTTCCCGCCAGCCTACGTACTCGCTCAGCACCCCGCCGATCAGGGGCCCGAACACCTGGCCGGTCAGCACCGCGCCCATGAAGCGGCCGAGCATCCGCTGGCGGCGTCCGTAGGGTACGTTGTCGCCGAGGAATGCGAGCGACAGCGGGATGATCGCCCCCGCGCCGATGCCGGTGGCAAAGCGCATGATCTCGAGCAGCCCGAAGGTCGGGGCGTAGGCGCAAGCGATCGAGGCGATGGCCGCGATCAGCAGCGCTCCCGCCACCGTGCGCAGCTTGCCCGTGCGGTCCGCGAGCGGGCCGGACACCAGCTGGAACAGCCCGTAGGCCAGCGTAAAGGCGGCGATGATCCCCGCCGCCGTGCCGATGCCGATGGAAAACTGCAGCGCGAGCTTGGGGATCAGCGGATCCGCGACGCGGAGGTTGGCTCCGGAAGCGAACGCAGCCACCGCCAGCAGCGCGATGGTGCGCGAGGCGTGCGGCGTCGTCCCGCTCATGCCGCTCGTCGGCCCGGGCGAAAGTATTCGCGGTCGTCGTAGAACGCCTCCCGCTCGCCATGCTCGAACCAGCCCGGAATCCCAAGCAGGGGCAGCGGCTGAAGATCGGCCGGCGAGCGCAGTCCAGCGCTCAGGATGGGAGCGAGGCGCGCATCCAGCGAAGCGATCTGTTCCTCGAGCGGGCGGCCGAGAAAGCCGCTGTCGACGGGCATGAGGAGCGCGCGCCCAACCATGCCGACAAACGGCGTGAGCGCCTTGTGGTACAGCGCATGTCCGAACACCACGAAGCGCGCGTGCGCCTGCACCTGCGCGCGCCGCTGCCAGAACAGCTCCTTCCAGCGAAACTCGCGGACGAGCTGCAGCAGCGATTCCTGGCTGGAGAGCGCCAGCATCCCGTCTTCATCGAACAGCGTCAGCGCATCGCGAACCGGCCCGCGCCGTCCGGCTGGCTGCGCGGCCATCTCTGTCATGTGGCGCGCATTGAGCGCCGCCTTGGCGGCGGGAAACGTGAGCCACACCAGCGCATTGAACAGGTCGTGCCAGTCTTCGGCACGATGCGCCACCGCGCCGTCTTCGAAGACGCGCAACTCGTAAGGCTTCCGGTCCCGGGCTCGGCGCGACGCGGGGGCAACCAGACGCAGTGACGCGCCGCCGGCCGTCACGATACCTTGCCTGTCGATCCGCTCCTGGAGCGCGTGCCGCTCGGGCCAATGCGAGCGCTGCAACGCCGCCAGCGCACCCTCGAGCGGAGCGAACGCCGGAGAGCGCTGATCGAAGCAAGGATCCCAGGACAAAGGCAAGGACATCGGAGCGGGCGGCCGACGGTATGATTACGCGGCTGCGAGTATAGCGGGCAGGCGATACGTGGCAACCGAGAAAGTAGACGCCGTGGTCGTTGGGGCTGGGGTCGTGGGCTTGGCCGTCGCCCGAGAGCTGGCCTTGGCCGGCCGCGAGGTGATCGTGCTGGAAGCAGAAGCTTCCATCGGCAACCACACCAGCTCGCGCAACTCCGAGGTCATCCATGCCGGACTGTACTATCCCAAGGGCTCGTTGAAGGCGCGCCTGTGCATCGCCGGCAAGCACAGGCTCTACGCTTATTGCGCCGAGCGCGGCGTTCCCCATCAGCGCATCGGCAAGATCGTCGTCGCCAGCGACGAGCCCGAAGTGGAGGCCGTGCGCTCGTACGCGGCAAAGGCTGAAGCTAACGGCGTTTCCGACTTGCGTTGGCTGTCCGTAGCCGAGCTACACGAGCTGGAGCCGCAAGTGCGCTGCGTGGCTGGGTTCTTATCGCCGTCCACGGGGATCGTCGACAGTCACGCTTTGATGCTGGCGCTGCAGGGTGACGCCGAAAACCACGGCGCGGCGCTGGCGTTTCTCAGCCCGATCCTGTCCGGCGCGATCCATGACGGCGGAATTGTATTGAACGTCGGTGGCGCCGAGCCCATGACCCTTTCCGCGACCACCGTGGTGAACTGCGCCGGGCTATTCGCTCAGAACGTCGCGCGCTCGATCCGAGGCCTTCCTCCCGAAAGCATTCCACCACAATATTTCGCCAAGGCGCACTACTACAGCCTGACTGGGAGGTCGCCGTTTCGGCGCCTCGTCTACCCGGTGGCCACACATGCCTTCCTCGGCGTGCACGTCACGCTCGACCTCGGCGGGCAGGCGCGTTTCGGCCCCGACGTCTGCTGGGTGAATGGGGTGGACTACGGCTTCGATCACGCGCGCGAACCGCTCTTCTACGAGGCCATCCGCCGCTACTACCCCGGCTTGAAGGAAGGCGCGTTGCAGCCAGCATACACGGGTGTGCGGCCCAAGATCTCCGGCCCGCACGAGCCAGCCGCCGATTTCCTGATTCAAGGTCCGCGCGAGCATGGCGTGGCGGGAGTCGTGAACCTCTACGGCATCGAGTCGCCAGGCCTCACGGCGGCCATGGCGATCGGCGAGCACGTGCGCGACCTGCTGGCCCAGGGCGGGTGAGGTCCTCGACGCTAGCCGGTCGGAGAGATCCGCACTCCATCGGGTATGCTTGCGTCCGGCGCAAGCGCGCGGGCGGAGATGGCACGCTCGTGCCGGCGCTGCACACAACGCATCTAACAAAACAACGGGGAGCCCTGGCATGAAAGCCCTGAAGTCCATTTTGAAATGGAGGTCGTCGGTCGTCCTCACTCTGCTGTATGCGCCGGTCGCTGCCGCGGCGGACGCACCCGCGCTCAACATGGCGGATACCGCGTGGATGCTCACAGCGTCGGTGCTGGTCTTGTTCATGACCTTGCCCGGACTGGCGCTGTTCTACGCCGGGCTGGTCGGCGCCAGGAACGTGCTTTCGGTGCTCATGCAGTGCTTCTCGATCACCTGCATCGTCACGCTCGCGTGGGTCGCGGTCGGCTACAGCCTCGCGTTCGGCGACGGGGGCGCGCTCAATCCCTGGTACGGCGGGTTCGGAAAATCCTTTCTGGCTGGCATCCAGACCGCAACCCTCAAGGGGAGCATTCCCGAGACGGTGTTCACGATGTTCCAGCTCACGTTCGCCATCATCACGCCGGCGCTCGTGATCGGCGCGTACGCGGAGCGCGTGCGGTACGCCGGCATGCTGCTGTTCAGCCTGTTTTGGTTGCTGCTCGTCTACTGCCCGGTCGCGCACTGGGTGTGGGGCGATGGGTGGCTGCAGAAGAGGGGCGTCATGGATTTCGCGGGCGGTACGGTGGTACATATGAACGCGGGCATGGCGGCGCTCGTTTGCGCGCTGGTGCTCGGCCGGCGCAAGGGCTTTCCCGAAACGCCGATGCCGCCGCACAACCTCACCATGACGGTGACCGGCGCGTGCATGCTCTGGGTCGGGTGGTTCGGCTTCAACGCCGGGAGCGCGCTCGCGGCCAACGGGACAGCGGGGATGGCCATGCTCGTTACGCACATTGCGGCGGCGACGGGCTCGCTTGCGTGGTTGTTCTGCGAGTGGGTGCGCTACGGCAAGCCCTCCGTGCTCGGGGTGGTGACCGGGATGGTCGCCGGGCTGGGCACGATCACCCCGGCCTCCGGCTTCGTCGGACCGCTCGGAGCTCTCGCGATCGGCGCCGCCGCGGGCCTCGCGTGCTTCTTCGCCACCAGCTACATGAAGCGCGTGCTGGCCGTGGACGACTCGCTCGACGTGTTCCCGGTGCACGGGCTCGGCGGCGCTCTGGGGACAACGCTCACCGGCGTGTTCGTGGCCGCGGAGTTGGGCGGCGTCGGCTATCCCGAGGGCATGACGATGGGGAGTCAGGTGCTGGTGCAGCTTGCCGGTGTGCTCGCCACGGCGGCATGGTCGGGGCTCGTCACCTACGTGCTGCTCAAGATCGCTGGCGCATTGGCCGGGATGCGCGTGGCGGCCGAAGAGGAAACGGAAGGCCTCGACACGGTGCTGCACAACGAGAAGGGCTACAACCTCTAGCGCCCGCGCCGCCGATCGAGGTGGCGCGGGCGAGCTAGGTCGCGGGCACCGGTACCACGTCGGTCGGTCGCCCCTGGAGGAAGTTCTCGACGTTGCGTACCGCACGCAGCAGACCATCACGGATGACCTCCGGCGTCTGGCCAGCGTTGTGCGGCGAGAGCACGACGTTGGGCAGGCCGAGGACGGGATCGCCGGCCTTGAGCGGTTCGTCGTGGAAGACATCCAGCCCGGCGGACACCCTGCCTTCGCGAAGCGCTTCGAGCAGAGCGGCGCGCTCCACGAGAGCGCCACGGCCGGTGTTGATCAGGATTGCGAAGCGCTTCATCAAGGAGAGCTCCGGGCCGGCGAGGAAGCCGCGCGTTTCCGGCGAAAGACGCAGGTGGAGCGTCACGACGTCCGCTTCGCGGAGGATCTGCTCTTTGGATGCAGCACGCGCGCCCGCGGCCGCGATACGCGCACCATCGCCCCGCGCGCTCCACGCCAGCACCTCCATTCCCAGCGCTCGCCCGAGCGCAATCACGCGCATGCCGATCGCCCCCGTGCCGAACACGCCGAGCGTCTTGCCCAGGACTTGCGTGAGCATCTGCCTCGGCCATGCGCCCGAGCGCATCTCCCGGTCGATCCTCGGGATCGAGCGTGCCACCGCCAGCATGAGCGCGACTGTGTGCTCCGCCACGGCGTTGGCGTTGACGCCCGGGGTGCTGGAGACGGTGATGCCGCGGCGTGCCGCCGACTCGAGATCGATGTTGTCCGTCCCCGTCCCCCAGACGCAGACCATCCGAAGATCGGGACATGCGGCGAACACCCGGTCGGTGAAATGGGCGTGGGCCCGGATGTTGATCGCGGCGCGAGCGCCATCGAGCCGGCGGATCAGCTCTGGCTCGTCGTCGGCGCCCCGCTCGACGTAGACCCGCAACTCGCCCAACTCGGCGCAGCGTTGCTCGGCGGGCGTGCCCTTGAAGATCGACGGGAAGTCGTCGGGAACGACGATGAGGGGCTTGGCCACGGCTGCGTGGCCCGGGTCAGGTGGCATAGGCAAGCGCGGGCTGGGTGGCCACAAGCATACCCAGCGCCGCCAGCGCCATCAAGGATCTTGGCGAGGAGCCCCGGACCCGGCGGCCTAGCGCCGCAAACAGCCGGCCAAGCCCAAGATCCCATCGTTGCCGCGCCATTCGACGATACGGCCGTTCGCGTTGGAGGTGTTGCGCCTGCACGGCCCCAAAAATATGGCGGCGCACAGGCATGAGACTGGCTACAATACGCGCCGAGTCTTCGGGACGCTGTTCGCCCGTGCTCACGAACTCCGGTAGCCGGGGCTGTGTTCCCATCGCGGAGCAGGCTGCAGCGCCGGACCTCGGCGTCGTCGCGAGAACCTCACTCTCGTCTTCAAGGCTTTGATCGGGCCTGGGCCGTCCGCCCTGCTTAGCCCGCTGGGAGAGCCTGCGCCGCGGCTTTTCGCAACCCGTTGCCAACATGGAGCTAGTCAAGAATGAGCGCAGTAGTCCTTGCCGTTGCCCCGCTTGCCATCGTCCTCGGTGCCTTGTACTGGGTACTGTCTTTCTACAAACTCCAGGCGGAGGTCACCGCGGAAGTCTGGAAGGAGCACGGCGTGGAGGTCTAAGCGTACGCGAGCTCACCCGCAAAGCCCCGGCCAGTCCGGGGCTTTTTGTTTTCTGGCAGCTCTCCGACGGCGGCGCACCGCCATGATCCCGGCGGCGGACCCCAAGACGCTCCCCGATGCTGGAATGCGTCGTGCTTAACGCAAGTGGTCCTGGGAACCACAGCAGCTGCTGCCGGCATACGGGCCGATCACGCCGCCGTCGTCGTCGAGACGCTCGACGCAGCGGTCCCCCCAGCAAAGGCCGTCGCTGCGCCGTCCCAACGTTCGTGCCAAGGAGAGCCCCGATGCGGTTCATTCTGACTCGCGCCGTGAGCGGCGCGCTCGTCTTGTTCGCGGCCTGTCTGGCTGCCGCCCGAGCGGAGCCGGCGGCTCCGTCCGGAACAAAGCCCGCCGATGCCGCATCCGACTATCGAGTGATCGACGGGTTGAAGGGACGCGGGTTCAAGAAGTGCGCCGGCGACGCGTCCCGGCTCATCAAGTTCATCTACGACGCGGACGATTTCGCGTACCTGAACTTCTGGCACAACTCCAGCCCCGACGGCCACTCGGCGCTGACGGTCACGGCCAAGCCTTACTCGGACGGACCGTCCGTGACCGCCTTGACCACGTCCCCGACCGCCGACGGCACCTGTGACGCCACACTTGTGCAGATGTTCGTGGTCGCCGACTCTTGCCCGAAGCTGCGCGAGACCAGCTTCAAGGACTGGAAGTACTACACCAGTCTCGGTGACGCCCCGCTGTACGAGGATCCGACCACGCCATCGGTCGTAGTCGCGCTCGTTCCGTCCCAGGGCAGCTGCATGATCGTCAAGACCGGCATCCTCTTTTTCCCCGCGGACCAGAACTGAGCGGGTGCCGAAGGCGCGTTCGGCGCGCTGCGAGCGGCACCTCCGGGCCCGGTGCCATCGGCCCTTTACTCACTTCCAGGTAAGCTCTGCCGAATCTCCAAGCCAGCGCTTCGCGTTCCGGTTGAGCCACTCGGAGGCGATGGAATCGTCTTTGACGATCGCATCCAGGAAGGCCGTCGTCACGCTCTGAACCTGGGTTTGCACTTTCGCCTGCTCCGCGGCGCTGGGTCCGCGTGCGCCCGGAGCACGCGCGCGGCGTTTCTGGTTGGACCGGTCCGCGTCGGCCGAGGAGGCTTCGTCGCTCATGACGTCGGCATCGGGTCCCGCGTCCTGCGTCGATCCCGGCGCGGCCTTCGCTCCGCCCTTGGGCTCACCTCCTGCCGCTGCGCCTGCTCCGGCGAGCACTGAGTGAGGCGCGCCCGGCAGCACCAGCAGATACTTCTGTCCGACCGGCATGTACTGGAAGGGTGCGCGACGCACCGCGGCCGAGGTGATCAGGCCGTAGGCATCCTTGTCCAGGGGGCCGGTCACCGATAACACCGGCAGGCGAACCGACTGGAAATTCCGCTCCATCCCCATACCGGAGAAATCGGCATAGGGGCTGATCGCCACCACGCATTTCACGCCCGCCGGCACGTGCAGCGGGTCCACGCCGCGGACGTTCTCGCCTGCGACGATCATCGCGGTTTGCGCGCCCAGATCATAGCCGGCGACGGCCACCCGAGACGCGTCGATGCGATCGAACGCGCTCGCGCCGCCGCTGCGAGGCGGCCTTGAGATCCGGTCGAGCAGATCCTGCATGAGCTGCGTGCGCGCCTGAAGCGAAGACGCCGAGAACGCCTCCCGGGCGACGCCGACAAAGTCGCCCGCGCGCGCCAGCCGGGACGACCACACTTCGGGCCCATATTGCGACGCCTGTACGGAGACCACGGCGTAGCCGGCCCGCGCCCAGGCCTGTCGCCAGGACAGTCCGGCGCTGGGCGCCTCACCCAGGCCAGGCAGGTAGATCACCACGGGATAGGTTCCGGGCGGCGCCGGCGCGAGGAGCGCGACATCGACGAGCTTGGCGCCGATGGTCCAAGTCTCCTGGGCGGAGGTCGTCTCGAAACGGCGCTCGGGCACGTAGCCCTGGTCGGCGTAGCGCTTGACGGCGGCCGGATTCGGCTTGTCGGACCCGCCCGCGCAGCCCCACATCATGGAGGCCGCGAAGGCGGCGGACAGCAGCCACAAGGCGAGTCGTGCGCGCGGTGCAACCCCACGCTCGACGGTTCGATTAAGGGGCATGGAATCGTTGAGAATTACAGTTGCCGCGCAAGCGCAGGCCGGAACCAGCGCACGGGACGATCGCAACCTTTACGCCGCCTTCGCCTGGCTGATCGCGCGCCACACCCGCTCGGGCGTGGCCGGCATCTCGATGTGCCTCACTCCCAGCGGGCGCAGCGCGTCGAGCACGGCGTTGATCACAGTTGGCGTGCCTCCGACGGTCCCTAGCTCGCCCACGCCTTTCGCTCCGAGCGGGTTGATCTTGCATGGCGTGCTCTCGTCGGTGTACTCGTCGATATTCGGCAAATCGTCCGCACGCGGCAGGCAGTAATCGAGCAGCGAGCCGGTGATGAGCTGGCCTGTGTCCGGATCATAACGGGCCCCCTCCAGCAACGCCTGTCCCACCGCTTGCGCGACGCCGCCATGCACTTGGCCGGCGACGATCATCGGGTTGATGACGCGTCCGACATCGTCCATCGTCGTGTAGCGCAGGATCTCGACGACACCTGTCTCGGGATCGACTTCGACCTCGCACACATGGCAGCTGTTCGGCCACGACGGCCCGTCCACCTTCTGCAGCGTGTGGATGGCGATGCGCTTGTCCGCCTGCTTGCCCGCCAGGTCGAACAGGCCGATGCCGAGGTCGGTGCCGGCGACGCTGAAGCGGCCTTCTTTGTACGCGATGTCCGGCCCGGCTGCTTCCAGCGCCTCGGCGGCGAGTTCCTTGCCCTTCTCGATCGTCTGCTGCGAGGCAGTGAGCATGGCCGACCCGCCGATGTAGAGCGAGCGGCTGCCCATGCTGCCGATCCCCTGCGCGATGTCGCTGTCGCCCTGAACGATCACAACGTGCTTCGGATCGATGCCCAGCGTGTCGGCCACGATCTGCACGTAGCTCGTCTCGATGCCCTGCCCCATCGCCTGCATCGCGGTGTACACCAGCACGCGGCCGTCGGCTTGCACGTGCATGTCGATGGTCTCCTCGTGGACCACGCCGGTCCACTCCAGAAATGTGGAGATCGCACGGCCGGGCAGCTTTCCGCGCTTGCGCGACTGCTCGCGCCGCTTCTCGTACCCGTTCCAATCCGCCCTCTCGAGGATGCGGTCGAGCATGTGCGGAAAGTTGCCGCTGTCGAACTTCTCGCCCATGGGAGTGGTGTAAGGCATGGCCGTGGGTTGGATTAGATTGCGCCGGCGCAGATCCGCGGGGTCGATGCCCATCTCGAAAGCCGCCTGGTCCATCAGGCGTTCGACGAGATAGATGGCCTCGGGCCGCCCCGCACCGCGATACGCGGAGACCATGTTGGTGTTCGTCAGCACCGCACGCGCCTTGAGGTACAACGCCGGGACGTGATACACGCCAGTGATGACTTTCGGCCCCACCGCGACCACGATGATCGCCCCGGGGCTGGCACCGTACGCACCGACGTTGCCGGTGATCTCGATGCGGAACCCGAGTATCTTGCCGCCGGCGTCGAACGCCAGCCCGGCACGGTTGATCTGATCGCGCCCGTGCGTTCCGGCCAGGAACTCCTCGCTGCGCGTGGCGCGCCAATGCACCGGGCGTCCGAGCTTGCGTGCCGCGTAAGCGACCACCGCGTCCTCCGGGTACAGCATCGTCTTCATCCCGAACCCGCCGCCCACGTCGCCCACGCGCACGCGCACGCTCTCCATCGGCACCATGAGGATCGACTCGGCCAGCGTCTTCTGCAGCCCGGCCGGATTCTGGCAGCTGGTATACATCGTGAGGCGGCCGCTCGCTTGGTCGTACTCGGCCGAGGTCCCGCGCGGTTCCATGGCCATCGGCACCAGCCGCTGGTTGTGGAACGAGATCTTCGTGACGTGCTTCGCCTTGGCGAAAGCCGCATCGCAGACGTCCTTGCTGCCCCACTCCATCTGCGCCGTCACGTTGCCGGGCGTCTCCGGCCAGAGCCGAGGCGCACCGGCGGCGAGCGCCGCGTCGATCGTGACCACCGCCGGAAGTTCCTCGTAGTTGACTGCGACCTGCTCGGCGGCGTCTTCCGCCTGCGCACGGGTTTGCGCCACCACCGCCGCCACCGCCTCGCCGACGAATCTCGCTTCGTCCACCGCAAGCGGATAGTAAGGCGGCGCGGCCATGGGCTTGCCGTCCGGCCCGGGAATCCCGGGGATGAGCGGGAAGAACCCGATGCCGTCAGCTTTCAGCTCCGCCCCGGTCAGCACGGCAAGGACGCCGGCAGCCTTCATGGCCGCCGAGCCGTCCACAGCCCGAATGCGCGCATGCGCGTGCGGCGAGCGCACGAACACCATATGCGTCTGATTCGGAAGCACGACATCGTCGACGTACTGGCCGGTACCGGTGAGCAGCCGCTGGTCTTCGCGGCGCGTGAGCGCCTGGCCGATGCCAAACTTGGTCATTGCGTTCATCCTCGTCGAGTGCGCGCCGGGCGGCGCCGGGAAGGCATGATTCTATGTCAGGGCGGCGCCCACGGCACGTCTCCGGTCAGGGCGGCACGTTCCGGTTGCTCCCGCGCGCCGCGTTGTCTAGGATGGAAGCCCTGTGCTTCGGATGCGGACGCGCAGCGGTCCGAGCCGGAGGCCGACTCCGGGCGTCGGGACCTGACGCCAGGCGATGGCGGCCGGGATATCGTGGCCGGGTCTCGCTGTCCTAATAGGGTCGCTCGCACGCACGGAAAACGAAGGCGACTTATCCACAACTCAGCTCGGAGGAGCCCACATGCTTGCCAAGGTATCCATGACCGTGAACGGCAAACCCGTCACGGCGGAGATCGAGCCGCGCACCCTGCTCGTCAACTTCATCCGCGAGCAGCTGCGCCTGACCGGCACTCACGTCGGCTGCGACACCGCCCAATGCGGCGCCTGCACCATTCATCTCGACGGCAAGGCGGTGAAGTGCTGCAACATGCTGGCGCTGCAAGCCCAGGGCGCGACCATCGTCACCATCGAAGGCATCGCCCAGCCCGACGGAACGCTGCACCCGATGCAGGAGGCGTTCCGCGATCATCACGGGCTGCAATGCGGGTTCTGCACTCCCGGCATGGTGATGAGCGCGATCGACCTGGCGCGCAATTACCCGAATCCGTCCGAGGAGCAAGTCCGCGCGGAGCTGGACGGCAACCTGTGCCGCTGCACCGGTTATCACAACATCGTCAAGGCGGTGCAGGCCGGCGCGCAGGCGATGCGCGCCTAGCCATGTGATCGTGCAGCGCGCGCCCGCGGACACATTCTTGCGGGCGAACGCACACCGTCCCTCCCCGACACGAACAGCGACCGCGGGAACGCGAGAGGAAGGTTAGAGCCATGGGTGACCTGAACTTGATCGGCGCTTCGCTGAAGCGCAAAGAGGATTACCGTTTTCTGACGGGAGCGGGAACCTATACCGACGACGTCCAATTGGACCGTCAGACCTATGCGTGCTTCGTGCGCTCGCCGCACGCCCACGCGAAGATCAAGAGCATCAAGACCGACAAGGCGAAGCAGGCGCCGGGCGTGGTCGCCGTGTTCACGGGCCAGGACACCGCCAAGATCAACGGCCTGCCCTGCGGCTGGCTGATCACGGACGTGAACGGCCAGCCGATGAAGGAGCCGCCGCATCCGGTGCTGGCGCAGGACAAGGTGCGCTACGTGGGCGATCACGTGGCGGTGGTCA
>Ga0335084_10001258_pt1 | contig 23376 bp, 21 predicted proteins | sample Lox_Sample_44_FD_206721 | JGI IMG/M metagenome (GOLD analysis project Ga0335084, IMG submission 206721) | Soil microbial communities from Loxahatchee National Wildlife Refuge, Florida, United States - Lox_Sample_4.4 | ecosystem: Environmental > Terrestrial > Soil > Wetlands | place: USA...
CTGCTGCCTTGGCCATGCAGGCGAGCCCGGGGGCCGCTTTCAAGCCTGCATGCCAAGTTCGATGCGGACCGCGCATCGCGTGGACGAGGACCACTCGCGGCGTGAGGGGCGCTGAATGCGTTTTTCCGTTTACCAGGAAAGCAAGAAGGGCGGGCGGCGTGTCAACCAGGACCGCATGGGGTACCTGTACACGCGCGACTCGATGTTGATCCTGGTGGCCGACGGCATGGGCGGACACGCCCGAGGCGAGGTGGCGTCGCAGCTGACTCTGCAGACGATTGCCTCGATCTACCAGCGCGACGCCAAGCCGATCATCCCCGATCCGGCACGCTTCCTCGAAGAATCGGTGCTGGCCGCGCACCGCGAACTGCATCGCTATCGCGCCGAGCACAGCCTGCCCGAGGCGCCGCGTACGACGCTGGTGGCCTGTATCGTGCAGCAGGGGGTTGCAATCTGGGCGCATGTCGGCGATTCGCGTCTGTACCTCGTCCGCGGTGGCCGCATCCTGGAGCGCACGATCGATCACTCGCGCGTGCACCACCTGGTGCAGTCCGGCCTGATCCGGCCGGAAGATGCGAAGGACCACCCCGAGCGCAACCGCATCTTCAACTGCATCGGTGCCTATGTCGCACCGACGGTCGAAGTCAGCCGGCCGTTTGCGATGCGCAACGGCGACACGATTCTGCTGTGCTCGGACGGGCTCTGGGGCGCGCTCAGCGATCGGCAGGTCGCGGAGGCGTTCACCGGCAAAACGGTGATGCGTGCAGTGCCGGAACTGATGGAACTGGCGCTGGAGCTGAGCGGCCCGGAGGCAGACAACTGCACGGCGATCGCGATGACCTGGGCCGGGACCGAATCGGTCGAGATGGTGCCGCCGACGGAAGATCCGGTGTCGACGCTGCTCATCCCGGAAGGCACGGTCGCTTCGACGATCCAGATGCCCCGCCACGGCGAGCCAAGCGCCGACGAGGAATTGTCGGAAGACCAGATCGACGACGCGATCGCCGAGATCCAGAAGGCGATCCAGCGCTCGTCGAAACTCGTCACCAGGTAGAACCAGACTCGGCGAAACCCGCTCGCGGCGGAGCGCTGCCGCGGTGCGCGACTGCTAGCCTTGCGGCTTCAGCCCGCTACGCAGCGATGTTCCATGACCGAACCAAGTGCCCCGGGGCTTCGCCCCAGCGGCAGACGCGCCGATGAATTGCGGCCGATCCGCCTGACCCGCAGCTACACCCGGCACGCCGAGGGATCGGTGCTGGTGGAATTCGGCGACACGCGCGTGCTCTGCACCGCGAGCGTCGAGGAACGCGTTCCGCCGTTCATGAAGGGTCGCGGCGAAGGCTGGCTGACGGCAGAGTACGGCATGCTGCCGCGCTCCACGCACACGCGCAGCGAGCGCGAAGCGGCGCGTGGCCGGCAAAGCGGCCGCACGCACGAGATCCAGCGCCTGATCGGTCGCAGCCTACGCGCGGTGTTCGATCTGCGGCAGTTCGGCGAACGCACGCTGCACATCGACTGCGACGTGCTGCAGGCCGATGGCGGCACGCGCACGGCGTCGATCACCGGTGGCTACGTGGCAGCGGTGGACGCCGTCCGCTGGCTGCGCGAGCGCGGCCTGATCGAATTGCTGCCGGTGCGTGATCACGTTGCCGCCGTGTCGGTCGGCGTTGTCGGCCAGCAGGCGCTGCTTGATCTCGACTACGCCGAAGACTCGCAGTGCGAGACCGACATGAACGTCGTGATGACCGGGCGCGGCCGCTTCGTCGAGGTGCAGGGCACCGCCGAAGGCGAACCGTTCGACGACAGTCAGATGAACGCGATGCTGGTGCTGGCGCGCAAGGGCATTGCCGAGCTGGTCGCGGCGCAGAAGCAGGCGCTTGGGCCCGAATGAGCGCGCGGATTGTCCTGGCATCGGGCAATGCAGGGAAGCTGCGGGAGTTCCGCGATCTTCTGGCGGATTCAGACTTCGAGGTCATCGGCCAGGACGAACTCGGCATCGAGACGGCCGCCGAGCCTCACTACACTTTCCTCGAGAACGCGCTTGCGAAGGCGCGTCACGCATCGAGCCGCAGCGGACTGCCTGCGCTCGCGGACGATTCGGGGCTGTGCGTGCCGGCGCTTGGTGGCGATCCCGGCGTCCGGTCGGCGCGCTTTGCGGGAGCGGACGCCACCGATGTTGCGAACAACGCCGAGCTGCTGCGGCGCCTGCAGCGGGGACATGACCGCAGCGCGCACTACGTGTGTGTGCTGGTCGCCCTGCGCGCACCGGACGACCCGGAACCGCTGGTAGCCGACGGCCGTTGGCACGGCTCGATCCTGCACGAGGCGCGGGGTTCGGGCGGCTTCGGCTATGACCCGTTGTTCCTCGTACCGACGCACGGGCGCAGCGCGGCCGAACTGGTGCCGCAGGAGAAGAACCGCATCAGTCATCGAGGTATCGCGCTGCGCGAACTGAAGCAACGGCTGCAGTCGTGGCGCTGACACCGGCGGATTCCGGATGAGCTTCATTCCGATCGTGCCTGTTGCGCCGCCGACAGTGGAGCGGGTGCGGGCGCCAGGCGCGCTGCGACTCGCCGCGTTGCCGCCGCTTGCGGTCTACTTGCACTTCCCCTGGTGCGTGCGCAAGTGCCCGTACTGCGACTTCAATTCGCACGAACCGTCCGGCGGCATCGGCGCAATTCCCGAGCGCGAGTTCCTGCAGGCATTGCGGGCCGACCTCGAGGGCGCGCTGCCGTTGGTCTGGGGCCGCCGCATCATCAGCGTGTTCATTGGCGGCGGCACGCCGAGCCTGCTGAGTGCCGCGGGGCTCGATGCGCTTCTCTCTGATCTCCGTGCATTGCTGCCCCTGGAGGCGGACTGCGAGATCACGCTCGAAGCCAACCCGGGGACGGTCGAATCTGGACGCTTCGCTGCGTATCGAGCCTCGGGCGTGAACCGGCTTTCAATCGGCGTGCAGTCGTTCGACGAGCAGAAGCTGCAGGCGCTCGGCCGGATCCACGATCGTCGCCAGGCGCTGGCCGCGATCGAAGCGGCGCAGCGCGCCTTCGACAACTTCAACATCGACTTGATGTACGGGCTGCCGGGGCAACTCCCCGAGCAGTCGCGCGAGGATGTCGAGACTGCCGTTGAGCTCGCCCCGCCTCATCTGTCCATCTATCAGTTGACGATCGAAGCGAACACCGTCTTCGCCAAGCAGCGACCGCAACTGCCCGACGAGGATTCGATCGCGTCGATGCAGGAATTCGTCGAGGAGCGCACCGCCGCGGCGGGCTACCGGCACTATGAGGTCTCGGCCTATGCGCGGGCCGGACGCGAATGCCGGCACAACCTCAACTACTGGGGCTTCGGCGACTACCTCGGTATCGGGCCCGGCGCCCATTCGAAGATCTCGTTTCCCGAACGTGTCGTGCGACAGGTGCGCTACAGCAGTCCCTCGAGCTATCTCGCACGTACGCGCCAGCGTGACTTCATCGCGTCCGAGGCCGAGGTGTCGACCGCGGAGCTGCCGTTTGAGTTCATGCTCAACGCGATGCGTCTGCTCGACGGGGTCCCGGCGCAATGGTTCACGAAGCGCACAGGACTGCCGCTCGCCGCGATCGACGGCGCCCTGCGCGAAGCGGTGCGCCGTGACCTGCTCAAGGCCGATCATGAGCGGTGGAAGCCGACAACCCTTGGAACGCGCTTCCTCAGCGACCTCCAGGCGCTGTTCCTGCCTCGCCATGCCTGAGTCTGGTGCGTATATGCTCATTCATGGTGCATAATGCACCATTGTGGACGGTTGGGCCGCTCACCTTGACCCTGCCATGGCCGACTGGCAAGGGCTCAAGCGGCTGTTGCACAAGGCTAGTGCAGCCTCCAAACACTGCGTGACGCAATTTGGCATAGTTCCTGCGTTGCGCTGCACCAGTTCCTGCGCGGTCCAGGACGCGTTGCGGGGATCGTTTCCAACCACGAGCGAGTGAGGAGAAAGAATGGCCACGGCCAAAGACGTCATGAAGATGATCACGGACAACGAGGTGCTCTTCGTTGACCTGCGCTTTACCGACACGAAGGGGAAGGAGCAGCACGTGTCCGTGCCGGCCAAGGCGTTCGAAGAAGACAAGTTCGAGCACGGCCACGCTTTCGATGGCTCGTCGATCGCGGGCTGGAAGGGCATCGAAGCCTCGGACATGCTGCTGATGCCGGATGCCGGTACCGCGCGGATGGACCCCTTCCGCGAGGAGAACACGCTGATCATCACCTGCGACGTCATCGAGCCGTCGACCGGCAAGGGCTATGACCGCGATCCACGCTCGCTGGCAAAGCGCGCTGAGGCCTACCTGAAGTCCACCGGCCTGGGCGACACCGCGTACTTCGGTCCCGAGCCCGAGTTCTTCATCTTCGACTCGGTCACCTGGAACGTCGACATGTCGGGCTCCTCGGTGCGGATCAAGTCGGAGGAAGCGCCGTGGTCGACCGGACTTGACTACGAAGCCGGCAACCTCGCCCACCGTCCTCCGGTCAAGGGCGGCTACTTCCCGGTGCCGCCGACCGATTCGCTGCAGGACATCCGCTCGGAGATGTGCCTGCTGCTCGAGCAGCAGGGCGTCGAAGTCGAGGTGCACCACCACGAGGTGGCCGCGCCCGGACAGTGCGAGATCGGCACGAAATTCAGTACGCTGGTCAAGCGCGCCGACTGGCTGCAGATCCTGAAGTACACCGTGTGGAACGTTGCGGCCAGCTACGGCAAGACCGCGACCTTCATGCCCAAGCCTGTCGTGGGTGACAACGGCTCGGGCATGCACGTGCACCAGTCGGTGTGGAAGGAAGGCGCCAACCTCTTCGCGGGCAACGGCTATGCCGGGCTATCGGACTTCGCGCTCTATTACATCGGCGGCATCATCAAGCACGCGAAGGCGCTGAATGCGTTCACCAACCCGGGAACGAACAGCTACAAGCGGCTCGTTCCTGGCTTCGAGGCGCCGATCAACCTGGCGTACTCGGCGCGCAACCGTTCGGCGTCGTGCCGAATCCCGTACGTCAGCAACCCGAAGGGACGTCGCGTCGAAGTGCGCTTCCCGGATCCGACCTGCAACCCGTACCTGGGTTTCGCCGCGATGCTGATGGCCGGACTCGACGGCGTGCAGAACAAGATCCATCCGGGCGAGCCGATGGACAAGAACCTCTACGACCTCGAGCCGGAAGAGGCCGCCAAGGTTCCGCACCCGTGCGCGTCGCTCGACGAGGCGCTCGACAACCTCGACCGCGATCGCGAATTCCTGACGCGCGGCGGCGTGTTCGCCAGCGACATGATCGATGCCTACATCGCGCTGAAGATGGACGAGGTCACGCGCTTCCGCATGACCACCCATCCGGTCGAATTCGACATGTACTACAGCTCGTGAGCCCGAGCTGCGCCACGCAGGACAGGGGCGGGCGACCGCCCCTGTTTGCTTGCAGCGCACGGATGATCCGGAGCTCCCCAGAATGCGCGAACTGACCCTCGAACAGTGCGCACTTGGTTGCTTGTCCCAGGGCAGGCTGCCGTACACTGCCGCCGGTTCGTGTGGGAAGGGGTGCGAGGGTGAACCGGGTTCTGCGCAAGGCCGTGTGCGCGATCGGTGTGGCGGTGCCGCTGGCTGTGCTCGCGCAGTCGTCGGACACGATCTTCATGTGTGTCGACGAGCAGGGCAACAAGTCGTTCCAGAACGTCGGCAGCGCCAAGGGCTGCAAGCGGCTGGACGTCGGGCCCGTGCTGTCGGTGCCTGCAGCAAAGCTGCCGGCGGGCCGCAGCGCATCGGCGGCGGACGATCGCGCGGCGGTGTCCCCGGCGAATTTCCCTCGTGTCGATCGCGATACGCAGCGCACCCGTGACAGCGACCGGCGCCGCATCCTCGAAGACGAGCTCAAGACCGAAGAAGACCGGCTGGTCAGGCTTCGTGCCGAGTACAACAACGGCGAGCCTGAGCGTCGCGGCGACGAGCGCAACTACGCCCTGTATCAGGACCGCGTCCAGCGCCTGCGCGAGGACATCACGCGCGTCGAAACCAACGTCGGCGCACTGCGCCGCGAGATCGCGCTCCTGCGTACCCAGTAGCGGCGAGCCGCGCCGCTTGCAGTTCCCCTGCCTGCGTGGAGCCGCGCGATGAACGCGGCTGCAGCCTTCGATCCGATCGCGAGCGAGACCTTCGACGGACTCGACCTGCTGTCGACCGCGGTGATCGTGCTCGACGACGGCGCGCGGATCGTCCACGTCAATCAGGCCGCCGAGCTGCTGCTGAGCGTCTCGCGCAAGAACCTGCTCGGCCAGTCAGCCGAGCGGTTCATCGGTGACGAACTTCAGCTGCAGCGACTGGTCGCCGATGCGCGCGCCAATGCGTTCGGCGACCGCGGTCAGGTGATGGCGATCAAGCGCTTCGGCCGCGACGCGCTGCCGGTGCGCGTGACCGCGACCGCGCAGTACGGCTCGCGCACGCCGCTGGTGCTCGAGATCTCGGAAATCGAGCAGCAGCTCAGGGTCGACCGCGAGGAGCGGCAGCTCGGCCTGTCGGAGGCGAACCGCGAGCTTCTGCGCAGCCTGGCGCACGAGATCAAGAATCCGCTGGGCGGCGTGCGCGGGGCGGCGCAGCTGCTCGACGCCGAGCTCGCGAGCCCCGACCAGCGCGAGTACACGCGCGTGATCATCGCCGAAGCCGATCGCCTGCAGGCCCTGGTCGATCGTCTGCTGGCGCCGCAGCGCGAGGCCCGCGTCGTCTCCGAGCTCAACATCCACGAGGTATTCGAGCGGGTGCGCCTGATCATGCTGGCCGAGTTCCCGCGCGGTCTCGTGATCGAGCGCGACTACGACGCGAGCGTGCCGGATTTCCGCGGCGACCGCGAGCAGCTGATCCAGGCGCTCCTCAACATCGTGCGCAACGCGACCCAGGCGCTCGAATCGCGCATCGAGGCCGGCGACGCCCGCATCGTGCTGCGCACGCGCGTCGCGCGACAGGTGACGATCGCCCGCGCGCGCCACCGCCTGGCACTGGACTTGCATGTGATTGACAACGGGCCGGGCGTGCCGAATGACATCAAGGACCGCATTTTCTATCCGCTCGTGTCGGGCCGCGACGACGGCACGGGCCTCGGACTCACGCTCGCGCAGAACTTCATTCAGCAGCACGACGGCGTCATCGAACTGGACAGCCGGCCGGGCCGCACCGACTTCCGCATCCTCATACCCCTCCCATGAAGCCAATCTGGATCGTTGACGACGATCGCTCGATACGCTGGGTCCTGGAAAAGGCGCTCGCGCGGGAGAACCTGCCGTGCAAGGCCTTCGGCGTCGCCCAGGAGGTGCTGGATGAACTCGAGCACGACAGCCCGCAGGTCCTGATCTCCGACATCCGCATGCCCGGCATGAACGGCATCGAGCTGCTGCGTGCGGTCAAGCGGCGCCATCCGGCACTGCCCGTGATCGTAATGACCGCGTACTCGGATCTCGAGAGCGCGGTGTCGGCCTTCCAGGGCGGTGCATTTGAGTACCTGCCCAAGCCTTTCGACGTCGACAAGGCTGTCGAGCTGATCCGCCGTGCGGTCGACGAGAGTGTGCGCGAGTCGAGCGCCGATGAAGCGCCGGACCAGGTGCCGGAGATCCTGGGGCAGGCAACGGCGATGCAGGATGTCTTCCGCGCCATCGGACGTCTGAGCCAGTCGAACGTGACCGTGCTGCTGACCGGAGAATCCGGCAGCGGCAAGGAAGTCGTGGCGCGCGCGTTGCACAAGCACAGTCCGCGGGCCGAGGCGCCCTTCATCGCGCTCAACATGGCCGCGATCCCGCGCGACCTGCTCGAATCCGAACTCTTCGGCCATGAGCGCGGCGCGTTCACCGGGGCGCAGGCGATGCGGCGCGGCCGCTTCGAGCAGGCCGAAGGCGGAACGCTGTTCCTCGACGAGATCGGCGACATGCCAGCGGAGCTGCAGACGCGGCTGCTGCGCGTACTTTCCGACGGGTTCTATTACCGCGTTGGCGGGCACCAGCCGATCAAGGCCGACGTGCGCGTGATCGCCGCGACCCACCAGAACCTCGAGGAGCGCGTCCGCCAGGGACTGTTCCGAGAGGACCTCTACCACCGCCTGAACGTGATCCGGCTGCGGCTGCCGGCGCTGCGCGAGCGCGCCGAGGACATTCCGCTGCTTGCGCGCCATTTTCTCGTCAAGAGTGCGCAGGAGCTGGGGGTGGAACCCAAGCGGCTGTCGGAAGAAGCGATCCGCTTCATCGGGCAGCTGCCGTTCCCGGGCAACGTGCGGCAGCTTGAAAACCTGTGCCACTGGCTCACGGTGCTCGCGCCGGCCCAGGTCGTGAAAGTCGAAGACCTCCCGCTCGAGATGCGGCAGGGCACGCCGGCGCGCGAGGTCCGACCGGCCGAACCTGCAGTGGCAGTTGCTGCGGCGATGCCGCTGCCCCAGGCGATTGGACCCGTGGTGGGCGGAGACTGGACCTCGTCGCTCGTCGCCGAGGTCGAGCGCCGCCTGCAGGCCGGCGTACCCGCGGTGATGGACAGCCTGGCCCGCGACTTCGAAGCCGCGGTCATCCGGACCGCGTTGCGCCACACCCACGGCCGCCGTATCGACGCCGCCACCCGCCTTGGGGTCGGCCGCAACACGATCACGCGCAAGATCCAGGAGCTGCAGCTGGAGGACTGACGCGCCGGCCGGACTTACCGGCTGCGCAGCGCGACCTGTCCTGCCAGGCTGCGTTTCGTCGGAGCTGCCTGCAATTCGTCGCACGTCCGGCGACAAGGGCCGTCGCTCACGGATAATCCGCCCCCTGTGCACGGCCGCGGGTCAAAAGCCCGTGCACCGTCGTGGCGCCGACCGGGCGCCCGGGCCGGCGAGGGGGAGTGATGACGCGACGTAGGAAACTAGGTTGGCTGGCGGCTGTCCTGGCCGTGGCCATTGTCGGCGGCGGTGCCGTCATCGCTTCGCGCTCGCAGGCGCCCAAGTCGGGCGGCGACAAGAAGGACGAGAAACCCGCGCTCGAATTCGCCCAGAGCGACGTGGTCAACCTGCAGACGAAGCGGCTTGCCACCGAGCTGGCGGTGCCCGGCAGCGTACAAGCGGTGTCACAGGCCACCGTGCGCTCGAAGCTGTCGGCCGAAGTCAAGCGCGTGCTGGTCCGTGAAGGCGACAAGGTTACTGCCGGGCAGGTCGTTGCCGAGTTCGACACCGCCCAGCTCCGTGCCCAGCTTGCCGAGCGCACCGCGACGCTGGAATCGGCGCGGGCCCAGCTCGCGACGACGGAGCGCACGCGCCAGGCCAACGCACAGCTGGTCAAGCAGAACTTCATCTCGCAGAACGCGTTCGATACCGCGGACTCGGCCTACCAGGCCCAGCTCGCCGCCGTCGCGGCGGCCAGGGCGCAGCTCGAGCAGACTCAGATCCAGATGAACGACTCGGTTGTGCGCGCGCCGATCACGGGTCAGGTGGCCAAGCGCCACGTGCAGCCGGGCGAGAAGCTGGCCTTCGATGCGCCGATGATGGCGATCGTCGACCTCGCCGAGCTCGAGGTCCAGGCGCAGGTGCCGGTGTCCGATGTGCCGCAGATCCGCAAGGGCATGCCGGCGGCGGTGGATATCGAGGGCATGCGCGGACGGTCGTTCGCGGGGCGGGTGGAGCGCATCAACCCCAGCACGGAACCCGGCACGCGCACCGTCAACATCTACGTGTCGCTGCCGAACGAGGAATCGCTGCTGAAGGCCGGGATGTTCGCGCGCGTGATGCTGACGACCGAGCCGGAGGCCGAGTCGCAGGCGCTGCCGATGTCGGCGGTCCGCAGCGACGGCCAGCAGAGTTACGTCTGGGTGATCGCCGACGGCAGGATCGCGCGTCGCAACGTCTCGACCGGGCGCCGCGACGAGCGCGCGCAGTGGGTCGAGGTCACATCCGGCCTGACGGCGGATGATGTGGTGCTCGCCACGAAGTTCGACAATCTGAAGGACGGACTCGCGGCCAAGGTCGTCGGACTCCCGGGTGAAGCCAGGCTCGCCGACCGGCGCAGCAACCCCGGCAAGGCCGAGGCCTCCAACTAGCGCCGTTCCCGGCGGGCGCGGGCGCTGCGCGCCGGCGGAAGGAGCGATCAGATGTGGATGACACGGGTATCGATCAACCATCCGGTGTTTGCGACGATGGTGATGGTCGGACTGACGGTGCTGGGCCTGTTCTCGTACGCGCGCCTCGGCGTCGAACCGATGCCGGACGTCAGCCCGCCGGGAGTGCAGATCTGGGTCAACTATCCCGGCGCATCGCCCGAGCAGGTGGAGAACGACCTCGCGAAACCGATCGAGAGCGCGGCCAACACCGTTGCCGGCGTCAAGCGCATCCTGTCGCGCTCCGACGAGGGGCGGTCTCTGACATGGGTCGAGTTCCGCTACGAAGTCGACATGAACCGCGCCATCCAGGAGGTGCGCGACAAGCTGGCGCAGATCCGAGCGGGCTTCCCACGCGACGCCAAGGATCCGGTGGTCACGCGCGCCGGCGGCGAGAACGACCAGCCGGTGGCTTCGTTCGCGCTGATGAGCAAGGACAGCTCGCAGCGGGAACTCACGGCGCTCGCCGAGCAGGTGGTGCAGAAAGGGTTCGAGCGCGTCAAGGGCGTGGGGCGGGTCGACCTCGGCGGCAACGTCACGCGCCAGATCCAGGTGCGCGTCGATCCGGCCAAGCTCACCGCCTTCGGCCTGTCGGTCGACCAGGTCGTGCAGGCACTGCGCACGGCCAATGTCTCCGTGCCCGTCGGGACCATCTACAACGAGACTTCAGAGTCGATCATCCGCGTCGACGGCCGCCTGCTGCGGCCCGAGCAGTTCGAGCGGATCATCGTCGCGCGGAAAGGCGGGGTGCCGATCCTGCTGTCGCAGGTCGCGACGGTGGCCGACGCCGAACGCGAACACCAGTCGCTGTCGCGCGTCAACGGCCAGACCGCAATCGGGATCTCGGTCTTCAAGGCCCAGGACGCAAACATCGTCGAGGTGGGACGCGAGCTGAAATATGCGGCCGAGGGCATCCGCAAGCAGCTGCCGCCCGGCATGGAACTGAAGTTCATGTGGGCGATGTCCGACTTCGTCGAGAACTCGGTCGACAACGTCAAGCACACGATCATCGAAGGTGCCGCTCTGACGGTGCTGATCGTCTTCCTGTTTCTGGGCTCATGGCGCAGCACGGTGATCACCGGGCTGACGCTGCCGATCTCGGTCATCTCGACCTTCATTTTCTTGTATGCGTTCGGCTTCACGCTGAACTACATGACGCTGATGGCGCTGTCTCTCTGCATCGGCCTGCTGATCGACGACGCCATCGTGGTTCGCGAGAACATCGTGCGCCACATCCACATGGGCCGGGACCACTATTCGGCGGCGCGGGAGGGCACCGACGAGATCGGCCTCGCGGTGCTGGCGACCACGCTGTCAATCGTCGCGGTGTTCGTACCGATCGCGTTCATGGGCGGCATCGTCGGCAAGTTTTTCTATCCCTTTGGCATCACCGTGGCCGCCGCGGTCCTGGTGTCGCTATTCGTCAGCTTCACGCTCGATCCGATGCTGTCGGCCGTGTGGCGCGATCCGCCCGAAGGCGCGCGCGGACTGCCGGTGATCGGCCCCGTGCTGCGGGCCTTCGAGCGTCTGATGGATCGCGTGCATGCGATCTACGACCGGCTGCTGCGGCTCGCGCTGGCGCACCGCAAGACGACGCTCGTGATCGCCACGGCAAGCTTTGCGCTCGCGATCCCGATCGCGGGCGTGGTCGGCACGGAGATGATGCCGGAATCGGACCAGAGCTATACCTCGGTACGGCTGACGATGCCGGTCGGCTCGAGCCTCGACTATGCGAACGAGCGCGTCAAGCGAGTGGAGGAGGCGCTGCACGAGTTCAAGGAGATCGACGCGATCGACACTGGCATCGGTGTAGACGGAACGCGCAACACGGCGACGGTCAACCTGAAGCTGGTGCCGCGCAACCAGCGCAAGCGCTCGCAGCAGCAGCTGGAGCAGGCGATCCGCGAGCGTGTCGCGAGCATCCCGGGTGTGGAACTCAAGGTCGGCTGGAACACCCCGATCTACGTCGCCCTGCTCGGCAACAACGACGCGGAGATGAACCGCGTCATCGGCGAGCTGAAGAACAAGGTGCAGCAGATCCGCGGCGTCACCGACGTCGAGATCTCGGTGAAGGAAGGCACGCCGGCGCTGTCGGTGCGACTGAAGCCGGAGCTCGCGGCCGAGTATGGCATCACCCATGCAACGCTCGGCACGACGCTGCGCGCAATGGTCGGCGGTGAGAATTCCGGCTACTGGCTCGCGCCCGACGGCCAGAACTACGAGGTGATCACGCAGCTGCCACAGGCGAATCGCACGATCATCGAGGACATTGCCAACCTCAACATATCGACGGGCCGGCAGCTTGCCGACGGAACGCCCGAAGTGGTGCCGCTGCGGGCGGTCGCGACGCTCGAACGAACGTTCAACCCGGAAAATATCCGGCGCCAGGACCTGCAGCGCCGTGTTGCACTGTTCGCCAACGTCCAGGGCCGCCCGGCCGGCGACGCGGGCCAGGAGGTGCAGCAGCTGGTGAAGACCTTCGAGCTGCCGCCCGGCCTGCGCTTCGACGTCGGCGGCCAGATCCGCGACCAGCAGGAGGTCAATGCCGCGATCCTCGGCGCATTGCTGCTGGCGGTGATCTTCATCTATCTGGTGCTGGCGTCGCAGTTCGGCAGCTTCTTCCAGCCGCTCGCGATCATGGCGTCGCTGCCGCTGTCGATCGTCGGCGTCATGCTCGCACTGCTGGTCACGCGGACCACGCTGAACATCTTCTCGATGATCGGCATCGTGTTTCTGATGGGACTCGTGACCAAGAACGCGATCCTGCTGGTCGATTTCGCCAACCGCGGACAGCGCGACGGCCTCGATCGCAATGCGGCGCTGCTGGCAGCCGGCCAGGTGCGTCTGCGCCCCATCCTGATGACGACCGCGGCGATGATCTTCGGCATGCTGCCGCTGGCACTGGGCCTGGGCGAGGGTGCCGAGCAGCAGGCGCCGATGGGCCGCGCAATCATCGGCGGCGTGATCACTTCCACGCTGCTGACGCTGGTCGTGGTGCCCGTGATCTACACGTACATCGACGCCTTCGAACGGCGTCTCAAGGACCGACGCCGCGGCGCGGTGGCGCTGGCACACCAGCCGGCCAACAAGGCGGAGTGACGATGACCGATCCGGTCGGCGGGCAGGTTGAGGATGCCGCGCTGGCGCGCGCGCAGCGGCGCCTGCGCGCGGAGATGGGTTTCTACATTCATCTCGCCGTTTACGCCTGCATCATTGCGTTCCTGGTGTTCCTCAACATGAGGACCGGCTCGCCCTGGTGGTTCTTCTGGCCGGCATTCGGCTGGGGCATCGGCATTGCCGTGCACGGCCTGAGCGTCTTCGGACTGAATGGCGCGGCGAGGGACTGGAAGCAGCGCCGCCTGCGCGAACTGATCGTCGAGGAACGCGGCCGTCGGTGAGCGCGCCGTCGCAGATCGCCCGGCGCTAATCTGCGCCGTGTGAATCCCCGCTCCTCTTTCCTGGCCCGCGACCCTGACGAGCGCACGCTGCGTTGGGGGTGGGTCTTCTGGTTTTCATGGCTGGCTGTCGGTGGAGCGCTGCTGCTCGGCGACTTTCGCGGCGGTGTACCGGCGATCGGTCTGGTGCTGGCGACACCGTTCTGGGCGCTCTGGCTGCTGTGGGTGCTGTATCGCGGCCTGCGGTTCGTGCTGAAGCTGCTGCACGGAGTCGGTCGCACGCAATGGAGCGGCCGCTACTTCGAGTTCGATGGCCGCCACATTCGCATTCATTTCGATGCGGGTGATGTCTACTTCGCACTGGGTACGGTCGCGACCGCACGGGAAGCGGAGCGCGTGCGGCAGGTCGTTGGCCGCGATGGACTGCGTACCGCGCCGGGCTCGGAGCTGTTGTGCTTCTCCGAAAAAGGACTCGGGGCCTGGCTCGACCGCCGCGCGGATCCGATCGCCGCGAAATTTGGGCGATGGGTCGAGTTGCAGGTCCTCAAGCCGTACCGGCGTCGGCGCGAACTGGAAGGCAACGGCCCGGAACGGACGTTCTGAGCGACGTCGGGCTGCGGTGCACGGAAGCGCGATAATCTCTGCTTTGTGTGCACTCGACCCGCATGTCGCCCATAGCCCGGCTGTTCTCGCAGCACCGCATCAAGGTTTCGCGCGTCTTCGGCATCGGCTTCGTCGCGATCCTTGTCGCAACGGGCAGCCTGTGGCAGGGCACGCTGGCGGGCCGGGCGATGTTCCTCGCCGGCATCGTGCTGGCGGCCAGCGGCATGCTGGGCCGGGTGTGGTGCCTGACCTATTCCAGCGGCTACAAGAGCTCGGAGCTCGTGACGCAGGGACCGTATTCGGTCAGCCGCAATCCGCTGTACTTCTTCTCCTTCATCGGCCTCGTCGGCATCGGGCTCGCGACCGAGACGATCACGCTGACGCTATTGCTGATCGCGTTCTTTGCGCTGGTCTATCCGGCGGTGATCGCTGGTGAGGAGGAATTTCTGGTCGGCAGGTTCGGCGAGCCGTACCAGGAATACTGCCGCCGCACACCGCGGTTCTTTCCTGACCGCAGCCTGTTTGTCGAACCCGACTCCTACACCGTGCAACCGCGCACGCTGCGGCGCTCGCTGGGTGGCGTGATCTGGTTCATCGGCCTTCCGGTCGTGATCCAGCTTCTGGTCTCGCTGCGCACGGCGGGTGTTATCGGCAGCCTAGCGCTGCTGCCGTGAGCCCGGGAGGTCGGCGCGTTACGGTGCGGGCTGCCGTGCCCGCCACTGGTCGAGCGCCTCGAGCCACGCTGCGTCGCTGGCTTCCCTGACGCTGTAGCCCCGCGCGCTCACGCGCGGCCGGACAGGTTCGGCGCGTAGCGGGTTCGCGTCGGCCTCGGCCGCGGCGGACGTCGCGGGCTGCGATACCAGAGTCAGCAGGGCAGCGGTGTTCATCGTGCTCGAGTTCTGAATCGTGCGTCGGCCATGGGACGGTAACGATTGTGCGCGAGCAGCGGTCGTCGCGGCACACCGCTGCCGGCGCAGCACGATCACCGGCCCCGATCTAGACCTGTGCGGCGGATATGCGGTGATCGGCGGTCGCCCGCGCCAGCCCGGTGGCTGGGGTGGGCCTGTGGACGCAGCGGCTACAGTGACAGCGACGCGATCACCGGCGCATGGTCGCTCGGCTGCTCGCGGCGCCGCGGCTCGATGTCGATGCTGCACGCAGTGCACGACGGCGCGAGCCGGGGCGACAGCAGGATGTGGTCGATGCGCAGACCCATCTTGCGGCGGAAGGCGAGCATGCGGTAATCCCACCACGTGTAGCTGCGATCGGGCTGATCGAACAGCCGGAAGCAGTCGACCATGCCGAGCGCGAGCAGGTCGCGGAATGCCTGCCGCTCCGGCTCCGAAAACAGCACCTGGCCGGCCCATGCCTTCGGATCGTGCACGTCACGATCCTCGGGGGCGATGTTGTAGTCGCCCGCAAGGGCGAGCAGTGGATGGCGCTCCATTTCTCCGCGCAGCCACGCGGCGAGCGCGGCAATCCAGCGCAGCTTGTAGACGTACTTGTCGCTGTCGACCGACTGGCCGTTCGGAAAGTAGGCGCAGACCACACGCAGCGGCCCGACCGTCGCCGCGATCAGTCGCTTCTGCGTGTCCTCGAAGGGGTCGGGCAGCGTGGCCACCACGTCCACGGGAGCGGGCATCGTGTCGGCGCGCGCCAGTAGCGCGACGCCGTTGTAGGTCTTCTGGCCGGCAAAGGCCGCTGCGTATCCGGCTTCGCGCAGCGCCGCCACCGGGAACTGCTCGTCGATGAGCTTGGTTTCCTGCAAGCAGACGATGTCGGCGCGGTGCGCGCCGAGCCAGTCGAGCAGGTGGTTGAGACGGACCTTGAGGGAGTTGACGTTCCAGGTCGCCAGCGAGACTGTCATTGCAGAACCCATCCCGGGGAACCCGGGGCTGGGTCCTATTTTGCCGCGGCTGGCGGCGCGGCTTTCTGCGTCAGCGGGCGCGCCGGTTCCTGCTTGAAATTGCGCGGCAGCATCGAGTTCTGCGGATAGCCGGTCGCGTCGAGGCCATTGTTCCAGTCGTCGGGGTTGAACGCGAGCAGCGGCTGGTTGCCGAGGGTCATCACCGGAACGCCTTCGGCGCCGGTCAGTCGCTTCAGTTCCGACGCATCGTCGCCGGTTTCGATCGAGCGTTCGGCGAACGGAATGCCGCGCTTGGTCAGGAAGTCGCGCGCGGTCAGGCAGGCAGTGCAGTTCTTTGCGGTGAACAGCATCACCGGGAAGTTCGACGCCGCGCGCCGCACCTGGTAGGGCAGCAGCGACTGCGTCTGCTCGCCGATCGTCAGCAGGTCGATCTTCAGCAGGTTCTGCGCATCCGGCGGCGGGCGGTCGCCATAGTTGATCTGCCCGCGGTAGTCGGTCCAGCGCCACAGCACCCGGGAATCGCCCGATGTCGGGGTTTCCTGTGCCAGCGCCTGCGCGCCGAGTGCAAGGAGGAGGATGAGGGCGGAGCGGCGTATGAGCTTCATCGGGTTGGCTATCTTCAATCAGGATTCGATCAGCGCGCCTGGGCTGGACCGATGCGGTTCGCAGGCCCGCTCGGGCGCGCGACCAGCGGCTCCGGTGCCTCGCTGCGATATCCGGGGGGGAGCTTCGACTCGGCGGGATAGCCGGCTGCGTCGAGGGCACGGGTCCAGTCGGCGCCGCTGAACCCGAGCAGGCGGTCGCGGCCGAGTGTCAGCGCCGGCACCTTGTCGCCGCCAGTGAGACGACGCAGGACCTCGATGTCTTCGGGCGCCTCGACCACACGCTCGCCGAAAGGCACCCCGCGCTGTCGCAGGAACACCCGCGCGTTGTCGCAAGCGACGCAGTCGGCGCTAGTGTAAAGGACGGCCGGATATTGGGCCGTGGCGCGGCGCAGCTCGAACGGCAGCGCATTGGACGGGTCGATCACGCTGACCGTCGTCCGGGAGTCGACGCGCTGTAGGTCGCGCGCATCGGACGGCGGGAAGTCGCCGTAGTTCATCTGACCCGACGAGTCGCGCCAGCGGTACTGCGCGGCGGCGGGTGCCGCGAGCAGTATCAGCAGAGCCAGCACGGCGCAACCGCCAGCCTTCATGACGCCCCTCAGTTGATCATGCCGTGGTGCCTCAGCAGCGCATCGATCGAAGGCTTCCGTCCGCGGAATGCGATGAACGACTGCATGGCCGGCCGGCTCCCACCCACGGCGAGGATCTCGTCGCGGAACCGGCTCCCGACCCCAGGGTCGAGCCCGCCCGCTTCCTCGAATGCCGCGTAGGCGTCGGCCGACAGCACTTCAGCCCACTTGTAGCTGTAATAGCCTGCCGCGTAGCCCCCGGCGAAGATGTGCGAGAAAGCGTGTGGAAAACGGTTGTATTCGGGCGGCGGCAGCACCGCGACCTCCCGGCGCACCTCGCGCAGCAAACCCAGCAGCGACTCCTCGGACGCCGGCGCAGCTCCGGCGTGCAGCAGCATGTCGAACAACGCGAACTCGATCTGCCGCATCGTGTAATAGCCGCTCTGGAAGTGCCGCGCCGCGAGCAGCCTGTCGAAAAGCGCGCGCGGCAGTTGCGCGCCGCAGTCCACGTGGGCGGTGAGCAGCTGCAGTGGCTCCCACTCCCACGCGAAGTTCTCCATGAACTGGCTCGGCAGTTCGACCGCGTCCCACTCGACGCCGTGAATGCCAGAGACGGCCGCCTCGTCGACCCGGGTCAGCATGTGGTGCAGCCCGTGGCCGAACTCGTGGAACAGCGTCAGCACCTCGTCGTGGCGCAGGGTTGCCGGCCGGCCCGCGGCAGGGCGCGCGAAGTTGCAGGTGAGGTAGGACACCGGCGTGGCCAGCGAACCGCGACGACCGCGGCGGCTGCGCGCGCTGTCCTGCCAGGCCCCGCCCTGCTTGTGCTCGCGCGCGTAGAGGTCGAGGTAGAACTGGCCAACCAGCACGCCGTTCGGGGCGACGATGCGGTAGACCGCCACGTCGGGGTGCCAGGTGGTGGCGCTGTCTTTGCGGATCGCCACCCCGAACAGGGTCTCGATCACCTTGAAAAGCCCGGCGAGCACGCGCGGGCCGGTGAAATAGGCCCTGAGCTCCTGCTCGGAGTAGGCGTAACGCGCCTCGCGCAGCTTTTCACTCGCGTAGTTGAAGTCCCACGGCTGCAGGTCGGCGATGCCGAGTTCCTGCGCGGCGAATTCGCGCAGCTCGCGCAGGTCGCGCTGCGCGTACGGACGCGCCCGGGCAGCCAGGTCGCGCAGGAAGTGCAGCACGTCGTCCGGGCTCTCGGCCATCTTCGTGACCAGTGAGACCTCGGCATGGCTGGCATAACCCAGCAGGCGCGCGCTTTCGCCGCGCAGCCGCAGCAGCTCGACGATCAGCGGACCGTTGTTCCAGTCGGGGTTGCCGAACTCCGAAGCACGCGTGACATAGGCGCGATACAGCTGCTCACGCAGCGCCCGGTCATCAGCGTAATCGAGCACTGCGGAGTAGCTCGGATACTGCAGCGTTACTTTGTAGCCGGGACGCCCGTCGGCTTCCGCCGCTTCGCGAAACGCCCGCAGCGCGTCGTCGTGCACTCCGGCGAGTGCCGCCGGGTCGGCGAGATACAACGCGAAGGCCTGAGTCGCGTCCAGCACGTTCTCTGCAAAGCGCGTCGAGATCTGCGACTGGCGTTCGCGCAGTTCGCGGAAGCGCCGCTTGTTCGCGTCGTCGAGCTCCGCGCCGCCGAGCCGGAAGTCGCGCAATTCGTTCTCGATGATGCGGTGTCGCTCGACCGGCCAATCGGCAAAGCCCGGCAGCGCTGCCAGCGCCTTGAAGCGCACGTACAGCGCCTGGTTCTGTGACAGTTCGGTCCAGAAGGCAGTGATGCGTGGCAGGTTCGCGTTGTACTGCGCGCGCAACTGCGGAGTGTCGACCACCGCATTCATGTGTGCCACCGCGCCCCAGGCGCGGCCGAGCCGGTCGGTCGCCTCGTCAAGCGGCTCGACGATTGCCTCCCAGCTGACCGGCGCCTCCGCACGTGCCGCGGCTGCGACGGCGGCGCGGGCTTCTGCGAGCAACGCGTCGATCGCCGGCGTCACGTGCTCCGGCCGGACGGCGTCGAAACGCGTGAGCCCGCCAAAGTCGAGCAGCGGATTGTCGGTGGTCGTCGCGGTCGTGCCGCTACCGCTCGCGGTGCGGCGTGCGCTCATGGCCGCACCGCGCTCGCCGAATCGGGCTGCAGCCCGGCACGGCGCTCGGCCGCCTCTACCGTATTGACCAGCAGCATCGTGATCGTCATCGGGCCGACACCACCCGGCACCGGCGAGATCCAGCCCGCCACTTCGCGCACGGCGGCGAAGTCGACATCGCCAACGAGCTTGCCCTCGGGCGAGCGGTTGGTGCCGACATCGATGACGATAGCGCCCGACTTGACCATGTCGGCCGTCACGAGGTTGCGGCGCCCGGCGGCAGCAACCAGGATGTCCGCCTGCCGCGTGATCGCAGCAAGGTCGCGCGTCCTACTGTGCGCGATCGTCACCGTGGCGTTGGCCGCCAGCAGCAGCATCGCCATGGGCTTGCCGACCATGTTGGAGCGTCCGAGCACGACCGCGTGAGCGCCCTCGATTGCGGCGCCCACGTGTTCGAGCATCTTCATGACACCGTAGGGCGTGCACGAGCGGAAATGCGGCGTGCCCATCAGCGTCAGGCCTGCGTTCGTCGCGTGCAGTCCGTCGACATCCTTGTCGAACGCAATGGCCTCGAGAACGCGCCTGGAATCGATGTGGCCCGGCAGCGGCAGCTGCACGAGGATGCCGTGCACTGCGGGGTCGGCATTCAGCTGCGCGATGCGCGTCAGCAGGTCGGCCTCGGACGTGATGGCGGGCAGTCGGTACGCGAAGGAGCGAATGCCGATGTCCTCGCAGGCCTGGATCTTGTTCCGGACGTAGACGGCCGAGGCCGGGTCGTCGCCGACGAGCACCACGGCAAGGCCCGTTGGCTGCCCGGCCGCTGCCGCGCGCGCGATGCGTGGAACGAGGCCGGAGCGAATGGACGCGGCAAGTGCTTTGCCGTCGATGAGGCGTGCGGTCATGTACGGAATCGCTGCGCGGACGGGAACCGCGCAGTTTAGCGGCGCCGCGCGCAGGTCACTGCCGCAAGCCGCCTCCCGCAAGGACGGTTCGCATCAGGTCGGCCACCGTGTTGGCGCTGAGCTTGTCCATGATGTTGGCGCGGTGTGCCTCTACGGTCTTGATCGAGATGCCGAGGTCGTCGGCGATCTGCTTGTTCAGTCTCCCGGCGGCGATGCGCTCCAGGACCTGCTGTTCGCGCGCGGTCAGCCTGCCCATCAGCGTTTCACTGAGGCGCCGGCTCTCGTTCTCGGCCGCGCGCACCCGGGCCTCGCCCAGCATCCGGTCGACCAGCGCCTTCAGTGCTGCCTGGTCGAAGGGCTTTTCGATGAAATCGACTGCGCCCTTTTTCATCGTCGAGACGGCCATCGGCACGTCGCCGTGCCCGGTGATGAAGATCACCGGGTACGCGACCTTGCGATCGATCAGTTCGTCCTGCAGCTGCAGTCCGCTCATCCCCGGCATCCGCACATCGATGATGGCAACGGCAATCGCGTCGGGATCGTAGGCGGCGAGAAAGCTTTCCGCGCTGTCGAAGCCGATCACCCGATAGCGGCTGGCCTCGAGCAGCCATTGCAGCGAGTCGCGTACCGCGTCGTCGTCGTCGACGACGTACACCACACCGAGGACGTCCTGCGATTCCATTGTGTCACTTGTTGTCGGAGAGACGGGCATTCTGTTCGAGCGTGGCTGTGGTCGCAAGCGGCAGCGTGAAGCGGAAGATCGTTCCACCCTCGGGATTGTCCTCCATTGACAGCCGGCCCTGGTGGAACTCGACGATCGAGCGGCAGATGTTGAGCCCCATGCCCATGCCGTCGGACTTCGTGCTGAAGAACGGCTGGAATAGGCTCTCGCGGTGGTCCGGCGGCACGCCACAGCCGTGATCGATCACCGCGAACTCGGCCATCTCGCCGGCGCGGCGCACGACCAGGTCGATCCGCCGCATGGAAGCGGTGTCCATTGCGTCGATCGCGTTCTTCAGCAGATTGAGCAGGAGCTGCTCGATCAGGATTGGATCGACGTCGAGCGGCGGCAGGTCCTGCGGCATGTGGGTACGGATCTGGATGCGCTTCTTTGCAGCCTCGATCTCCGCGAAGCCGATTGCGTCCTCGACGAAGCGCGCCACCGGTGTCGGGCGCCGGCGCGGCTCGGCGCGCTTCACGAATTCGCGGATGCGCCGGATGATGTTGCCCGCACGCTGCGCTTGGCCGGCGGTCTTCTCGAGCGCCGGCAGCAGTTCGGCCGCCGACACCGCGCCATCGCGCAGGCGCGATACCGTGCCGAGGCTGTAGTTGCTGATCGCCGTCAGCGGCTGGTTGAGTTCGTGCGCGAGCGAGGAGGCCATCTCGCCCATCGTCATCAGGCGCGAAGTGAGCTGCACCTTTTCCTGCTGCTGCCGCACGATGTCCTCGGTGGCCTTGCGATCGCTGATGTCGGTCGCGATCTGCAGGCGCACCTGGCGGCCGTCGACCCAGCGGATCTCCCGCGCGCGCACGTCGAGCCAGCGCTTGAGTTCCGGGTCGTAGGTTTCACCAGTGACGACGCCGTGCTCGACCAGCCCCTGCTGCAGGCGGCGATGCCCACGGGCGTCGATGCCATACAGCATGCGGTAGCCGCGATTGGAGAACAGCAGCTCGTCATCGTCGGCGTCGGGCCGCGCGGCAACGACCGACACGGCATCGTCGAGCGACTGCAGCACGGTCGTGAAGCGCTCGTGCGCAGCCTCGAGCTCGGCACTGATGCGCTTGGGCTCGGTGATGTCGACCAGTGCCGTCATCCATCCGAGTTGCTCGCCGTCGTCGGAAAGCAGCGGCGAGCCGTAGAGCCGTGCATCGAAGAGCGATCCGTCGCGCCTGAGCACCTGCAGCTCGTACCCGGACGCGGGCGCTTTCCCCTCGAGCAGCGCACTGAGGCTGGTCTGGTGTTCGGCAAACTGGCCAGGCGGCCAGTACGGGTACGGCGCACCGTGGCCCACCAGATCGGGCATTTGCCAGCCGGTCATCTGGCAGAAGGCCGCGTTCACGTGCCGGATGACACCCAGGCGGTCAATCACCGCAAGTCCGGTCGCCAGCGAGTCCTCCATGGCGCGACGGAACGCGGTCTCGGCACGCAGCGCGCGTTCGACGCGCGCCTGACGCACGTCGCGGCGCATCAGCACAACCAGCGTGGCCACGACCGCGATCGTCAGTCCCGCCACCACCCAGGCGAGCACGCTGCCCATCAGGGGCGCACGCACGTGGAACGCCGATGCCTGCAGCATCACGCCATCGGGCAACAGGTAGATCGGAACTTCGTAGACGGGCGCGTCTTCCGGGGTCCGGCTCGCGGTGGTCGAGGCGAGCGGGCCGCCGGAGTCGCTGAGGAGGCTGACCCGATAACGCAGCGCGACGTCGGGGGCAACCGACCGGCGCAGCAATTCCGGCAGCGACATGCGCGCGACGATCGCGCCGTGGTACTCGTCGCCAACCTCCACGGGCGCGACCAAGTCGATGAAGGGACCGCCATTGTCCGGCCCGGAAGAGCCTGACGAATCGTCGTAGGGGGGCGAAAAGAACGACGAGTGCGTGTCGCGGGCGTTATTGATCGCAGCCAGCAGCAGTTCCGACGTGATGCGGGTGTTCGGCAGCCGGACCGCCTCACCCAGCGGCGCCGGCGACGCGATCGAGCGCGCGACGCGGCCCTGCGCATCGACGAGTGCGACGTGCATGACTTCGGCCCTGGAGGTCATCATGTCTCGGGCGGCGGCCGCGAAACGGTGGTCCGCGCGCTCGTCAGCGGCGGTGTCGCGCGCCAGGGTCGTGGTGGCGTCACTGATGGCCTGCAGGCGCAGGGATAACGACTGCGCGATCGAGTCGGTGTCCCGGTGCAGAGCGTCCCGCTGCAGCGCGCGATCTTCGTTGATCAGCAGGTAGGCGAGTCCTGCGCTGAGTGCCACCACCAGGGCAATCGCGATCAGCGGCGCGAAGCGGGCCAGATCGACCCGCTCCACCTGCGCCCGCGCCATGCGGTCGAACGCCAGGTGCACCGCATCGGGCGGTGGCCAGGATGCGGGGGGCGATGCGTCGGCGGGCGGCACGGTTTTGGGGGCGCAGCATCTCCCCGCAACGCGGGGCGCGACATATTATCGACAGGCGTACAACGCGCTCTCGACGCCGGAAGCGCAGAGCCAATTGAAGTTCACATAATGAAATTGAATACCGTATTT
>Ga0335084_10001260_pt1 | contig 23370 bp, 18 predicted proteins | sample Lox_Sample_44_FD_206721 | JGI IMG/M metagenome (GOLD analysis project Ga0335084, IMG submission 206721) | Soil microbial communities from Loxahatchee National Wildlife Refuge, Florida, United States - Lox_Sample_4.4 | ecosystem: Environmental > Terrestrial > Soil > Wetlands | place: USA...
ACATCGTCAAGGCCGTGGAGTACGCGGCCGAGCAGCTCCGGAAGGGGTGAGCACATGGCACCGCGCACTTCTGCAGAGATCGGCGGGATGGGCCACTCGATGAAGCGCAAGGAGGACCCGCGCTTCATCCGCGGCCAGGGACGGTACGTCGACGACATCCAGCTTCCGGGGATGCTCTACATGGACATCGTCCGCAGCCCGTTCGCCCACGCGAAGCTGAAGAAGATCGACACGACCCGGGCCCTGAAGGTCCCTGGCGTCCTCGCGGTCATCACCGGGGAGACCCTCGCCAAGTACAACCTGCACTGGATGCCGACGCTCATGTCGGACACCCAGATGGTGCTGCCCACCGAGAAGGTGATGTACCAGGCGCAGGAGGTGGCGGCGGTGATCGCCACCGACCGCTACTCCGCCGCGGACGGCGTCGCCGCCGTCGACGTCGACTACGAGCCACTGCCGGTGCTGGTCGACCCCTTCAAGGCCATCCTGCCGGGCGCGCAGGTGCTGCGCACCGACAAGAAGGACAAGAAGGACAACAAGATCTTCCACTGGGAGGCGGGCGACCGCGCGAAGACCGACGCCGAGCTCGCGAAGTCGGACGTGGTGGTGAAGCAGGACATCTACCTGCCCCGCATCCACGTCGCCTCCATCGAGACCTGCGGCTGCGTCGCCGACTTCGACCGCGTGCAGGGGAAGCTCACCGTCTACATGACCACCCAGGCGCCCCACGCCATCCGCACGGTGTTCGCGCTCGTGGCCGGGCACGTCGGCCTCTCCGAGGAGAAGATCCGCATCGTCTCCCCGGACATCGGCGGAGGGTTCGGCGGCAAGGTGCCGGTCTACCCCGGCTACGTCATCGCGGTGGCCGCCTCGGTCGTCATCGGGAAGCCGGTGAAGTGGATCGAGGACCGGATGGAGAACCTCCAGGCCGACTCGTTCGCGCGCGACTACCACATCACCGCGGAGCTCGGTGCGAAGAAGGACGGCACCATGACCGCGCTCCGCATCAAGACGCTCGCCGACCACGGCTACACCGACGCGGCGGCGAACCCCTCCAAGTTCCCGGCCGGCCTCTTCTCCATCTGCACGGGCTCGTACGACCTCCGGGGCGCCTTCGCCGAGGTGGACGGCGTCTACACGAACAAGCCGCCCGGAGGCATCGCCTACCGCTGCTCGTTCCGGGTGACCGAGGCGGTCCACGCCATCGAGCGCATGACCGACATCCTCGCGCACGAGCTCAAGATGGATCCGGCCGACCTGCGGATGAAGAACTTCATCCCCAAGGACAAGTTCCCGTACAGGTCGCAGCTCGGCTGGGAGTACGACAGCGGCGACTACGTCGGAGCCCTGAAGAAGGCGATGGACATCATCGGCTACGCGGATCTCCGCAAGGAGCAGGCCGAGAAGCGCAAGCGCGGCGAGCTCATGGGCATCGGCATCTCGTCGTTCACCGAGATCGTCGGCGCGGGACCCTCGAAGCAGTTCGACATCCTCGGCCTCAAGATGTTCGACTCCTGCGAGATCCGCGTGCACCCGACCGGCAAGGCCATGGCCCGCTTCGGCACGAAGTCGCAGGGCCAGGGCCACGAGACCACCTACGCCCAGATCGTGGCGGAGGAGCTCGGCATCCCCGCCGCCCACGTGCAGGTCGAGGAGGGCGACACCGACACCGCGCCGTACGGGCTCGGCACCTACGCCAGCCGCTCCACGCCGACGGCGGGCGCCGCCGGGGCCATGGCCGCCCGCAAGATCCGCGACAAGGCCCGCAAGATCGCCGCGCACCTGCTCGAGGCCGCCGAGGAGGACCTCGTGTGGGAGCCGGGGAAGTTCTCGGTGAAGGGCGCGCCGCAGCGCTCGAAGACCATCCAGGACATCGCGCTCGCGGCCTACACCAACCACCCGCAGGGCATGGAGGCGGGGCTCGAGGCCGTCTCGTACTACGACCCGCCCAACCTCACCTTCCCGTTCGGCAGCTACATCTGCGTGGTGGACATCGACCGCGGCACGGGCGCGGTCAAGATCCGCCGCTTCGTCGCCGTTGACGATTGCGGGAACATCATCAACCCGATGATCGTGGACGGTCAGATCCACGGCGGGCTCACGATGGGCATGGCACCCGCGCTCCTCGAGGAGATCAGCTACGACGAGGACGGCAACATCCAGGGCGGGAGCTTCATGGACTACCTCCTGCCCACCGCCATGGAGACGCCGGCCTGGGAGACCGACAAGACCGTGACCCCGTCGCCGCACCACCCGCTCGGCGCGAAGGGCGTGGGCGAATCGGCCACCGTGGGCGCGCCCCCCGCCATCGCCAACGCGGTGGTGGACGCGCTCTGGCACCTCGGCGTGCGCCACATCGACATCCCCATCACCCCCGAGAAGGTCTGGAACCTCCTGCACGCGAAGGGCGTCGCGGAGTGAGCGACGCGGCCGCCAGCGCGGCCGCGCATCCGCGGCGGGAACACGCGGCGGCGATCCTCTTCCTCGGGGGGGTCGCCGTCGTCTGGGTCGTCGCCGTCGCGCTCGCCGCTGCAGGGCACGGCGGCGGCGAGCACGCGCATCATCACCACGCCGGCGCGGCGCCCTCGTACCTCGGGCTCCTCGGGATGTGGGCCGCGATGATGGTCGCCATGATGGTGCCGGCGGAGTGGCCGCTCCTCGCCCCCGCGTCGCGCGGTGCCCGGAGGGCCCTCGGCTCCTACCTGCTCTTCCTCGGCCTGCTCGCCGCATGGTCCGGCGCGAGCGCGCTCCTCGCGCTCGGCCACTGGGCGCTCGCGGCGGGCGGGCTCACCCTGGGGAGCGGCGTGCTCGCGAGCTCGACCGCCGCCGCGCTGCTCCTCGGCGTGATCGGCCTCTTCCAGCTCACGCCCCTGAAGCGGCTCTGCCTCGACCACTGCAGCCGGGTGAGGGGCCCGCCGCTCGACGGAGGCGGCCCTGGCCGTTCGTTCCTGGCCGGCCTCCGGTACGGCACGACCGGCATGGGCTCCTGCGCCCTCCTCATGCTGCTCCCGTTCGCCTGCGGCGGCATGGCGCTCGCGCCGATGGCGGCCGTCACCGCGCTCCTCGCGGTGGAGAAGGCCGGTCGCCCGGGGCTCCTCGCCGCGCGCGCCGCGGGCCTCGCGCTCGTGGGCTGGAGCGCCGTCTCGCTCGCCGCGGGCGGGTAAGGGGGACGCCGGGGAGACACCCTTCCGAGGGCCGATGAGTTCCCGCCGCGCTCGCCGTCCAACCCCGCACACCCGATGCAACGCGGAGGCGACGAATGAGCCAGGAAGGACAGGTTTTCCTCACCGTGAGGGGCAAGCACAGGGCGCGTGACCTCGAGGGGGCGCGCAAGCTGCACAACGAGATCGCGGGCAGCCCGCAGGCCATCGCCGCCGCCCGCGCGCTGAGCGATCTCACCCACAGCGTCTTCGTGCCGCTCGAGGACAGCCCGACGAGCCCTCCCGCGAACGAGCTCCTCTTCCTCGACGTGTGGGAGGACACGAAGGGCATCGCGGAGTTCTTCTCCTCGAAGGACGTCCAGAAGGGCGGCGAGGCGCTCTTCTCGGGCCGCGACGCGACGGTGTGGATGCCGGCCGCCGGCGCCTTCGGCTTCCAGCTGTCCGCCCCGTCGCGCCGCACCGACCGGCTGGTGGGCCTGGTCCGCGGGCCCATCGGTTCCCCGGAGAAGGCGATCGAGATCTTTCGCAACGAGACGCGCAAGCGCGTTCGCGACGCCCGGAGGCTCGGCCAGATCTCGCATCAGCTGTACGTGAAGCTCGCGCCGCCCGGCGACCGCGGGCCGCTCGAGCTCCTCGGCGTCGACGTCTGGTTCGACGCGAAGGGCATGGGCGAGCACTACCAGGCGCTCGACATGGGCGCGCTCGCCCCGGCCTTCGCGGGGGCCCCCGACGCGACCGTGTGGAGGGCCGCCCCGGGCGAATGGGCCGAGTGGTAGCGCCGCGTTGATCGCCGCGTGAGCGCCTCCTATACGACCGCCATGCTCGCGGAGGACCCGATGCTCGCCGCCGCACGGCGCGGGGACGAGGAGGCCTTCCGCGAGCTCATGGGGCCGCACACGGGCGCGCTCCGGGCCTGCTGCTACCGCATGGCCGGGTCGCTCGACGAGGTGGACGACCTCCTCCAGGAGAGCCTGCTGCGCGCCTGGCGGGGCCTCCAGGGCTTCGACGGCCGCTCGAGCCTGCGCACCTGGCTGTACCGCGTGTGCATGAGCGCGTGCGTGGACGCGCTCGAGCGCCGGCCGGCGCGGTGGCTCTCGGTCGACCTCGGGCCGCCGGCCGATCCGAACGACCCGATGCCCGCCCCGCGCGAGGAGGGCTGGATCGGGCCCTGCCCGCCGCCCTACTGGGAGGGCGAGCCGGGCCCGGAGGCGCGGTACAGCGCTCGCCAGAGCGTGGCGTTCGCGTTCCTCGCGGCGCTCCAGCTGCTGCCGGCCCGGCAGCGCGCGGTGCTGCTCGCGCGGGACGTGCTCGGGCTCTCCGCGCAGGAGTGCGCCGAGACCCTCGGCTGGACCCTCCCCGCGGTGAACAGCGCCCTTCAGCGCGCGCGGGAGGCCATCGACGCCCGCGCCGCCGCCTGGCGGCCCAACGTCCCGAAGGAGGGCGCGATCCGTTCGCTCCTGCGCCGCTACGTGGAGGCCTGGGAGCGCTCCGACGTGCGGGCGCTCACCGCGCTCCTGCGCGAGGAGACGACGCTCGCCATGCCGCCGTTCCCGGCCTGGCTCCGGGGCGCGGGCGACATCGCCGTCTCGATCGGGAGGATGGTGCTCGTGCCCGGGTCGGCGGGGGCGTTCCGGCTCGTTCCCGCCGAGGCGAACGCGCTGCCCGCGCTGGCCGCCTACCGCCGCGAGGAGGACGGCGCGCTCGCCTTCGCATCGCTCCACGTGCTGGGATTCGACGGAGGGGGGATCGCCTCGATCACGGCGTTCCTCGAGCCCGGGCTGGCCGTCTCGTTCGGGCTCCCCGCGACACTCGACCCGCAGTGACGGCCGCCCGATTCGATGGAGCGTCCTGTCCGAGGAGAGGTCCCCCGGGAGGCCGTCCCACGAAATGGGGCCTCGCGCCGGCGAGGGGGCGCGGGCGCCCGGGTGTACGATTTCACGGGTTCCCAGGCTCCACCGCGGCATCCGAGGGCTCCGCGTGCTCGCCCCGCTCGTCATGATCGTCGTCCTCGCCGAGGCCGCGGCGCTCGACCTGAGCCCGGCCGAGCGGGCCTGGATCGAGGCCCACCCGGCGATCCGGATGGCGCAGCCCATCAGCCCGCCGTTCGCGCTCGCCGACCAGAACGGCGAGCTGGCCGGCATCAGCATCGACCACCTGAAGAGCATCGAGGCCGCGACCGGGCTGCACTTCGTGAACATTCCCGTCCGCAACTCCTTCGAGGCCCTGGAGGGAGTCCGTGACGGCCGGTTCGACGCGCTCATGGGCATCGGCAAGAACCCCGTCCGCGAGGAATACCTCCTGTTCGGGAGACCGTACGCCTACTCGCCGGACGCGATCGTGAGCCGGTCGGATGCCCCCTTCCTCTTCGACATCCACGAGCTCGGAGGACGGCGCGTCGGGCTCGCCCGCAGCAGCACGGACCTCGCCAGCCGCTTCCGCGCCGAGGTGTCCGACGCCGAGGTGGTCACCTACGACACGATGGCCGACGCCATCGCCGCGGTGCAGCGGGCCGAGATCTACGCGGCGGTGACGGACGCCACCATCGCCGCCTACGTGGTGAGGGAACGGAAGCTCCTCGACCTCAAGATCAGCGGGATCTTCGACACCTCCCCCGACGTGTTCATCGGCGTCCGCCGGGACTGGCCGGAGCTGGTGCGGCTCGTCGATCGGGCGCTCCTCGCCATGCCCGCCTCGGAGCGGAGCCAGATCACGAACCGCTGGGCCGTCCTCGACTACGAGCCGAGCCGCCGCTGGCAGCGGGCCTATCGCACCGCGCTCGTGGTTCTCGGAGCCGCCCTGCTCGTGGCTCTCGGGCTGGTCCTCTTCAACCGCCGCATGAACCACGAGCTCGCCATCCGCCGGCGCATCCAGGCCGAGCTCGAGGTGCTCCGCGATCGGCTCGCCGAGGCGAGCGCCGAGAAGTCCGGGCTCATGCACACGATCGCCCACGACCTCAAGGGCCCCCTCGCCTCGGTGCTCGCGAACACCCGTTACATCGAGCGGGCGATGCCGGGCGAAGAGGGCGAGGCCCGCGAGGCGCTCGCCGACATGAAGGACTCGCTCGCCCGGATGTCGTCGCTCGTCGAGGTGCTCGTCGAGCCCGAGGCGCTCGCGACGGGCGAGCGGCCGTGGCGCCCGGAGGGCATCGACACCGTGGCGGAGGTCCGCGCCGCAGCGCAGGCCGTCGCCGAGGCCGCCCGTGCGAAGGGCGTCGGCGTGGACGTACGGGTGGCCGGGGAGGTCCCGCTCGTCGAGTCGGATCGCCAGGCCTTCCGCGAGGTGGTCGAGAACCTCCTCTCCAACGCCGTGAAGTTCACGCACCTCGGGACGCACGTGGAGGCGGCGGTCGCGGCCCGCACCGACGCCCTCTCCATCTCGGTGCGCGACCACGGGCCGGGCATCCCGCCGGACGAGCACGAGTCCATCTTCGAGAAGTACGGGGTGGGCTCCGCGAGGCCGACGGGCGGCGAGACGTCGACCGGGCTCGGCCTCTGGATCGTCCGGAAGCTCGTCCGCAGGATGGGCGGGCACGTGTGGTGCGAGGACGCGGCCGGCGGCGGCGCCACGTTCCGGATCGAGCTGCCACTTGCACGGCCGGAAGCGTCCCGGGCCGGGGTGGACCAGGACGGGGCGCCGGCCGGGCGGTAGCCGGGCTGGCTGCCCGTCTTGCAGCGAACGGGGTTGCGGAGGACGCCCGTCCGGCTAGGATGCCGCCCCCGTGACCCCCCTCGGAGGTACTCCGGTGAACGTCCGCACGCTCCTCGTCCCCCTCGCCATCGCGCTCGCCGCGCCCGCCGCCGCGGCCGCGCCGCTGCCGGAAAGGGCGCCCGCCACCCACGCGTTCTCGGTCGAGGACATGGTGGCGTTCCGGCGTCTGGGCGAGTTCCGCGCCTCGCCGGATGGCAAGCGCATCGCGTTCGTCGTCTCCGAGGTTGACCTCGACGCCAACAAGCGCCGGAAGGACCTCTGGATCGTGAACGTGGACGGCACCGGCATGCGGCGCCTCACCGAGACCCCCGACTCCGAGGACCAGCCGCGCTGGTCGCCCGACGGGAAGAGCGTCTACTACCTCCTCACGAAGGATGGCGCCGCGCAGGTCTGGAAGGTGGCGGCCGACGGCGAGAAGCCGTCGCCCGAGCAGGTGACGAGGCTGCCGTTCGACGTGGGCAGCTTCCGCATCTCCGCGGACGGGAAGTCGCTCCTCGTTTCACTCGACGTGTATCCGGACTGCGCGGACCTCGCCTGCTCGAAGGCGCGCGCCGACGCCGCCGCGAAGGCGAAGTCCACCGGCCACGTCTACAAGCAGCTCCTCTACAGGCACTGGGACGAGTGGAGGGACGGCCGGCGCTCGCACCTCTTCGCGATGCCGCTCGCCGGCGGCGAGCCGGTGGACCTCATGAAGGCCATGGACGCCGACTGCCCCTCGAAGCCGTTCGGCGACGACTCCGAGTACGCGTTCACGCCAGACGGGAAGGGTGTCGTCTTCTCGGCGAAGGACGTGGGCCGCGAGGAGGCCTGGTCCACCAACTTCGACCTCTTCCAGGCGCCGCTCGACGGCTCGGCGAGGCCGAGGCGCCTCACCGGGGCCAACGAGGCGTGGGACACGGGCCCGGCGTTCTCGCCGGACGGCAAGTGGCTCGCCTTCCGGGCGATGAAGGTGCCCGGCTACGAGGCCGACCGCTGGCGCATCCTCCTCCGCGCGTGGCCGTCGGGCGCCGAGCGCGAGGTCGCGCCCGCGTGGGATCGCACGCCCGAGGATCTGGCGTGGTCCGCCGACGGGAAGACGCTCTACGCCACCGCCGATCACCTCGGCACGCGCGGCCTCTTCGCCATCGACGTGAAGACCGGCACGGCGAAGGAGATCGTGCACGGCGGGACCGTCGAGGGCCCGCTCCTCGCGGGCGGGCGGCTCCTCTACGGCCGCCACGACCTCCGTCACCCGGAGGATCTGTGGTCCGCGAAGCCGGACGGCTCCGCTGCGAAGCAGATCACCCAGCTCAACGCCGAGCTCCTCGCCACGGTGCGGACGGGCGTGCCGGAGCAGTTCACGTTCGCGGGCTGGAACGGCGAGACCGTGCACGGCTGGATCGTGAAGCCCGTGGACTTCGACCCTGCGAGGAAGTGGCCGGTGGCCTTCCTCATCCACGGCGGGCCCCAGGGCTCCTTCGGCGACGATTTCCACTACCGGTGGAACCCCCAGGCCTACGCCGGGGCGGGCTACGCCGCGGTGATGATCGACTTCCACGGCTCGACCGGCTACGGCCAGGCCTTCACCGACTCCATCGGCGGCGACTGGGGAGGGAAGCCGCTCGAGGACCTGCAGAAGGGCCTCGCCGCTGCGCTGGCGAGGTACCCGTTCCTCGACGGTGACCGGGTGGCGGCGCTCGGCGCCTCCTACGGCGGCTACATGATCAACTGGATCGAGGGCGCCTGGCCGGATCGCTTCAGGTGCCTGGTGGCGCACGACGGCAACCTGGACGAGCGCCTCGCCTACTTCGACACCGAGGAGCTGTGGTTCCCCGAGCGCGAGCACGGCGGCACGCCGTGGGAGAACGCCGAGGGCTACACGAAGCACAGCCCTGTGGAGCTGGTGAAGAACTGGAGGACGCCGATCCTCGTCGTCCACGGCGGGAAGGACTACCGCGTGGTCGAGACCCAGGGCATGGCGACCTTCACCGCCGCGCAGCGCCGCGGCATCCCCAGCGAGTTCCTGCACTTTCCTGACGAGAACCACTGGGTGCTGAAGCCGCAGAACAGCATCCTGTGGCACCACACCGTGCTCGGGTGGCTCGACCGGTGGACGAAGGGTCCCGGCATGGCGGGAAGCGCGAGCACGGCGGCGCCGGCGGGGAAGTAGCTAACCCTTCACCCCAGGACCCGCAGCTCCCTTTCCCGGCTCGCCAGCCCCGCCGGGCGGTCCACCGGCGGGTGGGCGAGGAAGCTCGCCACGATCCGACCCAGGTAGATCTCCAGCGGCTCGTGGTGGAAGCCGAGGTCGCGCTCGACGCGGCGCGGGTCGAGGAACGACATCCAGCGGCCGCTGAACGGCGAGATCGCCACGGGATCGAGGCCGGCCCGGCGGATGCGCTCGGCGGGGACGTTCACGATGGGTGACCGCGAGCCGAGGTGGTGGCGCAGGCGGCCGATCAGCTCGGCGAGCGTCGGCGTCTCGTGCTGGGACAGGTTGTACGCGCGGCCGAACGTGTCGGCCCGGAGGAGGATCTCGCACAGGAAACGCGCCGCCTCGCCGCCGTACACGTGGCGCACCCGGTGGGTCCCGCCGTCGGGCAGGATGACCGGCCCGCCGTCGAGGAGGCGCCAGAGGTAGCTCTCGACGCGCCGGTAGTAGTCGCGCTCGCCGTTCACCATCGGCAGCCGAACGCGCGTGGCGGGGAAGCCGGTCTCGGCGTGGGCGCGGGCCAGGGCGTCCTCGCAGTCGCGCTTCCCGATGCCGTACTCCCAGTCCTCGAGGTCGGCCGGGTCCGCGGGCCGGGGCATGAGGGGCCCGTCGTAGTCGTCCTCGTGGGCGGGGCGCGGACAGCCCTCGCGGACGAGGTAGACCTGGCCCGTGGAGACCATGACGAGGTGGCCCACCTTGCCGCGCAGGATCTCGACCGCGCGCCGGCCGTCCTCGCCCGTGAACGCGGCGAGGTCCACGCACGCGTCGAAGCGGCGCCCCGCGACGAGGCGCTCGAGGTCGCGGGTGCGATCGCCGACGAGCCGCTCGGCGCGGTCGCCGAACGGATCGGGGAGGCTGCCGCGGTTGAGCAACGTCAGCTTGTGGCCTCCCGCGAGCAGCCGGAAGCCGAGCAGCCATCCCACGAAGCGGTTTCCACCGATGACGAGGACGTGCACGAGTCCACGCTTGTAGACTCTCGTCCCATGGACCACAACGAGTTTCGCCGGCTGGGCCACGCCCTCGTGGACTGGATCGCCGACCTCCGCGAGCGCACGCCCTCCCTGCCGGTGATGAGCCGGGTGAAGCCCGGCGAGATCCGCGCCGGCTTCGCCGCCGAGCCGCCCGTCGAGGGCGGCGGCGCCGCGGCGGCCGTCGCCTCGCTCGACGCGAAGGTCGTCCCGGGCATCACCCACTGGAACCACCCCGGCTTCTTCGCCTACTTCCCGGCCAACACGAGCTACGCCTCCATCCTCGGCGACCTCGCCTGCGCGGGCCTGGGCGCCCAGGGCATGAGCTGGCAGACGTCTCCGGCCGCCACCGAGGTGGAGGAGGTGGTGATGGGATGGCTGCGCCGGATGGTCGGCCTCCCGGAGGGATTCTCCGGCGTCATCCAGGACACCGCCTCGACCGCCACGCTGACCGCGCTCCTCTGCGCGCGGGAGCGGGCGGCGCGCTTCGCCCAGAACGGCCCCGGCCTGCAAGGCAGCGCGCCTCCGCTCACGGTGTACGCCTCCGACCAGGCGCACTCCTCGGTCGAGAAGGCGACGCTGCTGGCCGGCTTCGGGAAGGCCCACCTCCGGCTCGTCGCGACGGGCTCCGATCACGCGATGCGGCCGGAGCTGCTCGAGGCCGCCATCGAGGACGACATGGCCCAGGGGCGTCGCCCGTGCGCCATCGTGGCGACCATCGGCACGACCGGTACGACCGCCATCGACCCGCTCGCGACCATCGCCCGGATCGCGGAGCGCCACCGGGCATGGCTGCACGTGGACGCCGCGCTCGGCGGCACCGCCATGGTGCTGCCGGAGTGCCGCGCGCTGTGGGCCGGCGTGGAGCGGGCCGACTCGGTGGTGCTCAACCCGCACAAGTGGATGGGCCCCGGGTTCGACCTCTCCGCCTACTTCGTCCGCGACCCCGAGCACCTCGTGAGGGTCATGAGCACGAACCCGTCCTACCTGCGCACGGCCCAGGACGGGGCGGTGAACAACCTGCGCGACTGGGGCATCCCGCTCGGCCGGAGGTTCCGGGCGCTCAAGCTGTGGTTCCACCTCGCCGACGAGGGCGTGGCCGCCCTCCAGGCCCGCGTCCGTCGCGATCTCGCGAACGCCCGCTGGCTCGCCTCGCAGGTGGATGCCGCGCCGGGCTGGGAACGGCTCGCGCCGGTGCCGCTGCAGACGGTGACGATGCGGCACGTGCCCGCCGGGGTCTCCGACGAGCCGGCGCTCGCCCGGCACAACCTGGCCGTCGCGCGGCACGTGAACGAGGGCGGGCGGGCCTACGTGACCCCGAGCGCGCTCAAGGGCAAGCAGACCATCCGCGTCTCCATCGGCGCGCTCACGACCGAGCGCCCGGACGTGGAGCGCGTCTGGTCGGAGCTCCGGGCCGCCGCGGGGTCGGTGCCGGCCTCGTGACCGGGGCGGATGCGCCCTCGACGGGGCGCCGCGAAGGTGCCGATCGCAGGGTCCGCTCGGACGCGGGGTCTGGCCGATGCTAGATTTCCGCGTTCACGCGGCGACCCTGGCGCGCCGCGTTCCGAGGGGGACATCGATGCGCATCCATCGTCTCTGGACGTGGGCCTGGCTCACGGCTCTCGCCCTTCACGTCGCATGCGGTGGAGGGGGCAAGGGCGGCACCACGACCCCCACCGGCACGACCGGCTGGACCGTCCTCGTCTACATGACGGCCGACAACAACCTCGAGGTCGCGGGCCTCCAGGACCTCACCGAGATGGCCTCGGTGACCAGCGCCAGCAACGTGCGCTTCGTGGTGCAGGTCGATCGCGCGGCGGGCGAGTACGCGGGAGGCGTGCTCAACCTCGGCGACTGGACCTCCGCGAAGCGGCTCCTCGTCTCGGAGGGGCATCTCCAGCAGCTCGCGGACCTCGGCGAGGTGGACATGGGGCTCTCGTCCTCCCTCGCCGCCTTCGTGAACTGGGGCGTGACGACGTACCCGGGCGATCACGTCATGCTGGTCTTCTGGGACCACGGCGGCGGCTGGGTGGGCTTCGGCTGGGACGACTCCGCCCCGGTGGGTGGAGGCGAGCCGGATCACCTCTCGCTCGACCGCATCGTCACGGGCGTGAGCCAGGGCCTGACCGGCACGACCGTCTCGAAGCTCGACGTCATCGGCTTCGACGCGTGCCTCATGGCCACCGTCGAGGTCGCCGAGAGCCTGAAGCCGTACGCGTCCTACCTCATCGCGTCGGAGGAGACCGAGCCCGGCCACGGGTGGGACTGGTCGTCTTTCACGAACGGTGGACCCCTCGGAGCGGTGGCGCTGGGGCGGAAGATCGTGGACGGCTACTACGCCCAGGCGGTGACGGCCGGCGACGCCGCCGACGTGACGCTGGCGCTCGTCGACCTCTCGAAGCTCGGGCCCATCGAGACGGCCCTGGGCACGGTGGCGGGCGCGTACGGCACCGCGGGCGCGGTGGCCCCGGTGATCGGCGCGGTCGCGGCGGGGCGCTTCGGCGCGGCGGAGTACGGCGCAAGCCCGGATCCCTCCCAGGCGTACTCCCTCGTGGACATGGTCGACCTGTTCTCCCGCATGGGCGGCCTCACGGGATCGGCGACCGTCCAGAGCGCGGTGACCTCGGCGGTCGTCTACCAGGTCGCGGGCAGCGCGAAGGTCGGCTCCCACGGCCTGTCGATCTACTTCCCGCCGGGCGCGGCCTACTACCAGGCGGGCTACGACGCCCTGCCCGGCATGGACGCCTGGCGCACGTTCCTCGCCGCCGTGTTCGCCGGCGGTGCGGCGCAGACGGTCCCCACGTTCGATTCGGGGGGTTACGACCCGACCGTGGCCGGGCTCACCGTCACCGGCACCGTCGCCTCGGGCGCCGAGACCGCGGTGACCGAGGCGAAGCTGGGATACGGCGTGTCCGATCTCGGAAGCGGCGCCTGGCTCCTGGGCGATTCGCCGGCCGCCCTCGCGGGAAGCGACGTGACCGGCACGTGGAACTGGAGCGCGCTGCAGCTCGAGCAGGGCGCCTACGCCGAGTACGGCTACCTCTCCCTCGAGGTGGTGAGCGCGTCGCTCTTCTCCGCCAGCATCCCGCTGGCGTACGACGAGCCGGGAGCCGCGTCGCTCCAGTCCGCGCTCTGGCGGATCGTGTTCGACACGGGCGGGAGCGTCGTCTCCAACAACGTCTTCCTCTTCACCGGAAGCGGGGTGGCCGAGCTCTCGCCGGCGGCGGGCTCGCGGCTCCGCGCGCTGGTGATGCACATGCCGGACCTGGGGGTGTGGTCCTTCTCGTGGGAGCTGTCCGCCGATGGTGGGGCAGGGTTCGACGCCACGCAGCCCCTCGGACTCTCCGTCGCGGCGCTGCCCGGCGGCACCTACTACGCGGCCGTGCTCCGGATCGAGAACGCCGGCGGCGAGGGCGACTGGCTCTACGTGCCGGCCGGGGTCACGATCCCATGAGCGGACGCCCCGGCGCCGGGCCCCTCGTCGCGCTGGCCGTGGGCGCAGCGCTCGCCGCGTGCGGGCGCCGCGCCGCCGAGCCGTCACCGGGCCCGGGGCCAGGTGCCCAGCCCGCCGCGGCGACGGCTCCGACCCCTCGTCCGGAGCCGGCTGCGACCCCGGCGGCGTCGGCTGCAGCTCCCGCGCCCCTGCCGGCGCAGGGATCCCTGGTGCACCCGACCCAGGCATCCCGTGACGCCGCGAGGACACCCGCTCCTCCGCAGGAGAAGGGCGCGTCGAGGACCGAGGTCCAGGGCTGCCTCGCCGTGGCGAGCGAGGCCGAGGCTGCGGGGTTCCCGGCGCCCCCCGTCACGCGCGCCCCGGGTCCGCCGCCCGTACGCGTGTCGCCGGTGACGGGCGGCGTCCTCGTCGAGCACACCCTGACCCACGCCTGCTGCCTGAAGGCGGTGGTGACGTCGCACGCCGAGCAGGGGACCGCGACGGTCAGCGAGGCGCTGGTGGGCAACCCCTGCCGGTGCCGCTGCGGATCCACGGTGCGGACCGCCGTGGCGCTGCCGCCCGGCCGCTGGACCGTGGCCCTCGACCTCACCGACTCGGGCGGCACACGGCGTGTGTCCGAGGACTCGGTCGAGGTGCGTTAACCGGCGCCCAGGGGACGGCCACCCTGTTCGTGCAACCGGGCCGCCCGGGTTGCGCGGGCGGCCCGCCCCTGGCATGACTCCCCGCGATGCCCGACGGCTCGCTCCTCCTCCTCGTCCCGACGACAAGCTATCGCCTCGACGACTTCCGCTCCGCTGCCGAGCGGCTGGGCGTTCCGCTCCTCCTCGGCAGCGACCTCTGCCACCGCATCGAGGACGCCTTCGGCGGAGTCCCGGACCAGATCTCGCTCGACTACCGCCACCCCGAGCGAGCCGCCGATCGGATCGCCGAGGCCGCGGCCGGCCGGGCGGTGCGAGGAGTCGTCCCGACCTCCGACGCGACCGCCGTCATCGGCGCGCTCGCCGCGGAGAGGCTGGGCCTTCCCTGGAACCCGCCCGAGGCGGCGCGCCGCGCGGGCGACAAGCACGCCCAGCGCACGGCGCTCCGCGACGCGGGCCTGCCGGTTCCGGCCTTCTCGCTGCACGACCTCTCGAGCGACCCGGAGCGGGCGGCGGCGTCGGTGCCGTACCCCTGCGTCCTGAAGCCGCTCGCGCTCTCGGCGAGCCGGGGCGTCATCCGCGCCGACGACCCCGCCGGCTTCGTCGCCGCCTGGCGGCGCATCGCGAAGCTCCTCTCCGACACCCGCGCCGAGCGGCGCGAGCGGTCCAGCGAGCGCGAGGGCAGCGTGCTCGTCGAGGCGTTCGTTCCCGGCGCCGAGGTGGCGCTGGAGGGGCTCCTGCGCGGCGGCGCGCTGGAGGTGCTCGCGCACTTCGACAAGCCGGATCCCCTCGACGGACCGTTCTTCGAGGAGACGCTCTACGTGACGCCGTCGCGGCACCTCCCCGCGGTGCAGGCGGAGGTGGCGCGCCTCGTGGGAGAGGGCGCCCGTGCGCTCGGGCTCCGGGAGGGTCCCGTCCACGCGGAGGCGAGGCTGTCGCCGTCCGGGCCGGTGATCCTCGAGATCGCCGCGCGGTCGATCGGCGGGCTCTGCTCGCGGACGCTGCGCTTCGGCGCCGGGCTCACCCTGGAGGAGGTGCTCGTGGCGCACGCCATGGGCATCCCACTCGACGGCGTGCGCAGGGAGTCGCGAGCCTCGGGCGTGATGATGCTTCCGATCCCGCGCCGCGGCGTGCTCCACGGCGTCTCCGGGCTCGACGAGGCCAGGGCGGTGCCGGGCGTCGTGGACGTGGTCGTCACCGTTCCGGAGGGGCGCCTCGTGGTGCCGCTGCCGGAGGGCGACAGCTACCTCGGCTTCCTGTTCGCGAAGGGCGAGAACCCGGAGGAGGTCGAGGCGTCGCTCCGGGAGGGCCACCGCAGGCTGGCGTTCGACATCCGGGCGCCGCTGCCGGTCAGAAGGTGAGCGCCGCCGCGATGGCGCCGAGCGCGGCCAGGGGCGGCAGGAGCAGGAGCAGCGTCGGGAACGCCCCCGGCGGCTCCAGCTGGCCGGCCATGTCGATGCGCGGCGTGCTCGTGAGGAGTCGCCAGGCGGCTGCGCGCGAGGCGTCCTCCGGGTCGTAGACGATGAGCTCCCTCGCGCCGTCCTCGACCGGCTCGAGCCGGTGGGTGCGGAGGGTGACGTCCTCGCGCATGCCGGCGCCCGTCTCGATGACGAACCGGTACTTCATCACCCGCCGGTTGTTCACCCTCGTCCTTGTCGCCTCGCGCGAGACGAGCGTGCCGAGGGCGAGGCGGCCGGCCTCGACGAGGCGGAGCTGGCGGCGCCCCTCGCGGAGCGAGAAGGCGAGGAGCGCCAGGCCGACCACGGGGAAGATCGCGACGAAGGCGACGCCCGGTCCCCACATGCTCGTCCTCATGCCGGCGACGCGCGACGTCTCCGGGTGGCCGGCCGGGTACTCGACCACGACGGCCTGTCCCTCCGCGCGGCAGAACCCGACCGCGTAGGAGACCCCGGAGCGGGACTCGCCTCCCGCCTCGAAGGTGTAGCGGGTCGCGAGGATCGGCGTCCCCTTCCGATGCTTCGAGCCGCCCTCCGAGGCGCTCGTCTTCTCGCAGCCGGTGGACGTCCCCTCGACCCTGACCAGCTCGCCGGAGAACCGGGCGGCGGCGCCGAGGTCGGCGTTCCGGAGGAACAGCAACGCGAGGGCGGAGCCGCCGCCGAACCAGAGCCAGGCGAAGACGGCGAAGCCGCCGAGGAGCAGCCGGATGCGGGTGCCGAGCGGGACGTGGCGCGGAGGCGAGGCGAGCCGGGGGACCACGTCGGGCGGAAGACGCTGGCCGGACATGCCGCCATCGTACCACCCGTCACTCGTCGTTCACCGCGCCCAGCTGCGCGGTCGTGGGCTCCGCTCAACAGAACCAGCTCTCGGTGAGCCGCGGCACGCGCCTCTGGTCCGGCGCGAGCACGCGCACGTGGCGATGGGCCAGGCCCGCCGCGGCGAGCGCGAGGGCTCGCACCCGCTCCACCGTCTGGGCCGGGGGGGCGTGCGCCTCCGCCGCAGCGGCGACCTCGTCGGCGACGCGCCTCTGCAGCGTGTCCATGCGCACGTCCGGATGGCGCCAGCGCCAGCCGAGCCCGTCCTCGTCGTATCCGCCGAACGGGATCGACGGATCGCCCTCCAGGAGCGAGCCGGGCGGCACCAGCAGCCGGAGCGAGAGCTGGACGGGGTCGACCTGGGCGAGCCAGCCGCCGCGCTCCAGCGTGTCGAGGAGGTCGAGGTAGCCGGTGATCGTCTCCCAGGGGGTGAACGGCACGAACGTCGGCCGGAGCGCGAGGCCCGCCTCCTCGCAGACCGCGAACGACCGGAGCGCGTCCTGGCGGGTGTGGCCCTTGGCGAGCCGCTCCAGCACCTCGTCCGAGAACGACTCCACGGCCGAGGTGACGAAGACCGCGCCCAGCCCGGCGAGCTCGCGCACCGCGTCGGGGCGGGTCACGAGGTGCTCGACCTTCGCGGTGAAGTCGAAGGTGAGATCCGGGTGCCGCGCGTGCACGGCCCGCGCGATCCGGAGCGCGTGGGCCGGGCCGTTCAGGAAGTCGGGGTCGCCGAACGTGACGTGGCGCACGCCCGCAGCGACCTGCTGCTCGACGTCGGCAAGCACGACCTCGGCCGGAATGGCCACGAACCGTCCGCCGAAGAGCGGCGGAAGCGGGCAGTGGCGGCAGAGGTGCTTGCAGCCGCGGGTGGTCTCGGCATAACCCGCGATCCGCTCCTCGCCGCCCGAGGTCACGAGGCGCGCGTAGCGGCCAGGTGCGGGGAGCGCGCCGCGGCTGGGCACCGGATGGTCGAGGCGAGGAAACGCGCCCACCGGGCGGCCCGGCGGCGCGTGCGGCCCGGGCACGACCTCGCCCCGCTCCAGCGCCTCGGCGATCGCCACGAGCTCGGCCTCGCACTCGACGCCGAGGACGGCGCTCGCCCCCTCCCGGGCGAGGAGCGCCGCGTGCAGCGGCGCGTAGATCCCGTGGAACACGAGGACCGTGCCCGGGCTCAGCGCGCGGATGCGGCGCGCCGCCTCGATGCCGAGGCGCAGGGCCGTGTGCATGGGCACGGAGATGGCGACGAGGCGCGCCGCGCGGACGCGGGCGGCGTCGAGCCGGTCCACGGAGAGGTCGAGCGCGGCCGGAGCGAATCCGGCGCGCTCGAGGAACGCCATGGGCACAGCGATGCCGTGCGGGGCGTGCCCGAGCTCGTACGTCGAGACGAGCAGGATGTCGCCGGGCCCGCGCACGGCGGGGAGCTACCCCTTGGTCTGGGGCGGGCGGTAGTCCGGCGGGAGCTGCGCCCCCTCGCCGAAGAAGTACTGCTCCGCCTGCTGGTAGAGGATCTCCTGGGTGCGCGGATCGCCGGGCGCGAGGCGGTACTCGTTCAGGATCATCTTGAAATGCTCGAGCCAGAGCTTCCACGCGTCGGCCGAGATCGAGTCGTAGATCTTCTGGCCGAGCTCGTTGGGGAAGGGCTTGAAGCCCATCCCGGGAAGCTCCTTGCCGAGCTTCTTGCACATCACCATCCGCGCCATCCCAGCTCCTCTCGAGGACCCCGGAAACGGGCGGGAAGATAAGCGATCCCGGGGCGCGATGCACGCCGGCCCACGCCCGGGAGGGACGCGGGCCGGTGGAGGGGCTCCAGACACCGTCCGCAGCGATCGGTCGTCTAGCCCAGCAGGGATACGGGCGAGACCGAGAGGGCCTTCGCCAGCGACTCCAGCGTGTCGAGCGGCGGCGTTCGCTGGCCGCGCTCGAGCATGGAGATGTACGAGACCGAGAGGCCGGCCTTCGCGGCGAGCGTCTCCTGCGAGAGCTTCTTGCGGATCCGCTCGCTCTTGAGGTTGGCGGCGAACTTGTCGGCGAGACCGGCCATCGATCCACTCCTCGTCACACGGTAGGAGGCTGCGTACGGATGGCTCCTGATAACACCTCCGGCCCCTCCGTTCTGTCCCCCGTTCCGTCTACTGCAAGTGCGCCTCGCACCGAGAGTCATTCGGTCGCGCGCGATCGTGGGGCCCGGCGTACCCGGGCGCGGGGACTACCCCGCAGGCATCAGGTCGCAGGCGCTCGCGTGACGATCACCTCGACCCGAGCCCCGCGGGCCACCCGATCGCGGCCCGCCGGCAGGATCACGAGCCCGTCCTGGCGCGCCAGCGACGCGAGGGCGCCCGCCACCCGCGAAAGCGGCACCGCCACGAGGCCGGAACGCCGCGCCTCGAGACGCACGCGGGTGTAGACGGTCAGGGCGGCCGGCTTCGACTGGGCGCTCGCCAGGCGTGCCACGATCACGGGGCGTCCCGCGCCGCGCAGCCCGGCCATCGCGCGCAGCGCCGGGCGCACGAGCACCTCGAACGAGACGAGGGCCGCCCCGGGCGTGCCGGGCAGCCCGAACACCGCCGCGCGCTCCCATCGACCGAACGTGAACGAGCTCGCCGGCCGGATGGCCACCCGCCAGCGCGCCACGCGAGCGCCCGCCGCCGCGAGCGCGGCGCGCAGGAGATCGCGCGGGCCGGCCTGCGTGCCGCCGGTGGTGACGAGCGCGTCGCATCCTCTCGCGGCCTCGAGCGCCGCGGCGAGCGACCCGGCGGAGTCCTCCGCCCGGGGCAGGAGCAGCGGCACGCCCCCGGCGTCCTCGATCGCGGCGGCCATGGCGTACCCGTTCGACTCCGGGATGTGGCCCGGCGCGGCCGGCGCGCCCTGTGGAGAGGCGAGCTCGTCCCCCGTCGGGAGGATGGCCACGCGCGGGCGGCGGTGCACCCGCAGCTCCGCGCGACCGAGCGACGCGGCGAGCCCGATGGCGCCGGGGTCGAGCACCGTGCCGCGGGGTAGTCCGATCGCGCCCGCCTCGAGGTCCGAGCCCCGGCGGCGCACGAACCGCCAGCGCTCGGCGGCCCGGGCGAAGACCGCGGCGCGCCCCGAGCGGCGGACCTCCTCCTGCATCTCGACCGCGTCGGCGCCGTCCGGAAGCGGGGCGCCCGTGGCGATGCGGCAGCACGCGCCGGCGGGGAGCGATCCCGGGGCGGGCCGGCCGGCGAGCACCTCGAAGGCCACCGGCAGGCGCGCGCCGGCGCGCCGCGCATCGGCGGCGCGGAGGGCGTAGCCGTCCATGGTGGACGCCTCGAACGGCGGCAGGTCGTCCGGAGCCCACACGTCCTCCGCGAGCGCGCGGCCGAACACGCCCGCCAGCGGGACCCGCTCGGCCGGGAGTGGCGCGACGTCGGAGAGCGAGGCGAGGATGCGGCGGAGGGCGGTCGATGGAGGGAGCATCGACCCCTACGATACCGTGTCGCCGGTTCCGGTCCCGGTTCCGGCGCAGTCCGGTTACACTCCCCGCCACCCATGAGGTGCCCCACCTGCTCATCCGAGGTCTACCCCGGACCGACGTGCTCGGCCTGCGGCTCGCCGCTTCCGGCGCCGGACGCGGGCGACGCGCCCGTGCTCGCCACCACGCCGGCCGGCGCGACCCTCCGCTACCAGGTCGTGGGGGGCAACGCCTTCGCGGCCGCGCGCATCGAGCTCGAGCCCGGCCAGGCCGTGAAGGCCGAGGCGGGCGCCATGGTCTCGATGAGCGGCCACGTGGATCTGCAGTCACAGCTGCAGGGCGGCGTGATGGGCGCGCTGAAGCGCGTGGTGACGCGCGAGTCCCTCTTCGTCTCCACGTTCACCGCCGTGGGCAGCCCGGGCGAGGTGATCGTGGCGCCGCCGGTCCCGGGGGACATCGTGGCGATCGACGTCGCCGGGCGCTCCCTGCTCGTGCAGTCGTCGTCGTGGCTCGCCTCGGAGCCGTCGGTGGCGCTCGACACCGAGTTCGCCGGCTTCCGCGGGCTCTTCTCCGGCGAGGGCCTCTTCTTCATCCGGCTGTCCGGGAGCGGCGTGGCGCTCCTCTCGTCGTACGGGGCCATCGTGCGCCGGCCGCTGCCGGCCGGAGGCCGCTACGTGGTGGACACCGGCCACGTGGTCGCGTTCGACGCGCGCATCCCCTGGCAGGTGCGCAAGGCCTCCCGGCGCGGCTGGATGCGCTCGATCGCGTCCGGCGAGGGCCTCGTGGTGGAGTTCACCGGCCCCGGCGAGGTGTGGCTGCAGACGCGCGACCTGCGCTCGCTGGCCGGCGCCCTCTTCCCGCTCTTCCCCAGGCAGGGGAGGAGCGGCGGCTGGAACCAGGTGCTCGGTGACGGATAAGACGGCGGGTGAACGGCGCAGGGAGGCCCTGGTCGCGCAGCTCGAGAAGGCGGGTGGGAAGCCGCTCTCGTCCGGCGACCTCATGCAGCGCGCGCGCATCCACCCCGGCGAACGCACCGAGGTGAAGCGCCTGCTCCGCGATCTCGTGCGCGAGGGCCTCGTCTCGCGGGACGGGAAGCGCTTCGCGCTCGTCGGGGCAAAGCCCGCGCCCGCGCCCGCCGGCGCGCCGGGCGCCCCGCGCCGAGCCCCCGGGAGCGGCCTGCGGCACGGGCGCGGTGGCGGCCTCCTGGGCACGCTCAAGAAGCACCGCGACGGGTTCGGGTTCGTCTCCCGTCTCGACCGGCAGGGCGACGACGTGTTCGTGCCCCCGGGCGAGGTCGAGAAGGCCCTCGACGGCGACCTCGTCCGCATCGAGATCGTCCCGGCGCGCGGCGGCCGCACGGCGGGGCGAATCGTCGAGGTCGTGGAGCGCAGGCGACGGCTCCTGCTCGGCACCTACCACGCGCGCGGGCGGTCGAGCTTCGTCGTGCCCACCGAGGCGGTCCTGGGCGCCCACGTGCCGGTGCCCGAGACCTCGGCGGCCCACGACGGCGACGTCGTGAAGGTGGCGCTCGACCCCGACGCAACCGGATTGCGCGGCACCGTGGCCGAGACCGTCGGCCGCCCGGGCGAGCCGCGGGCCGAGGTGCTGCGGGTCGCGTACGCGAAGGGCTTCGCGGACCTCTTCCCGGAGCCGGTGCGCGCCGAGGCGGCCGCCACGCCCGACCACGTCCGCGCCGAGGACCGCGAAGGCCGCCGCGATCTCACCGCGCTGCCGCTCGTCACCATCGACGGCGAGGACGCGCGCGACTTCGACGACGCCGTGCACGTCGAGCGCCTGCCGCCCGCGAAGAAGGGCGGCGGGGCGCGCTGGCGGCTCGTGGTCGCCATCGCAGACGTCGCGCACTACGTGAAGCCCGGGTCGGCGATGGACGCCGAGGCCGCCCGGCGTGGCACCAGCGTGTACTTCCCGATGCAGGTGCTGCCGATGCTCCCGGAGCGCCTCTCCAACGGCATCTGCTCCCTCAACCCGGACGTGGAGCGGCTCTGCAAGGTGGCCGACATGGTGATCGACGGCCACGGCGAGACGCTGTCGGCCGACGTCTACCCGGCGCTGATGAGGAGCGCCGCGCGCTGCACCTACACCGAGGTGGCGCGGGTGCTCGACGGCGAGCAGGTCCCGCACCGCGACGCCTTCCGATCCCGCTTCGAGGCCATGGCCGAGCTCCAGGCCGAGCTCACCGCCATGCGCCGCCGGCGCGGCTCCATCGACTTCGATCTTCCCGAGTCCAAGATCGTGCTCGATGGCGACGGCCGCGTGGTCGGCATCGAGCGGCGCCCGCGCAACCGCGCCCATCGCATCGTCGAGGAGTTCATGCTCGCCGCGAACGAGGCGGTGGCGCGCTGGTTTGGCGCGCGCGACCTCCCCACGGTGTTCCGGGTCCACGGCGTGCCCGACGGGGAGAAGCTGAGCACGTTCCTGGCCCTGGCGGCCTCGCACGGCTTCGAGGTGCCGGAGCCGCCGGTGTCGCCCTCCGAGCTGAACCGCCTCCTCGAGCGGCTCCACGGCCACCAGCAGCAGCGCGCGCTCAACCAGCTCCTGCTGCGCGCGATGATGCAGGCGGTCTACGCGACCGAGAACATCGGCCACTACGGCCTCGCCGCCGAACACTACCTCCACTTCACCTCGCCCATCCGGCGCTACCCGGACCTGCTCGTGCACCGGCTGCTCGACGAGGAGTGGACGATCCGCCAGGGGCGCGCCGTGCGCCGGACGCCCGAGCCCGTGCTGCAGGAGCTGGCGGCGCTCTCCTCCGATCGCGAGCGTGCGGCGATGGAGGCGGAGCGCGAGATCGCGGCCTACTACGCGGCGCTCTTCATGAAGGACAAGGTCGGACAGCGCTTCGACGGCGTGGTGGCGGCGGTTGCGGAGGCCGGGGCCTTCGTGGAGCTCAGGCCCTGGTTCGTGGAGGGCATGGTCCGGGCGGAGGACCTCGGCGTGGAGGTCGCGCTCGATCCGGTGCAGCACGCGCTCGTGGACCGGGTGGGCGGCAGGAGGTTCCGGGTGGGCGACGCCATCCCGGTGGAGGTCGCGTCGGTGAGCGTCTCGCGCCGGCGCATCGAGCTGGTGCCCGTCGACGCGCGCGGCGAGGTGGCGCCCCGGCGCGAGCGGGTCGAGGAGGCCTGGACGGAGCATCCGCGGAGGGCGAGCCGCGCGGCGAGGGGAAAGGGCGGGACGACGGAGCGGCGCGGTACCGGCCACGCCGAGAAGGGTCGCGCGCAGCCTGCGAAGGGACGTGGGAAGGGCGCGCGCAGGGGCGGGCGGAAGCGCCGCTGACGCCGACCTCGTCGTTCCTCACGTCGCGACGTCGGCTTGCGTGGCGCTGGCCCCGTGGAACTCCAGCGGCGAAGCACGTGAGAGGGACGGGCCGTGAAGGGGAAGCCGGCCCAGCGATGCATCGCGGAGGAGGCGGCTCCGATGGTGCGACGAATGTTCACTATTCGTTAATATCGTGCACCCAATCGGGAGCTTGACGCTCTCCGGGCGTGAATCGCCTCTCGCGACGAGCCCGCGCCGGGAACGCGTCCCA
>Ga0335084_10001262_pt1 | contig 23359 bp, 17 predicted proteins | sample Lox_Sample_44_FD_206721 | JGI IMG/M metagenome (GOLD analysis project Ga0335084, IMG submission 206721) | Soil microbial communities from Loxahatchee National Wildlife Refuge, Florida, United States - Lox_Sample_4.4 | ecosystem: Environmental > Terrestrial > Soil > Wetlands | place: USA...
CTTCTGCCGGCGCTACTGCAGGGCATCGACGTGCGGTCCATGCTGGCAGGGGCCGCGGCCATGGACGAGGTCACGCGGAGACACGACGGGCGCCGGAACCCCGCCGCCCTTCTCGCACTCGCCTGGTACCTCGTCGGGAAGGGGACGGGCTCGAAGGCCATGGTCGTCCTACCGTACAAGGACCGGCTGCTCCTGGTGAGCCGCTACCTCCAGCAGCTCGTCATGGAATCGCTCGGCAAGGACAAGGACCTCGACGGCAACGTCGTCCATCAGGGGATCACCGTCTACGGCAACAAGGGGTCGACCGACCAGCACGCCTTCGTGCAGCAGCTGCGGGACGGCAGGCCGGACTTCTTCGTGAACTTCATCCAGGTGCTGAAGGACCGCGAGGGCGGGGAGCTGGAGGTCGAGGAAGGCGTCACGAGCGGCGACTGCCTCCACGGATTCCTGCTCGGAACCCGGCGAGCGCTGCACGAGAGCGGGCGCCCCTCGCTCACGCTCACCCTCCCAGACGTCTCCCCGCGAAGCCTTGGGATGCTCATCGCTCTCTACGAGCGGGCGGTGGGGCTCTACGCGAGCCTCATACACATCAACGCCTACCACCAGCCAGGCGTCGAGGCCGGCAAGCACGCGGCGGCGTCCGTCCTCGACGTACAGCGGCGGGCCCTCGAGGACCTCGCACGACGCGGCGAGGCGGGCGCCACCGTCGAAGAGGTCGCGAAGGCCATCGGGTCGCCCGGCGAGGTGGAGACGGTCTTTCACGTGCTCGAGCACCTCGCCGCGAATGCGGGCCGTGGCGTGGTGCGCACGCCCGGTCCCACGCCCTTCGACGCCCGGTACGCGCGGGCACGCTGACCCCGGGAGGTCTTATGCGGGGGGCCTGTGTCGGCTTCGCTGCCGGTTCTTCAGTTCTGAGGCAAGGGGCTTGAATCAAGTTCTCGACCATCTCTGCTATCCGACGCTCGCCGTTCGAGCACGACCGACAAGAAGCCGCTGCCCAATAGCGCCGAGACGGTCGTAAAGAGGTTCTCGCGGCTTCTCGTCACGAAGTGGATGGTCGAGCCCTCGGCGAGGTCGAAGGCCGCCGTCTTCCAAAAGAGCGAGTTGAAGGCGCGGAGCCCATGGGAACCGGGCTGGACCTCTCTCGTGACCGACTCACCGGGTTCGAGCCTCCCGATCCGCTCGCCGTCCAACGTGAGGGTGATCAGGTACTGCTCACCGACGTCATCGGGAGGGCGCTCGACCGCGATCCGTGCCGCTTGGCTGTCCATATTCATCCCTCGCGCGTCCGAGGCGTCACGTGTTATCGCTCAGGTTGACGACGCCGGGCAGCTCCTTCCCCTCGAGGAACTCGAGCGAGGCGCCACCGCCGGTGGAGACGTGGCTGACCTGGTCGGCCAATCCCATCTGCTCGATGGCGGACACCGAGTCGCCGCCACCCACGATCGTGACGGCGCCCTTCTTCGTGGCCTCGGCCAGGGCTCGGGCGATGGCCAGCGTGCCTTCGGCGGTCTCTCCGATCTCGAAGACGCCCATGGGGCCGTTCCAGAGCACGGTCGCTGCACCCTTCACGATTCCCGCGAGCGCGTCCCGAGCCTTCTCGCCGATGTCCACCCCGATGTCCTTCGGCCCGATGCCGTCCCAGCGCACGGTCTTCAGGGTCCCGACGCTGCGGCCTGCGAAATCGAGGCGATCGGTGACCACGGTGTCGACGGGCAGGACGAGCTTGTCCCCGCCCTTGGCGAGGAGCGCCTTCGCCATCTCGAGTCGATCGTCCTCGACCAGGGAGCCGCCGATCTCGGCGCCCTTGGCCTTGTAGAACGTGTAGGCCATACCCCCGCCGATGATCAGGGTGTCGACCTTGGGCAGCAAGGCCTCGATCACGTCGATCTTCCCGGAGACCTTCGCCCCTCCGATGATGGCCACGAACGGCCGGCGCGGGCTCTCCACCGCGTCGTGGAGGTACTCGATCTCCTTTTCGAGGAGGTAGCCCGCGGCCCGCTGAGGCAGGTCCACACCCACCATCGAGCTGTGGGCCCGGTGGGCGGTGCCGAAGGCGTCGTTCACGTAGACGTCACCCAGCTTGCTGAGCGAGGCGCGGAAGGCCTTGACCGCCTGCGGGTCGGCCTTCAGCGAGCTGCCGTCCTCCCTCTTGACCTTGCCTTCCTCCTCGATGTGGAAGCGCAGGTTCTCGAGCAGCGCCACCTCGCCCGCCCGGAGCGCCGCGCACGACCTCTCGACCGCGGCACCCACGCAGTCCGGCAGGAACTCGACGGGCCGGCCGAGGAGCTCCGAGAGCTTCCCGGCCACCGGCGCGAGCGAGTACTTCGCCTGCTTCTGGCCGTCGGGGCGGCCCAGGTGGCTCATCAGCACCAGGCTCGCCCCCTGGTCCAGCACGTAGCGGATCGACGGCAGCGACGCGCGCAGCCGCTTGTCGTTCTCCACCTTGCCGTCCTTCACCGGCACGTTGAAGTCGACGCGCATCAGCACGCGCCGCCCCACGAGGGGAAGGTCCTCGATGAACAGCTTGGCCATGCCCGCCTCCGTTACTTGTCCGAGTCCCGCTTCGCCATGTGGCGCAGCAGGTCGACGCAGCGGTTGGAGTAGCCCCACTCGTTGTCGTACCAGGAGACCAGCTTGAAGAAGCGCTTCTCGCCCTTCAGGTTGTTCTCGAGCGTCGCGAGCGAGTCGTAGATCGACGAGCGCGCGTCGTGGACGAAGTCGGACGACACCACTTCCTCGTCGGCATAGCCGAGGATGCACGAGAGGTAGCTCTCGCTCGCCTTCTTCATCAGGCCGTCGATCTCCTCGATCGAGCTGTCCCGCGTGGAGCGGAAGGTGAGGTCGACCACGGAGACGTCCGGCGTCGGGACGCGGAACGACATGCCGGTGAGCTTGCCCTTCGTGGCCGGCAGCACCTCTCCCACCGCCTTCGCGGCGCCGGTCGAGGACGGGATGATGTTGATCGCCGCCGCACGGCCGCCGCGCCAGTCCTTCTTCGAGGGGCCGTCGACCGTCTTCTGCGTCGCGGTGTAGCTGTGGATCGTGGTCATGAGGCCGGTCTCGATCCCGACGCCCTCCTTGAGCAGCGCGTGGACCACGGGCGCCAGGCAGTTCGTGGTGCACGAGGCGTTCGAGACCACGTGGTGCTTAGCTGGGTCGTACTCGTTCTCGTTGACGCCGACGACCAGCGTCTTCACGTCGCCCTTCCCGGGGGCGGAGATGATGACCTTCTTCGCACCCGCGGCGATGTGGCCCTTGGCCTTCTCGGCGTCGGTGAAGAGGCCGGTCGACTCGATCACGTAGTCCACCCCGAGCTGCTTCCACGGCAGCTGGCTCGGGTCCTTGGTCGCCATGATGCACTTCACCTCGTGGCCCCCCACGACCAGCACGTCGTTGGCCTCGGCCGAAGAGCTGCTCTTCTTCGCGGAGACGGGGTGCTCGAAGCGGCCGTGCACCGAGTCGTACTTCAGCTGGTAGGCGAAGTAGTCGGCGTCGGTCGAGATGTCGACGACACCCACGACGTCGATCTCCTTGCCCAGCAGCCCCTGGTCGCACAGGGCCTGGAAGACGAGGCGACCGATCCGTCCGAAACCGTTGATCCCTACGCGGATTGCCATCACATTCTCCTCTTGTCAGTCGATCGCTCGGCTCGTCGCCGCGCTCTTCCGTTCATTTCGTGAGCTGCCCCGCCACCGCTTGCGTCGCCTTCCGGATCGCCTCCTGATCACCGAGATAGCGGTGGCGCAGAGGGCGCAGATCGTCGTCGAGCTCGTAGAGCAGCGGAGTGCCCGTGGGAATGTTGAGCTCCGTGATGTCGGAGTCGGAGATGCCGTCGAGGTACTTGACGAGGGCGCGCAGGCTGTTGCCGTGGGCCGCGATCACGACTCGCTTTCCGTCGCGGATCGCCGGGGCGATCGTCTCGTGCCAGTAGGGCAGGAACCGGGCCACGACGTCCTCGAGACACTCCGTCAGAGGCAGATCCTCCCTGCTGACGTTGGCGTAGCGAGGATCGCTACCGGGGTAGTACTCGCTGTCTGTCGTCAACGCCGGCGGCCGCACGTCGTAGCTGCGGCGCCAGATCTGCGTCCGCTCCATCCCGTGCTTCGCCGCGGTCTCGGCCTTGTCGAGGCCGGTGAGCGCTCCGTAATGCCGCTCGTTGAGACGCCAGCTGCCGTGGACGGGAATCCACATGAGGTCCATCTCCTCGAGAGCGAGCCACAGCGTCGTGATGGCCCGCTTGAGCGTCGAGGTGAAGGCGACGTCGAAGGCGAGGCCCTCCCGCTTCAGGGTCCTTCCCGCTTCGATGGCCTCTGCGACACCCTTCTCGCTGAGCCCGACGTCGTACCAGCCGGTGAAGCGGTTCTCCTTGTTCCACTGGCTCTCGCCATGACGAATCAACACCAGCCTCTTCATGCTCCGTTCCTCCTGGGACGCCGAGCCTCGTGGACCTCAGGCGCTCCTTCGCGGGATGCTGTAGAAAGCGTCCTTTCCGCGATAGCGGGCCGCCGAGCCCAGCTCGCTCTCGATGCGGAGGAGCTGGTTGTACTTCGCCGTCCGATCGCTGCGCGACAGCGACCCCGTCTTGATCTGACCGGTGTTGTACCCGACAACCACGTCGGCGATCGTCGTGTCTTCCGTCTCCCCCGAACGATGCGAGACGACGGCGGTGTAGCCGGCCCGCTTGGCCATCTCGATCGCGTCCAGGGTCTCGGTGAGCGTTCCGATCTGGTTCAGCTTGATCAGGATGGAGTTGCAGACACGCTCCCGAATGCCGCGCTCCAGGATCCTGGTGTTGGTCACGAAGAGGTCGTCTCCGACGATCTGGATCTTGTCCCTGAGCTCGGAGGTCAGCTTCTTCCAGCCAGGCCAGTCGTTCTGGTCGAGGCCGTCCTCGATGGTCAGGATCGGGTACTTGCCGACGAGCTCACGGAGCCAGGCGATCATCTCGTCCGACGAGAGCTTCCTGCCCTCACCCGCCAGAACGTATCGGCCGTCCTTGTAGAGCTCGCTCGCCGCCACGTCGAGGCCGAGCGCGATGTCGTCGCCCGCCTTGTAGCCCGCGCGCTCGATGGCCCTGAGGAGCACTTCGAGCGCCTCCTCGTTCGACTTCAGATCGGGAGCGAATCCGCCCTCGTCTCCGACCGCGGAGTGATACCCGCGGCTGGCGAGCTCGCCCTTCAGACGGTGGAACACCTCGGCACCCATGCGAAGCGCCTCGGCGAAGCTCTTCGCACCGACCGGAAGGATCATGAACTCCTGGATGTCGAGGCTGTTGTCGGCGTGCGCCCCTCCGTTCAGGACGTTCATCATGGGAACGGGAAGCTCCCTGGCATTCGCGCCTCCGACGTAGGCGTACAGGGGCAGCTGGTGATGGGCCGCCGCCGCTTTCGCCACCGCCAACGAGGCACCGAGGATCGCATTGGCCCCGAGGCGCGACTTGTTCTCGGTCCCGTCGAGCTCGACGAGCTTGGCGTCGACCCGCGACTGAGGTGCCGCGTCGCTACCGATCAGGGCCCGGGCGATCTCCTCGTTGACGTTCGCGACGGCCTTGCGGACTCCCTTGCCGAGGTAGCGCTCTTTATCGCCGTCCCGGAGCTCGACGGCTTCCCGCTCTCCGGTCGACGCACCCGAGGGCACGGCCGCGCGCCCCGTTGCTCCGCTCTCGAGCTCGACCTCGACTTCGACGGTGGGGTTGCCGCGGCTGTCGAGAATCTCCCGAGCCGCCACGTCTGCGATCGCAAGGCTCTTGTACGGCATTCTGTCTCCTTTCACGTCCATGGCTCACGAGGACGCCGCGACCGGCAATGCGTCCTCTCTAGCTCTCCCGGAGGGCGTGCGTCAGCTCCGCCCCCCTCTTCCCGCCCTCGAACTCCGCGATGCTGGCGAGCGTCGCGTCGGCGATGTTCCGCAGCGCCTCGTGAGTGAGGAAGGCCTGGTGCGAGGTCACCACCACGTTCTGGAACGTCATGAGGCGGGCGAGAACGTCGTCGCTCAGCACCTGGCTCGACATGTCGTTGAAGAAGATCCCCGCCTCCTCCTCGTAGACGTCGAGCCCGGCGGAACCCACCTTCCCGGACTTGAGCCCTTCGACGAGGGCGGGGGTGTCGACGAGGCCGCCTCGGCTGGTATTGATCAGCATCACGCCCGGCTTCATCTGCGCGATGGTTTCGGCGTTGACCAGGTGGTAGGTCTCCGGTAGCAGCGGCACGTGGAGCGAGACGATGTGGGAATCGGCCCACAGCCTCTCGAGCGGGACGTACTCGACGCCCTCGCGCCGGCCGAACTCCTGGTTCGGGTACTTGTCGAATGCCACGACCCGGCAGCCGAAGCCGAGCAGGATGTCCGCCGTGCAGCGTCCGATCTTGCCGGTGCCCACGACCCCCACCGTCTTGCCTCGCATGTCGAAGCCGGTGAGGCCCTCCAGCACGAAGTAGCCCGCGCGGTTGCGCTCGTAGGCGCGGTGCAGGCCGCGATTGAGCATCAGCATCAGCCCCACGCTGTGCTCCGCCACCGCGTAGGGCGAGTACTCCGGCACGCGCACGACGCTCAGCCCGCGCTTGCGGCAGGCCGCGAGGTCCACGTTGTTGAAGCCGGCGCAGCGCAGCGCCACCAGCTCGACCCCCAGGCCGGCGAGGATCTTCACGACCTTGGCGTCGCAGGTGTCGTTCACGAAGATGCACACCGCCTTGTGCCCTTCCGCTGCCGGCGCGGTCGCCACGCTCAGCGAGGCCTCGATCGGGTGGATGGCGAATCGATCGGCGTTTCTGCGTTCGAACGACTCGATGTCGTACGACTTGGCGCCGAAGAACGCCACCTTGAGTCGTCCCTCCTCGTCGTAGCCGAAGCGCCCCTCGGGCCGGTCCAGCTCCGCCGTCAGCCTCTGGAAACGCTCTTCGTCCAAGCCCGCGAGGGATCGGATCCGGTCGACGACGGCCTCCAGCCGCTCTCGGTCGTTCATCGGCCTTCGCGCTCCTGGTCGGATCGAGACGCCTGCAGCTCGAGCAGATCCATTCGGGTGGCGGCCGCCGGATCGTGCATGGAAGGGCCGGTCGCCAGGATGGCGAGGCGGCCGGTCAGACCCTCTTTCCTCACCCAGTCGCGGGCGAAGGCGTTCCAGTCGGCCGGGCGCTCTCCGACGTAGATCGGCTCGACACCATAAGAGAGGAGTAGCCTCCGGCAGACCTGAGGGTCGGTGCCGGGGGCGGCGACCCAAATCGGCAGGCGGAAACGGGAGATTCTCCTCGCCGTGGTCCCGGTGCGGGTCGGGACCACGACCGCAGCAGGCTTCGAGACTTCCGTCACCGCCTCGATCCCGAGGGACATGAGGTCCCGGACGTCCAGGTTGGCGTCGGGGCTGAGCGACCGGAGCCTGTCCCAAAGGTCGAAGCGCGGGCGGTACGGCTCCGTGGCGGCCGCGATTCGAGCCAGGGTGGCCACTGCTTCGACGGGGTGGTCGCCCACGGCGGATTCGCCCGAGAGCATGACGGCGTCGGTCCCGTCCAGGATGGCGTTGGCCACGTCCGTGGCCTCGGCCCGGGTGGGCTGGCGTGAGTGGGTCATGGACTCGAGCATCTGGGTGGCGGTGATCACTGGCCGGCCCAGGACGAGCGCCCGGCGCACGAGGTCCTTCTGCAGAACCGCGATGCGCTCCACGGGGACCTCGACGCCCAGGTCGCCCCGGGCCACCATGATCCCGTCGGCCTCGTCGAGGATCTCGTCGATCCGCTCGAGCGCCCCGGCTCGTTCGACCTTGGCGATCACGAAGGGCTCGTGGCCCAGCTCCCGGGCGGCCTGCCGAACGGCACGGATGTCGGCCGCCGACTCGACGAACGACTGGCTGACGATGTCGACACCGTGCTCGAGGGCGAAGGCCAGGCACTCGCGGTCGTGGTCGGTGAAGGCGGAGATGCCGAGGTCGATCCCGGGTAGGTTGAGGCCCTTGCGGGAGCGCAGCTCGCCACCCACCTGCACCTCGCAGCGCACCTCGGGCCCGCTCACCTGACGGACCAGGATCTGGACGAGGCCGTCATTGAGGAGGAGACGATCGCCGGGCTTAACCGCCTGAGGGAGGCTGGCGAAGCTCACCGAGACCCGCGTCTCGTCGCCGACGATCTCGTCGGTGGTCAGGGTGAAAGACTGGCCTTTCAGCAGCTCGATGGGCTCGGCTGCGAGCCGGCCGATCCGCATCTTGGGGCCGGGCAGATCCGCGAGCAGCGCGATCTCGCGCCCGGCGGCGGCCGCGGCCGCACGCAGCCGCCCGATCCGGGCCGCGTGCTCCTCGAACCGGCCGTGCGAGAAGTTCAGTCGGGCCACGTTGAGCCCGGCCCGGATCATCGCCTCCAGCACGCCGACGTCGTCGGAGGCGGGCCCGATGGTGGCGACGATCCGGGTCTTGTGCGGGGAGAGCATCGATCAGTCTCCGTCCAGGTGAACCACAGGCTTCAGACGGCCGGCTTCAGCGCCGCAGTCTCGCCGGCGGCGGCCATCTCGGCGAGCTGGCCGCGCATCTCGGCCGCGTACTGATCCGCGTTGAGCCCGGCGAGGAGGTGGTGGACCTGGCCGTCCAGCTTCACGAGCGCCGCGATGCCTTCCGCGCGCAGCGCCGCTTCCTGGACCTGCCGACTGTCGCGCACGACGACCCGCACGCGGGTCGTCGCGCACGCGTCCACGCGGACGATGTTCGCGGCGCCGCCCAGGGCGGCGATGAAGGCGCGCGCCTTGCGCGGCGCGTCCGCATCGCGGAGGCGAGGCTGCTGGCCCGCGGGTGGCGCCTTCACCGGCGAGGGCTCTTCGACCTCGTCGGCCTCGGGGCCGGCGCTCTTCAGGTAGTCCTGCATCTCCGTCTTCAGGTTCTCGCTGCGCGTGCCGAAGATCGCCTGCATGCCGTCGCCGACCACGACCACGCCGGCCGCGCCGAGGGCCTTGAGCTTCTCGGGGTTCGCGCGGTTCACGTCGGCGAGCTTCACGCGCAGGCGTGTGATGCAGGCGTCGAGGTTCACGATGTTCGACCGCCCGCCGAAGGCGCGGACGAGCTGCAGCGCGAACTGGTCGCCGGACACGGCTCGCGCCGCCTTCACGGCAGCGTCCTCGGCCTCGCGCCCCGGCGTGAGCAGGTTGAAGCGGCGGATCGCGAAGCTGAAGACGGCGTAGTACATCGCGGCCCAGACCGGACCGATGACGAGCAGCCAGAGCGCCCGGTAGGATTTCGGGAAGAGCACCACGTAGTCGATGAGCCCGTGCGAGAAGGTGAAGCCGTGCTTGATGTTCAGGGCGATGCAGGTGAAGTAGGCGAGTCCGGCCAGCAGGGCGTGCACGACGTAGAGCGCTGGAGCGACGAAGAGGAACGCGAACTCGATCGGCTCCGTGATGCCGGTGAGGAAGGCGGTGAGCGCTGCGGAGGCCATGATGCCGCCGATCTTCTTCCGCTGCTCGGGCCTCGCCGCGCGCCACATGGCGAAGGCCGCCGCGGGAAGTCCCCACATCTTGAACAGGTAGCCACCCGTCATGTGGCCCGCCGTCGGATCGCCGGCGATGTAGCGCGCGATCTCGCCGTGCACGACCTGGCCCGTGGCGGGATCCGTGTAGTTGCCGGCCTGGAAGAAGAACGGGACGTTCCAGACGTGGTGGAGACCGAAGGGAATGAGCGCGCGCTCGACGACACCGTAGATCGTGAAGGCGACGGCCGGCCGCCCCTCCACGGCCCAGTGCGAGAAGCGCTCGATCGAGTGGCCGATCGGCGGCCAGACGAGGCTCAGGACCCCGCCGACCGCGATGACCGCGAACGCGGTGATGATCGGCACCGAGCGCTTGCCTGCGAAGAAGCCGAGATAGCTCGGGAGCTGGATCCGGTAGAAGCGGTTGAACACCGCGGCGGCGATGAACCCCACGATGATGCCGCCGAAGACACCGGTCTCGATCGACGAGATCCCCATGATCGAGGTCGTCTCGATGCCCAGCAGCTTCGCGAAGACGCCCATCGCGGCGAGGAAGACCACCCACCCGACCGTGCCCGCGAGCGCGGCCACGCCGTCGTTGTCGGTGAGCCCGATCGCCACGCCGATGGCGAAGAGCAGCGGCAGGCTGCCGAAGATGGCGCTGCCGGACGCGGCCATCACGTGCGAGAGGGTCGCCGGCAGCCACGAGAAGTTCGCGCTGCCGACGCCGAGCAGGATCCCGGCCACGGGCAACACGGAGACCGGCAGCATCATGCACTTGCCGATCTTCTGGAGGACGGAGAACGCGTTCTGAAATGAGGACATGTCAGGACTCCGGGTTGGATGGTGAGGATGCCGCGTCGGGAGCGGGGACGAGCGCGCGTACCGCTTCCGCGGACTCCGCGGCGAGAGCGCGCTCAGCGAGCTTGCGGCAGTCGTCGATCCGGAGCGCGCGGATCTGTGCCTTGACGGCGGGGATGGAGGGAAGGCTCACGCTGAACTCGTCCACCCCGAGACCGAGCAGGATGGGCACGGCGCGGGGGTCGCTGGCGATGCCGCCGCACACCCCGACAGGCCGTCCCTCGGAATGGGCCCCCTTCACGGTGTGGTCGATCAGCCGGAGCACCGCGGGGCTCAGGCCGTCCACGTGGGGCGCGAGCTTGGGATGGCCGCGATCCATGGCCATGGTGTATTGCGTGAGGTCGTTGGTCCCGATCGAGAAGAAGTCCGCCTCGCGCGCGAACTGCGCGGCCATCACCGCGGCGGCCGGTATCTCCACCATGATGCCGACGGGAATCGACGGCACCCCGAGCCGGGCGGCCTCCTCGGCCATCATCGCCTTCACGTCGCGCAGCTCGTGCAGCGTCGCGACCATGGGGAACATGACCTTCAGCTTTCCGAACGGCGCGGCGCGCAAGATCGCGCGCAGCTGCGTGCGCAGGATCTCGGGGCGATCGAGGCCCACGCGCACGCCGCGCTCCCCCAGGAACGGGTTGTCCTCCCTGGGAATCGGCAGGTAGGCGAGCGGCTTGTCGCCGCCGACGTCCAGCGTGCGGATGATGAGCAAACGATCGCGCCCCACGGCGCGGGCAATGGCGCTGTAGGTCTCGAGCTGCTCCTCTTCCGTCGGCGCGGAGGAGCGCTGCATGAACAGGAACTCCGAGCGAAGCAGCCCGACACCCTCGCCGCCCAGCGCGGCGACCTGCCGGGCGGCCGCGAGGCCGCCGACGTTGGCCACCACCACGACGCGGGCGCCGTCGAGGGTGACGGCGGGCTCGAGCGCGTGCGCGAGATCGTCCTTGCGGTGCCCCACCGCGCGCTCCTGCGCCTGGCGGACGCGGGCCATCTCTTCCGCCGACGCGTGCAGCCGCAGCGTGCCCTGGTGGCCGTCGAGGATCACGGGCGTCCCGTCGGGTACCTCGAGCGCGGCCGGCTCGATGCCGGCCACCGCGGGAAGACTCAGCGAGCGCGCGATGATGGCCACGTGCGACGTGGCGCCGCCGCGCGCGGTGCAAAGGCCCGCGACGCGCGAGCGGTCGAGGACGGCCGTCTCCGACGGCGTGAGATCCTCGGCCACGAGCACGGTGCCGGGCCCGTACTCCGGCGGCCGGACCTGCTGGCCCGTGAGGATCGAGAGCACGCGCAGGCCCACGTCGCGCAAGTCGTTCGCGCGGAGCGCCAACAGCTGATTGCGCAGCCCCGCGAGGCGGTCGGCGTGAGTCGTCACGGCCTTCTTCCAGGCGAAGGCCGCGCTCTTGCCCTTCGCGATGGCGGACTCGGCGATCTCGAGCAGGTCCGGATCCGCGATCAGCTCCTCGTGTGCGGCGAAGATCGCGGCCTTGGCCGCGTCCGCGTTGGCGTGGAGCTGGGCGCGCAGCGCGGCGAGCTGTGCCTGCGCGGTCGCGAGGGCGGTGGAGAGTGCCCGCCGCTCGTCGTCGACGCCCGTGCCCTTCTCGGTCACGACGATGTCGGCGTGGCGGAGCTGGAAGACTTTGCCCACGGCCAGCCCGGGCGAAGCGGCGACGCCGGACAGCAGGTTGGGATCGGCGGGCCGACGCCGCGGCGGCGGCGCGGCCTCGGGAGGCACGGTCGTGGTCGCCGGCGCGGGCGCGGGCGTGTAGCCTTCGTCCCCGCAGCCGTGGGCCAGGACCTCGGCCAGCTTCTTCACAGCGGCCGCGGCATCGGGACCGGTGGCCACCAGCTGCACCTTCGCGCCGCGCTCGACCTCGAGGGCGATGATCGCGGTGACGCTCTTCGCATTGGCCCGTGCGTCTCCGAGCTGGAGCGTGACGGCGGACTGGAAGCCCTTCGCGAGGCTCGCGAGCACGGCCGCGGGACGCGCGTGCAGTCCGCTCGGATTCGAAATCACGATGGCTTCGGACACGACCGTCTCGCCTGCGGCCGCCGCATCCGCACCCTCGGACTGCACCGTCACCGTGAGCAACGCGTCCTTTCCGGCCGTCACGCGACCGCTGGCACGGTGCCAGGCGCTCACCCGGTCCGGATTGGCGATCACGACCTGGGTGAGCACGCTCTTGGCGTGAGTGGCGAGCAGGTCGAGGTCGAACTCGATGAGCGGCGTGCCCGCGCGCACGAGGTCGCCCTTCTTCACGAGCGGTCGGAAGCCGTCGCCCTTCAAGTTCACGGTGTCGATGCCGACGTGCATCAACACCTCGATGCCGACCGGCGTCAGCAGCGTGACGGCGTGGCCGGCGGCGTGGATCGCGATGACTTCCCCATCACAACCCGCGACGAGGACGGCGTCCGTGGGATCGATGGAGAGCCCGTCCCCGACCAGCTTCTGCGCGAAGACGGGATCGGGGACGCGCTCGAGCGGCCAGACCTGCCCGGACAACGGCGAGAGGATCTCGAGATTGGACATGATTACCACCAGGTCTCCAGCTGCACGCCGGCGGAAAGGCCGTGCACGGCGTCGGCGCTGGTGACGGGAGCCACCTTGCCTCGGAACGAGTCCGACCAGTGGGCCCAGGTTGCGAACGCCCGGAGGGACGGCCGGTTGAGGAACTTGAAAGCGGGCGTGATCTGCGGCGCGAGCGTCACCTTGAAGAGCGACCCGCCGGGCAGATCGCCTTGGACCGTGTGGTCCCAGCCCGCTTCGAGCGCGACCGACGTGAACCGGCCGAGCCTTCGTACCGGTCGTGCGCCCAGCGAGAACCAGCGGACCCGGCTGTTCGACGCCGCACCGTTGTCGAGCTCCTGGTAGACGGCGACCGCCTGCAGCGCCCAGCTCCCGCGCTGTTCCACGAGCAGGTCGTTGACGACGCGGAACTGCCAGATGTTGTCGGGATCGACCTGCTCGCCAGGGACGAACGTCCGGCCCGCCGGCCGAGTCACGATCGAGCGGAAGTCGTAGGCGGCGCCCTCGCCGTATTGCAGCGCGGCCTTGTACCGGCCGCCTTTGAACGGGACCTCCAGGAGCGCGGTGGCTGAACCGCCGATGCTGTCCTTGACCACGATCGGCGGGTCGGTCGAGGTGTCGTCGTCACCGTTGAAGTTCGAGAGGTCGACCGCCAGACCGGCGCGGGCCTTGCCCAGGGGCAGCCCGTAGAGCTTGACGTCCAACGTGTTCTTGTTGAACCGGAACGGGTCCGACAACGGTTGCCCGTTCGAGGCGAGCTCGTCCTGCGATCCGCCGATCCAGGCCACGGCCAACCGGGCGTTTGCGCCGAGCGCGACGTCTTCCACCCCGCCGCCGAATCCGCTCGGGTCGCGATAGTAGAAGTCGCTGATGTGCACGTCGTGTCGGTCGTAGAACCGCACGCCGGCCCAGAACGTCGCATCCGGCTTGGCGGCCCAGATGCCCTTTGCCCGCGCGTACGCCTCGCGCAGCGAGAACGTCGTGTCGAAGCTGTTGCTGTCCGAGGTCGGCGTGACGTAGGCGAGCCTCACGACCGTGTCGAAGTAGGCGGGGTGCTCGCCCTCCGAAACGGCGCCGTACGCGAACACCGTCTCGAGGTAGGTCTCGGCCTCGTTGCCGAGGCGGTACTTCGAGCCGGCCAGCGGAGCCTGGAAGGACTGCTGGCCCTGGCCGGAGTCGTCGACGCCGTAGCCCGATCGCAGGTAGCCGTGAAACCGGAAGCCGAGATCGCCCGGCGGGGGCTGCTCCGCCGCCGGCGCCTGCGGGAGCAGGCTCGCTTCCGCGGCGTTCGCTTGCGGTGCAGGACCGGCAGTCGGTGCAGGACCGGCAGTTGGTGCAGGACCGAAGGTCTGCGACAACAGGGGGCGCGCGCTTGACAGCAAGAACAGCGCCGCCCACACCACTCCCTCGAACGCTCGCGTGCGTCCACGGCTCATCGCACACCTCCACGCCCGGCTCGCAGCCGGGTCACGTTCAGTACGGCCCGGATCACGGCGCCAGCACATCGGGTGACGTTGAGGCTCGGCCCGATGGTGGCGACAATCCGGGTCTCATGCGGGGGACGCCGGTCAGCAAAGACGAGCGCCATGTTTGATCCCCACCGGTCAAGGAGTCTCCCCGGTGTCGGGTGGTGCCGGAATGGTGCGTCCAGTGCCACGCTGCTCCGCGAGTGCAACGTGTGTGCCGCTCGACGAGCAGCTCGCACGAGGCCCGGCCAGACGCGCTCGAGACCGGCGCCAGCGGGCGCATCTGGGGCGCGGCCGCCGCGTGCTCGCGACGGCTTCGCAAGCCTGCCAGGCGTAAACGAGGCGCCGCTCTCACCCCGGGTTCGTTGCGATTTCGCGACGATGTGATCGCCACGGCTTGCATCGCGTGCGAGCTCGGCCGCCGAACTCACGCCGCGGTTTCGCTTGTGAAGACCTGCGCTGTTGTCGTCGCTGAACTCGAGCGTCGCGACGATCGCCGGGCGCAACCTGTCTGGCACACGGCTTGCTCGATCGTCTGGCGTGATGCGCTACGACACTTATACGGATACCGAAGCCGATGCCGATGTCCTCACCCGCCTGGCACTGGACCTCATGAGGTCCTGGAGCCCTTCGCACGACGAGGTGTGGAAGTACCTGCCGAGCGACGCGCTGCCGATCGAGGGCGACGAGCTCGGCGACGTCGACGTTCCCGCGATGATGAGGGGTGAATCGTGAGAGCGCCAGCCTCGAACGGGCGCTTCTGGCTGTGCCCGCAGTGCCGGCGGCACGTTCCCTTCCGCAAGAATGCCTGCGCCTGCGGGTTCGACAGGACGACCTCGCAGGTCGAGGTGCACGAAGTCGCCGTGCACGCGCCGGAGTCGCAGCCACGGCAGCGGTCGGCGTTCGCCACGCTGTCGGTCGTCGCGCTCTCGGCCGTCCTCGTCGGTTGGATCGCTCGCGACCGGTTGCCGGAACGGCCGGCCAAGGCCCGCGCGAGCAACCGGCCGTCGGCCGCTGCGAGCCCTGTCGCTGCTCCGGAACCCGTCAGCGTCGAGGTCGCGAAACCATCCGACGCCGAGACGCCGGCTTCGAGATCGCCGCATTCGAGTCTTCCGGCGGCGGTTGCCCAGGCTCCGGTCGCGCGAGTGGAGACAGCCCAGCAGGTCGAGGCTTCGCCGCGGGTAGAGCCGCGCGACGAGCGTCCTGGTGGCGAGGCGGACGTCACGCGCAGTCAGCGAGAGGCGGAGTGGCGGACTCGGGCCGCCGAACTGATCGCGCAGCTCCGAAGCGCGCACGCAGCGTATCGAGCGCAGCTGTGCGCCGAGGCCCGAGGCGGGATCGCGGTTTCGACGACGGTGGACAACGCTCGCGCGTACGTCTCCGCGAGGACGCAGGCGCAGGCGCTCGAAGAGAGCGCCCGGCTGGCCGGCGTGCCTCCCGGCTGGGCTCGCATCCCCTGGAGCGAGTTTCCGCCGCCCGAAGACCCGGCTTCGGGTTACCACCCTGCCGCGGTCGCCGAGAGATGGGGCTGCGGCAACGTCACCGGGTGGGGCCACTAGGACCCGCGTCGCAGAGGAGGGCGTTCCGGAAGTGGCGAGCCTGCGCGACGAGGCTCTCCGCCTCGCGTAGTAGGAGGCCTCGCGCACCTCGGCCCGCTGGTGCGCTGAGATGCCCGGGCCATCGAACCCGAACTCGGAAACGTCAAAGGAGGTTGAACGCTTGGGCCTGCTCGTCCTGATCCCGAAAGCCCTGATCGCGGTCGTCTTCATCGGTGCCGTGATCCAGAAACTCAATGGCAAGGCCGCCCCCAACTGGGAGCGCTGGGGCTTTTCCCGGCGGGCGATGTACGCGACCGGCGCCGCCGAGGTCCTCGGCCTCCTACTCTTCTGGTGGCCAGGGCTCGAACCCATCGGCGCCGCGGTGCTCGCCCTGCTGATGCTCGGCGCGCTGGCGACTCTCGTCAAAAACCGCGAAGCCGCAGCGCACGTTGCACTGCCCGCGCTGACGCTGATCCTGGTGCTGATTCAGTTGTACCAGTCATTGGTTGCGTAACGCGGGACGACTACGGTCCGGAGCCATGCCTTTGCGCTCGAAGGCGATCTTCCTGGTGCTGCTCGCCGGGCTGGCACTGGCCGGCCTACTGGCGATCCTCCTTCCGTTCGCCGGCCCCATCGTCCTGGCCGGCGCGCTCTCGATCGCCACCTACCCGGCCTACCAGTGGCTTGGGGAGCGCTGGCCCCGGGTGTCGCCGACCCTGCGCGCTCTGCTCGTCGACCTCGCGATCCTGTTGCTGGTGCTCGTGCCCGTCCTCCTCGTGATCGAGACGGCAGCCAGCCAGGCGGACAGCTTGCGCCCGGTCCTGTCCCGCTGGTTCGAAGCCAGCCCGCCGGCCCACGAAGCCGGGCTCAACGACTCGCAGCGCACCGTTCGGCGCATCGCCGAAGCCGGCTCACAGGGGCGCTGGCTCGGCTCCGCACAGCCCGCCTGGCTGGTGGACCGCGCGGCGCGCGGTCTCGACCAGCTCGCCGACTGGGCGGTGCTGGGGGCCGCCCAGTTCGTGCAGACCGCCGCCTTGTGCCTCGTGCTCTGTCCTCTCATCACGTTCTTCCTGCTGCGCGACGGGGAGGCGTTTCTCGAGCAGCTCAGCCGATTCCTCCCGCTTCACGACGACGACAGGCACAGCCTCTTCGAGCGGACACGCGACGCCACGGTCGCGGTCGTACGCGGCCTCCTCCTGACGGGGCTGCTCGAGGCCGCCATCGCGACGCTGGGCTACGCTCTGATGGGAATCCCTGCGGCCGTCCTGCTCGGGGTGCTGACAGGTCTTGCCAGCGTCGTACCCGTCGTCGGCACGAGCAGCGTCTGGGTACCGGTCGGCCTGGTGACAGCCCTCTCCGGCCACACGACAGCGGGCCTGCTCGTGCTCGCCTGGGGAACGGCGATGGTACTGATCATCGACAACTTCGCGGCGCCCTGGCTGGTCGGGCAACGGATCCGGGTGAGCCTCCTGCCCCTGCTGTTCGGAATCCTCGGCGGTGCGGTCGTCTTCGGGGTCAAGGGCCTCTTGATCGGGCCGCTGATCGTGTCAATCGCGCCGACGGTACTCGAGCTGGCGCGCCGCCGGCTCATCGACCTCGGGGCAGCGAGCGCACTAGATGAGCCGCGTCCGGGCCGGCAAGCGATAGGACCTTGATCGTGCCGGGGGAGGCGGGGGCGGGGCGATCCGCGACCCGGGGGACGAGCGCGCCTCTCGGGGCGACGCCCGGCCCGGGTGGCGTCAACTTCAGCGTGTTCTCCCGGCACGCGACCGGCGTCGAGCTGCTGCTCTTCGATCGCGACGACGACCCTCGTCCGTCGCGAAGGGTCCGCATCGACGCCGCGACCCGTTCCTACCACTACTGGCACGTCTTCGTTCCGGGAGTGAAGTCGGGCCAGCTCTACGGCTATCGGGCCTCCGGGCCCTCTGGACCCGGGATGCGCTTCGATCCCGAGAAGCTCCTCCTCGATCCGTACGGCCGCGGCGTGGCCGTGCCGGCGGCCTACAGCCGCGAGGCCGCCGCCGAGCGGGGCGACAACGCGGCCACCGCGATGAAAAGCGTGGTGGTGGACACGAGCGCGTACGATTGGCAGGGCGACGCACCGCTGCGCAGCCCCTCCGCGCGCACCATCGTGTACGAGATGCACGTGCGCGGGTTCACGCGCCATCGGAGCTCGGGCGTCGCGGAGGAGGCCCGCGGCACCTTCGCCGGCCTGATCGAGAAGCTCCCCTACCTCCAGCAGCTGGGCATCACGGCGGTGGAGCTCCTGCCGGTGTTCCAGTTCGACTCGCAGGACTGCCCGCCCGGCAAGGTGAACTACTGGGGCTACGCGCCCGTGTCGTTCTTCGCGCCGCACCTGGCCTACAGCACGCGCCGGGGTCCGCTCGCCGCGCTCGACGAGTTCCGCGACATGGTCAAGGCCTGCCACCGGGCGGGGATCGAGGTGATCCTCGACGTGGTCTTCAACCACACCGCCGAGGGCGACGAGCGCGGGCCCACGCACTCGTTCCGGGGGCTCGACAACCCCACCTACTACATCCTCGACGGAGATCGCTCGGGCTACGTGAACTACAGCGGCACCGGGAACACGCTCAAGGCCAACCACCCGGTCGTCCGCCGGATGATCGTGGACAGCCTCCGCTACTGGGTGGAGTCGATGCACGTGGACGGCTTCCGCTTCGACCTCGCGTCGATCCTGGCCCGCGACTCGTCGGGACGTCCGATGCCGAACCCTCCCGTCCTCTGGGACATCGAATCGGATCCGGTGCTCGCGGGCACGAAGCTGATCGCCGAGGCGTGGGACGCAGCCGGCCTCTATCAGGTCGGCCGCTTCATCGGGGACAGCTGGCAGGAGTGGAACGGGAGGTTCCGCGACGACGTCCGGGGCTTCTTCCGGGCCGAGCCGGGCTCGGTGACGCGGATGGCCGACCGCTTCCTCGGCAGCCCCGAGATCTACGGCCACGAGCAGCGCGAGGCCGAGCAAAGCGTGAACTTCGTCACCTGCCACGACGGCTTCACGCTGAACGACCTCGTCTCCTACGACGTCAAGCACAACGAGGCGAACGGGGAGGACAACCGCGACGGCGCCAGCGACAACCGGAGCTGGAACTGCGGGGTCGAAGGCCCGAGCGACGACCCGGCCGTGGAGCGGCTGCGGAACCGCCAGGTGAAGAACTTCCTGACCGTCACCCTGCTGTCTCTCGGTGTGCCCATGATCCTGATGGGCGACGAGGCGCGGCGCACCCAGCGCGGGAACAACAACGCGTACTGCCTCGACGACGAAACGAGCTGGTTCGACTGGGGGCTGCTCCAAAGGCATGCGGACGTGCATCGCTTCGTCACGCTGCTGAACGCGCGCCGCGTGTTGCGCGGCGTCGAGCACGAGCGCGGGCGAGTGAGCCTGACCGAACTGCTGCGGCGGGCAAGGAACGCCTGGCACGGGGTGAAGCTCCACCAGCCGGATTGGGGCGATCACTCGCACAGCCTCGCCCACGCCGCCGAGCTGCGCCAGGAAGAGGGGCTCAACGTCTACCTGATCCTGAACGCCTACTGGGAGCCGCTCTCGTTCGAGCTGCCGCCTCTCGGCGAGAGCGGGCCCGGCTCGTGGCGTCGGTGGATCGATACGTCCCTCGAATCCCCGGACGACATCGTCCCATGGCAGGAAGCTCCCGCCCTTGCCGATCACGCTTATCGGGCGGGCGCGCGCTCGGTCGTGGTGCTTTTCGCCGACGCGCCTGGCCGCGAAGAAGGCCCTTGAGGGAAGGAGTCCGACGATGACCACGGCAACGCATGAGGCGACGACGGCCGCGGGGTCTCCCTGGCGGGAGTTCCGCGGGGGGCTTTGGCAGAACGCGATCGACGTCCGCGACTTCGTCCAGCAGAACTACACGCCCTACGAGGGGGGCGGCGAATTCCTGGCGGGCGCCACCGCAAGGACCGGGCGGATCTGGGCGAGGCTCAACACGCTGTTCGTCGAGGAGAGGAAGAAGGGGGTCCTCGGGCTCTCCCAGATCCCGAGCTCGATCACCGCCCACGCCCCCGGCTACATCGACCGGGACAGCGAGGTGATCGTCGGCCTGCAGACAGAGGCGCCCCTGCGGCGCGCGATCATTCCCAACGGGGGCCTGCGCATGGTGCTGAGCGCCCTCGAGGCCTATGGGTACGAGCCCGATCCCCACGTGGTGGAGATCTTCACGAAGTACAGAAAGACGCACAACGACGCCGTCTTCGACGCCTACACCCAGGACATCCGGCGCAGTCGCGGCTCGCACATCCTCACCGGTCTGCCCGACGCCTATGGCCGGGGGAGGATCATCGGCGACTACCGCCGGGTCGCCCTCTACGGAGTCGACCGCCTGATCCGCCGCAAGGAGGAGGAGAAAGGCGCCCTCGACCGGGAGATGTCGACCGACGACGTCATCCGCGACCGCGAGGAGCTCGCCGAGCAGATCCGCGCGCTGGGTGAGCTGAAGCAGATGGCGGCGAGCTACGGCTTCGACGTCTCCCGGCCGGCCGCCACGGCCCGTGAGGCCGTCCAGTGGCTCTACTTCTCGTACCTCGCCGCGGTGAAGGAGCAGAACGGCGCCGCGATGTCGCTCGGACGCACCTCCACCTTCCTCGACGTCTACTTCGAGCGGGACCTCGCCGAGGGGACGCTCGGCGAGGAGCAGGCCCAGGAGATCATCGACGACTTCGTGATCAAGCTCCGCATCGTCCGCTTCCTGCGGACGCCCGAGTACGACGAGCTGTTCGCGGGTGACCCCACGTGGGTCACCGAGTCGATCGGCGGGATGGGCGACGACGGCCGCCCGCTCGTGACGAAGACGAGCTTCCGGCTGCTGCAGACGCTCTACAACCTCGGCCCGGCGCCCGAGCCCAACCTGACGATCTGGTACTCGCCGCGCCTGCCCGACGCGTTCCGGCGCTTCGCGGCGAAGGTCGCGGTCGACACGAGCTCGATCCAGTTCGAGAGCGACGAGATCATGCGCCGAGCCTGGGGGGACGACGGCGCGATCGCCTGCTGCGTGTCGCCGATGCTCGTGGGCAAGCAGATGCAGTTCTTCGGCGCGCGAGCCAACCTCGCCAAGTGCCTGCTCTACGCGATCAACGGCGGCCGCGACGAGATCACGGGCAAGCAGGTGGCGCCCGAGCTCGGGGCGGTCGAGGGCAACGTCCTCGCCTTCGACGATGTCGTATCCCGCTTCGAGCGCATGATGGACTGGCTGGCCGGCGTCTACGTCAACGCGATGAACGTCATCCACTACATGCACGACAAGTACGCCTACGAGCGACTCGAGATGGCGCTCCACGATTACTCGCCGCTGCGGACGATGGCGTTCGGGATGGCCGGGCTCTCGGTGGTGGCCGACAGCCTCTCCGCGATCAAGCACGCGCAGGTGAAGGTCGTCCGGGACGAGACCGGGCTCGTGACGGACTTCGTCAGCGAGGGGGAGTTCCCGGTGTTCGGGAACAACGACAACCGCGTCGACCATCTCGCGGCCTGGGTGGTCACCACGTTCATGGCCAAGCTGCGCAAGTACCCGACCTACCGCAACGCCGTCCACACCCAGTCGATCCTGACGATCACTTCGAACGTGGTATACGGCAAGGCCACCGGCAACACCCCCGACGGCCGGCGCCGGGGCGAGCCGTTCGCGCCGGGTGCCAACCCCATGCACGGCCGCGACAGCCACGGCATCCACGCCTCCGCCTGCTCCGTGGCGAAGATCCCGTACCGCGACGCCGCCGACGGCATCTCGCTCACCACCACGCTCGTGCCGGAGGGCCTCGGACGGGTCGAGGCGGAGCGCGTCGGCAGCCTCACCGGCATCCTCGACGCGTTCTTCGGCAGCGACGGCTACCACATGAACGTCAACGTGCTGAACCGCGAGACGCTGATCGACGCGATGGAGCACCCCGAAAAATACCCGAGCCTGACGATCCGCGTCTCGGGCTACGCGGTGAACTTCGTTCGCCTCACGCGAGAGCAGCAGATGGACGTCATCAACCGAACGTTCCACGGATGAACACGCAGAGTCCGTGCCGGCTCGTCGTCACGAATTCGCGACGAGCGGAGAGCCCTCAGATCTCGCAGCGCCACGCCAAGGTCCACAAGAGCCCGCATCGAATCGCGCTGTGCTTGCGCAGCTCGTTGGCGCGCCTATTGCTCCTCCAGGTCAAGGGGCGCTGATCAAGGTCATGAAGAAGGACAGGAAGAGGCGCGAGAAGCTCAAGCGCAAGGACTACGAGGCGGAGCTCCGAAAGCTGCAGGGCGAGCTGTGCCAGCTGCAGGACTGGGTCAGGCACACAGGTGCCCGCGTCATCGTGGTATTCGAGGGGCGCGACGCGGCCGGCAAGGGTGGCACGATCCGGGCGCTCACCGAGCGTGTCAGCCCGCGCGTCTTCCGCACGGTCGCGCTGCCGGCTCCTTCCGACCGCGAGAAGTCCCAGATGCACGTGCAGCGGTACCTCGCGCACTTCCCGGCGGCCGGCGAGATCGTGATCTTCGACCGGAGCTGGTACAACCGGGCCGGCGTGGAGCGCGTGATGGGCTTCTGCACGAAGAAGGAGTACCGGCACTTCCTCGAAACCTGCCCGGAGTTCGAGAAGCAGGTGACCGTGAGCGGCATCCGGCTGGTCAAGTACTGGCTGGAGGTGAGTGACGAGGAGCAGAAGCGGCGCTTCCTCGCCCGGATGCGGGACCCGCTGCGGCAGTGGAAGCTCAGCGCGATGGACCTGCCTTCGCGCCGGAAGTGGTACGCCTACTCGCACGCTCGTGACGCGATGCTGAATGCGACGGACACGAAGCACGCGCCCTGGTACATCCTGCGGGCCGACGACAAGCGCAAAGCCCGGCTCGACTGCCTCGCACACTTTCTGAGCCTGATCCCCTACGAGAAAGTCGGCCGCGAGAAGGTGCGGCTCCCGAAGCGCTCGTCGAAGGGGGCGTATAACGACACGGCGTCGCTCGAGGGGCGCCGGTTCGTGCCGGACCGCAAGGGGTCGCGGTAGCGTGGATGGCCGCCGGCAGCGACCTCGTCCCGGCGATCGGCTGGCTCCGCTCGTACGAACGCGGCTGGCTTCCGTACGACCTTCTGGCGGGGGCGACGCTCGCCGCGTATCTAATCCCATCCGCGATCGCTGACGCCTCGCTCGCCGGCCTGCCGGCACAGGCGGGGCTCTACGCCTGCCTGTTCTCCGCCCTCGTCTACTGGATCTTCAGCGGCTCGCGGCACACCGCGATCACCGTCACCTCGGCGATCTCGCTGCTCCTGGGCTCCTCGCTCGGGCCGCTCGCCGGCGGCGATCCGGCGCGTTTCGGGGCGCTCGCAGCCTGCACGGCGCTCATGGTCGGGGCGATCGGCCTCGTGGCCCGGGTCGCGCGCGCCGGCGCGACCACCAGCTTCTTTTCCGAGAGCGTGATGGTCGGCTTCAAGGCCGGGATCGGGCTGGTGCTCGCGAGCACGCAGCTGCCGAAGCTCTGCGGCATCGCCTCGGCCCACGGCGGCTCCTTCTGGGAGCGCGGGGCGTACTTCCTGC
>Ga0335084_10001264_pt1 | contig 23346 bp, 23 predicted proteins | sample Lox_Sample_44_FD_206721 | JGI IMG/M metagenome (GOLD analysis project Ga0335084, IMG submission 206721) | Soil microbial communities from Loxahatchee National Wildlife Refuge, Florida, United States - Lox_Sample_4.4 | ecosystem: Environmental > Terrestrial > Soil > Wetlands | place: USA...
GGCCCCGGACATGTCGTACTTCATCTCATCCATCTCGGCAGAGGGCTTAAGTGAGATGCCCCCCGTGTCGAAAGTGATGCCTTTACCGACCAACACCACCGGCTTCTCGCCTCTTGTCCCGCCGTGGTATTCCACAACGATCAGCTTGGAAGGCTCGCGGCTGCCCTTCGTGACCGCGAGCAGCGCCCCCATGCCGAGCCTGCGCATGTCCTTCTCTTCCAGGACCCGGCACTTGAGGCGGTACTTTCTCGCCAGTTCCCGCGCCTGGCGCGCCAGGTAGCCCGGGGTACAGAGGTTGCTCGGGAGATTGCCCAGGTCCTTCGCCAGCGCCATGCCTTGCGCCACTGCCGCACCGCGCTCCAGCGCGCGAGCAACCGCAGGCGCGGGCCTCCCAAGCATGCCGAGGCTGAACTTCACGCTGTGCTTGCGGTCCTCCTTTTTGCTCTTGAGACGATCGAACCGGTACGTGGCTTCACCCGCGCCGATCGCGAGCTGCATGGCTTGCCACTCGGAGCTCTGCCCCTTGACCGGCAGCTCAGCAAAATAGAACATCGCGTCAGCGGCGCCACTGTCGGCCACGGCACGCACCGCGTTCCTGACTGCTTCGCGAAATTGCGATGGGCCAAATGTCTCTTCTTTGCCCAGCCCGACAACCAGCACTCGATCCGCAACGACTCCACCGGGTCGGTGGAGCCAGTGGATCGAGCCTGGCCGGCCGTTGAGATCTCCACTGCGCATCAAGGCGGTGAGCTGTCCCTTCGCGGCACGATCCACGCTCTTGGCCGCCTCGCTCAAGCGGTTCGACTCGAACAGACCGACCACGACGCAGCCCGATTTCTGACGCTCCGGGCTCCCGGCAATTATGCTAAATTTCACCCTGCGCCCCCCGCTTTCACGAATGAATTTAACCGCTTAAGCATGGGTGATTATCACGTCAGCGATGCCTGAAAGTCAAAGCGACACGCGATGATCTTCCTGCGCTCCACGCTGCGAGAATTCACGACGGCAGGCATCGGGGTATTTTTGGTCCTGCTCGTCATCACCTTCACCACCCAGCTCATCCGCCTTCTGGGGTTGGCCGCGCGCGGCGGCGTTCCGACCGACGCCGTGCTCATCCTGCTTGGGTTCTCCGCTCTCGGGTACCTGTCGATCCTGCTCTCCGCGGCGCTATTCCTGTCGGTGCTGCTGACCCTGACGCGGGTTTACAAGGACTCGGAGATGGTGGTGTGGCAGAGCTCGGGCCGGGGCTTGCTGTCCTGGTTCAAGCCGGTCGCTCTGTACGCCGCGCCGGTGGTATTTCTGGTGGCCGCATTCAGCTTCTATCTAACCCCTTGGGCCATCGGCAAGACCGAAGAATACCGCCATCAGCTCGAGAACCGCGACGACGTGTCGGCCGTCGCACCGGGTGCGTTCAAGGAGTCGAAAAACGGCGACCGCGTGTTCTTCGTCGAGAAGGTCAGCTCCGACTTGAGCCAGGTGGCGAACATCTTCGTGCAGTCGTCCCAGAACGGACACCAGGGTGTGATGGTCGCGCAGCGCGGCTACACGGAGCTTGCCGATAACGGGGACCGCTATCTTGTGCTGCTCAACGGGCGGCGGTACGAAGGTACACCAGGCCAGGCCGATTACCGCATCGTGCGCTTCGAGCGGTACTCAGTCCGCATCGAGCAATCCGAGAGCAAGTCCTTTTTCCCGACGCAGAAGTCCTTGCCCACCCGAACGCTGATCGACAATTCCACGCCGCTCAACCGGTCCGAGCTTACCTGGCGCGTGGGGCTTCCGGTCTCGGCGCTGGTGCTTGCGTTCATGGCCATCCCGCTGTCGGCGGTAAACCCGCGAACGGGGCGCTTCTTCAACATCCTGATGGCGGTGCTGTTGTTCATGATCTACAGCAACCTGATCAGCATCTTCCAGGCATGGGTGGCAAAGGACGAAATCGGCCTCCCGCTGGGGATGTGGGGCGTGCATGTGGCGATGGCAGTGCTTCTGCTCCTCTTGATCTATCGGCGCATGTTCGGTTTCCGCTTTCGCTTCCTGCGCACCGGATGAGGGTCCTGCGCCGATACCTGACCCGGCAGATCGTGGCCAGCATCGTGCTGGTGCTCACCGCGCTGCTGATGCTGTTCGCCTTCTTCGATCTGATCTACGAATTGAAGGACGTCGGCGTGGAGGGCTATCGCCTGACGGCTGCACTGACCTTCGTCGCGTTGAGCCTTCCCGGCCATCTGTACGAGCTGCTGCCGGTGGCGGCTCTGATCGGCACCCTGTTTGCGTTGGCTCAGCTGGTGATCCATTCCGAGTATGCGGTCATGCGCACGTCGGGCGTCTCGATCGTCAACATCGCTCTCGCATTGATGCAGACCGGCCTGGTGTTTGCCATCGGCACTTTCGTCACGGGTGAATACCTGGCCCCGATCTCGGAAGAGGCGGCGCAGAAGCTGCGTTTACGACAGACGAGCAGCGTCGTCGCCCAGGCGTTCCGCTCCGGCCTGTGGGTGAAAGACGAGGACAGTTTCGTCAACGCCGCACGAGTCCTCTACGACGCCACCCTGCAGGACGTACGCATCTACCGCTTCGACGACCAGTATCGTCTGCGTTCCATCAGCCAGGCGCGTGAAGGCAAGTTCGTACGGCAGAACTTGTGGCAACTGAAGGACGTCGTGCAGACTCGGTTCGAGGACGACCGGACGTCGGTCGTCCAAATGGCTGAGACCGATTGGCACTCGGTCCTCACGCCGGCCATCCTGAGCGTGTTGCTCGTGCCGCCGGAGAAGATGTCGCTGTGGACGCTGTTTTCCTACGTGCAGCACTTGCGAGAGAACCGCCAGGAGTCGGCGCGCTACGAGATCGCGTTGTGGAACAAGATCATCTATCCGTTCGCCGTCTTAGTCATGATGGTGCTCGCGTTGCCCTTCGCCTATCTGAACGTGCGCGAAGGTGGTGTCAGCACCAAGATCTTCGCCGGAATCATGCTGGGGCTGGGATTCCATCTGCTCAACCGGCTGTTCGGCCACCTAGGGCAATTGGCGGCGTGGCCGCCAATCATCGCGGCCTTTGTGCCGACGGTAGTATTCATGGCACTGGCCATAGGGATGATCCGGAGATTAGAGCAGCGCTAGCGCCTGCTCTGGGCTCCCATGCCGCTTACCGTTGTTCTCGACTCGCGAGGAACAGCCGCGTGCCGATCAGGCGGTCGTGCAGAAATTGGCGGTCCCGATCCACGAACGCCCACAGGAACCCGATCCCGCACAGGAACAGGCTCGCGAGCGCCAGTGCGAAGCGTCCGACAGCAAGCGAGACCGGCACTGCCGATCCGTCGGAACGGCCGACGCGCACCGCCCAAGTCTTCATCGCGAGTGTCTGACCGCCTCTGTGCCAGCAATAAACGAAGTAGGCGCCCACCACGACCACCAACCAGAGCTGGAGCAACGGGCGGGTCCAGGCAGCGCGAATGGGTGCGGTGGCCGCGGTATACAGCCAGGTCGCAATGAACAGTAACGGAACCAGCAGGATCGCCTCGTACGCCAGGCTGGCGAAGCGACGCCACCGGCCCGCAAGCTCCAGAATCGGGCCGCCGGGCGGCGTCGATGTGATGAGACCGTCTTGCGCGTCGCGGATTACGACTTCAGGAATGGTCGGCACCATGCGTGCGGATTAGGTGCCGCGCTCCCAGATCTGCGACGTTCGAACCATGGGTGGCTGCCATGGGTTGTCCCGCGCCCAAGCGCGGGTGCAGTTCGGACCATACTCTCGCGCGGTCGGGGCTTCCCGTCTGGGTGCGCAAGCTCGGGCCAGCGGTCCCGAGCCTTAGCTCCTCAGTCGGAATCCTGGACAGAAACCGACTTGGTCGAACGTCCGGGATGCGCTTTGCGCAGCGCGTGTTTTTGTTCTTCGGTCAGCTGCTCGTATTCGCGCCATTTGCGGTGTATCTCCTCGAGTTTCTGGGGCGACATCTCCTTGAGCTTCTTGTACCGCGCGCGCACCTCCGCCCGCTGTTCCGGCTTGAGGCTGGCCCATTGCTTCATCCGCGAACGCAGGCGCTCCTGCTGCTGCGCGCTCATCTTCGGATAGCGCTTGGCGATCTCGATCCACTTGTCGCGTCGCTTGGGCTCGATCATGCGCCAGTCGTCGGCAAGTGGGGCCAGGATGGCCTGCTGCTCCGGGGTGAGCTGAGACCAGTCCGGGCCACTCCCCCGCGGGCCAGGCTGGACGGCTTGCGCAGCCCCGGCAAGCAGCAGGCCCAGCGCGAGGACGGCGGCTAATCGGTAGAGCGGTGATCGGAGAGCCAAGCTTCGAACCCCTGGTCCAGGTAGGCGGTGACCGGAAGCTCGTCGGAAAGGACCTGGGCATCCAGTTCAGCAAGGTCCGCTGGAGGCGTGGTGTGTTGCTGCCAGTAGAGTACCGCTGCCAAGCAAAGCGCCAGCGCCAACACCGGCACAAGGACTCGGTGCCGAAGTGATCGTGGCGGCATCTGCAACAACGTGCGCCGATCAGTTCCTTGACCCTGGCTCAGGGCCGCCTCACGCGCTAGGCGCAATCGGTACAGAACCCCCGTCGGGAGCTCGTCCAAGCCCTCGTCCAGCTTCCTGGCAATGCGTTCCGGCAGGTCGTCGCGGGTCATAGCTCGATACCCTTCGCCTTCAGGAATTGTGCCAATGCATGAGTGGCTCGGGAGCAGTGAGTCTTCACACTGCCCTCCGAGCACCCCATCACTGCGGCGGTTTCCTGCACGTCGAGTTCTTCCCAGTAACGCAGGAGAAAAGCCTCGCGTTGACGGCGCGGGAGCGTTTCCAGTGCCTGCTCGATCAGTCGGATCACCTGCGAACGCTCCAATTCCTGGGCGGGACCGAGAGGCCTTCCCGGACCTTCGACCACCTCCAGGGTATCCAGGGGATCGTACTCTTCCTCCTCGTGCTTGCCTTGGAGGGAAGACAACAGGGTACTCCAAAGCGACCTGACTTTGACCCGGCGATAGTGGTCGCGGATGGTATTCTGCAGGATGCGTTGGAACAGCAGCGGAAGCTCTTCGGCGGGCTTTCCGGAATATCTTTCGGCGAGCTTGAGCATGGCATCCTGCACGAGATCCAGGGCAAGGTGCTCGTCCCTGACCGCGAACATTGCCTGCTTGAATGCGCGGCGCTCGACCTCAGCCAGGAAGGTCGCAAGCTCTTTTTCTGTTGCCAGAGGAAGTTGCCCTGTTGATCAAGAGCGGGGCGGGGCCACCGCTGCGCGCATGGTAACAAAACCCCTTCCGCCCGTGCATCGGCTACCGTGTCCAAGCGCGCCTTCGTTCATGCGCATAACACCCTGTAACGACGCGGATTTGTTGATGGCTCCCGCGGCGTCTACAATAGGCTCAAACGCTCTCGCCGCCGCCTCGTGAATCTCACCCATCACTTCTTGATCGCCATGCCTAACATGGTCGATCCGAACTTTGCCAAGTCCGTGACTTACATCTGCGAGCACAACGATCAGGGTGCGCTGGGCGTGGTGGTGAACCGGCCTATCGACATGACGCTCAGGACCCTGTTCGAGCAGATCGAAATCCCCCTGCGCGACGATCACCGGGGGCGCATGCCGGTGTACTTCGGCGGCCCGGTTCAAGTCGACCGCGGGTTCGTATTGCATCGGCCCGCGGGCGAGTGGCAGTCCACGCTGTCGATCAACCAACAAGTCGGGTTGACGACCTCCCGCGACATCCTGCAAGCGGTGGCCGACGGCAGTGGCCCGGAGCAGATCCTCGTCTCACTCGGCTATGCCGGGTGGGCCCCTGGGCAGCTCGAGCAGGAGCTCTCGCAGAACGCATGGCTGACCGTTCCCGCCGATCTGGATGTGATCTTCAACCTCCCCCCGGAGCAGCGGCTCTCGGCAGCGATGAAGCTGCTCGGCGTCGACTTGGCGCGCCTGTCCGACGACGTCGGACATGCATGAACTGGATCCGGGTCTCCAATGCAGCGTGAGCGCGACAAGCCAAGGCGAGAAGCTTAGGCCGACGGCAGAGGCGCGGGCCGACGGCACTGTATTGGCCTTCGACTTCGGCGAGAAACGGCTCGGGGTCGCAGTGGGGGAGCTGTCCGTCCGGATTGCGCATCCCTTGACGACGATTCACGCCAGTGCCGACCGGGAGCGCCTGCGCCAGGTGACGTCCTTGGTCGGGGAGTGGGCCCCGGTGCTGCTCGTCGTCGGTCTGCCCGCACACCTGAATGGTGGCGAGCATGCGCTGAGCGCCCGATGTAGGGCATTCGCCAAGCGGCTGCAGGCCCGATTCCGCATCCCCACGCGTCTGGTCGATGAGACGCTGAGCTCGCATGCAGCGGGTCGAGCCTTGGCCGAGGCGGGTGTGCGTGGGACACGGCAAAAGGCCATCGTCGATCAGGTGGCAGCGCAGCACATCTTGCAAACCTTCTTCTCCTTGCCCGTCGATGATACCGCCTGACGCAGAGCGCCTGCTCGCCGCGTTGGCGGAGCAGATCCGGCGCGACCTGAAACCGGGAACGGCTATGGTCGGAATCTACACGGGAGGAGTGTGGCTCGCGCAGCGGCTGCACCAGATGTTCGGGCTCGCCACCCCGATGGGCACGATCGACGTCGCCTTCTACCGAGACGATTACCGGAAGACGGGACTGCGCACCGGCGTCAAGCCCTCGGACATCCCGTTTCCTGTGGAGGATGCCGACATCGTCCTCGTCGACGACGTGCTCTACACCGGGCGCACGATCCGTGCCGCGATGAACGAGATCTTCGACTACGGGCGGCCGAGGTCGATCCGGCTCGCGGCCCTCGTGGACCGCGGCGGCAGGCAGCTTCCCATCTGTCCGCAGTATGTGGGTGCTCAAGTGCAGGTGGAAGGCGACGAGCTGATCGAGTTGCAGCGCGACCAGTCGGGCCGACTCGCCCTCGCGGTCACACGGCGCGGAGCGTGAGCCCGTGGCGTTCAACCCCCAAATCGGCACGGACGGCAAGCTCAAGCACCTGCTGACGATCGAGGGCTTGCCGATGGCAGTGTTGCTACACGTGCTCGATACGGCCAAGTCCTTCATGTCGGTCACCGCGCAGGAGGTGAAGAAGGTGCCGCTGCTGCGAGGCAAGGCCATCTTCAATCTGTTCTTTGAGCCGAGCACGCGCACGCGCACGACCTTCGAAATCGCCGCCAAACGCTTGTCGGCGGACGTGGTCAACCTCAACATCGCTACCTCCTCACAGACGAAGGGGGAGACGTTGCTGGATACGGTCGCGAACCTGACCGCGATGCACGCCGACATGTTCATCGTGCGCCACAGCCAGAGCGGGGCTGCGCATCTGATCGCGCGCCATGTCGGACCCGGGATTCACGTGATCAACGCCGGAGATGGACGGCATGCACATCCGACCCAGGCGCTGCTGGACATGTTCACCATCCGGCACTACAAGGGGGGCTTCAACCGGCTGCGTGTCGCGATCGTCGGGGACATCCTGCACTCGCGCGTCGCCCGCTCCGAGATCCATGCGCTCACTACGCTTGGAGTGCCAGAGGTCCGCGTGATCGGGCCGCGTACGCTCCTGCCGCGCCAGGTGGAAAAGCTCGGCGTGCAGGTCTACCACGACATGACGGCGGGTCTCGAGGACGTGGACGTGATCATCATGTTGCGGCTGCAGCAGGAGCGGATGAGCGGCGCGCTGCTGCCGAGCGCAGGAGAGTTCTTCAAGTCCTACGGCCTGACGCCGGAGAAGCTGGCGCGCGCCAGGGCCGATGCAATCGTCATGCACCCGGGCCCGATGAACCGCGGCATCGAGATCGACTCGGCCGTGGCGGACGGCCGGCAGTCGGTGATCCTGCCACAGGTCACCTTTGGGATCGCGGTGCGCATGGCCGTGATGAGCATTCTGGCGGGCAACTGAGTCCTGCCGTCGGCTGTCGGGGTTCGGTTCGCCCGCCAAGGCCGGCGCCGAGCATCGACAGCCCAACAGCGAGAGCGGATCGCCGAACAATGAACGTCGAGCTGCGCAATGGCCGAGTGATCGACCCCGCCGTGGGCACCGACAGTCTGGCCAACGTGTACATCGCCGAGGGGCGTATCGCGGCGATCGGCGCTGCGCCGGCGGGATTCCGTGCGGACCGCGTCATCGACGCCGCGGGACTGGTGGTGAGCCCGGGATTGGTGGACCTGTCCGCCCGGCTGCGCGAACCGGGGCTCGAGTACAAAGCGACGCTTGAGAGCGAGACGCAAGCGGCCGTGGCCGGTGGGGTCACGAGCCTGGTGTGTCCGCCGGACACAGATCCGCCGCTCGATGAACCTGGGTTGGTGGAGATGCTCAAGCACCGCGCACGCAGTCTGCATCGATCCCGCGTATTCCCGCTCGGCGCGCTGACGCAGGGGTTGCGTGGTGAGCGTCTCACCGAGATGTCTGAGCTGCACGACGCCGGTTGCGTCGCGTTCAGCCAGGCGGACGGGGCGTTCACCGACCTGCAGGTCCTGATGCGGGCCCTCGAGTACGCAGCCACATTCGGGTTTGCCGTTTGGCTGCGTCCTCAGGACGCCACGCTGTCTCGCGGGGGTGTCGCGCACGACGGCGAGGTGGCGACCCGCCTGGGGCTGCCGGTGATCCCCGTGTGCGCCGAGACGGTGGCGCTGTCTACCATGCTGATCCTCGCTCGAGAAACCGGTGCGCGCCTGCATCTGTGTCGGGTATCGACTGCGGAAGCGGTGGAACTGGTGCGCCAGGCCAAACAATCGGGTCTGGCGGTGAGCTGCGACGCCGCGGCCCACCATATCCACTTCACGGAGATGGACATCGGATTCTTCGATTCCAATTGCAACCTGGTCCCGCCGCTGCGCAGCCTGCGCGATCGAGACGCGCTGCGCGCGGGACTGGGAGACGGGACCATCGACGCCATCTGCTCAGATCACACTCCGGTCGACGAAGACGCCAAGCAGCTGCCTTTCGCCGAAGCCGAGCCCGGCGCCACTGGGCTGGAGCTGTTGTTACCGCTAACGCTCAAATGGGCCCGAGATGCAGGCCATGGGCTGCCGATGGCGCTGGCGCGGATCACGACGGCGCCATTGCGGATCCTCGGGATGGAGGTGGCCAGGCTTGCTCCCGGCCTGCCGGCCGACCTCTGCGTCTTCGACCCGCAGGCCTGGTGGCGAGTGGAGCCCTCGGCGCTCTACAGCCAGGGCAAGAACACGCCGCTCCTCGGCATGGAGCTTCAGGGGCGAGTACGCTACACGCTGGTCGACGGCGCAATCGTGTTCGAAACCAACTCCCGTTAGCGATCGGCCCCGGGTCCTTGAGGTTCGAGAAGACGCACCCATGTCGTGGTGCATCGGCGGCCACGTCAAACGTTTCTTCCAGCTATGAATCCCCTCCTAGACTTTAGCGGGCTACCCCGCTTCGCCGAGATTCGGCCCGAACATGTCACGGCTGCCGTCGACCAGCTGCTGCAGGAGAACCGCGCGCTGGTCGAAAGCCTCGCCGCCGATCCCGCGCCCCCGACTTGGGACGGATTCGTCGGGCCGTTGGACGACGCCAACGAACGGCTCGCGCGCGCCTGGGGACAGGTCGCGCACCTGAATGCCGTCATGAACAGCCCGCAGCTGCGCGAGGTCTATAACGCCAATCTCCCCCGAATCAGCCAGTACTACACCGAGTTGTCCCAGGATGACCGGTTGTACGCAAAGTTCAAAGCGTTGCAGGGATCGGCCGGGTTTCCCGGGCTGACGCAGGAGCAGCGGAAGATCGTGGAAAACGAGGTGCGCGATTTCCGGCTGGGCGGCGCCGAGCTGCCAATCGAGCAGAAGCTCGAGTTCAAGCGCCTGCGCGAGCAGCTCGACAAGCTGTCCTCCCGTTTCAACGATAACCTTCTGGATGCCACCAACGCCTTTGCACACTACATCACCGACCGCGCTGTCCTCTCGGGCGTGCCGGAGGATGTGCTGCAGGCGGCCGAGGCGGCGGCACGGCAGGACGGCAAGGAGGGCTGGAAACTCACTCTGCATATGCCGTCTTATCTGCCCGTGATGCAGTATGCCGATGATCGCTCCTTGCGCGCGCTGATGTATCGCGCCTATGTCACCCGTGCAGCGGAGTTCGGCAACCCAGAATGGAACAACACGCCGCATATCGACGAGATTCTCAAGCTGCGGAGGCAGTTGGCGCAGCTGCTGGGCTATCGGTGCTATGCCGAGGTGTCTCTGGAGCCGAAGATGGCCGAGTCGCCGGCCCAGGTTCTGGCGTTCCTCGAGGACTTGGGGCAACGCGTGAAGCCGTCTGCCGAGCGCGACTGGCAAGAGTTATCGGACTTCGCCCGCTCGCGCCTGGGCTTGGAACAACTGGCGGTCTGGGATGTGGCGTGGGTGTCCGAGAAGCTGCGGCAGGAGCGCTACGCATTCTCGGAGCAGGAGGTCAAGCGCTACTTCCCCGAGACGAAAGTCCTGCCGGGCATGTTCAGGCTCGTGGAACTGCTCTACGGCGTCCGCATCACACCCGCGGCGGCGCCGACCTGGCATCCGCATGTTCGCTTCTTCGATATCCGCGACGCGGGCGGGGGCCTGGTGGGTCAATTCTACGTCGACCTGTACGCCAGGCCATCCAAGCGCGGAGGGGCTTGGATGGACGATGCCGTCAGCCGGAGGCGGATCGGGGGCAGCATCCAGACACCGGTGGCCTACCTGAATTGTAACTTCTCCGCTCCGCTGGCCGGGACCCCCGCATTGTTCACGCACAGCGAGGTGATCACCTTGTTCCACGAGTTCGGCCATGGGTTGCACCATCTGCTCACCCAGGTCGAGCAGCGGGGGGTGTCCGGCATCCACGGCGTGGAATGGGATGCAGTCGAGCTTCCCAGCCAGTTCATGGAGAACTTCTGCTGGGAATGGGAAGTGCTCGAGGGCATGAGTGCACATGTGGAAACCGGCCAGCCGTTGCCTCGACCGCTGTTCGACAGCATGCTGGCGGCGAAGAACTTCCAGAGCGGGTTGCAGTTCGTGCGACAGCTCGAGTTCGCGCTGTTCGACATGCACCTGCACTTCGATTTCGATCCGGACGCGACCACCACGCCGCTCCAGCTTCTCGACCAAGTGCGCCGGCAGATTGCTGTCGTGTTCCCGCCTGCGTACAACCGATTCCCCAACAACTTTTCCCACATCTTCGCCGGCGGCTATGCGGCCGGCTACTACAGCTACAAGTGGGCGGAGGTGCTTTCGGCAGACGCCTTCAGCCTGTTCGAGGAACTCGGTGTGCTCAACCCTGAGGCCGGGCGGCGTTTCCGCCAGGAGGTCCTTGCAGTGGGGGGCAGTCGACCCGCCTTGGACTCTTTTATCGCATTCCGGGGGCGCGCGCCGAAGATCGACGCTCTCCTGCGCCATAGCGGCATGGCGGTTGCTTGATACGCCGAGTCACGCAGGGTTGGGAGCAGGTCCATGATCAAGGCCATCGTTTCTATCGTTTTGCTCGCGGTATCCGCCGGCTCGGCTTGTGCGGGCGAGCTGTACAAGTGGGTAGACAAGGACGGCAAGGTCCACTATACGGACCAGCCTCCCGGCCAGGACGTAAAGGCGCAGGAGCGCAGGAAATTCGGGGACAAACCGGGCACGGTTCCGCTGTCCTATTCGCTGCAGGTCGCGATGAAGAACTTCCCGGTGACTTTGTATAACGCAGACTGTGCAGATGCCTGCCCCAAAGCGGCCGCGTTGTTGAAGCAGCGCGGAGTGCCGTTCACGGACAAGTCGGCACGCGATCCGGTCTTCGCAGAGGAGCTGAAAGCGCTCACCGGCGGCAAGCTGCTTGTCCCCGTGCTCAAGGTGGGCAAGCAGGTGCTCACGGGATTCGAGGAAGGGGCCTGGAATACCACACTGGACGCTGCAGGGTATCCGAGTGCGGGAACGGCCGCGGCCCGCGCGCCGACGACAACCGCCAAAGCGCCTCAGCCTAAGCCAGTGGCCAAGCCCCAGGAGGAGCAGGATGACGATGGTGACGACCCGTCTGACGACGAGGAGGCCTCGGGCAGATAAACGCCCGCTTCGATTCCGGTGAAGCTCGTCACTTGGAATGTGAACTCACTCAAAGTCCGGCTGCCCCAGCTCGCCGGGTGGTTGGAGCGCGAGCAGCCCGACGTCATATGCCTGCAGGAGACGAAGACGGAGGACGCGACGTTCCCTGCGCAGGAGATCCGGCAAACGGGTTTCGAGCCGCTATTTTCCGGACAGAAGACGTACAACGGCGTGGCGTTACTTACGCGCGCGGCGGCCTCCGACGTCGTGACCGGCATACCGGGCTTCGCCGATGAGCAGAAACGCGTTCTCGCAGCCACCGTCGACGGGCTGCGCGTGGTCTGTATCTACGTCCCGAACGGGGAGAGCATCGAGTCGCCGAAGTATCGCTATAAGCTGGAATGGTTGCAGGCCCTGCACGAGTGGGTGCGGCAAGAGCTAGTCCGGTACCCGCGCCTGGCCTTGCTCGGCGATTACAACATTGCGCCGGAAGACCGCGACGTCCACGACCCCCGCCTGTGGGAGGGCAAGGTCCTTTTCAGTGAGCCGGAGCGAGCCGCGTTTCGGGGCCTGCTAGATCTGGGGTTGACGGACAGCTTCCGCTTGTTCGAGCAGCCCGACAAGAGCTTCAGCTGGTGGGATTACCGGATGAACGCGTTCAAGCGCAACATCGGGCTGCGCATCGACCACATCCTGCTGTCCAGGGAGTCGGCGCGGCACGCGTTCGGCAGCCGGATCGACAAAGCGGTCCGCGCCCAGGAGCGGCCCTCGGACCATGCGCCGGTGATTACGGAGCTGCGCGACAGCTGAGCGGCTCGGGCCGGCGCAACACGGCTCTCAGGAGACTCGCTGAACGCCGCGCTCAACACGTCGTACGCGACACTGAGAGTTCGAAGGCGGTCATTCTGACACCCTCACCGCAGCGTCCTTGCCTTCGATGTCCAGCTCTTGGATCTTGCGGGTGAGTGTGTTTCGGCCGAGCCCCAGCAAATGCGAGGCCTCGATCCGGCGTCCGCCGGTGTGTGCCAGCGCCTTGCTGATCAGCGCCCGTTCGAACTGGCGCGCCATCTCGTGCATGATATTTTGTTCCCCGCGGTTGAGCGCATTCTCGGCTTCTCTCTCCAGGGCGCTGATCCAGGTTTCGGTAGTCATCGCCCGCTGATCCGCTCGGAACTCCGGCGGGAGGTCCTGGATGTCGACGTTGACGCCTGGGGCCATCACGGTCAGCCAATGGCACAGGTTCTCCAGTTGGCGCACGTTTCCGGGCAGGTCATGATTCGAAAGGTACTTCACCGCCGCGTCGGTGAGCCGCTTCGGTTCCACCCCGAGCTCCCTCGCGCTCTTGGCCAGAAAATGCCGCGCCAGCAGCGGAATGTCCTCGCGCCGCTCGCGCAGCGACGGCAGCCGAATGCGGATCACGTTCAAACGGTGGAACAGGTCCTCTCGGAACAGCCCTTGTTTCACACGGTTCTCGAGATCCTGATGCGTTGCGGCGATGATGCGCACATTGGCCTTGATCGGTTGATGTCCGCCCACTCGGTAGAAATTACCGTCCGACAGCACGCGTAGCAAACGTGTCTGTAGATCGGGTGGCATGTCGCCGATCTCGTCCAGGAATAAAGTCCCGCCCTCCGCCTGCTCGAAACGGCCGCGCCGCATGCTCTGGGCGCCTGTAAAGGCGCCGCGTTCGTGGCCGAACAACTCCGATTCGAGCAGGTCTTTGGGGATGGCCGCCGTGTTGATCGCGATGAACGGCTTGGCCGCGCGCGGACTGTGACGGTGCAGCGCGAGCGCCACCAGTTCTTTGCCGGTCCCCGATTCTCCGTTGATCAGCACCGTCGCGTGCGATTGGGTGAGCCGTCCGATCGCGCGGAACACTTCCTGCATCGAGGGCGCCTGCCCCAGAATCTCCGGGCCCGTTTCCGCGACCTCCGACACTTCGTCCTGGCGCAGGCTCTCCTCCATGGCGCGGCGGATCAGGTCCACGGCATGGTCCACGTCGAACGGCTTCGGCAGATACTCGAAGGCACCGCCTTGGAAGGCCGCGATCGCGCTCTCCAGATCCGAGTACGCCGTCATGATGATGACAGGCAGGTTCGGATACCGCTCGCGGATCCGCTGCAGCAGGTCCAGGCCCGAGCCGCCGGGCATGCGGATATCGCTCACCACCACCTGCGGCACGGAGGAGTTGAGCGCACTGAGCGCTTCCTGAGCGGACGAGAACAGCTTGAAGCTGATGTCCTCGCGCATGAGCGTTTTCTCGAACACCCAGCGGATGGAGCGGTCGTCGTCGATAATCCAGACGGGTTTCATAGTCGCATTTGCCTATGTCTTAGGCGCAGGCCCTCAGCCGCCTCCGGGATGCAGCGGAAGCAGGATGGTGAAGCAGGTACGCTCGGCCTGGCTGTCGAGCTCGATGACTCCTTGGTGCTGGCTGATATAGGTCTGGGCCAGCGTCAACCCCAGCCCTGTGCCGCCCTCCCGCCCCGAGACCAGCGGGAAGAAGATCTTGTCCCGAAGGTGCACCGGGATACCGGGACCGTTATCGATCACCTGGACCATCAGGCCGAGCGGATGGAGCCGGCGCGCCAATGTGACTTGGCGCGCGACGCGGGTGCGCAGGACGATCTCGCCGCTTCCCTTCAGTGCCTGCGCCGCATTGCGCCCGATGTTGAGAAACGCCTGAATGAGCTGTTCCTTGTCCCCTTCGATCGCCGGCAGGCTGACGTCGTAGTCGCGGCGGATCCGGATCCCATCCGGGAACTCAGCCAGGATGAGCGCCCGGACGCGCTCGAGCACGTCGTGAATGTTGAGCGCAGCGAGCTGAGGGGGTAGCTGTGGAGTGAGCAACCGATCCATCAAACTCTGCAGGCGATCGGCTTCTTTCATGATCACTTGGGTGTACTCGGCGAGCTCCGGGCGTTCCAGTTCTCGCTCGAGCAGTTGAGCCGCGCCACGCAGCCCGCCCAGTGGGTTTTTGATCTCGTGGGCCAGATTGCGGATGAGCCAGCGGTTGGCTTCGGTTTGGTCCTGCAGCCGCTCCTCTCGGGCGATGCGCAGCTGTTGCTGACGCTCGGTGAACTCGAGGACATAACCGCTCCAACCGTCTACAGGCGTCACCGTGCAGGTCACCTCGAACTTGTCCTGTGCCGCGTTGGTCAAGATCAGCTCATGCTGCACGTAGCTGCAGTTTCGTTCGTCCGCCTGATGGATTGCCGTGACTAGTTCCGTGGCGTTCGGGAACACGTCCGAGAGGGCGCGGCCGACGATGCTCCGCCCGCTGAACTTGAACAGGTTCTCCGCCGCCGGGTTGGCGTACACGACGTCCTGTTCGCGGGTCAAAACGATCACCGGCGTCGTCAGCGCATCGAGGCCGGAACTGGAGAACGGCCTCATGCGGCCTTCTCCCTCAGAAGTATCGAAGCCGCTATGGAAGATGACCCGCTTGTCCACTTTGCTATTGTGCATCGCAGCGACGCAGGAGGGAACCGTTGTTTGGGTGAAGCTCGAAGGGTGACGGATCACCACCCCGCGCGGCAGCAAGGCTAGGGGCGTCTGCACACGCGCAGCATCGCTGCCCAGGCGCGGCTACCTCAAGTTGGCGAGTTCTTCGCCGAGCGACTTGACGTTCTTTTCGTGCAGCGCCGCTGGGTCTCGATAGCGTTTGAGGCGGTGTTCGGCATCGGCATCGCCGCCCGCGGGCATCCGCATTTGCTGAGCGAGCGCTCGCTTCGCTTCGGCGAGCGGCATGCGTTCGCGATCGAGGGCTTCCTCTTTGGTCTGCCGGGTGTAGTCCTGATGCTGGGCAGACATCGGTACTCTGGATGGCTTCCCGTCGCCGGGTGCGGGCGCCCGCGTCGCATGCCCCGGGTTTTCTTGGGGCGGCGTCTCGGGCGAGACTGGAGGAGGAAGCTGAACGCAGGAGACCTTGCGAGGGTTCTTTAGTGGCACGTTCGAATAGATCGTTCGCCCGTCCTTGTCGACGTGTTTGCACGTGTCTGCCGCGGCAGTCCAGCTGAGCAGCAGACCGATCCAGCCAAGCGGGATGGCGATCCGAAATGCCAGGTGCGACATGACGATGGCCGTGACCGGCCGAGTAAGCCTCACCCAGTCTAAGGCCGTCCTCAGCGCTAGGCAATGTAGGGCTCATCGCTCCGCGAAAGAAGAAAAGGGCGGGTGTCCCCGCCCTTCTCGGGACGCGCCGGCGCAAGAAATCAGGCGCTGTAGTACATCGCGAACTCGATCGGATGGGTCGTCATCCGGAAACTGGTGACCTCTTCCATCTTCAAAGCGGTGTACGCATCGAGCATGTCGTTGGAGAACACACCCCCGCGGGTCAGGAACTCGCGATCGTTCTCGAGGTACTCGAGCGCCATCTCCAGCGACGAGCACACGTTGGGGATCTTCTTGGCTTCTTCCGGCGGGAGATCGTAGAGGTTCTTGTCTACCGGGTCGCCGGGATGAATCTTGTTCTGCACCCCGTCCAGACCGGCCATCAGCATCGCCGCGAAGGCGAGATACGGGTTGGTGGTTGGGTCGGGGAAGCGGACTTCCACCCGCCGGGCCTTTGGGCTCGAGACATACGGGATTCGGCACGCAGCGGAGCGGTTGCGGGCGGAGTAGGCGAGATTGATCGGCGCTTCGAAGCCCGGCACCAGCCGCTTGTAGGAGTTGGTCCCGGGGTTGGTGATCGCGTTCAGTGCGCGCGCATGCTTGATGATCCCGCCGATGTAATAGAGCGCGAATTCCGACAGGCCCGCGTATCCGTTCCCGGCGAACAGGTTCTCCCCTCCCTTCCACACGGATTGATGGACGTGCATGCCCGAACCGTTGTCACCCACGATCGGTTTGGGCATGAAGGTGGCGGTTTTGCCATACGAGTGGGCGACGTTCCAGATCGTGTACTTCAGGATCTGCATCCAGTCGGCGCGCTGAACGAGAGGAGCATACCTCGTCCCGATCTCGTTCTGGCCGGCGGCGGCCACTTCGTGGTGATGTACTTCCACGACCACACCCTGCTCTTCGAGCGCCAGTGCGATCGCCGAGCGGATATCCTGCAGCGAATCGACAGGCGGGACCGGGAAGTAGCCGCCCTTGATCGGCGCGCGGTGACCTTTGTTGCCGCCCTCCAGGTCGGCCCCGGAAGACCAGGGTGCCTCTTCGGAGGTGACCTTGACGAAGCAGCCCGACATGTCCACGTTCCATTGGACCGCATCGAAGATGAAAAACTCGGGCTCGGGGCCGAAGTAGGCGACGTCGCCGAGCCCCGTCGACTTGAGATAGGCTTCGGCTCGCTTGGCGATGGTTCGCGGATCGCGATCGTAGCCCTTACCGTCGGTGGGCTCCAGCACATCGCAGGTGAGGATCAGTGTCGGTTCGTCGGTGAACGGATCCATGCGTGCGGTGCCTGGATCGGGCATCAGGAGCATGTCCGAGGCCTGAATGCCCTTCCATCCGGCGATCGACGAGCCGTCGAACGCGTGGCCGTCATCGAACTTCTCTTGCCCGAAGACTTTCACGGGAACCGAAACGTGCTGTTCTTTTCCACGGGTGTCGGTGAACCGGAGGTCAACGAATTTCACCTCGTTGTCTTTGATCATTTTCAGTACGTCGGCTGCCGTCGCCATACAGGTCTCCTGAAGGAAGAAAATCGCTATCGCATTTCTCGAGCGAGAAGCGGATCGGGTTTTAGCAGAAAGCGTGCCCAGCGTTTTTTGCCAAAATACTCTTATATTACAAAGATATGTGGCGTGATGCCGCTGGTGCGTCCGCCCTCTGGTGGTGCGGGTTTTTTTCGTCCGCACCGAACCGGTGCATGATAGCAATGATACAGAACCACCGCTATTCGATCTGGCTTCGCACGATCAAGATCGGACTGGCTCTAAACCTAACTTGGAACTTCCGATTGGAGACCCTATGCCTACGATTTCAGAGATACTCGAGGCCGCGCGGCAGCGCGGAATACAAAAGAGTTTGTCTTATCAGGGGGCGTTGGTGCCGCAGGAAGCCTTCGAGCTACAAACCCGTGCGCCGGGCACAAAGCTGGTCGACGTCCGGACGCGGGCCGAGTTGACCTACGTCGGACGCATCCCCGGCGCCGTGGAGATCGAATGGCAGATCTATCCGGAGGGGCGCCTCAACCCCGGGTTTCTCGCGCAGCTCCAAGCGCAGGTCGACAAGGAATCCTTAGTGATGTTCATCTGTCGCAGCGGCGCACGCTCCCATCACGCCGCCGAGGCTGCTACAGCGGCCGGCTACACGCAGTGCTACAACGTGCTCGAGGGCTTTCAGGGCGACAGGGACGAGAACAGTCATCGGGACACGGTAGCCGGTTGGCGCGCGGCCGGCCTGCCCTGGTATCAGAGTTGACCAGCGGAGGCGAGGCTACATTGCACTCCAGTTCACGAGTTTCGTGTAGGCCGTAATCAGGACGAGCACCCCAAAGCCGATCCGATACCAGGCGAACGGGGTGAAGTCGTGCCGCGCGACGTAGCGCAGCAGCCAGCGCACGCATAGGAATGCAGATCCGAACGCCGCGACAAAGCCGACGGCGAACAGTTCGAGATCCGAGGCGGACAGCAGTGCTCGATTCTTGACCAGCTCGTAGCCCGATGCTGCAAACAGCACCGGGATGGCGAGGAAAAACGAGAACTCGGTAGCCGCCCGGCGGGATAACCCGAAAAGCAGTCCACCGACGATCGTAGACCCGGCGCGCGACGTACCCGGGATGAGGGCGAAGCACTGGGCCAGGCCCACCTTGAGGGCGTCCTTCCAGGTCATCTCTTCTACCGAGTTGACGCGAATTCGGTGGTTGCGTCGCTCGGCCCATAGGATGACGAGGCCGCCGACCACGAAGGCGACAGCGACGGGTACGGGCTTGAACAGCGCCGCCTTGATGGCCCTGCCAAACGCCAGGCCGAGGACCGCGACGGGCAGGAATGCTACGAGCAGGTTGGCGACAAATCTACGTGCTGCGCCGTCCGACGTCAGACCCCGGAGCACTTCAAACAGCTTGGCGCGGTATTCCCACACCACTGCGAGGATCGCGCCGCATTGGATCACGATCTCGAACACCTTTCCCTTCTCGTCGTTGAAGTCGAGCAGGTCGCCGGCCAGGATGAGGTGGCCGGTGCTCGAGACCGGAAGGAATTCGGTCAAGCCTTCGACAACTCCCAGGATGAGCGCCTTGAGCAAGAGCATCGTATGCATGGCGCGCGCATTCTAACCGACCGCAGACCGCGGCGGAGCGCACTCCGGCCGAGTCGCGGCTTCGAGGCGGCCGCGACGCCTATTGACCGTCGTCCCCGCGCGAGTCGACCGTGGTCGCTGGACGCGAACCGGACTATCTAGGGCGGTGCGCAACACCGCGTCAGTCGCGCTGGATGGTGACGCTCGCCGATCCTCAGCTGTGCAGCACCGCTCTGCGTAGCATGTACAGAGCGAAGAACCTCTGATTGAGGTTGCGCAGGCGTTCGCGCTGGGCGATCAAGGTCTTACTGTTACCTTGGCGTTCCAGAGCGAACAGACGCAGCAGCAGGCTCACCGCGGCCGGCGCGGCACCGTCCGGGAAGGGCGCGTCTGCCAGCTCATTGCCGACGGCCGGATGTTCCAGCACATACCAGGCCGGAAACCAGGCGGGCAGCTCGTGCTCCGGCATGTCATCCCAGTCGCACGCGAGCTCGAACGCACGCCAATCCCGATCCAGCAGCTCATCGCCCAGCTCGGCGATCACGTCAGGGACGCGTTGCGGCTCGCGCCAGGCAAGCCAAAATAGCGAAGTGCGTGCGGCCTCCAGCCCATGCAGGCGATGACGCGCAACGGTTAGCCAATGCAGCACCTCGGGGATTTCCTTCCAATTTGGAATCGACAGCGCCGCTTGCTCGCTCTCCGCGAACTCGTCGGCATGCAGGCACAGCCAAGCACGATGCGTCGTGGGATGCTCGCGATCGTAGGCTAGCCCAGTGGCCGCTGCCGCCAGCTCTCGGTAGAACCGGTTTAGAAATGGACGCGCTTCCGCTCCTAGCGCGGATCCGACCGCTGGTTCGACCTCGCTCTGAAGGCGCGCTACAGCGTCTGCGATCGCCAAGACATCGCCCTCACGCACCTGCCACCGCGCCAGAGCGCGGGTTAGCGCCGCCAGTGCAGGTAGGCTCGGATGATCGGGGTTCGCGCGTTCCAGCTCGCGCAGACACTCCAGTGCATTCGGGGTGTTACGCGAGAGCAGGGCGGCCACGACCTCGTTGGCGAGCACAACCGCCCGCGAGTCAAGGAACAAGTCGAGCTGGGTGGACGCAGGATGGATGATCGTTCCGATCAGGCGATCCCATCGCACGCTTCGGCCGGTTCGAGCGTGATCCCGAAACTGAGCAGCCGCGCCGTCGCCTTCTGTTCCAGCGCGAGGTACTCCTCCGGCTCGATCCAGACAACCGATTTCTGCGGGGCGCCCATCTCGGCGTCTTTGTCACGCCTTGCTGTAGAGTTGCGCGCCCTTGCTCACGAACTCCACCGCCTTGTCCTTCATCCCCTGCGCCAGCGCTTCTTCTTCGGAGAGCCCCTGCTTTGCAGCGAAATCACGCACGTCCTGCGTGATCTTCATGGAGCAGAAGTGCGGGCCGCACATGGAGCAGAAGTGCGCGAGCTTGGCGCCTTCCTGGGGCAGCGTCTCGTCGTGGAACTGCTTCGCCTTGTCCGGGTCGAGGCCGAGGTTGAATTGGTCCTCCCAGCGGAACTCGAAGCGAGCCTTGGACAGCGCGTTGTCTCGGATCTGCGCGCCGGGATGTCCCTTGGCCAGGTCGGCCGCGTGCGCGGCGATCTTGTATGCGATGATGCCGTCCTTGACGTCGTCCTTGTCCGGCAGGCCTAGATGCTCCTTGGGCGTGACGTAGCACAGCATCGCGGTGCCGTACCAGCCGATCATCGCCGCACCGATCGCCGAGGTGATGTGATCATAGCCCGGTGCGATGTCGGTGGTGAGCGGTCCCAGCGTGTAGAACGGCGCCTCGTTGCAATATTTGAGCTGCAGATCCATGTTCTCTTTGATCAGGTGCATGGGCACGTGCCCCGGCCCCTCGATCATGACCTGACAATCGTGCTTCCATGCGATCTGCGTGAGCTCGCCCAGCGTCTTGAGTTCGGCGATCTGGGGTTCGTCGTTGGCGTCGTAGATCGAGCCCGGCCGTAATCCATCGCCGAGCGAGAACGACACGTCGTAGGTCTTCATGATCTGGCAGATCTCCTCGAACTGGGTGTAGAGGAAGCTCTCCCGATGGTGCGCCAGGCACCACTTCGCCATGATCGAGCCTCCGCGCGAGACGATGCCGGTCATGCGCTTCGCCGTGAGCGGGATAAAGGGCAGTCGCACGCCGGCGTGAATGGTGAAGTAGTCCACGCCTTGCTCGGCCTGCTCGATCAGCGTGTCGCGGAAGATCTCCCACGTGAGCTCTTCGGCCTTGCCGTCGACTTTCTCCAGCGCCTGGTAGATCGGCACGGTGCCGATGGGGACCGGGGAGTTGCGGATGATCCACTCGCGCGTCTCGTGGATATGCTTGCCGGTGGACAGGTCCATGACCGTGTCGCCGCCCCAGCGGATCGCCCAGGTCATCTTCTCCACCTCTTCCGCGACGCCGGAGGTCAGCGCCGAGTTTCCGATATTTGCGTTGATCTTCACCAGGAAGTTGCGGCCGATGATCATCGGCTCGGACTCGGGGTGGTTGATGTTCGCCGGGATGATGGCGCGGCCGCGCGCCACCTCCTCGCGAACGAACTCGGGAGTGATCTGCGCCGGAATCGCTGCTCCGAATGCCTGGCCGGGATGCTGCTTGGTCAGAAGCTCGGAGAGCAGGTCGCGACGCTGGTTCTCGCGGATCGCGATGAACTCCATCTCCGGCGTTACGGTGCCGCGCCGCGCATAGTGCATCTGCGACACGTTGGCGCCCGGCTTCGCACGGCGCGGTCGGCACTTGAGTTCGAAGCGCATCTCGGCAAGCCGCGAGTCGTGCAGGCGCTTGACCGCGTAACTCGAGCTCGGGCCCGGCAGCTCCTCCGTGTCGCCGCGCTCCTCGATCCACTGCGCGCGCAGCGCATGCAGGCCGCGACGGACATCGATCTTCGCCTGCGGGTCGGTGTAAGGGCCGGAGGTGTCGTAGACGAAAACCGGCGGGTTCTTTTCCGTCCCGAACGAAGCCGGAGTGTCAGACAGAGAGATCTCGCGCATCGGCACGCGGATATCGGCGCGGCTGCCTTGTATGTACACCTTGCGCGAGTTGGGCAGCGGCTGGACGGCGCCATCGTCGATGTGCGCGGTGGCGGCGAGAAATCTGGGGTTGGCAACCATGGTTCGCTCCTCTGGGATGATGGAGCGGAGCGAGAGCTAAACGGCGCTTCGCAACGCTTCCCTACGGCGGCATTACCCGCATCAGGTGTTGAGGGTATCTCTCACCCGCGGACGAGACTGGACTCGTGCAGCAGGACCCCTAACGCAGCCTCAACGCTACGCCAAAGCGTCTGGCTTGGCAAGAAATGGCCACGGAGTAAGCGTCTGTGCCGCCACGCTTTTCGAAGGGGCACGCGCCGCGCGGCGCGTTTGAGTTGCGAGACTGCCCGAGCGATCGGCCCCGCAGGTCACGACGCTGGTGACCGTCCTGTCGAGGGCGCGCCGGCCGTTCCGGCACCGAATAGGCTGGGCCCGCGAACCTGCGGCGCGACCGCCGCATATCTCGGTACTAGGAAACGCTCTCAACTTTAGTGCGCAACCCGGTGAATTTGCTACAATCCGGCATCCTTCTTGCGTTCGCGCGGTCGACCCTTCGCACTCATGGACGTAGAACAGGCCCGGTACAACATGATCGAGAGCCAGATCCGCACGTGGGAGGTGCTGGATCAGCGTGTACTCGATACGCTGTTCGCGGTGAAACGCGAAGAGTACGTTCCGGAGAAATGGCGCTCGCTCGCTTTCGTGGACACCGAGATCCCCCTCGGACAAAGCGAGGTCATGCTGGCCCCGAAGCTCGAGGCCCGCATGCTGCAGGAGCTGACGCTGAAACCGCAAGATCGGGTGCTCGAGGTGGGCACCGGCAGCGGATACATGACCGCACTGCTGGCGGCGCTTGCGGGGCACGTCTACAGCGTCGAGATCCGCCCCGACCTATCCGAATCCGCCCGCGCAAGGCTCGCCGCCCACGATGTGCGCAACGTGAGCTTGGAGGTCGGCGACGCCGGCCGGGGTTGGTCGCGGCACGCACCCTACGATGCCATCTTGCTTACCGGATCCGTGCCGATATTGCCAAGGGAGTTCGAGGCCCACCTCAGGCCCCAGGGGCGGCTGCTCGCCGTGGTGGGGGAGGCTCCGGTGATGACAGCGCACCTGGTGACGCATATT
>Ga0335084_10001265_pt1 | contig 23343 bp, 18 predicted proteins | sample Lox_Sample_44_FD_206721 | JGI IMG/M metagenome (GOLD analysis project Ga0335084, IMG submission 206721) | Soil microbial communities from Loxahatchee National Wildlife Refuge, Florida, United States - Lox_Sample_4.4 | ecosystem: Environmental > Terrestrial > Soil > Wetlands | place: USA...
TAAGGCCACTGAAAGCAATAAACGGATTTCGTCCAAATGTACTAAAGAGTAGATTGAACCAGACCACATCCGGTTTGAGCTGCCGGATCGTTCTCAGTAAACGGAACACCGTCCCCGGATCATCGAAAGACCAGCATCGCCGCACAGAGAATCCTTCCGGTTCTGAATGGTCAAATGCAAGATCATCCGCCAGAACAGTCAGATCGAGAAATGGATTGCGCTGCAATTCCCGCGCGATGTGGAATCCGTATTCGCTCAGTCCACCCGTGCTCGGGGGAAACGTGGTCACTAAACAAATCTTCATTTGCCTCCTGACACGAGCAATAGATTCGATGTGATCCGGGGGAAAGATGTTGTAGACAAGAAACGTGTTAACACTGGGTCTCGCTGATACCCAAAGAGACCGGGAAGGAACTTGTTGAGGTCACATACCACCCTAAGCATTTCGCAAAGACATCATCTCGGATTGTCTCCGCGGTTCTGTCAACCGTACCTGCCGCGACGATCTTTAGCCCCGCCATCCTTCCGAGCCGGAGATAGGCGTCACGGTTGTGACGTACGAACTCGAGAGGGTATTCCGGCTTCCGGCGGTATGCTGCTTCGGGCTCCGCATCCAGAACAAAGGCGCATTTTGGTTTGGGAATCAAAAAAAGAAGTGCACGGACATACAGTCGAATGAGTCGATTGTGGAGCGGCAAGTTGGCTAGTTCGTCGTAAATGTACCTGTCAAAGACCGTCAAGTGAGAACCCCGCCGCGCTCGCTTCCACAGAAGTAATCTGAGGCTGCAAGCGTCGAGCAAATAGAGCAACAAACGCACGTAAGTCATGGGCCACGAGGCGACGTTCTTGTCACGTCGTGCTATGGGACGGTCGGGCCTGCCGACTCCCGAGTCACCTCTGAAGGCGCGGAGGCTGAGATGTTCTCGAAGTCCAGAAAGCGCCACGACATTGTCCCAGAAAGTGTAAAGCTCAGGTTTGTAGCCCGCGTTCTGAAGCGAGCGGAGCAATTCATTGATCTGGGTACTCTTTCCAGCGCCGTCGATTCCGGAAAAACTGACAATTCTGACGTTGGTGGATCGCATAGGAATACTCATCGTGAAGGGAACGAGCTTTTAACGTGCGCCCGGTGGCCTGCTTGGAGTAGCCGCACTCAAGGCAATTACGGTTCCCACCGCTGCGCCTGCTCCGATAATGGCTCCCACTTTCAGAACGATGACCCGGACCCTACGTTGCTTCGCCGGGGCAATGGCCACGCCGGCAGGATGTGCACCAGTTATGCCGGTCACCTTGGGGGCCTCGGCGGCCGCCGTTCCGACAGGACGCTGCAGTTTCTCATCCTGGGTTTGCGCCTGCGACTCAGGCGGCGGATTCGCAGTTTGAGTTTGAGCAGAGCTGCTATCCTGCCCAGGCTGATGCGGTTCTGGTTGCTGCGATTGCGCCCATAAAGTCCCGGGACTGTCGGGCAACTCTGTGGAAGTCATCGCACCGGTGCTGTTGGCCGAGGTCGATTGCGCAATAACAGGGCAGACCGCCATAGCGCAGCACGCGATACCAAGAAGAACTCGATAAGGCGTTGGCATATATCTCCTCTAGCTGGCTTGCTTCAGCACTCCGAGCTCGCTAAACACGCTCGTGTACCAGGGCGTTTCCTGAGGAACTGCCTCGGCGGGGAGAGCGTGAAAACTCCGTACGGCCTCTTCACAGGTCTGAAAAACTTCGAAGACGCGCGCGACTCGCATCAACTCCAGAATCACTTCCGCTTCGGCAGAAAGGGCGGCCAGTTTCAGGTCGCCATCTCGCTTCAGTACTTCTTCGAGACAGCGGAGCAACATTTCAACTCCAGCGCTCTCCATGGAGCGCACCTGAGAACAATCGAGAACAATTCTCGGCCGATTGGATTCGAGCAGTGGCCCGAGTTCCTGCATGAAAGTATGAACCTCTCGTACGTTCAACATCTCCGGTACTTGCATAACGACTACGGGCCCGCTGGTTAACATGTCTTCACCCCTTCGAGTAACCGCTAAAAATCCAAAGCATCTTTCTGCCAGTGTTACTTTGCAAGTTCTTCCGTCGAGGACAAAATCATTTCGCCCGTTTCAAAATCAGACGGAGGCTGGTTATTTGAGCCGTTTACGTTGTTCCGCCGCATCACAAATGGGTCTGAGATGCGAAGCTTCACGTTGTGACGCAGATTGAACAGACTGTCACCGTCAACGAGAGAGTGAGACAGGTCGAGTCCAATGCCCACGTACGAACAAGAAAGAATCGAACTGTCCTCTACCGCCGTTCCGAAGTCCACACGAGAGTCAGATTCAATATTGCTTCCCCGCGTGATCAGACACTCATCAGCAATCCTGACTCCTCTACCGATGAATGCGGGCGCGACAACTCGTGCCGACCGTTCCACTTGTGCGCCGCCGCCCATCCAAACGCCCGGCTTGATTTCATAGCCCTGCGGGCGGAAGTGACAGCGGTGACTAAGGCTCTCTGTCACGAGACTTCGAACATCACGCGGAGTCTCTAACCGATTCACATACCCGCGAACCTCAAAGTTCACAGTTCGGCTGGTGTTCAAGCCTTCAAACAAGTTGTCTCTTTCGGAGAAGCGTTTTGGGTCCAAAAACCAGAAATGCAGCGGGCCGTCATCGCTGACCGCTCGAGTGACGGTTTCGCCACTTTCCTCATGAACGCCTAGCATGACCTCGATGTCGATCTCCGCATATGCGTCCGCCTGGGCTACCACAACCGACTTGATCCCCTGTTGCTCATACTCCGACAAACGTTGCCCGGCGCGCCTCCACAGATCCGTAAGTTTGGGAGACAAGCCTCTCTGCGGCGCAAACACCGAGATCGCCGATGCTCCCTTCTGCTTCCAGTCATCCGCCAACCGGCTGACAACAGATTGCCCAAGAAGTGTCATGCAGGCGAATGGCGTTTGTCCGTCGTTGTTGAGCCCGTCCGCTCCGACACCATCAGTGGAGATGCTCTCCACCGATGGGACACCTGCGACGATGATTGCGCCAAACATTCCCAACTGACTCCCAGGTACAGTGATGGTATTAACGCGCCTGTCGTGCCGAGGGCTTAACGATGCCGAGAAGATCTGATTCCCGAACGGTCGTCATCGGCTTTGCATTGCGGCGGCGTATTTTTGTCTTTGGAAATAGCAGCGCCCTCATCTTCAGCTTGGCTTTGTGAAGCTGAGACTTGGAGTTCCCGATAGAACAATCCAGGAGCTGTGCGATCTCGTGATGCTGATAGCCTTCGACTTCGTGGAGAGCAAAGATCCGCCGGCAGCCTTCCGGGAGTTCCTGGAGCGCACGCCGGAGTGCGATCCTGTCAACCACGCCACTGAGATCCGGATCGCTCTTTCCGAAATCACGATGTAGCGAGGGCGATTCAGAATTGACCGGTTCGTCAAGAGAAACAGTCGGAGGCGACTTCCGGCGCCGGAGCTTCATGAGAACTGTGTTCACCGCAACGCGGTACAGCCAAGTGGAAAATGCAGCGTCGCCACGAAATGAACCGACAGTCCGAAATACCTGCAGAAAAGCTTCTTGCGTGAGATCCTCCGCTTCAGCGACGTCTTTCGTCATAAGAAGACATACGGAGTAGACGCGATTCTTGTGCTGCTGGAAAAGTGTCGCGAAGGCCTGCTCGTCACCTGCCTGAGCGCGCTTGACCAGGTTGATTTGAGACTCATCCCGTCCCTTGGAGCCGGCCACCGGAATAACATTCGCTTCTGTCGCAGAAATTACACAAGTCGCCACGTTCGGCCTCCTTACAAGTGCTGCAGAAAGTTTGTCCGCGCGAATACCGCGAACATGGATCACAGAGTAGGAAAAGAAGCCCTTTCCTTCTATCGGGTCACATCTGTAAAGGCTTGCAGGAGAGTCTGTAAGGCTACTGACTTGTCCAAAGAGAAAGATCCGCGCAAAGCGCGGATCTCAGAAGAAAACAGTATGTGTCGGGTAACAAACCGATTGACTTTTATCGATCAGTACAGATGGAACTCCACCTCGACGCTGATCTGAACATCCACTGGTCTTCCATCTTTAAGGGCCGGGTTGAATCGCCATTGTTTGACGGCCTCGAGTGCTTTCGCGTCGAGTCCGAATCCCAAGCCTCGAATCACCTTGAGGTCACGGGGATGCCCAGTGGAGTCTACGATCAGCCAGAGCACGCAAGTGCCCTGCTTCTTGGCGCGGCGGGCTTCTTCTGTGTAGTCAGGATCAGGCGAGGAAACTGCGGTGGGTGCTGAAATGCCGCCACCCACGCGATAAACGCCGCCTCCCATACCGCCGCCGCTGCCGGCACCGATGCCCGGTCCATGTCCGACGCCGACGCCACCTCCGGAGCCAGATCCAATCCCGCCCCCGGAACCTGTACCGTTCGAAGGAGGAGCTGCCGGCATCACGGGCGCCGAGGATACTCCCAAATTTAGCATCCGATTTTCAGCCACGTGAACTTGAGGGGGAGCCACCACAGTCGGCTGCACCGCTAGTTTCGGGTGTTCGTTTCTCATGACGATGGCAGGCGGTGTGATTTGCTGCAACGCAGTCTTCGGGGGATTGCCCTTTGGGGCGGGAATGGAGTCGTGATCACCGCCTCCGCCGCCTCCGCTGATTACTTTTTTCGCGACCGGCAAAGCATAGGACTCTGGAGAAGGAGCAATTAGAGTTACGTTCTGCCGCGTGATTCGCTGTGTAATCTGATGACTTACAAAAATCCCACTTAGCAACAACCCCACCACGGCGATGTGGACGATAGCGGAAATAGCGACGCCGTTGGCACGGTAATTGTTGTAATGGCCCCAGATTTGATCTGGTGGCCGCGCAATGCGCGGTGCGTTGCGCACAGCGGGTCGAGATGCTGGAGCGGCATAGCGGCGATCAATAGTCCGCGCCGGCACTCGCAACCAGGCTTCACCGTTATAGGCAGAATTCTGATGACTCGACATTGACTGCTCCTCAAAGGTTGCACCTGCGGTCGTTCCCCGAATAGATGCGCAAAGAAACCACGGGGTTGAATTCTGTAGCTGGCGTGATTTCCTACAGTTACGACGTTCGAAGCAAAGTGGTGAGATTTTTTTTGATCCCACCACCCCTTGCGCACACATTTGTGTGTGCGACCTTGCGTTGCAGCGGTCACAGACGTCCGGCGAGAAGAAGAACCAGCACAACAATTACGATCAGCCCCAGTCCGCCGCTTGGGTAATATCCCCACGAGCGGCTGTAGGGCCAAGTGGGTAGCGCGCCCAACAACATCAAAATCAACAACACCAGAAGGATCGTGTACATAGCACCTCCGTTCAGAAACGCGAATTAACTCAAATTTGGGCCGACTCCAAAACGTCAGGACCGCGGCCCATTCTTCACAATCCTCTACTTGGCAGCGGATTCAGTCCCACTCACCGTGTCGACCTTGCTTGATTCGTGGCTCTGTGCGGAATACCGTCTCACTGCTGTAAGGAATGGTTGGCTGGACGCTGGGGCGTGTACTTTTCCGTCCAAGATGTCGGCGAACGGAATAAACTTGCCGTAAAGAAGCCGCGTCTCATCCTTGTCCTGCGTCAGTGCTGCGCCGCTCAAGTCAACCCCGGCAAATAGGCCACGGGCGCGAGAGTATGTCAGCACTTCCGCGCGCATCTTGATGTCGGTGTCTGCCCCGGCGTCACGTCCGACCGGACCTGCAGCGGCAGATGCTTCGGCGCCAAGCTTGAACTTGCTGGAAAGTAAATGATCCATGCCCGATTGATTCATGACTACCAATACGAGATCGATGGCTTGGCCTCCGAGCTGCAGACCCCAGCTGCCACCGGTAATGGTGATAGGAGCAGGCGCGCTCCAGGCTCCGGATTCCGTCCGGCAGGTTGCAACTCCTTTTCCGTGGTTGCCGCCAAACCCGATAGCGACTTTCACCATAGAAGGAATCACGGCGATGCACTTTGCGCCGCTCATGACTTTGTCCGGGATTGCCTTATCTTTGACGGCCATGATTTCGTCCAATACTTTGGCGGAATTATCGATTCGTTTTGAAATGTCAGATTGCTCCTTCTCATCGGCGGCCCAGCTCACACCAGCTAGAACGCAACAGAAACTTGCAAGCAGAAGAAATTTCGATATTGCGGAAGGAAGTGGTCTCATAGGTGTTCCTCAGTTCTGTGCTCCACACGAGCACGTTCTTTTGTTCCATTGCGTGAATACCGTAACCCGGGCGTCACCACGCTTCTATCCCGCCGAAGCAGTAAGAACAAATGGGACTTTCGGTAGCTCGGGTGAGCGGAATCAGGGCTGAGAAACCGACCTAGGTCCAAGGTACAGGGTTCACCCTATTGCGACCCCGTGTGGGGCGCGAATAATCTGCAATCTCTACTCGACACAACGCCCCCCAAGCGGGTGCCGGTCCTCTGGGACGGATCGGCACCTGCTCCTTCTTTACGGGGTTTTCCGCCAAATACAGGCACCGAAGTCTGCGAATACCAGTTTAGAGGGATGTAACCGAACGCCCGTTGCCGCTAGGCTATACGACGTCCAAAAAGGAGGAGAGCTATGCTTTATTGGGCCTTGGTGTTTCTTGTCGTTGCGCTTATCGCCGGAGTCTTTGGTTTTGCAGGTGTGGCCGTTGCTGCCGCAGGGATTGCCAAGATATTGTTTACGATTTTCCTGGTGCTGTTCCTGATCTCTTTGCTCGCGCATTTCGCACGGGGACGGACCGTACGCTGACCGCAGGGCTGAGGAAAAGAATGCCTGCTTCGTGAAGGAAGCAGGCTTTCCTGTTGAAGCGTCACTTTGTCGAAGTAGCTTTTTGGTTCTTCACTTCCAGTTCATTCACGACCTGCTTGACGTTAGGAACCTGCCCGGCCAGCTTCTCTACTGACGTGCGCTGGGATTGTGAAGGCACGTCTCCTTTCAGAGTGACAACACCGTTGTTTACGTCGTAGCGGACCCCTTCTTTCAAGCGGTGCTGCACGAGCATTGCGCTCAGATTCTTGTCGATACCTGAGTCTAGATCTGAATCGACCTTCTTCGCGGTGCTTTCTTCCCCTCCAGGCCGTACACCGACTTCATTGGCGATCACTTCAGAGCCGGCGATGGATCGAGCGATCGATTCGGCTCGATCCTTGTCGGCGTCGGTGGGGACGTTGCCGCTAAGAGTGACAACGCCTTTATCGCGATCTTGGCTAACCTTCACATCGTTCAAACCAGCCTGGTCAAGGGAGCGCCTGACATCGCTAGTGACATCTGGGGCTTTTTGCTGTTGGGAGCAGGCCAAAGCGAGCACAATTACGAGAGATATGGCTGATACCGATACGAATCTGAATGGCTTCATGGTTCTCCTTGGAAGCCGTCGCGTGTAACGTCGTTAAAATCGACGAAATCGCGACGGAGCTGATTGCCTCGCTACTAGGTTCCGCTCTGCCATGGTCGAGGACAATCCGGTTCAACCCTATTTACTCCAGAGCTTTGCAGTAAGGGAAACGCTTAGGTGGGCAGACTGAAATGCGGTTGGCAGAACAAGGACGGCTTCCAAGCTGGTCAAACTGCAAAGGCCCGGCAAGGGCCGCCGTGTGCAGTCACTCCCTTTGGGGGACTTGTTCTGCCACATCGATTCACAGCAGAGTATCGCAGGAGGGTGACTTTGAGAATCGGCGATTGTATGTAGATGGGTTTTTGGCGACAGGTACCCTGAGGGAAGCATCCAATCGAGCCAATGTCGCTGGGATTACAAGTCGCGTGGCTTTTGATACTGGGAATTCCTGTCGCTTGCATTGCCTGGACGGTTACCCACGAAGAGGTATTCCGAGAGGCACGGCAGTATTGCCAGCGCGAGTGTACCGAGGCGAAGACAGTCGCCCGACGGAAGTTCTTCTATCTATTTACCTGTGAGTACTGCTTCAGCCACTACGTCGCGGCAGGGGTCCTGTCGATTGTGAGATTCAAGCTACTTCTTCTCGACTGGCGCGGCTATGTAGTGGCATTCTTTGCCTTGGTTTGGGTGGCGAACCAGTACATGAGCATTTACAATCGGCTGCGACTCGATATCAAGCATGAACAGGTGGAAATCAAAGGCAAAGAACAAAGTGTGGAGCGTCAGAAAGCTGCCTAGGCGGGCAGCGCGACTCCAGAACGCTGGTGCCGCAGTGCAGGGATAACAACCTCGACGATCGTGCCGGGATTGGCGTTCGCGAGCCGCAGATTACCCCCAAGTTCGGTCACGCGTTGCTTCATGCCGCCAATTCCGACGCCAACGCTCTCCGGCCGTAGCTGCACGACTTGTTCTTCGATACCTTTGCCATCATCGCGGACGGTAACAAAAATACTTCCATCCTTCTCGATGAGAGTGACGCTTCCATTTCGCGCGCCGGAGTGTCGGAACATGTTGGTGAGAGCTTCCTGAACGATGCGGAAAATTGCGGTCTCCACTTCGGAACGGAGGCGGTTCATGTCGGGAGGGTTTACTTCCAGACATACTTTGATGCCACTGCGCTCCGAAAGTCCTTCCAGGAACCATCGCAACGCAGAAACTAGTCCGACTTCGTCCAGCAGAGGTGGATGGAGAAGGTGAGAAATTGTGCGAACTTGCTGGATTGCCCGGTCCACCAATTGACTGGCATCCGCCGAAGCCTGTTGCATCGTCGGTGACGAATCCTTGGAAAGGATTCCATCCAGGATCATCTTCGCCGCCGCCAGTTCCTGCCCCAGACCGTCATGAATTTCGCGCGCGATGCGTCGCCGCTCTTCATCTTGCATTGTCATCATGCGGTTGGACAACCGACGAAGAGCCGCGGTTCTACTCTCAACCATTCTTTCGAGCTCGATCGCGTTCTCGCGAATCGATTGCTCGAGCACCTTGCTGTCATGGATGTCGGAACAAGTTCCATACCACTTCAGAATGCCGCCTTGCCCATCTCGAAGGGGCACAGCCCGGGCGCGGAACCAGCGATACTGACCGTCTGAGGCACGCAAGCGATAGTTGCAGTCATAAATTTCTCCCGATTGCACGCATCGCAGCCAATGATCGTGGGCCTGGCTTTTGTCATCCGCGTGTACATACTCCAACCAGCCGTAACCAATCGCGGAGTCAGGAGCCGCACCCGTATATTCGTAAAACCTGCTGCTGATGTAATCTCTGGTCCCGTCCGGATTTCTGCTGAAAATGATGTCAGGAGCTGTCTGAACAATTGCGTCCAATTCCTGATTCTTCTGTGCCAACTCCCGGTTCAGCTTGTGTAGCGCGAGAGCTTTTTGTTGCAATTCAGCCGTGCGCTCCGTGACGCGTTGCTCGAGTTCCGCATTGAGTTTCTCCAACTGGCGGTTCTTTCGGTGAAGTTCGGCGAAGACACGTACTTTGGCGCGAAGAACTTCCGGGACAATCGGAACCGAGAGATAGTCAACTGCTCCGTGCTGGTATCCCTTAAGACGATCAAGATCCGTCAGGTGCACGGCGGAGATGAAGATGATTGCCGTTTTCTGAAAGCGCGGATGTTGGCGGATGATCTCTGCCAGTTCGAACCCGTCGATGTCAGGCATGCTGACATCCATCAGCACCACGGCCACATCCATCTTCAGGAGCTTTTCCAGCGCTTCTTTTGCGGATGTGGCCTTTACGAGGTTTTCTCCCAGATCCGACAGCGTTGCTTCATAGCTGAGCAACTTCCCTGGTTGATCGTCGACCATCAAGATGTTCACACTTTCGTGAACAGTCGAAGGTTTTTCCGACGGCTCCATAAGCCCGTTGGGCGTCACTTCGGTGCTTGAACCAATGCTCATCGATGCAGCCACATGCGTAACGCTGAGAGCAATTGCTCAGTATTGACCGGCTTGGCCAGGTACTCTGAGGCTCCCGCTTCGAGGCACTTCTCACGGTCTCCCTTCATTGCTTTTGCTGTCAGCGCGATGATGGGCAACCGCCGGAACGATGCGTTCTGCCGGATAACCTGCATGGTCGCGTATCCGTCCATCTCCGGCATCATGATGTCCATGAGAACGATCGCTACATCTGGAGTGGATTCCAGCATGGAGATTGCTTCTCTGCCAGTGCCGGCCGTTAGAACAACCATGCCTCTTCGTTCGAGAACACTGCTGAGGGCAAAAATGTTCCGCATGTCGTCGTCGACGACGAGGACTTTCTTGGCCACCAATGCTTCGTCGGAACGATGCAGCCGATCCAGCATCTTCTGTTTTTCCTGCGGAAGATCGGCGACCACGCGATGGAGGAAGAGTGCAGTTTCATCCAACAAGCGTTCAGGCGATTCGACGCCCTTGACGACAACGCTTCGCGCCAGCGTGTGCAACCGTGTATCCTCCTCCGGAGAAAGCTCCTTCCCGGTAAAGACGACGACAGGAAGATCCTTGACGTCGGGGTTGTCGCGAATACGTTCAAGGATGTCAAAGCCGCTCATGTCGGGCAACCGCAGATCGAGCACAGCGCAGTCGAATGATTCGTGGCCAACCATCTCGAGCGCTTCCGCACCTGTGGCGGCAACCACGACGTCGATGTCTTCGTAACCCAACAGCTCACGGATACTGAGCTGCTCGGCAGGATTGTCTTCCACGATCAGCAGGCGTTTGCGTCGAGGAGCAGCATATTCCTTGATTCGCGACAACGCCGACTCCAACTCGACCGGGCTGGTGGGCTTCGTCACGAAAGCGAACGCGCCACGCGCAAGGCCATGCTGCCGGTCTTCATCCAGTGTCAGCATTTGTACAGGAATGTGTCGGGTCGCTGCATCCTGCTTGAGATGGTTCAGCACGGTCCATCCCAACATGTCAGGCAGAAAGACGTCGAGCGACACCGCACTGGGATGGAATTCGCGAGCTAGTGCGAGAGCCTCTGCGCCCCGCAATGCCACGAGCACCTTGAAACCCTTGTCGCGGGCGAGATCACAGAGAACGCGAGCATAGTGAGGATCGTCTTCGACGATGAGCAGAATGGCGTCGTCGGGCTGAAGGTTCTCGCGATCATCTGCGATTGCTTCAACCGGATGTTCGGACACCACGATATTCGAAAGCTTCAGCGGTGCTGCAATTGTCCGCAGGTCTGCAGGCGTCAATTTCGACGTTGTAGGTCCTACGTAGGTGAGCGGCAGATACAGAGTGAACGTGCTGCCCTGCCCGGGCGTACTGCGAAGCTGAATCTCCCCACCAAGCAGGCTGGCCAGCTCGCGGCTGATGGCAAGGCCCAGGCCTGTTCCGCCGTACTTGCGGCTGGTGCTGGCGTCTGCCTGCTGGAACGCCTCGAAGATGATGCGTTGTTTGTCGGGTGCGATGCCGATGCCAGAGTCCGCGACTTCAAAGGCTACGACCGATGCGGCGCCGCCAAGAATCGGATGATCCTCGCTCCATCCCTTTTCAGCAGCGGACACTGAGAGCTGCACGGAACCATGTTCAGTGAATTTGAAAGCATTCGACAGTAGATTCTTAAGCACCTGCTGTAGACGTTTAGAGTCCGTTACAAGACTGCGGGGAAGTTTCTGATCGGAATGCACCTCGAAGGCTAGCCGGCGATTCTCTGCTTCGTGACGGAAGGGACGAGCCACCATTTCGAGAAGATTAGAGAAAAATACTTCCTCTGCTTCGACGGAAACCGTCCCTGACTCGATCTTCGACAGGTCGAGAATGTCGCTGATCAGATTCAGCAGGTCTGTTCCTGCGCCATGGATGGTTCGTGCAAACTCGACTTGCTTGGGAGTGAGATTGTGGTCGGGGTTCTCGCTGAGTTGCTGGCCCAGAACCAGAATCGAGTTCAACGGCGTACGCAGCTCGTGCGACATGTTCGCCAGGAACTCGGACTTGTACTTGGAGGTGAGAGCGAGCTCCTTGGCCTTCTCTTCGAGGGCACGGCGGGCTTGCTCGATTTCCTGATTCTTCCGTTCGACTTCGACGTTCTGCTCGGCGAGCTGCTGAGCTTTCTGCGCGAGCTGCTCATTCGTCTGTTGCAATTCCTTCTGCTGTGTCTGAAGCTCGGCCGCCAATTGTTGCGATTGTTTCAGCAAGCCTTCCGTTTGCATCGTCGCTTCAATACTATTCAGCACGATGCCGATGCTTGCGGTGAGCTGTTCGAGGAACGCCAGATGTGATGGAGTGAAGGTGCTCAAAGATGCCAGTTCGATCACAGCTTTGACCCTGTCTTCAAACAGCACCGGGAGAAGGATGACATTCCGGGGAACAGAGGCGAATAGCCCGGATCGGATGGCGACGGTTTTCTGTGGCAGATCCGAGATGAGCATGCGTCGCTTCTCTGCAGCAACCTGTCCGATCAGGCCTTCACCGATTTTGATTTGGCGCAAGTGGCCGTTCTCGCCATCGTCTGCAAATGCCGAAAGCAGAACCATCCCGGCGGATTCTTCGGTTTCCCTCTGGTAGATCACGCCTTGCTGCGCATTCACCAGTGGCGCGAGTTCCGACAGCAACATGCGCCCCACAGTTGCCAGATCACGTTGACCTTGGAGCATGCCTGTGAAACGCGCGAGGTTGGTCTTGAGCCAGTCTTGCTCCGTATTTCGGTCCGTCGTGAGGCGAAGGTTATCAATCATCGTATTGATGTTGTCCTTCAACTCTGCGACTTCGCCGTTGGCCTCAACCTGAATCGAACGCGTTAGGTCGCCTTTGGTGACGGCAGTTGCCACCTCGGCAATCGCTCGCACCTGGTTCGTGAGGTTGTCGGCCAGAAGGTTGACGTTGCCGGTCAGATCCTTCCACGTGCCAGCGGCGCCGGGGACGTTCGCCTGTCCACCGAGACGGCCCTCGACACCGACTTCGCGCGCCACAGTCGTGACCTGATCCGCGAACGTCGCGAGGGTGCCCGTCATGTTGTTGATCGTTTCGGCGAGGGCCGCCACTTCGCCCTTCGCATTCACCGTCAGTTTCTGAGTGAGGTCTCCATTGGCGACGGCCGTCACAACTTTGACGATGCCTCGCACCTGTTCGGTGAGGTTTACGGCCATGACGTTGACGTTATCGGTCAGATCTTTCCAGGTACCTGCGACGCCGGGGACCTGTGCCTGTCCACCAAGCTTTCCGTCAGTGCCGACTTCGCGGGCCACGCGAGTCACTTCCGCGGCGAAAGCGTTCAGCTGATCGACCATCGTGTTGATGGTGTTTTTCAACTCAAGAATTTCGCCCTTCACGTCGACTGTGATCTTGCGTGACAAGTCACCGCGAGCCACGGCCGTGGTGACCTCGGCGATGTTTCGCACTTGACCCGTCAGGTTGCCGGCCATGGCGTTGACGGAATCGGTGAGGTCCTTCCACGTTCCGGCGACACCAGGTACGTTCGCCTGACCGCCAAGACGGCCTTCCGAACCCACTTCGCGGGCCACGCGAGTTACTTCGGCAGCGAACGAACGCAACTGCTCTACCATCGTGTTCAAGGTTTCTTTCAGCTGCAAGATCTCGCCGCGAACGTCCACCGTAATCTTCTTCGAAAGGTCACCCGTGGCGATCGCCGTCGCGACTTCCGCGATGTTTCGCACCTGCCCGGTCAGGTTGCTGGCCATGAAGTTGACGTTATCGGTAAGGTCCTTCCAAGTTCCTGCAACGCCGGGGACCTGTGCCTGTCCGCCCAGTTTGCCGTCCGTCCCCACTTCGCGAGCCACGCGAGTCACTTCGCCGGCGAACGCGTTCAGCTGATCCACCATGGTGTTGATGGTGTTCTTCAACTCGAGAATCTCACCCTTCACGTCGACCGTAATCTTGCGAGACAAGTCACCGCGAGCCACGGCCGTCGTAACTTCAGCGATGTTTCGCACTTGCCCCGTCAGGTTGCTGGCCATGAAGTTGACGTTGTCGGTGAGATCCTTCCAAGTGCCAGCGACGCCCGGAACTTGCGCCTGGCCGCCCAGCTTGCCGTCGGAACCCACTTCGCGGGCGACACGGGTCACTTCGGCGGCGAATGCGTTCAACTGGTCCACCATCGTATTGATGGTTTCCTTCAGCAGCAGAATTTCACCGCTGACGTTGACGGTGATCTTCTTGGAAAGATCGCCACTTGCAATCGCGGTGGAGACTTCGGCGATGTTTCGAACTTGGCCGGTTAGGTTGCTGGCCATCGAGTTCACAGAATCGGTTAGATCTTTCCAGGTTCCAGCCACACCGGGAACCAGCGCTTGACCACCAAGTTTGCCGTCCGTTCCGACTTCGCGGGCGACACGGGTCACTTCGGAAGCGAACGATCGCAACTGATCCACCATCGTATTGATGGTGTCCTTGAGTTCGAGAATTTCGCCCTTCACATCGACCGTGATTTTGCGCGAGAGGTCGCCACGAGCCACAGCTGTTGCAACTTCGGCAATGTTTCGTACCTGGCCTGTGAGGTTGCTGGCCATGAAGTTCACGTTATCCGTGAGATCCTTCCACGTCCCGGCGACCCCAGGCACCTGCGCCTGGCCGCCGAGCTTGCCTTCCGTGCCGACTTCGCGGGCCACGCGGGTGACTTCACCAGCGAATGCGTTCAGCTGATCCACCATCGTATTAATGGTGTTTTTCAGTTCGAGAATTTCGCCCTTCACGTCGACCGTAATTTTGCGCGACAAGTCGCCGCGCGCCACAGCCGTGGTCACCTCAGCAATGTTACGGACTTGTCCTGTAAGGTTTCCGGCCATGGAGTTGACCGAGTCCGTCAAATCCTTCCAGGTGCCGGCGACACCGGGCACGTTCGCCTGGCCGCCCAGGCGCCCTTCGGTTCCGACCTCACGCGCGACGCGGGTCACTTCGCCAGCGAACCGGTTCAACTGGTCGACCATCGTGTTCAGGGTTTCTTTCAGCTGAAGGATCTCGCCACGAACATCGACCGTGATCTTGCGTGACAGGTCGCCGCTTGCAATGGCAGTTGCGACCTCTGCGATGTTTCGAACTTGACCAGTCAGGTTGCTGGCCATGAAGTTCACGTTGTCCGTGAGGTCTTTCCACGTTCCGCCGACGCCGAATACCTGTGCCTGACCGCCGAGCTTGCCTTCCGTACCGACTTCTCGGGCCACGCGCGTAACTTCGCCTGCAAACGCATTCAACTGGTCCACCATCGTATTGATGGTGTCTTTGAGTTCGAGAATTTCACCCTTCACATCGACCGTAATCTTTCGCGACAGGTCGCCGCGGGCCACAGCTGTGGTCACCTCGGCGATGTTGCGCACCTGCGCCGTAAGGTTACCGGCCATAGCGTTCACCGAATCAGTCAAGTCTTTCCACGTACCTGCGACGCCTGGCACAACAGCCTGGCCACCGAGTTTCCCGTCAGTGCCGACTTCACGAGCCACGCGCGTCACTTCTGATGCGAAGGAACGTAACTGATCGACCATCGTGTTGATGGCTTCTTTCAACTGGAGAATTTCGCCGCGCACGTCGACCGTGATCTTGCGAGAAAGATCGCCGCTGGCAACGGCCGTCGCAACTTCCGCGATATTGCGAACCTGCCCGGTGAGGTTGCTAGCCATCAGGTTGACGTTATCCGTGAGGTCTTTCCAGGTTCCTGCAACGTCCGGTACTAGGGCCTGCCCGCCGAGTTTGCCCTCTGTTCCGACTTCGCGAGCCACGCGCGTGACTTCTGCGGTGAAGACGCCCAGTTGCTGAATCATCGTGTTGACGAGATTCGCCGAACGAAGGAATTCGCCCTCGAGCGGACGGCCATCGACGTCCAGACGGACCGTTTGCGTAAGATCTCCTTGAGCAACTGCAGCGATCGCGCGTGTTACCTCGGCAGTTGGGCGAAGCAGGTCTTCCACCAGGGTGTTCACGGAGACTTCCATCTCGCCCCAGGCACCGCGAGACTCGTGGAACCGCGTCCGTTCGCGGGTCTTGCCCTGTTTTCCGACGACATGACCGACTCGCTTAAGTTCCTGTGCCATGTGCTGGTTGGCCGAAACAATTTCGTTGAATGTGTCGGCTATCTTTCCCGCGAGTCCGACCCACGTTCCGGGAAGTCGTACCGTGAAATCGCCGTCTCGCATACTCTGGAGACTTGCCAAAATCACGGTCAAATCGATTGCGCCGTCATTCGATTTCGACTTGCCGTTTTGCTTGGGCAGTGGCGCCACCGGCCCGTCTGAGGACGGGATAATTTCGTTAAGAGAACCAGACCTTTTCATTACCTGATCTCCCGGGAGCTAACAGACGTTTCGAAATTCGAAACAGGTCTCCCCGCCGCGCAATCTGCTATATACGTACTCGTAGCTAGGAGAGAAAGGGACTCTGTTTTCTACTATTTCAACGCTGCTGACTCTTGAGGGAAGTATTCGGTGCGGTAGCACCGGGAGGCCGCGGCTCCCACCACGGCGACCTTCGGCAATTGGAGCATGAAGCGGAAATTGAATCCCTAAGGTAATTCCTGTAGACAGGAGCGAAGTGACGGGCTAGAAGGGCAGAAACCGTGTCCCAACGGACACTCCATCCCGAATGAACGTCCGCCAAACGAAAGCCCGCCAAACGAAAGCCCGCGGGTGGATAAAGACTTGGGCGCCCGCTCTCGTCAGGGCGCCATTCATCTACACTCCCGAATGTCAGGCGGCGCTTCTGCCAAGAACGAAGTGCAGGATCAGAGAAATGACTGCAAAGACCAGCAGCAGGTGAATCAAGCCTCCCGCCACGTGAAACACTGTGAAGCCACCCAGCCATGCAATCAGCAAGATGATGAATAGTACTGTCCAGATGCTCATGGCGTCTTTATATCTCCTTAAGTTGAAAAACCTTCTGCGCACTGGTCCCTGGTTTCGCTTTCAGACCGGAGCAAGCATTCACATTAGTCTCGCGACGCCTTCGTGTCATTAACGAGAACCATGTATCTGCCAGGAAATGTGTGTGTATTCCGTTCGAATACGAACGAGCCGCCTTCGCTCGCAGAACGCGAATTCAACCAACCTTCAGATCGGTTTGGCAACTAACGTAGATTGAGTTTTTTACGACCATAGTTGGTGTGGGCACAGGTGAGGGGAGAAAGTTGAGATTGACTTGGATCTTCTCGGCATCTGAAGCGGATCGAGTGTCACGATCGATTGTGAAGAGTCTTCAGCCGACTGCGCTACGGCACTTGAGCCTGCTCATTCTGCTTGCCGGCCTGCCTTCGCTCCTAAACGCCTATTCTGTCCTCACTCACGAACAAGTTGTCGATCTACTTTGGAAAGACCAAATCCAGCCTCTCCTAGCCAAACGTTTTCCTGGTGCAAGCGAAGAGGACCTGAGGAAGGCGCATGCATTCGCCTACGGCGGCTCTCTTATTCAGGATATGGGTTACTACCCATTCGGAAACAAGTTCTTCAGCGACCTCACTCACTACGTGCGCAGCGGCGACTTCATCGTCAACCTAATCCATGAATCAAGCGATCTGAACGAGTACGCGTTTGCCCTCGGTGCGCTGTCACATTACTCCGCCGATAACATGGGCCACCCCACCATCAACGAATCCGTGGGGCTTTCATTTCCCAAGCTCCGCGAGAAGTATGGCCCCATGGTGACCTACGAAGACAATCCGAAGGCACATATCCGCACCGAGTTTGGTTTTGATATGACTCAAGTGGCGAAGAATCGCTATACCTCTGACCGATATCACGATTTCATCGGATTCGAAGTTTCTAAGCCACTGTTGGAGCGAGCTTTTCAAGACACGTACGGTGTTCCGCTGAGCGATGTGATTGCGAACGAAGATCTGGCAGTCGGGAGTTTCCGCCGCGCAATCAGCAAAATCATTCCTGAGATGACCAGAGTGGCGTTATTGGCTCGAAAGAAGGAACTGGTCGCGGAGACACCAAACTTCAATTCGAGAAAATTCCGCTACTACCTTTCGCGAGCGGACTATCAGAAAGAGTGGGGGAAAGGGTATCGCCGGCCTGGGTTCGGCACACGCGTTTTGGCATTCTTCTTGAAGTTCGTGCCGAAGGTCGGCCCGTTCAAAGCAGTCGATTTCGAGATCCCGACTCAACGGACCGAGGACCTCTACATTGCGAGTGTGAATCGCACGTTGGAAAACTACCGATCCCTGCTCGTTGAGGTAAAGAAGAGAAATCTGCAACTCCCCAACACGGATTTTGATACAGGGAAAGTCACTAGCGCCGGCGAATATGCTCTGACCGATAAGTCGTACGCTCACTTGCTCGATCAATTAGCGCGGGACAAGTTTCAGCAGATTACTCCAGAGTTGCAGGAGAATATTCTGACTTTCTATCGGGATACCAATGCGCCCATCGCAACCAAGAAGAAAGCCTCGGATTGGGAAAAAACGCAGAGCCAGATCGATCAATTGAAAGCTGTTACACCACAGGAATCATCGGTGATTCAAACAAGCGAGATTTCCCATTAATCATCTTTCGCTAAAATGCTGCGAGGCCCATTTCTCCCAACCCCAGCACGGAAGCCCGCAACTAAACGGAAGCAGTCTAGTCAATCGTTGAGTGCGCTCGGACGCGCACCCAAGGGAGGAATTTTTCATGGCAGACGATATGGAGAAGAACCGTCAGCAATCCGGGCAACAGGGCAGCCAATCCGGTCAGTCCGGAAGCCAGCCTGGTCAATCCGGCCAGCGAGGCCAAACTGGCCAAAGTGGCCAACAACAGAGCGGGCAACCTGGACAGAAGAAGAGCGGCCAAGGAGAGGAAGAGGACGAGAACCTCAACCGGGAACGCCGCGCTTCGTAATTGGTAATCCCATCAATTGATTAAAGGTCCCGGCTAGCGCCGGGACCCTTTCTTCCAGATTCCGCAATCCTTATCTTAAGACTCCATTACTTCTTGGCGGAGGCGGGTTTTTGCGGCTAACGATCCGATGCCACTTCTCGTTGGCATTTTGAGCGACCTGCGGTTATGCTTGGTTCGCCGCAGCGGAATGTGCTTGGGCACTGGGGACAAGCACCTGGAGTTGAACCCATTCGATTCTGCCCGCGCCATTCTGAAAATGAATCGGCATTCTGCTGGATCGCATCGTTACTAGAAATAGTATGGCCACAATCTGCCCATCAACAGGGCAATACAACATTCCTCCTCCGGGGAGGGAGTTCCGCACTCGTGTGCCTACGGAGCTGATCGGGAAGACTTCATCCCGGCTCTACTGGCTGGCGATAGTAGTGCTGGTGAGCACAATCATTCTGTCCGTGACGCGTCACTTTCTTGATCCGACGGTTCACTCGCTGGAGCGACAGCCGGTCTTCATTCTGGATATTTGCCTGCTGCTTGTGTCTTCGTTGGTGATCATCGCGATCCACCGGATCGGATTTCTTCCACCTGGACGCGTACTCGAGCTGGGGCTTGTCTACGAAGTAGTGGTGAGTTTCGGAATCGCCATGCTCGAATTCATACGCGGTCAGGCAGCCCACTCCATGATGGGAGTGTCGGCGCTTCCAATATGGATACTTGCATTCGGCATTTTTGTACCAAATACGCCGGCGCGAACCTTGATTGGAGCGTTGGTCTCTGCCGCGATGAGTCCGGTGGCTTACGCGGTAAGCCTTTCGATCCTGAAGCTTCCGCCGTGGAATGCCAGTGAACTAGCGCTCTGGTTTGTACCCAGCGTGCTCATGGCAGGCTGGGCCTACTTCCTGTCGAGAGACATGTATCAGATGGAAGTCGAGATCAGGAATGCGCGGGAGATGGGAAGCTATTCGCTCGAAACTCTCCTTGGAAAAGGCGGAATGGGTGAAGTGTGGGCGGCACGTCATCGCAGGCTGGGCAGCAGCGCGGCGGTAAAGCTGATTCGCCCCGAAGTGTTAGTCCAAAAGACAGGCCGCGAAGCGTACGTGGTGAGGCAGCGATTCGAGCAGGAAGCGCGCGCGACGGCGGCCTTGCGGTCGCCTCACACAGTGGCGCTTCATGACTTTGGCGTCTCAGAAGACGGTAGTTTCTATTACGCGATGGAACTGCTGGATGGTCTGGATCTGGAAGAGTTGATCGAACGCTTTGGTCCTCAGCCTGCCGCTCGGGTGGCGCGAATTCTGCGCCAGGTCTGTGATTCCCTGGCTGAGGCCCACAGCAACGGCCTGATTCATCGTGACATCAAGCCCAGCAACGTTTTCCTGGCTCGGCTGGGAGTAAATTGCGACTTCGTGAAAGTGCTCGATTTCGGCCTCGTCAAGGCCGAGAATGGGGGCACTCGCCTGACCATGGATGGCACAACAGCCGGCACACCTGCCTACATGGCTCCGGAAATGGCTACCGGCAGTCCGTTCGACGGACGTGCAGACATCTACAGCCTGGGATGTATCGGGTATTTTCTGCTGACGGGAACCGCGGTGTTTGAGGAGTCTACGCCGCTTGCCACGGCATTGGCGCATGTCCAGAAGCAGCCGGTGCCACTGTCGCAGCGAACCGAACTTCAAGTCCCCGACGAACTCGAAGAGATCATCATGCGCTGCCTTGCAAAGAATCCCGCGGATCGCCCACGAACGGCGCTGGACCTTGGCCGTTCTCTTGCGGCTTTCGGCCGGAAAGAAGCGTGGACTCCGGATGACGCCGAACATTGGTGGAGGATCCATCTGCCAACGTACTTCTCCGCCGAGGAATCCCATGGCGCGGAGGCGTTATCCCTGTCCCGGTAGAGAGCGACCGCTCGTACCAATCGGTCGTGCGTTTCGCCATGATGGTCTCGGCTGTCATGGTGGCTCATCAGGTGGCAGGCAAAGCGGCGCGAGACGCGTTTTTCCTCTCGCAGTTCAGTCCTTCGTACTTTCCCCTCATGGTCATGGCTGGATCGGCGGTCTCGATTGCTGGCGGGCTGCTGAACTCTCGCATTCTCCAAGCCGTTACTCCGGCCCGGATGGTGCCGTGGGGCTTCATATCCAGCGCCTTGCTTCACTTCGGCGAGTGGGGCCTGCGGCACAGTGCCTATCGCTCTGCGGTGGTGGTGCTGATCTACATCCATCTGGTTGGGCTGGGAGCAATTGTCCTCTCGAGTTTCTGGTCGTTGCTGAACGAACGGTTTGATCCCCGTACTGGGAAGAAATATTTCGGTCGAATCGCTGGTGTTGGCACATTCGGCGGAGTTGTGGGTGGATTGGTGGCGGAGCGATTCGCCGCCTGGCTACCTCCGTCGGCAATTTTGCTGTTTCTGGGACTTGCTCATCTCTGCTGCGGCTGCATCAGCTTCCTGGTGGTCCGAAGTTCCAAGGGCATCGCCGCGCCCGAGCAGCACCATCACCACCTCGAGGGCGAGCCGGTTACGTCTGCTGCGTGGACGATCTTCCGCCGCTCCAAATATGTGCAGATGCTGGCAGCTCTTGTGGTCTTGGGAACGACGGCTGCGGCGCTGCTGGACATTATCTTCAAGACCCAGGCAGCGACGGTCATCGGTCGTGGCCATGAGCTCCTGCGGTTCTTCGCAATCTTCTACACAGCTGGGCAGATTTTGAGCTTCGGTGTACAAGTGCTCATCACTCGGACATGGCTGGAAAAGCTCGGACTGGCTCGCGGTGTCGGTTCGCTACCGGCGGCAGTGGCAGCGGGCGGTGTTGGCGCGTTGGTGTTCCCACTTTTCTCTGTATTTGTTGGAGTGCGCGCTCTCGAGGTGATTCTGCGCGGCTCTATCTATCGCGCGGGTTATGAACTCCTGTATACGCCGCTTCCGGTCCAGGAAAAACGCGCGGCCAAGCCGGTCATCGATGTAGTCTTCGACCGTCTCGGAGACGTTCTCGGGGGGGCGATCTCTCAAATATTGATGGCACTCGGCGGAATGTTCGCGATCAAGAGCATTCTGCTCCTAACGGTCGGACTCGCCAGCGCGGGCATGTACATTACCCGGCGACTGCAAAGTCTTTACGTTCGCGTTCTCGAAAAAGGTTTGGTCGATCGCGCAATTGAACTGGAGGTCGATGGCGGCAACGAACTGCTTACCCGATCTGTGCTGATGACTCTTTCACTTAATAAGGATTCCAGTGCGCAGCTTCCAGCCCCAACTCACGCGGAGCCCGTTGTCCAAAAGACTCGAACCTCTATCACAGAGCCGGTGCTCCAGTCGCTGATGGACCTGCGATCTGGGAACCTGGGGTTAGTGCAGCGGACTCTCTCGACGATGCATCAACCGGATCCCTTGCTTGTGCCGCAGGTGATCATTTTGGTCGCCTGGGATGACGTTGCTCCTGAAGCCCTGCGGGTCCTGCGCGATTCAGTAGACCATGTTGCCGGACAAATGCTGGACGCGCTGATGGACGAAAAGACCGAATTCGCAATCAAGCGCCGGCTGCCGAGGGCGCTCGCCTACTCCCAAGATCAGCGAACAGTTGATGGACTGATACATGCACTTGAGGATTCGCGCTTTGAAGTACGCTTCCAATGCGCCCGCGCGCTGGATGTAATTCTGCAGAGGCATCCCGAATACCGTCCCACCAAGGAAACGGTTTTCGCCATTATCGAAAGAGAGATGTCCGTGAGCCGCGATGTTTGGGACAGCAGGCGGCTGCTCGATCGTCGCCAGAGCACCGACGAGTTTCTTTTTCTGGATGACGTCTTACGGGAACAAGCGCAGCTCAGCTGGGAACACTTGTTTAGCCTGCTCGCTCTAGTTCTTCCTCGCGGCCCACTTAAGGTCGCGTTTCAGGCCATGCATACTGACGACCGGCTTCTGCGAGGCTTGGCCTTGGAATACCTCGATAGTGTCCTGCCTCCATCCCTCCATCACGTGCAGGCATTCTTCGAGAAGGCTGAACCTGTTACGCGTAGGCCTGAAGATGCGAAAGACTTGACGTCACGATTAATGGACGCCCGACAATCCGTGAGCCTCAAACTGGTGCGCGTTCCATCCCCCGGGCAGGATAAAGCAAACTAGCCACAATCACGGAGACCAGTGGAAGTAAGCCGCAAAGAGCGGCTATGCCACATCTGGGGCGCGGCGCTTGTGCTCCCTGTAGATACCCGCAACCACCGCGAACCACGCAATTGTGAGCGCAACACTGATGCCGGCGAAGCCGGAAATCGAAAGTCTCAGTTTCTCTGTTCCCACGTAAACGATTAGAGCCTGGACAACGTCTCCAATCCGGACGAAGAAAGTATCGATGGCTGCTTTCGCTTTGTACTTCGCCTCTCGGCTGGTGGGAAGATACAACGCCTGCCTTGCCGTGTTTTGGATCGAGTAGTCCGTGCTGTTTTCCAGAATCTTCAGCGCACGAACGGCGTAAAGGGCCGGGTAGATGAGAATCAGAGAATATCCCGTCAAGGCGATTGTTGGAAGGATGAAAAGCGAACCACGAACTCCGATGTAACGAAAGATTCGTGACACGAAAATGGTTTGCAGCGCGAATGTGAGGATGTTCACCCATGCGAAGAAATGGGCGTAGAACTCCCCGACAAATACTTTGCGGGCGGCGTCCTGACCTGCTCCAACAATATGAAGCGATTGTTGCACCACGAGTTTGCTGAGCAGGAACTCGCCGGAG
>Ga0335084_10001266_pt1 | contig 23341 bp, 26 predicted proteins | sample Lox_Sample_44_FD_206721 | JGI IMG/M metagenome (GOLD analysis project Ga0335084, IMG submission 206721) | Soil microbial communities from Loxahatchee National Wildlife Refuge, Florida, United States - Lox_Sample_4.4 | ecosystem: Environmental > Terrestrial > Soil > Wetlands | place: USA...
TGGGCTATCTGCGGGGCTTGATGGAGCGGGGGAGCACCATCGGCATGGACCGCTTCGGGCTCGAGCACTTCCTGCCGACGGCGAAGCGTGTCGAGGTCCTGGCCCGGCTCTGCGCCGAGGGCTATGCCGGGAAGATGGTGCTCTCGCACGACGCCAATTGCTGGACCGATCTCATTTCCGAGGACGAGAAGCTCCGGACGCGGCCCCGCTGGAACTACAACCACATCTCCGACGATATCCTGCCCGCCCTTCGCGCCGCCCGGGTCAGTGAGGACCAGATCGAGCAGATGCTCGTGCGGAATCCCCGGGCGATCTTCGAGGCCTCCGGCGCCCGGTAGCGCAGTGGGAGCCCACGGATCGCGACGGCAGGACGTGTTGCGAGCGGTGGCGGCCGCGGTGGCGACCACCCCGGCCGCCACCGTGACGAGGGTGGCGATCGACGGGGTGGACGGGGCGGGGAAGACCTGCTTCGCCGACGAGCCTGCGCGCCTCGCCTCCGTCATCGTCAACAACGACGACCTGCTCGCCCCGTTTGTGGTGCCGGCACGCAGGCCGCCGGGAGGACGCATACCATGAAGCCGCAGCCGCTGATCGCCGTGTCCGACGTGGAAGCGAGCAGTCGGTGGTATCAGAAGCTGTTGCGCTGCCGGAGCGGCCACGGCGGGGCCGAGTACGAGCAGCTCGTCGACGCGAGCGGAGCGCTCATCCTCCAGCTGCATGCCTGGGAGGCGCATGAGCATCCGCACCTGGGCGATCCCGCGGTGCGCCCGTATGGGAACGGCGTGCTCCTGTGGTTCCAGATCGATGACTTCGATGCCGCCGTCGCGCGGGCGAGGGAGATGACCGTCGAGATTCTCGAAGGCCCCAGGGTCAATCCGAACGCGAACCATCGGGAACTCTGGCTGCGTGACCCCGACCGCTACGTCGTCGTGCTCGCCAGCGCCTGCGGTGACCTGTGACGCCGACGGCGGACGGCTTCCGCAAGGTCGAAGGCTGCGATCTCTGCCGCGCCAAGCGCATGACACCCTGGTATCACGAGGACGACATCTGCTGGATCGCCGAGTGCGATGTCTGTGACACTCCCATGGTGGTCTGGCGCTGGCACGGCACGGAGCCGCCGCCCGAGCACCTCGAGCACATGCGTGCGCGCCTGCGCGAGGTCGCGCTCGCCCAGATCGGCGAGTACTACGTGGACGACCACATGCGCAATATTCCGGACCACTGGCACGCGCATGCCCGGCCCAAGGGCGGCTTCTTCGGTACCCGGCGGGGGTAGGGCGCCCCGAATGATGCGATTGCGGAGAGGAAGAGAGTCCGCTATGTATGTCGGCCAGGGAGGGCCAATGCGCAGATTGTGGAAACTCCTGCTGATCGCTTGGGGACTGTGCCTCATGACCGCCGGCGCGGCGTCGGCCCAGCAGGTCGAGGTGCTGTGGCTGGGCCACTCCACCTTTCGCTTCACGAGCACCACCGGCAAGGTGATCGTGATCGACCCCTTCCTGACCCAGAATCCGCGGACGCCGGCAAAGTACAAGGACCTGAAGGCGCTCGGCAAGGTCGACCTGATTCTCGTCACCCACGGCCACCAGGATCACGTGCTCGACCTTCGCGAGCTGGCCGCCCTGACGGGAGCGCCGGTCGTGGGCCCGCACGAGCTGGTGCTCAATGCGGTGAGCCTCGGGGCCGTCGAGGGCGCCAAGGCCCGCCCCATGAACAAGGGCGGGACGATCACGCCCTTCGGTCCCGGAGTCAAGATTCACATGGTCCCCGCCGAGCACAGCTCGGGGGCCGACCTCGTGGGCCTCAAGCCCGAGATGTCGAAGGAGATCCGCTTCCTGGAGGGCGGAAACGCGGTCGGCTACGTGATCGAGTTCGAGAGCGGCTTCAAGATCTACCACATGGGCGACACGGCCGTGTTCGGCGACATGGCGCTGGTCGAGAAGTTCTTCAAGCCGGATCTGGCGCTGGTGCCGATCGGCGGGCACTTCGGGATGGATCCCGAACACGCCGCCTACGCCGTGCGCGAGCTCGTGCACCCCAAGCAGGTCATCCCGATCCACTATGGGACGTTCCCGCTCCTCAATCGAACGCCGGCCGAGTTCAAGGCGGCCCTCGGTAACGCGCCGGTCAAGATGCTGGACGTCAAGCCCGGAGACGCGCTGAAGTTCTGAGCGCCGGGCGCTCTCAGTCAGGTACGCCGGCCTTGCGCAGGCCGTCGGCGAATCGCTCCGCATCCGCGCGAGCGGCGAACGGATACCAGTAGGTGATCCCCCGGATGGTGATCGGGTCCTGGTACGCATAGCGCCCCTTGCGCTCGCTGGCCTTCTTGATCTCGTCGACCAGCTTCGTGGCCTTCTCGCGCCGGCCGAGCAAACCGTAGATCGAGAGGAGGAGGCGCTGGGACCAGTAGTCCTCGGGATTGAGCGCCAGGGCTTTCTCCAGTGACGCGGCGGCCTCGTCGAGACGGTTGAGCCCGAACTGCGCGAGGCCCAGCTGGTACAGATAGTAGGAAGGGGAGTGCGGGTTGAGCCGGATCGCGCGCTCGACCGACTCGAGCGCCTCTCGTGGCTTCCCACTGAAGGTCAGCGCCCCGGCCAGCGCCACGTAGCCATCGGCATCGTTCGGATCGGCCGCCACGGCCTTCTTGGCCTCTGAGACGGCGTCGTCGTGTTGCTGGGCGTAGAGGGCCATGGCGCTGGCCACCTCGTGGGCCAGCGGCGTCGGGTGGAGCATGGCCTTGGCCAGGAATTGCTCGGCCTGGAACTGCCCCTCGTGCTGTCGGGGCAGACCCAGCGCCTCGGACCAGTACCGGGTGTTGGCGGCCCAGTAGGTCGCCGCGAGGGCGGCATAGGCGCGTCCGTACTTCGGATCCAGCTCCGTGGCCTTCTTGAAATGGACGATCGCCGTTCGAAAATCCTCCGGAGTCTGCCGGAGATAGTGCTGCCAGCCTTTGAGGAAGACGTCGTAGGCTTCGCTGTTCTCGGTTTCACGCCGCGCGACACGTTCGCGGTCCTCCTTGGTCAGCTCCACGGCAAGCGCGCTGACGACACTCTTCGTGACCTTGTCTTGAAGCCCGAAGATGTTCTTCATGTCCCCGTCATAGCGGTCCGCCCACACGTGGCCGCCCGTCGTCGCGTCGATCAGCTGGGCGTTGACCCGGATGTCGCCGCCGCTGCGCCGCACGCTGCCTTCCAGCACGTAGCGCACGCCGAGCGCCCGCGCCACCTCGCGGATGTCCTTCGCCTTGCCCTTGTAGGCGAACGTCGAGTTGCGCGCGATCACGAAGAGGCCGGCCACCTTCGAGAGATCGGTGATCAGATCCTCGGTCACCCCGTCGGCGAAGTAGGCCTGCTCGGCGTCGCCGCTCATGTTGTCGAAGGGCAGCACCGCAATGGAAGGCTTGCTGGGGAGCGAGAGTGCCGTCTGGCCGGGGGGCAGAGAGTCGGATCGCGATCTCCAGGGCGCGAGCCAGAGGGTTGCGCCGATCAGGACGGCGAGGGTGGCCCCGATGCCGGCAGCCACGAGGAGACGCCGCGTCGGGCGCCGCCGGCGCACGGGCTCCGCCTCGCGGATCTCGCCCTGGACGGGGATGGCGTAGGCGCGAACCGGCTCGGGGATGTTCTTGACCGTTTGCTCGCCCCGATCCTCGAAGGTCGCCTGCACGCGGCCGCGCAGCGCCACCTTCACGGCGTCCGAGACGGTGATGCCCCCGGGCTTGGCCAGGGCCTGGAGCCGCGCCGCGATGTTCACGCCGTCGCCGTAGACCGTGCCGTCGGATTTCTCGATGACGTCTCCGAGGTGCACGCCGATCCGGAAGCGCATCCGGCGATCTTCGGCGAGATCCCGCGAGGCGGCGTCGAGGTCCTCCTGGATAGTCATGGCGGCCGTCACTGCGCCGGCGGCGGTCTCGAAGACCGCCAGCACGGAGTCGCCCGCCGTGTCGATGACGCGTCCCTGATGGGATTCGATCCGGGACCTGAAGACGGAGCGGGCGCTGTCGAGAGAAGCGACAGTGGCCGCCTCGTTTGCCGCCATGAGGCGCGAGTAGCCGACAGCGTCCGCGGCCAGAATCGCGGTGAGCCGCTGCCGGGAACCCGTGTCGGTCACGACCGCTCCCTCACGATCCCGACGAATGGTCCGTCAGGGGCGCGCCCGAGGTCAGTCGACGCGGAAGACGAGGTCGCGATCGAGGTTCTTGACGCTGGTCTGGCCCGCGAGGGCCATGGTAGTGCGGAGCTCGCGGCGCAGGATGTCGAGGGCGCAGGCGACGCCGGCAGCGCCGTCGGCGGCCAGGCCCCAGAGCACGGTGCGTCCGACCGCGACCACGGTGGCGCCCAGGGCGAGCCCCTTGAGCACCGCGGTGCCCCGCGTGAAGCCGCCGTCCACGATGATGGCGGCGCGGCCGGCCACCGCGTCTGCGATGGGCGGCAGGGCGTCGATGGAGCCCTGCGTGTGGTCGAGCTGCCGGCCGCCGTGATTCGACACCCAGACGATGTCCACCCCCGCCTCGACCGCGCGCTTGGCGTCGCGCGCCGTCATGATGCCCTTGAGACCGATGGGCAGCTTCGTCGTCTTCTTGAGCCACGCGACGTCGTCCCAGGTGAGCCGCTCGGGATAGTTGGGATCGGGTCCGCGCGGATTCGGCGCCGTCTTCATGGCCTCGCGCGGGCTGAAGCGGTGCACGATGTCGCGCTCGCGCCGGCTGTAGACTTGCACGTCCACGGTGAGGACGACGGACTTGTAGTCCGAGGCCTCGACCCGCGCGAGCAGATCCGCCGCCCACGCGCGATCGCCGTGGTGATAGAGCTGGAACATCTTGGGCCCGGGGGCGGCCTTGGCGACGTCCTCGACCGACCACCCTGCCGCGCCGGAGAGGAACTGGAGCGTGTCGCCCTGGGCGGCGCCGCGCGCCATCTCGCGATCGCCCTCGGGGTGGAAGAGAACGAGGCCTCCCATGGGCGCGATGGCCACGGGCCACGACAGCGGGAGGCCCAGCAGCGACGTGCGCAGGTCGATCCCGCGGACGTCCACCAGGATGTCCTGGCGGATGGCGAGGCGATCGACGGCGCGCCGGTTGCGGCGGAGCGTGGTCTCGCTCTCGGCGCCGCCGTCTCCGAAGTTCCAGACGTCTCGGGGCAGGAGTTTTTTCGCGTGCTTCCGGATCTCGGGCAGGGTGACGAATTTGTCGGCCATGGCCCAGTACCATAATGCTTTCGGGTGCCGTAGGCAAATGAGCAATTGACAGGGCCCGGGTGCGCGCCTAGATTCTGGCCTGCTGCAACTATCCCGTTCCCGACAGGAGACCCACGCCATGCTGTACGAGATGCGGACCTATCACGCCATCCCGGGAAAGCTGCCGGAGCTCAATCGCCGCTTCGCCGACATCACCATGGGCTACTTCAAGCAGTACGGCATCCAGGTGATCGGCTTCTGGACCAACGAGCTCGGCGGCTCGTCGGACCAGCTCATCTACATCCTGGCCTATGACAGCCTCGCCGATCGCGAGAAGAAGTGGAACGCGTTCGTCGCCGACAAGGAGCGCCTGGCCAAGTTCGCCGAGACCGAGAAGAACGGCCCGCTCGTGGCCCGGCTGACCGCGCAGATGCTCAGACCCACCGCCTACTCGCCGATGCAGTAGCCGCGGTGACGGCCGGCCGGGTCTTTCAGGGCTCGGACGCCCGCGTTCCGCCCGGACCGTGGGACGTCATCGTGGTGGGCGCGGGAATCTACGGCCTGCCCACGGCGTTCTTCCTGGCCCGGCATCATCAGGCGCGCGTGCTCGTCGTCGAGGACAATGCCATCCCTGGCGAGTGCATCACCGTCAACACCGGCGGCATCATCCGCATCGCGTACTCCGACCTCGACGTGGTGCGCGTGGCGGCCTTCGCGCGCGAGATCTATCGCGATCCGGTGACCCGCCTCGGCCTCCGCGCCCCTGTGCACCTGGGCTTCATGCCCACGGGGTGGGGACGCTTCATCTCGGAGCTGGGCATCCCGGGCATTGTCGCGGAGGTGACGCGCATCGCCCGGGGCGCCGGCGGCCGGCTCGAGGTGCTGCGCATGCGGGACTATGTGGATCGCCTCCAGCCGGGCCGGCGCCGCAACCTCGAGCGGATCATGGACGTGGAGGACTCGACGCATGTCCTGGCCGACAAAGAGGGCGGCTTCGCCGACGGCGGCACGGCGCTGACGGGCTTTCTCGAAGCGTGTCTCGAAGCCGGCGTCTGCGTGAGTCTCTACTCGCGTGTCTCGGAATTTCTGAGAGACGGAGCGCGCGTGACGGGGCTCGTCCTCGAACGCTGGTCGCAGCAGGGCGACGAGCGTCGAGTCGTCGCGCGCGAAACGGTCAGGGCCGACCGCATCGTGCTCGCCGCCGGGCGCGGCAATGCCGCCCTCGTGCGCGCCGCGGCGGGCTGGGAGATGCCGACCTTCACGAGCTTTCACCAGGTGCCGTATATCCGGAACTCCCCGGACAACGACTTCGCCCAGCGCCGCTATGCCGTGGGGCCGGCCGGAGCGCGTCATGAGGTCGAGCTCATCGACGCGCCCACCATCTCGCACTGGCGCGACATCTACTTCCGGCCCGAGGGCAGCGGGATGATCTTCGGCACGCATCACCGCGAGCTCCAGCCGGATGAGTACCGGCCGCGGGGAGGGGAGATCGGCGGCGTGCGCGTCGGCCTCGATCAGGTCATGCTCGACACCATGCTGGAGGTCATGCCGCACTTTCCGGCCCTGTCGTCGCAGGGGCTCAATCTCGGCAAGAGCCCGGGTGACATTGCCGGCGGCGCCTACTACATGAATCCCGAGGAGCTGCCCTTCGAAGGCGAGGTGCCCGGCACGGACGGATCCCTCTTCTATGCGGGGAGCGGTTGCGGCACCGGCTTCAAGCTCGGCCCGGGCGTCTCCTGGCTGCTCGCCCAGCGCATGGCCGGCCTCAAGCGGGAGGACCGGCTCATCGCCTCGCACGCGCTTTCCGCCGAGCGAGCGGAGTATTTCTATCCGCCGGGGACGAGCCGAGAGGAGCTGCTGAGGCAATTCCGCCCGGCCTCGGAGGGCGGCCGGCTCATCGAGATGGGCGCCGCGGGGATTGCCGTGGGCCAGCCAAGGCAGGCGTGAAGATCGCGTCGGGCATCGCCATCCGACTGATGGGACGGGCGGCGTTTATAATGGCGGCCATGATGAGGGCGGCGGTGCTGTCGCTGGCGGTGCTGTCGCTGGCGGCGGGGGCGTGCCAGCGCGAGGAGAAGGCGATCAGTGAGGATTTGCCCGCGGCGCGGGCGACCAGGGCGCGCGCCGACGCGCAGGCTATCGCGAGCGCGGTCCGCCAGTACCAGGCGACCTTCCAGGCATTGCCGGAGTCGATCGAGGACTTGACCCAGGCACGGACCATCTCGGGCGTCACCGGCGGGCCCTTCCTGGCAAAGGCCCCGACGCCGCCCGCAGGATGGTCCGCCTACCAGTACGCCAAGCAGGGTGATAACAACTTCACCGTGACGTCGTCGGGTGGCGGTGTCACGGTGACGGCGCCCTAGAGTCCGACGGCCATGCCGAGACTGCCGCTCCTCGATGCCGGCTCGCTCTCGCCGGAGCTCTCCATCATGCTCGAGAAGTGGCAGAGCGAGGGCGGTGATCCGAACTTCATCCTGACCTTCGCGAGACTGCCGGAGACCCTCGCGCGCTTCGTGGCGTTCTACTCTCCGCTCGTGCGCAAGGGCCTCGTGGAGCACCGGACCAAGGAGCTGGCTCGACTGCGGCTCGCGCAGCTCAACGAGTGCCAATACTGAATGGCCACACGCTACGCCTTGGGAAGGCGCGAGGGCATCACGGAAGAGCTGGTGGCGGAGATTCGCGACTACGAGCGCGGGCCCTTCTCCGATCGCGAGAAGGCGGCGCTCCGCTACGCCGACCGGCTTTTCGCCGACCACCACGCGGTGGACGGCGCGCTCTGGGACGGTCTGCGCGCCCACTTCAGCGAGAACGAGCTGCTGGAGCTCACGTGGGTGCTCGCCGAGTTCATCGCGCTCGGCAAAGTCATCTACGTTCTCGGCATCCAGCACGGCGGCCACGCGCATGCGTGAGACCGATCAGACGTGCGTCGCCAACGAGCAGATGCCGGAAGAGGGGAGCCGCACATGACAGCGGTCAGTGACCTCGACACACCAGCCGTCACCGTGGACATGAACATCATGGAGGACAATATCCGCCGAGTGCAGGCGCATTTGGCCAGGCACGGCATCGGCAATCGCCCCCACATCAAGACCCACAAGATCCCCGCCATTGGAAGGCTGCAGATGCAGGCCGGCGCCATGGGCATTACCTGCCAGAAGATCGGCGAGGTCGAGGTTTTTGTGGACGCGGGCGTCGCGGACGATATCCTGCTCACCTTCAATATTCTCGGCCGCGCCAAGGCCGACCGCCTCATGGCTCTCGTGCGGCGGGCGCCGGGGCTGACGGTGGTGCTCGACAACGAAGTGGTCGGCCGGGAGCTCAGCGAGGCGGGGGTGCGGCACGGCCTGGACGTGCGCTTTCTCGTCGAGTGCGACACCGGCTTCGGCCGCACCGGCGTGCAGACACCCCCGGCGGCTTTCGATCTGGCGCGCCAGGTCTCCGCGCTGCCGAAGATGCAGTTCCGCGGGCTCATGACCTTTCCCAACCGGGAGCCCACCACGCGCGAGTTCTTCGCCCAGGCGCTCGCCCTCTTCAAGCGCGCGGGGATTCCGGTGCCCGTCGTCTCCGGCGGCGGCACCCCGGCGATCTTCACCGCGCAGAACATCCCCATGCTCACCGAGCACCGCGCGGGCACCTGTGTGTTCAACGACGTCATGGTGGTCTCGTCCGGAACGGCGACCTGGGACAACTGCGCCATGCGCGTTCGCGCGACCGTGGTGAGCCGGCCCACCGACGGGCGGGCCATCCTCGATGCCGGGACGAAGGTGTTCACCTCGGACCAGTACGGCCAGAAGGGCTTCGGACATGTCATGGAGTATCCTGACGCCGTGGTCGCCAACCTCTCCGAGGAGCACGGCATCGTCGATCTCTCGGCCTGCGCCGATCGGCCCAAGGTGGGCGACATCGTTCACGTCGTGCCCAACCATTGCTGCGTCGTGAGCAATATGGTGGACGAGCTGTACGGCATACGCGGCGGCAAGGTCGAGGTGATCTGGCCCGTGGCCGCCCGCGGGCGCGTTCGCTAGGCCCGTGGTGACGGCGCGTGGAGCCGACCGGCTCGTCGCGGCACTCGCCGAGCGAGGTGTGCACCAGCTCTTCTCCCTCTCCGGCAACCAGATTCTCCCCATCTACGACGCGACCATCGGCCGGGACATGCGCATCATCCATACGCGTCACGAGGCGGCGGCGGTGCACATGGCCGATGCGTGGGGACGCCTCGGCGAAGAGCCGGGGGTGGCGCTCGTCACCGCGGGGCCCGGTCATCTGAACTCGCTCTCCGCGCTCTACGGCGCGCTGATGGCCGAATCCCCCGTGGTGCTGCTGAGCGGACATGCGCCGGCCGGCCAGGCAGGACGCGGCGCCTTCCAGGAAATGGATCAGGCAGGCGCGGCGGCTCCGGTCACGAAGGCGTCGTGGGTCGCCAAGGACGCGTCGCGACTCGCCGAGGACATTGCGCTGGCGCTCGAGGTGGCGCGGAGCGGGCGCCCGGGGCCGGTGCACGTGAGCCTGCCGGGCGATCTGCTCGAGGCGAAGGTGAGCGAGAGCGCCGGCACCGTGATCGACGGTGCGCGCGGCTCGATGTCGGTCGCCGACGCCGATATCCGGCGCCTGCGCGAGCTGCTCGAGGCGGCGCGCCGGCCGCTGATCCTCCTCGGCCCGGCCATGGCGCGGCCCGCGCGGCGGGCGGCGGTGGAGCGCCTGGCCGGGCCCACCGGCATTCCGGCGCTTCCCATGGAGAGCCCGCGCGGGGTGAACGACCCGTGGCTGCACATGGCGACCAATTGCCTCGGCCAGGCCGACCTCGTCCTCCTTCTCGGGAAGCGGCTCGACTTCGCCGTGCGCTTTGGCGCCGCGCCGTCCTTCGATCCCGCATGCCGCTTTGTCCAGGTCGACTGGGATGCCGAGGCGCTGGACCGGAGTGGCCGGGTCACCCTCGGGTTGGTCACCGATCCCGCCCTTCTGGCCGTGCGACTCGGCGCGGACACGGCGCCGCTCACCCGCCGCTGGCGCGACTGGGGCGCCCTGGTCGCGGCCGCCCGCGCCGCGGTGCCCGACGAGTGGGAGGCGCTTCGCCGCGGCTCGCGCACGCCCATGCATCCGCTACGCGTGTGCGCCGAGATCCAGCCGCTGCTCGACCGCGGCGCTCTCCTCGTCGCCGACGGCGGCGAGTTCGGCCAGTGGGTGCAGGCCGGCTGCGAGGCGTCAACGAGGATGATCAACGGGCTGTCGGGATCGATCGGCAGCGCGATCCCGCTCGCCCTGGCCGCCAGGCTCCGCCATCCCGAGCGCACCGTGATCGCGGCCCTCGGCGACGGCACCTTCGGCTTCCACGCGCTCGAGCTCGACACGGCTCTTCGCGCCGGACTGCCCGTCGTGACCGTGGTGGGCAATGACGGGCGCTGGAATGCCGAGCACCAGCTTCAGATCCAGCACTACGGCGCCGGACGCACGGTGGGCTGCGAGCTTCGCGCGTCGCGGTACGACCTGATGACGGTGGCGCTCGGGGGTCACGGGGAATTCGTCGAGCGCCCCGATGATCTCGGGCCCGCCCTCGAGCGCGCGATCGCCTCGGGGCTGCCCTCCTGCGTGAACGTGATGATCGACGGAGTGGCGGCGCCGACCTACACCGCTGCCAAGGCGCCGGCCCACTGAGCGGAATTCGCAGGCCGCTCAAAAAGGTCCAGATGCGAGGCGGCGCCCGCTGTTCGAGTTGAGCGACGGCCTGTGCCGTCACGAGACGAGGGCTGGGTTGATCCCGCACGCGAGGCGTACTCTCTGTACGTCGAGCGTGCGGCCGAGGGCGTCAACGAAGCAGATGGGCCTTTTTCAGCGGCCTGAGGGGGCGGCGAGCTTCGAGGCGAGGAGCATCAGATCGTGGCCGTCCACGTCTGATACGAGCGCGTACCCGAGTTCCCCGTCCCGCCACAGCAGAACGTTGAAGCCCCGCGCGGACGTGCGGCTCACCTCGACACGTCCCGCCCCCGCCAGGCCGCGCGTTGGCCACGGAAGCCCCTCGGCCTTGAAGACGAACAGCGAGATCTCGTGCTGCCGCCGTCCGAAGACCAGGGTCGCGGCCTTGCGGTCCACGAAGTAGCCGACCGCCCCGCCTCGGAGCGGGAAGTCCTCGTCGCCGGGGAAGCGAATCCCGGGTGCGAAGTCGAGCCGTCCCGAGAACCAGGGGATCACCTGATGAATGCCGCTGCTCTCCACCTCGAGTGGGTGCTGGCTCTGGAGCATGCGCACGTGGTCGTTCACCGCTTCGGTGACCAGCACGGCCGCTCCCCGGCTCTCCGTCGTGACGAGCTCGCGAGCGAATGGGACGGCGAGGAGAAGCGCCGCCGCCACGAGCCCCGCGGGGAGCAGCGCGCGCGACCAGCGCGAATGCGCGCGCCTCGGGCGGGCCGGCGCGGACCAGCCGGCGGCGAGCTTCCGCTTCAGCGCGATGGGTGCCGGGTACTGCGGCGTGCGCCGCTCGAGCGCCTGGGTCAGCTCGCGCTCCGTGAGGTCGGCCAGCGCGCAGTCGGCGCAAGTATCGAGGTGCCGTCGCATCCCCGTGACGAGATCGGGTGCGAGGCGGCCGTGCTGATAGTCGAGGAGCTGATCGCGGACGTCGAGGCAGTCCATGGCGCCGGCTAGTTCCGCCAGTCCTTGAGCACGGAGCGAAGCGAGGCCCGCGCGCGCGACAGTCGCGACTTGATCGTGCCGACCGCGCAGCCCATGATCAGGGCGGCTTCCGACTCACTGAACCCCTCGAGGTCGAGCAGGATGACCGTGCGCGCGTCCTCCGAGAGCGCCATGAGCGCACGCTCGATCTCTTCGGCGACCACCTTCCGCAGCCGGTCCAGCTCGACCTCGTCCCTGAGCCAGCCGATATCCGCCGGCCGCTGCGCCGGTGGCGCCACGGTGTCGAGACCGCCCACGGTCGGGTTATTGCCCTCGCGCCGATACTGGCTGATGAACGTGTTGCGCAGGATCCTGAAGAGCCAGGCCTTGAGGTTGGTGCCCGGCGTGAACTGCGTTGCCCCTCTGAGGGCCCGGCTATAGGTCTCCTGGACCAGGTCCTCGGCTTCGGTATCGTTTCTGGAGAGATAGCGCGCCAGGTTGTAGAGGGCATCGGCATGGGCCAGTGCCTCGCGCCCCAGATTCCCCGCCGCTTCCCGATCGCCCGTCCCGTCCATGGCCTCACTCTACGCCTAACGTCCGACCCGCCAAATCGTTCCATCCCCGTTCGCCCCTCCGACTCGCGGCGGCGGCTGGGGCGGGGGAGCGCCCTCCCCAGGCCCGTATCTTCCGGGGAGATTCTTCGAAGCGAAGAACCCGAATCTCGTGGCGGGCCAGAGTGGCCCCGCGGACTGCGACTCGGCGTGGTCTGGGGAGCGCACCCCCCGCCCCTGCCTCCACCCGACCGGTAGTGCGAGTGCCGTCGACACCCCAAGCGCGGGTTAGAGGAAGACTGAGCCGCCGTCGACGATGAGGGTCTGGCCTGTGATGAAGGCGCTGTCGGCGGAGGCGAGGAAGACGGCGGCGCCGACGACGTCGTCGGCTACGGCTTCGCGCTTGAAGGCGCGGGAGGCGATGACTTGTTGTGCCTGGAAGCCAGTGAGGTCCGCGTTGGCGCGTGCCGTGTCGCTCATGATGAGACCGGGCGCGAGGGCATTGACGGCTATGCCGTGGTCGCCGAGCTCTCGCGCCAGCACCCGCGTCATGGCGATGACGGCGCCCTTGGAGGCGACGTAGTGCATGAGGAGAGGGGTGCCCTTGGCCACGATGGCCGAGGCGATATTGACGATGCGGCCTGAGCGCCGGGTCTTCATCACGGGCGCCACGGCGCGGCAGCAGAGCCACACGCCCTTGACGTTGACGGCCATGAGCCGGTCCCACTCCGCTTCCTCGATCTGCTCGAAGGGTGTGGGGGCGAGGCCGGCGAAGAGCGCGGCGTTGTTGACCAGGATGTCGACTCCGCCGAAGTGCTTCACCGCGGCCGCTACCATGGCTTCGACGGAACGTGCGGAAGCCACGTCGACGCGCACCGCGTGGACTTCACCGGAGCGCTCCAGCTCCTTGGCCGCGGCGGAGGGATCCACGATGTCGGCGACGAGGACTCGCGCGCCCTCCTCCAGGAACCGCCGCGCGTAGGCCAGGCCGAGCCCGGCCGCGCCGCCGGTGATGATGGCGACCTGTCCTTCGAGCCTCACCGCGTCACTCTGCCCCGGGTCAGGCGCCATGTCCAGCGGTCCGCGCACGCGGAGGGCGTTCGGACCGCTTGACCGGGCCGGAGCCGCCGTGTTAGTAGACGACAGCCGGAGCGCCCGGCTTTGACTCCTGTGTACACCCCGAAGGAGATACGTCCATGCGCCGATGCATGACCGTCGCCGCCGCTGTCGTGGTGACCTTCGCCGTTGCCTGTCCCTCGTGGGCCCAGCCGGCGCCCATCGTGCTGAAGGCGGGCACGGCGGTGGGTGTATCCAGCCCGCTGAACGACGCGATGGCTGTTCTCGACAAGACGCTTCAGGAGAAGAGCAAGGGCCGGATGAAGATCGAGCTGCACATCAACAACTCGATCGCCAAGGGCGAGGGCGCCCACCTGGAAGGTGCGCAGCTCGGCACGATCGACATCGTGGCCATCGGCAGCGCGCCCATCGGCGGCATGTTCGAGCCCACCTACCAGGCCCTCGACCTCCCCTTTCTCTGGGCCTCGCGCGAGCAGGTCTGGAAGGTCATGGACGGTCCCGTAGGGCAGGAGCTCCTGAAAAAGATGGACGCGAAGGGTGTCAAAGCCTTCTGCTTCGGCGGTGGCTGGGGCTTCCGGAACATGATGTCGAACAAGCGGCCTATCACCACGCCGGAAGACATGAAGGGGCAGACCATCCGGGTGCAGGAGTCGCCGACCTATATCGCGATGATGAAGGGGCTCGGGGCCAACCCGGTGCCCATGCCCTACGTCGAGGTCTATCTCGCGATGAAGCAGGGCACCATCGACGGCATGGAGCTGCCGTCATTCTCGCTCACCGCGGACAAGTTCCACGAGGTGACCAAGTACTACTCGATGACGCGCCATTCCTATCCGCCCATCGTCTGGTTCATGAACATGAAGCGATACCAGGGGCTCGCCCCCGACCTGCAGAAGGCCGTCGACGATTCAATGAAGGAGACCTGCCTGGCTCACCGGAAGATCGAGGTCGAGCGCGAGAAGCTCGACCTCGACATCATGCGGAAGGCCGGCGTGCAGATCAACGAGGTGAAGGACATCAAGCAATTCCAGGCGCTCATGAAGCCCGCATATGACAGCGTGGAGAGCAAGGTGGGCAAGGACTTCATGACCAAGCTGAACGGAGCGATACAGGCGGCCGGCAAGTAGCTGGTGCTGCGCCGCACGGCGTCCAACTTCGTCGAGGGCCTCCTGCTGGTCATGATGGTGGTTCTCTGCGCCGACGTCTTCCTCGGCGTCTTTTCCCGCTATGTGCTTCACAGCACCTTCACGTGGTACGACGAGATCGCGCGGCTGCTCTTCGTGTGGATAGTCTTCCTCGGCGCGGCGGTCGGCGTCAGGCGATCCGGCCACTTCCGCCTTCAGCTCGTGATCGACCGCTTTCCGCCCGGGTTGCGCCGGGCCGCCGATATCTTCGGCGTGCTGGCCATCATGCTGTTCGGTGGCGTGCTGATCCAGCAGGGGTGGAAGCTCGTGGAGCTGGGCCAGTTCCAGCAGACACCCGTCATGGGGCTCTCCAAGGCCTATGTCTACGCTTCGATGCCGGCGGGCGGCGCCCTCGTCATTCTGTTCAGCCTGCGACATCTCTGGCGCGCCGTGACGGGCGCGCCCGCCACGGCCCCCGGTCACTGATGGTCGTCCTGATCGCCGTTTCGTTCCTGATTCTCCTCGCGCTCGGAGTGCCGGTGGCCTTTGTCATCGGCGTGTCCGGCTTCATCGGGCTCTGGTGGTCGGGGCAGTATCCGCTGACCGTCATCGTGAAGCAGACCTTCGAGGGCGTCGACTCCTTCGTGCTGCTCGCCATTCCGCTCTTCATCCTGGCGGGCGCCCTCATGGAGACCGGCGGCATCGCAGTGCGCCTCGTCAGGCTCGCCCAGGTGCTGGTGGGCTGGATTCGCGGCGGGCTCAGCATGGCCGTCGTCGTTGCCGAGTACATCTTCTCCGGCATCTCGGGCTCTACCGTGGCGGATGTCTCGGCGATCGGCTCGACCATGATCCCGCCCATGCTCAAGGCGGGCTACAGCAAGGAGCAGGCTGTCGCCGTTGTTTCGGCGGCCTCGGCCATGGGTATCCTCGTGCCGCCGTGCATCCTGATGATCGTCATCGCTTCCGTCGCCAATGTCTCGGTCGCGGCCCTCTTCGCCGCGGGCTTCCTGCCCGCCGTGGTGATAGCGCTCGCGATCATGGTCTATATCTGGTTCGACGCGCGCCGGAGCGGCATCGAGGCGCGTGCGGAGGTGACGTGGGCGGCCATCCGCTACGCGTTCCTCGACGCCCTCATCCCGCTGGGGCTGCCCGCCATCATCTTCGGCGGGATCCTGGGCGGCGCCGTGACACCCACCGAGGCTGCGGTGCTGGCCGTGGGCTACGCATTCATCGTGGGGCTCTTCGTCTACCGCGAGATCAAATGGCGCGATCTGCCGGGCATCCTGATCCAGAGCGCCGTGGTGACGGCAGCCGTCTGCTTCCTGCTGGGGGCGGCGGCGGTGATCGCGTGGGTGCTGGCGATTCAGCAGGTGCCGCAGCTCCTGCTCAATGCCATGCTGGCAGTGCCGGGCGGAACCTTCGTCTTCCTCGTCCTGACGTCGATACTCTTCATCATCCTGGGAGCGGTGCTGGAAGGCCTCCCCGCTGTCGTCATCCTGCTGCCGACCTTCATACCGGTGGTGACACGGCTCGGGATCGACCTGGTCCACTACAGCACGGTGGTCGTGGCCGCCACCGGCATCGGCCTTTTTCTGCCGCCCATCGGGGTGGGCTTCTTCATTGCCTGCGGCATCGCCAAGGTGCCGGCGGACCGAGCGAGCGGGGCGATGCTGCCGTACATCTACATGATGTGCATCGGCCTGCTGGTCGTCATCCTCTTCCCGTGGGTGACGCTCGTTGTTCCACGGCTCCTGCACCTCGGCTAGCCGTCCCTCAGCCGATCATCAGCACCGCGCTCGCCTCGGTCGCGAAGCGCAACGGGCACGAGCGCGCCCACGGGCGCGAAGATGATGGCCGCGCCCAGCCCGTCGCGGGTCTGCAGACCGGGGTCAGGTCTTGCAATCCGACATCGGATCTTGGTGGGTGATTGCCGGCCCGGGCGAGTGGTGCGTGCGGTGTATGAATGTAAGACCTGACCCCGGGGTTCAGTCCGTCATCAGCACGGCGCTTGCCTCCACTTCGGAGGACTTGATGTCCGCGAGCGCGCGGTTGGCGTCGGCGAGCGCGTAGCGCGTGACGCGCGGTCTGATCGGAATGACGGCGGCCTCGGCGAGCAGGGCCTCACCGTCGGTGCGGGTATTGGCGGTCACGCTCTGGAGCGTTTTCTCCCAGAAGAGATGGGGCTCGTAGGCCATGGCGGGCAGGTCCGTCATGTGGATGCCCGCGAGGGCCACGGTGCCGCCCTTGTCGATATCGCGAAGCGCAACGGGCACGAGCGCGCCCACGGGCGCGAAGACGATGGCGGCGTCGAGCCTGTCCGGTAAGGGATCCCCCGGCATGCCCGCCCACGAGGCGCCGAGGTCGAGCGCGAGACGCTGGCGTGCCCGCTCTCGGGTGGCGACATAGACGGCGCAGCCCCAATGGCGGGCGACCTGGAGCGTGATATGCGCCGAAGAGCCGAAGCCGTAAAGGCCGAGTCTGCCGCCGCGCGGCACCTGGCTGCGCCGAAGCGCCCGATAGCCGATGATGCCGGCGCAGAGGAGCGGCGTCGCCTCGGCATCATCGAATCCGGGCGGTATCGAATAGGCGAAGGCTTCGGGGACGCAGGCGTACTCGGCGTAGCCGCCGTCGTGCGACCAGCCCGTGTAGGCGGAGTCCGGGCACAGGTTCTCGCGGCCCGAGACGCAGAAGCGACAGCGACGGCATGTCGAGCGGAGCCACGCGATCCCGACGCGGTCGCCGATTCTGAACCTCGCGGCGCCCGGGCCGAGCGCCTCGACCGTCCCCACGATCTGGTGCCCAGGGATCAGGGGCAGGCGCCGTGCGGGCAGGTCGCCCTCGACTACGTGGATATCGGTGCGGCAGGCGCCGCAGGCCCGCACGCGTACCCGTATCTCAGTCGACCCCGGCTCCGGTATGAGACGATCTGTTGACCGGAGCGGAGATGTCTCGAGGGCGGCCTGGGCGGCCAGCACCATGGCGCGCATGCGCCGGATTGTCCCACAGAGTGAGCACTTGCGAGTCCGGCGCGGGCCGGGTAGGCTTGGGGCGGCCTGCAGGGGCGCAGCCAGTCATTATTAAGGAGAGATCCATGAGCGGACTCGGCGGCAAGGTCGCCATCATCGGCACCGGCACCATCAAGTTCGGGGAGAACTTCCACCAGAGCCTCACCGACATGGTATTCGAGGCTGCCAATCTGGCAATGGCGGACGCGAAGATCGAGTCCCGCCAGCTCCAGGCCGCCTGGTTCGGCTGCTACGAGCCATTTCTCTACGGCTTCGAGGGTAACTCGGGGACATTCGTGTCTGACCCACTCAATCTCTTCCCCATCCCGGTGACGCGCGTCGCCGCCTACTGCGCCACCGGCATCGAGGCGGTGCGGAATGCCGCGCTTGCCGTCGCCTCCGGCGAGTACGATCTGGTCCTCGCCATAGGCGCGGAAAAGATGCGCGAGGTGCCTTCACGCGGCTCGCTGGTGGCGCAGGCCATCAACCGCGGGCATCCTGTGCTCGCCAAGGGACGCACCGCGCCGGGCATGTTCGCGCTGCTCGCCACGCGCTACTTCAAGGAATACGGAGCGAGTGAGGAAGCGCTGGGGGCGGTGGCGACGAAAAATCACTACCACGGCTCGCTGAATCCCAAGGCGCATTTCCAGAAGGAGATCACCGCCGAGATGCACGCGAGAGCGCCCAAGGTAGCCGAGCCGCTCGGTCTCTTCGACTGCTGTCCCACCACCGACGGCGCGGCCGCGGCGATCCTGACCCGCGCCGATCTCGCGCCCAAATTCACCGACAAGTACTCGATCATCCGCGGCATCGCCTATGCCGTGACGGCAGGGTACTGGAACACGCAGTTCGACCCGTCATGGAACTTCACATCGTTCCGGGCGACGCGCGAAGCGGCGAAGGCGGCCTACAAGATGGCCGGCATCAGCAACCCGGCCAAGGAGATCAAGGTCGCCGAATGCCACGACTGCTTCACCATCACCGAGATCGTGAACTACGAGGACCTGGGCTTCTTCGAGCCGGGTACCGGGTGGCGAGCGGTGCAGGCGGGGGAGACGCGGCTCGGAGGCTCGCTCCCGATCAATACTTCGGGCGGGCTCAAGTCGTGCGGCCACCCCATCGGATCGTCGGGCGTCCGGATGATCAACAATGTTCACGATCAGCTTATGGGGCGAGCCGGCAAGATGCAGGTCCAGGGAGCCGACATCGGCCTTGCCCACAATCTCGGTGGTCCCGGCTCCGTGTCGGCCGTGGCGGTGCTGTCTCAGCCCTGAGGGGCCCGAATCGCAACCCCTGTTCCGGGCCGGGCTCGACGGGCCGGCTCTTTCTCACGCCGAATGCCGGAGGCCATATGGCAGAGCTGACCCGACGCTACATCGTCATGCAGATGGCAACCGAAGGGCCCTTCGACATCAGAGACGCCGACGCTCCCTTCGTGCTCAAGCCCTGGAAGGATCCGGCCGCACTCCAAGCTCTCCGAGCGTATAGGGACCATTGCTATGAGGAGCTCGCACAGGAGATCGACCAGTGGATCAGCGCCATAGGGTCCGGGCCGCAGCTTCGGGGCGGTGTGGGGGCGCGAAATGAGCAAGCGGTGGCCGCTCGGCAGAAGCCGATGGCCGAGGCACAGACCAAACCCAAGGCGAGGGGAAAGGCTAAACTGAAAGCCAAGGCGAAGACCGCCAAGCACCAGAAAAAGAAGGCCAAGCGCCGCTCGTGATCAGCCCTTCCGCTCAGATCGCCGACTGGGTGCTGTCCTCCAGGCGCACCGTGGTGTTCACGGGGGCGGGCATGAGCACCGAGTCGGGCATTCCGGATTTCCGCAGCCCCGGAGGCGTCTGGGATCGCTTCGATCCGAACGAGTTCACCTTCCAGAACTTCATTGGCTCGGAAGCCGGACGCCGGCGCTACTGGGAGTTGGGCCGCATGGTCTACCCCGTCATCCGTCGCGCCGAGCCCAATCCCGGCCACCAGGCCCTCGTCACGCTCTGGCGGCTGGGCAAGCTCGACTGCGTTATCACTCAGAACATCGACAACCTCCACCAGCGGGCCGGCCTGCCGGGGGAGCGGGTGATAGAGCTGCACGGCAATGCCACGCGCGCCCGCTGCCTCAGCTGCGAGCGGCCGTACGATCGCGCCGAGATCCAAGACTGGCTCGAGTCGGGCGTGGATGTGCCGGGATGCGCGCCCCCATGCGGCGGTGTCATCAAGCCGCGCACGGTGATGTTCGGCGAAGCGATGCCGCGCGAGGAGACGGAGGAGGCCGAGCGGCGCGCCCGCGCCGCGGATCTCTTCATCGTCGTGGGCTCATCGCTCGTGGTGTATCCGGCGGCGCAGATGCCGGTGCATGCCAAGCGCGCGGGGGCCCGGCTCGTCATCATCAACCGGACGCCGACACCGCAGGATGAGGAGGCCGATCTCCTCATCGCCGACAGCTCCGCCGCCGTGCTGTCCAACGTGGCCGCGCTCGTCGCGGGCCGCCAGACCGTTACCTAGCCCTTCCGGGGAGCCTGGCATGCCGATAGCTGTGAGCGATGCCGTCCAGCGCCTCGTCAAGAACCGCTCGGCCAGGGAAACAGCGCCGCCGCTGACCGAGAGCGCGCCGGACCTGACACTGGACCAGGGCTATGCCATACAGCGCGCGCTGGAGAAGGCGCTGGTCGAGCGTGGCGACCGGGCGGTGGGCTGGAAGGCAGGCTTCACGAACGCGGCGCTCCAGGAGATCTACGGCGTGCACGAGCCCGTGCTGGCATTTCTCCTGGGCTCGGGAGTCTTTGCCAGCGGCGATGCCGTGCCGGTCTCGCGCTTTGTCGGCCTCGGGCTCGAGGTCGAGATGGCCTTCGTGATGAAGTCAGATCTCTCTGGGCCCGGGGTGACTCCTGTCGCCGCGCTCCTGGCGGTGGAAGGCGCCATGCCGGCTTTCGAGCTCATCGATTTCCGGCTCTCGGGAAAGCCGCGCGGCACGGACATCGTGGCCGACGGCGTCTATGCCAATGCCATCGTGCTGGGCGGGCCGCTGACGCCGGTGCGGGGGATCGACCTCGCCCTCGAGGGCGTGGTGTACGAGGAGAACGGGCAGCAGACGGCCACGGCGGCCGCGGCGGAAGTCATGGGCAATCCGCTCAACTCGCTGGCCTGGCTGGCCAATGCGCTCGGCACGATGGGGGGGAAGCTGCGGGCAGGCGACGTGGTGATGACCGGCTCCATCTCCAAGGTGTTTCGCCCCAAGGCCGGCGATGCCGTCCGCGCCTCCTTTACCCGTCTCGGCTCCGTGTCCTGCCGCTTCGTCTGAGCGTGAGATTCAAAGACAAGACGGTCGTGGTCACGGGCGGCGGCTCGGGCATTGGGCGCGCCATCGCGCTCGGCTTCGCCCGCGAGGGTGCTCGCGTGCTCGTGGCCTCCTATGTCGAGCCCGAGGTGAAGGCGGTGGCCGAGGAGATCCGTGCCCTGGGCGGCCGGGCGCTCGCGGTGGCCGCCGACGTTCGGCACTCGGCCGAGATGGACACCATGGCCGCGCGCGCGGTCGGCGAGTGGGGCAGTCTCGACGTGCTGGTGACCGCCGCGGGCATCGACGGCAGCGGGCTCCTCATGGAGATCGAGGAGGCCGTCTGGACGCGCGTCATCGACGTCAACCTGAACGGCACCTACCGCGCCATCCGGGCGTCCCTGCCGCAGATGATGAAGCAGAGGGAAGGACGCATCATCACGATCTCGTCCATCTTCGGCAAGATGGGCGGCTACTCGTTCATCACGGCCTATGCCGCGTCCAAGCACGGCGTCATCGGGCTCACGCGGGCGCTCGCCGCCGAGATCGCCTCGCAGGGCTATCCGGGCATCACGGTCAACGCCATCTGCCCGGGCTACGTGCGGGCCGGCATGGGCGTGGCGCTCCAGAAGATCAAGAGCCGGGAGGGTGGCATCACGGAATTGCCGGGCACGGAGATCTTCGAGCGCTACCTGAAGCGCCGTGTGCCCCAGCGCCGCATGATGGAAGCGGAGGAGATCGCCAACGGCGCGCTCTTCCTCGCTCTGCCGGAATCGCGCGGTGTGACGGGGCAGGGGCTCAATATCGACGGCGGCTTCGTGATGTCATGACGGCACCACCGAGGGTTCACACGGAGGCCAGCCAGATGTCCACCGTTCTCTACGAGCAGACGGGCAGGATCGTCACCATCACCATCAACCGCCCCGACGCGATGAATGCGATCGACCCGGAGACTCAGGAGGCGCTGGTCGCGGCCTGGACGCGCTTCCGGGACGAAGACGACGCCTGGGTCGCCATTCTGACCGGAGCGGGAGAGAAGAGCTTCTGCGCCGGCGCCGATCTCAAGAAGATGATCCCGGCGTCGTTCGGCAAGGGAGCCCGGCGTCGCGAGCACGATGGGTTGGGCCTGGGGGGCATCACGCGGGGGCTCGAGATCTGGAAGCCCATGATCGCGGCCATCAATGGCCATTGCCTCGCCGGAGGCATGGAGCAGGCGCTCGCCTGTGACATCCGGATTTCGGCGCCGCATGCCACGTTCGGGCTGCCGGAAGTCCGCTGGGGCATCTTCCCCGGAGCCGGAGGAACGCAGCGGTTGCCGCGGACGGTTTCACTGGCCAAGGCGATGGAGATCATCCTCATGGCCAAGAACCTCAGCGCCGAAGAGGCGCTCCAGGCGGGGCTCATCAACGCGGTGGTGCCCGCGGCGGAGCTGATGCCCACCGCACGCAAGTGGGCCGAGAGCATCTGCGAGAAGGGCCCGCTGGCCGTGCGCGCAGCGAAGGAGGCGATACTCCGGGGCCTCTCCATGTCGCTGCCCGATGGGCTGCGTCTCGAGGCCTTCCTGTCGGGCACGCTGCGCGGCACGGAAGACGCCGTCGAAGGGCCCAAGGCATTCGCGGAGAAGCGGAAGCCCAACTTCCAGGCACGATAGCGTGGAGCTTGCCGAGTTGAAGCGGCGGCTCGACGTCGCGCTGAGCCGGCGGCCCCGGCACGAGGCGAGCCGGAGCGACCTCATCTCGGCCGCCGTGCTTCTGCCCGTGACGTCGGGGCCGGGCGGAACGGGCGGGCCCCATATTCTCTTCAGCAAGAAATCAGCCGAGGTGCCGCATCATAAGGGGCAATTCGCGTTTCCCGGGGGCATCGTCGAGCAGCGCGACGGCTCGCGGGTGGAGACGGCGCTTCGTGAGGCGTGGGAGGAGATCAGATTACCGGCCGACGCGGTCGAAATATTGGGGCTGCTCGACGATACGGAGACGCGGGCGACTCCGTTCGTCATCACGCCGGTTGTCGGCATCGTGACGCGCCCGGTGGTCTTCCAGCCCGATGGGCGCGAAATCGAGCGCGTGATCGAGGTGCCGCTGGACAAGCTGCGCGATCCGGCCATTTTCCGTACGGAGCTCTGGGAGCGGGGCGGCGAGCCGCATCCCGTGCACTTCTACGACGTATCGGTGGAGGACATTATCTGGGGAGCGACCGCGCGCATCCTCAAGCAATTCCTCGACATCGTGGATGGTCGCGAGGACTCCCGGTGACCTACGAGACGCTGCTGGTCGACGTGTCGGACGGCGTCGCCTCGGTCACTTTGAACCGCCCCGATGCGCGCAATGCGCTCAGCGCGACGCTGCTCCGGGAGCTCGAGGCGGCTCTGGCCACGCTGGAGGCCGACCCGGCGGCCCGGGTCATCGTGCTGGCCGGAGCCGGGGACAAGGCCTTCTGCGCCGGAGCCGATCTCAAGGGTGTGGGCGATCGCGGAACCACGCTCGCGGCTCGAGAGTCCTTCGGCGGTCTCGCGCGTATCCTGGAGAATATGGCGCGCATGAAGAC
>Ga0335084_10001267_pt1 | contig 23334 bp, 22 predicted proteins | sample Lox_Sample_44_FD_206721 | JGI IMG/M metagenome (GOLD analysis project Ga0335084, IMG submission 206721) | Soil microbial communities from Loxahatchee National Wildlife Refuge, Florida, United States - Lox_Sample_4.4 | ecosystem: Environmental > Terrestrial > Soil > Wetlands | place: USA...
AGATTGGTGGACAGCTTCGTTGGTTGCTACGTGCCCCGAGGCTACCCGTTCTTCATTCTTGCCTGTTCACCTCTTCACTTTTTCACTTCTTCACTTGCGAAGTGCACCTCTTCACTTGCGAAAGACACAGCCGGTCATCTAATCATTCTATCGACATACCACTAAGATCAGTGAAATTTCAAGCCGCCGTCCTCAACCAGGTCAACCAGCCGCTCACCATCGAGACGCTGGAGATGGCGCCGCTCGCACCGGGCGATGTGCTGGTCCGCATCCGGGCGAGCGGGTTGTGCCACACGGATCTCGAAGTGATCCAGGGCTCGCTTGCGTATCCTTTGCCGATCGTGCTCGGGCACGAGGGTGCGGGCATCGTCGAGGCGGTGGGCAGCGCAGTCACGCAGGTGCGCCCGGGCGATCACGTGATCTGCTCATGGAATCCGCATTGCGGCTACTGCTTCTACTGTGAGCGCGATCTGCCCATTCTGTGCGAGCCGTTCGGCCGCAACCAGCCGCGCGGATTGCTGCTCGATGGCAGCTCGCGTATGTCGCGCTTTGGGGCGACCGTCTACCACTACTCCGTCACCTCGACACACGCGCAGTACAGTGTCGTGCCGGAATCCGGAGCGATCGCCATACCGGAAGAGATCGCGTTCGATCGCGCCTGCATCATCGGCTGCGGCGTCATGACCGGCGTGGGCGCAGCGGTGCGCAAGGCGAAGGTAGAAGCGGGGAGTAACGTGGTGGTAATCGGCTGCGGCGCAGTCGGCCTCAACGTCATCCAAGGCGCGAAGCTGGTCGATGCCGGCCAGATCATCGCCGTCGATGTCGGAGCGCAGAAGCTCACGCGCGCGCAACAGTTCGGCGCCACGCACGCAATCGACAGCAGCCAGGGCGATGTCGTCGGTCAAATCAAAGCGCTTACAGCAGGACGTGGCGCCGACTATGCGTTCGAGGCGGCGGGACACGCTGCCACCTTCCGGCTGGCGGTGGAAGCGGTGCGGCCGGGTGGACAGGTGGTCTGGCTGGGCAAGGTGAACGTCGATCAGGAAGTGAGCTTTCGCTGGGGCTCGCTGATGGGCGAGCGCCGCATCGTGCGCTCGAGCTACGGCGATGCGCGTCCACGGCGCGATTTTCCGTGGCTGGTGCGCGAATATCTTGCAGGCCGCCTGCAGCTCGATGCGCTCATCACGCGGCGCATTCCGCTCGCCGAGATCAATGAAGGCTTTGCGGCGCTGGCGCGCGGCGAAGGCATTCGCACCGTGGTAATGTTCGACTAGCTCGGATATTTCATGAACTATCCGGGCTAGCCGTTGAGCGCAACGGGCACCAGCCACGACGGCCCAAAGCAACAAAAGACGAAAACAAATTCCGAGGTGCGCCGTTGCACTCGACCGGCGAAGGCTGAATTGCCGAGCGCGGCGTGCCTCGCGCACCCGCGCTCGCCAGGGAGGAGCCAAATGGTCGCCAAGGCACACCGTCACCCGCCCTTGAAAGCGGGCATGATCGACGCACGGCATCGCCGCTGGAGCGCCGGCAAGCTCAAGCTCGAGGGCGGCGAAGCGATCGAAGACTTCGAGCTCTCGTACGTCACCCATGGCAAGCTTTCGGAAACTGCCGACAACGCGGTCCTCGTCACTGTCTCGCTCTCCGGTAATCATCACCGTCTGGATTTTCTGATCGGCGAAGGTAAGGCGCTCGATCCCGGGCGCTACTTCATCGTCTGCGTCGACCCGATCGGCAACGGGCTGTCGAGCTCGCCCAGCAACAGCGAGAAGCAGCCCGGGATGCGCTTCCCCCGCTTTGCCATCCGCGACATGGTGCAGAGTCAACATCGTTTGCTCACCGAGGAGCTCGGTGTAGCGAGCCTGCTCGCCGTGGTCGGTGCATCGATGGGCGGCATGCAGGCGTTGCAATTTGCCGTGAGTCATCCCGATTTCATGCGCACGGTGGTGGCGATGACGCCAATGGCGCGCACCGCCCCGTGGTCGGTGGCGGTGGTGGAAACGGCGCGGCGTGCGCTTCTCGCCGATCCGGCCTGGGACGGCGAGAAGTTCATCGACTATCCCGAGCGCGGTTGGGCCGCATGGAGCGGCGTCATGAGCGTGCTGGCGGGCCGCACACCGCGCGCGCTGGCGGAGATCATCGACAACCCTTTGGACACGCTCAAGTGGATGGACAAGATCACAGCAGACAATCGCGCGAACGAGTTCGATGCCACCGACTGGTTGTATCAGAGTTGGGCCTATCAGGCGCACGATGTCGGCACCACGGGCGATTTCAACGGCGACACGAACGCGGCGTTGCAGTCGATCAAGGCCCGCGTGCAGGTGCTTGCCCCGCCGCTCGACCTGTTCAATCCCGCGCAGTGCGCTCAGGAGCTGACCGATGAGATCCCCGGCGCGGTGATGGTCGAGATTCCATCGGACCAGGGGCATCAGGCTGCGGCTGCGGTTGCAGCGGACGACATGCAGTTCCTGAACGAAGAGATTGGCGATTTCCTCGACTCCGCGGCACGCGAGAGCGAGGCTTGAGCGGGCGTCTACGCCGCTAGCCCGGCGCGAGGCTGCGCGAAGATGCGCGGCAATGTTTCCGCGAGACCGTAGACCTCTGCGTCCTGCAGCATGCTGTGCTGCTCCAGCGCAGCATGCAATGCCGGCAGATTGTAGTGCGGCACCGCCGGGTAGAGGTGGTGCTCGATGTGATAGTTGACGTGATGGGGAAAAAGAAAGAAGCGTTGCCACCAATTCGGGAGATTGGTGCGCGCCGCGGTGAGGGGCGAAGAGAAATCGCTCAACGCGCCATGCTCACAAACCGCGCGGAACCGCAGGATCGCCTGTAGCCCGGTGGCGAGCGGCACGACCCACAGCACGACGTAGTAGAGTCCCCAGCCGGTCGAAAAAGCCACGATCGGCATGCCGATATGAAAGCCGAGGACCACCCAGCGGTCGCGGCGCGCGGCCTCGCGTAGCTTCGGCGAAGTGTCGTCGAGCGGTCGCTGCGCTGTGTTGGTCGCGGTGTTGAGCGTCGGCGCGCCGAAGAAATACGCATACGTCTTCCAGGCCGTCATTCCGGCGAGATCCCGCGCCAGCTTGCGCAGCAGATACAGCCTGCCGCGCGGGTATCCGCCGTGCAACGCGATGTCCGGATCCTGCGGGCCATAGAGATGATTGTGGTGCAGGCGATGGATCACGCGGTACGCGCACATCGGAATACCGCCCAAGGTGCCGGCCAGGCGGCCCACGACATCGTTCAGCCAGCGCGTCCGATACACACGGTAGTGGGCAGCATCGTGCGCGATGATGAACAGCGCGTGCTGCAGCGGCGCGATCAGCACGATGGCGACAATGGCGGCCGGGATAGACCAGAACGCTACAGCGAACGCCAGGACGACCGCGATCGAAGCGAGCGTTTGCGCAACCGCCAGCGTCGAGCGCACTGCGGACAACTCGGTGAGGGGGGCGAGGACCGCCGCGGGAAGCCGCTTGCGTACGTCATCGCGGAACTCTTCGCCGGACTGCGAAGCTGCCCTGTGCATCGATACGCTCGACATTTGGTTTCTCCTAGTGCCGGCAGTCTATGGCATGGCCTCCCATCGAGCAAATGAATTGTTCTAATATCCGGGTATCGATGTTCTCTATAGGTCAGCCCGATGGACCTGCACCAGGTGCGGTACTTTCTTGCCATTGCCCAGAGCGGCAGCTTCACCGCGGCCGCCGAAGTGGCGTTCGTTACCCAGCCTACGCTCTCCTCGGCGATCGCGAAACTGGAGGGCGAGCTCGGCGTACGGCTGTTCGAGCGCGGCACGCGTGGCGTGCACCTGACCGAAGGCGGGCAGCGCTTCCTGCCGCGAGCGCGCGCGATTCTCAGGGAGATGGAGATCGCGCGCGCGGATTTCAGGGGCGGCGAACAAAAGGTGAGCCCGCGGCTGCGGGTCGGTTTGCTGAACACAACGCCGATGAGCCGCATTGCGCCGGTGCTGCGCGCGCTCATGCGCATCGACCCGGCTGTGAGGTGGTCGCTCGTGGAAGGCGGCATCGACGACCTGGAGTCCCAGTTGAACGCCGGCCGCCTCGACCTGCTCATCACCAATCTGCTGTCCGGCCGCCGTCACTACCAGCAATTGCCTTTGTTCGCGGACGATCTGCGACTGGCCGTGGCCGCGGGCTCGACGTTATCTCGACGACGCAGTCTGACCCTGGATGCCTTGCAGGATCAGCTGCTCATCGTTCGCACGCACTGCGAGCATCTGCAGCACGCAAGCCGCGTTCTCGATCGCGAGAAGATCAGACCGATGGTGGTTTATCGCACGCGCTTCGACGAGCGCGCGCTGGCGCTGGTCGCCGGGCAGCTCGGTGCGTGCTTCATTCCCGACTCGTTCTCCATGCCGGCGGTCAAAATGCTTTCGGTGAATGGTATCGACTTGCATCGGACGGTCGGCATCCAGTGGCCGAGCGCGCCGCGGCAGTCCATCGTCTCCAGCGTACTGGAGCGATTCGCTTCGAGCTACAGAAAACCTTCGCGAAACCGCGTGACGTGACTCATGAGGTAATCGACGGCGTCACTCGTCCTTCAGCGCCTCGACCTGGATGCGCAGATTGATCTTGCAGGCAAGCGTGTCAACTGGCGCTGGGAGCTCGTTCATGAAACGCAGGAGGAGAATATCGTGACTGGAGAGACCATTCTCTGGCGCAGGATAGATCTCCCCGGCCACGATGCCTGCATTCTTCGCGAAACAGAGACCGGCTGGCGCTTGCAAGGCACAGCGCTGTTTGCGGTCGACGCGCAGCCGTGTCAGCTTGCGTACGAAGTGGATTGCGACGCTGCTTGGCATGCTCGCTCGGCGGCTGTCACGGGCTGGATCGGCAGACGAGCGGTCAGTCTCACCATTTCGGCACGCCCCGAGTCTCGTTGGGATTTGGACGGCATTGACCAGCCAGCCGTTGCCGGGTGTGTGGACCTGGATCTAAACTTTACGCCGGCCACCAATCTGATCGCGATCCGCCGTCTCGCGTTGAACACTGGCGAAGCCGCCGATGCTCCAGCGGCCTGGCTCGACTTCCCGGAGATGAGACTCGCAAAGCTTGCACAGCGGTACGAGCGATTAAGCGTCGAGCAGTACCGATATCAAGCGCCGGGCGTACACTACGCAGAGATCTTGGATGTATCCGGAGCCGGCTTCGTCACGCGCTATCCTGGGCTCTGGGAGATGGAGACGCTGCAGTGAGGAGACAACGCCATGCAACCGATCAAAGACGCCAGCCATCTCTACGAGGTCGAGCGTCGCGCGGAGCACGCCGCCCGCCCCGGCTTCCGCATCACTGAGCTGCAGATTTCTTCCCGGCAGAAAGTGCCCTGGCACTATCACAGCAAGGTGCAGGACACCTTCTACGTGCTCGCAGGCGAGCTCAGGCTGTTCCTGCGCGAGCCCAAGGAGGAAGTGCGGCTCGGCCCCGGCGAGACGTATTCGGTGAAGCCACGGCGCCCCCACCTGGTTACCAACGGATCGGATGCTTCGACCACATTTCTGGTCCTGCAGGGGATTGGCGAATACGATTTCGTACCGCTGGTGTAACGGCCCTTGGCTTATTCGGAAAGGAGACAGATGGCGTACGTCTATCCGCGAGAGCGCTTTTCCTCCGAGGTGATGCTGAGCCTGCCAATGGTGAGCGAGTTCGCTCGCGCCGCCGGCGACGACAATCCGCTGCATCACGACCCGGTGGTCGCCGCAACCACGCGCTACGGCCGTCCAATTGCGAGCGGGACGCATACTTCGGCGCTGCTCCTCGCGCTGACCGCATCGCACTTTTCCAAGCGCGGGGCGGTGGTGGGCCTCGAGTTCTGGGTTCAGTTCCGGCGACCGGTCTATGCCGACGAAACCATTCGGCTCGAGTGGCTGGTGGTCAAGGTCACGCCCAACGAAAAGCTCAAGGGCGACATCGTGGATCTGCGCGGGCGCGTCAAGGCGCAGGATGGCGCAACTGCGGTTGGCGCGAAGGGACGTGTGCTGGTCACGTCACGGCTGTAGATCCTTGCCAGGCGCCGTATCCTGCATGCTTCTGCGTTAAGCGCATAGCTTCACGCGCCTTGTGGACTCCAAGCACGCGTCTCTTTTGCGCGCACAACCACCGCACAGTTGCGGAGCGTAGTACAGCTGCGCCTGCTCGATCTTCGAGCGCCGCCGGAGCTCGCGCCGCCGCATTTTGGTGCCGTTCTTCCGTTGTGGCCCGCCTTCAGTGCGGGCCGCCTGTTCGCCATGCAGAGTTCGGCCCGCATAAGAACTATTCGTGGTTATCGATAACAACTTCTCATTTTATTTTTTGCGGCTCGGTTGCTAGTCTGTCCCGCATCGAAGTTGGCATCGCTGTTAACCGCGCGGATCGCGACACAAGCAATCCCAGCGCAATGGGGAGCCCTATCATGAGTGAGCGCATCGATACATCGAACACCGTTTCCATCAACGACGATTCCACCAAACCGGAGCCAGGCGTCGACGCAGCGCGCAGAACGGTATTGAAAGGCGCGGCGGCGATCGCCGGTGCTGCCGGCGCGCAGGCGATCACCGGCTTTCCCCTGATCTGGGCGCAAGACATCAAGAATATCGAGCTGCGACACGTCGGTGTCTCGTACTCGGTGGTGAAGGCGATCGGCGACCAGGCATCGAAGGACCTCGGGTTCAAGGTGACCATGCAGAACCTCGACACTTCCGCCGCCATCAATCGCTTCGTCACGCAGCCCAACTCGGTCGACATTGCGGACGTCGAAGGCTGGCAGTCCAAGCTCGCGACCCGGCGCGGCGTGCTGCAGGGTATCGAGGTGAAGAAGATAAAGGAGTTCGAGAACATCCTGCCGATCTTCACCAAGGGCGAGATCAACGGTAAGATCGTCTCGCGGCAAGGCATTTCTCCTTATGAAGCGATGTACATCGCCAAGCCGGACGCCACCGAGCTGCACGAAGGTGTGACCGAGTGGGCGACGTTCCTGCCGCAGGTGTACAACGCCGACTCGATCGGCTATCGGCCCGATCTCATCAAGAAGCCGATCACCGAATGGAAGGAGCTGATCAACCCGGAATACAAAGGCAAGGCGGCGATTCTGGATGTGCCGGCGATCGGCATCATGGACGCCGCGTTGTGCTTCGAGAGTGCGGGCGAGATCAAGTACGGCAACAAGGGCAATATGACCAAGTCGGAGATCGACTTCACCATCAATCGCCTGATCGAGCTCAAGAAGAGCGGTCACTTCCGCGCCACCTGGACCACCTTCGACCAGTCGGTGCAGCTCATGGCCGCCGGAGAAGTGATCGTCCAATCGATGTGGTCGCCTGCCGTTGCGGCGGTGCGCGTCAAGGGAATGCCGTGCATCTACGCCCCGGTCAATCAGAAAAACGGCAAGGAGGGCTATCGCGGCTGGTGCAATGGCATGGCGCTGATGAAGCATCTGTCCGGCAAGAAGCTCGACGCCGCGTATGAATACCTGAACTGGTATCTGTCTGGATGGCAGGGCGGCTTCGTCGCGCGCTATGGCTACTACAGTCCGGTGCCGTCGACCGCAAAGAAGTTTCTGACGGCCAACGAGTGGGACTACTGGTACGAAGGCAAGCCCGCCAAGGAGACGATCCTCGATCCGTACGGGGTGCCGATGGAGAAAGCCGGCGCCAAGCGCGATGGCGGCTCGTTCCTCGAGCGCGTGACCAACATCTCCTGCTGGAACACCTTGATGGACGAAGCGCAGTACATGAACAAGCGCTGGAACGACTTCAAGGCGGCGTGAGGCAGAGGTGTGTCGAGCTCTATCCGGTGTATAACCGACAACCAATTGCACTAACCGATGGCAGCACGCACGCTCGCCCAGCGCAAGCAGATCACCGCCTGGCTCTACGCTTCACCGCTGGTGATCGTGCTGCTGCCGTTCTTCGTCGCCCCGATCCTCGTCGTGATCATCGCGAGCTTCCTCGAGAACGACGGCTTCGGGGGCATGGTGCGCCACTTCACGCTGGCCAACTATGCCGCGATCTTCGGCGCAGAGCTCACCTGGCGCTTGTACCTCAGCACGATCAAGTTTGCGGTCTTGACCTGGGCCGCGACTTTGGTGATCGGCTTCTGGGTGGCATACTTTCTCGTTTTCCATGTCCGCAATCAGTTGCTCGCAATCGGCCTGTTCCTCCTGTGCACGGTGCCGTTCTGGACGTCCAACATCATCCGCATGATCTCCTGGATTCCGCTGCTCGGAAAGAACGGGCTGGTCAACTCGGTGCTGCTGTCCTCGGGTGCGATCCACCAGCCGCTGGAATTCCTGCTCTTCTCCGACTTCGCTGTGATCGTCGCCTACGTGCATCAGCTGACGATCTTCATGATCGTGCCGATCTTCAACGCGATGGCGAGGATCGACAAGCGCACGGTAGAAGCCGCGCGCGACGCCGGTGCGAGCCGTTTCGACGTCATGCGCTTTATCATCGTGCCGCTCAGCAAGAACGGCATCGCGCTTGGCTCGATCTTCGTGCTGTCGATCGTGATGGGTGACTTTTTCGTGGTGAAGGTGATGAGCGGCGGCGGCTCGGCATCCATCGTGTCGGCGCTGTTCGAGGATATCGCGGTGCTGCAGTATCCGCCCGCCGCCGCAAGCGCGGTGGTGCTGCTGGCGATCGTCGTGATCATGATCGCGCTGATTCTGCGCACGGTCGACGTGCGCAAGGAGATCGCTCGATGAGCACCGCACCGGTTGCGCTGTCGCGCTCGGCGATGCGGGCGCGTCGCCGCATCGCCGAAGGCGTCGAGCCGAAACGGCCCTGGACTTTCTGGGTGCTGGCGACGCTCTTCGCAGGTTATGTTCTCGCGCTGTACGGCCCGATGCTATGCATCTACGTGCTCTCGCTCCAGGACATCCGCGGCGGGCTGGTGTTTCCGATGAAGGGGCTGTCGCTGCACTGGTTCATCGACCTGTTCACGCAGGTGAGGACCGGGGACGTGAAGGGCGGCTTCGAGCGCTCGATCGTGCTGGCCGTGCTGGTGACCGTGCTCACCGTGGTGGGATCGTTCCTCGCGGGGCTCGCGTTCCGGCAGCGCTTCAAAGGCGATGGCGTGGTGTTCTACCTGATGATCGGCAGCCTGGTCGCGCCGGGGCTGGTGCTTGGGATCGGCATAGGCTTGTTGTTCCAGTATCTCGGTATCGAAGCGACGTGGTACACCTCAGCGCTCGGTGCGCATCTGAGCTGGACGCTGCCGTTCGGTGTGCTGGTCATGTTCGCGGTGATGTCGCGTTTCGATCGCGCGTGGGAGGAAGCGGCGCGCGACCTCGGTGCCACGCGCTGGCAGATCATCTGGATGGTGGTGGTGCCGATCCTGGCGCCCGGCCTGGTGGCCGTAGCTCTGTTCGGATTCACGCTCTCCTACGATGAATTCTCGCGCTCGCTGCAGACCTCGGGGTCGCTCAACACGTTGCCGCTGGAGATCTGGAGCATGACGCTCAACGTGACCTCGCCCTCGCTGTATGCGCTCGGGACCGTGACCACCATCGCGTCGTTTCTCATCATCGGCGTATGCCTGGGCGCCATTGCACTCATTCAGAAGCGGCGAGCGAGCCGCGTTGCGGATTAGTCAAGAGGACATCGAGGCATGGCAGCGGCAAAGGGCGATATCGAGCTCGCAGGCGTCTACAAGCGATTCGGCGACGTGGTGGCGGTCGATGGCGTGAATCTGAAGATTCCCGACGCCGCCTACTGCTGCATCCTCGGGCCTTCGGGATGCGGCAAGACCACCATCCTGCGCATGATCGCGGGCCACGAGGATCCTACCGGCGGCGAGATCCTGATCGGTGGCGACAACGTTACCGGCCTGCCGCCGGTCGAGCGGCGCACGGCGATGATGTTCCAGTCTTATGCGTTGTTCCCGCATCTGACGGTGCGCGACAACGTCGCCTTCGCGTTGCGCGTGCGCGGCCTGTCGAAGCCGGATCGGTACCAGGCCGCTGATGCGATGCTGGAGAAGGTGCGCCTCACGGAGCTCGCAGACCGTCTCCCCGGGCACCTGTCCGGTGGACAGCAGCAGCGTGTGGCGCTGGCGCGCGCTGCCATCACCGAGCCGCGGGTTCTGTTGCTCGATGAACCGCTCTCGGCGCTCGACGAGCAATTGCGCATCCAGATGCGCACCGAGCTGCGGCGCATGCAGCGCGAGCTCGGCATCACGTTCATCCACGTCACCCACACGCAGCTCGAAGCGATTGCCCTGGCCGATCTGGTCGTGGTCATGGAGCACGGCAGGATCAAGCAGGCCGGCGCCGCACGCGAAGTCTATGCCGAGCCGCGGGACCGCTACGTCGCCGATTTTCTCGGTGGGCAAAACGTGCTCTCCGGAACCGTGCAGACCGTGAACGGCGCGAGCCTCATCGTGAGCGCACCGCAGGCGAAGGACATCGTCGTGCCGCTCGCCGGCCGCAGCCGCGTCGCGAGCGGAGATCAGATCGACGTTGCGGTCCGGCGCGACGACATCCATCTGCGGCGCGCCTCAGTCACGGTGGACCAGGACTGGAATGCATTGAGCGCGCGCATCCGCGCCATCGAGTATCAGGGATTCTTCGTCAAGGTGATGCTGGACAGCCTCGGCGAGAACGAGCTTGTTGCCTACGTACCGGAGCGGCAGTTCTTCGAGGATGCATTCGAGGTGGGCGACGTCGTACTGGCGACCTGGAGCGCCGAGCGCTCGCGCCTGCTCGTCTAAAGCCCGCTTTTCCAAGTATCCACGGAAGGAACTCTCAATATGCAGATCAGCTTCAAGCTCAATGGCAAGCCCGTCTCGCTCGACGCGCAGCCGCACGAGTTGCTCTCGGAAGTGGTGCGGGACCGGCTCGGACTGACAGGAACGCACGTCGGCTGCGACACCAGCCAATGCGGAGCGTGCGTGGTGCACGTGGACGGGGCCTCGATGAAAAGCTGCACCATCCTCGCCGTGACGCTGGAAGGGGCCGACGTCACCACGATCGAAGGCCTGGCCGGCAATGGCACGCTGCATCCGATGCAGCAGGCATTTCACGAGCATCACGGCCTGCAGTGCGGATTCTGCACCCCGGGCATGATCATGAGCGCGGTGGATTTCGCGCAGCGCAATCCGGCGCCAACCGCCGAGGCGGTGCGCCGCTGGCTCGACGGGAACATCTGCCGCTGCACCGGTTATCAGAACATCGTCGCTGCCGTGATTGCAGGCGCCGAGGCCATGCACACCGCCAGCAAAGGAGCCTGAGATGGCCAATCCCACCGGCATAGGCGTATCCGTGCGTCGCAAGGAAGACATGCGCTTCATCACGGGCCGCGGCAACTATGTGGCGGATGTGAAGCGGCCCGACATGGCGGTCGGCGTGTTTCTGCGCTCGCCACACGCACACGCGCGCATCCGATCGATCGATACGTCCGCGGCTGCGACCATGCCTGGGGTCGTGGGCGTGCTGACCGGCGCAGACCTCAAAGCCGACGGCGTTGGCGGGCTGCCGTGTGCATGGCCGGTCACCGGCAAGAACGGGACAGCGAGCAAAGAGCCCGCGCATCCGGCCCTTGCGCAGGGAAAAGTGCGTTGCGTCGGCGACGCGGTGGCGTTCGTCGTCGCTGAGACGCTGGCGCAGGCGCGCAACGCAGCCGAGGCAATCGCGGTCGACTACGAAGTGCTGCCTGCTGTGGTGGGTGTGCTCGACGCGCTCAAGCCCGGCGCCCCGGCAGTGTTCGAAGAGATCCCGGACAACATCTGCTGCGACTGGGATGTCGGCGACCGCCACGCGACCGAGACCGCATTCAAGAAGGCCGCGCATGTAGCGCGCATCAGCCTGGTGAACAACCGACTGGTCGGCAATCCCATGGAGCCGCGTGCAGTGGTCGCCGAATTCGATCGCGCGCGCGGCCATTACACGATGTGGACTACCAGCCAGTTTCCGCACATCGTGAAGCTGCTGATGGGCAACTTCGTGCTCAACATTCCGCAGCACAAGCTGCGCGTGATCTCGCCCGATGTCGGCGGCGGCTTCGGCGTCAAGCAGTTCCACTACGCCGAAGAAGCGGTGGTGACGTGGGCGTCGGCCAAGGTCGGCCGGCCGGTGAAGTGGGTGTGCGAGCGCAGCGAGGGTTTCATCTCCGATGCGCACGGCCGCGATCACGTGACCGAGGCCGAGCTCGCGCTGGACGAGACCGGCAAGTTCCTCGGACTGCGCGTGACCACGATCGCCAACATGGGTGCGTATCTGTCGACCTTCGGCCCGAACATTCCGACGAATCTTTATGGACTGCTGCTGGCCGGCGTCTACACCACACCGGCGATTTACTGCGAAGTGAAGGCGGTGTTCACCAACACGCTGCCGGTCGATGCGTATCGCGGAGCAGGCCGTCCGGAAGCGACATTCGTGCTCGAGCGGCTGGTGGACATCGCGGCGATCGAGATGGGGATCGACAAGGCGACCATCCGCCGCAGCAACATGATTCCGGTGAGCGCGTATCCGTATCAGACGCCGGTGATGATGGAGTACGACAGCGGCGATCCAGTCGGTTGTCTCGACAAGGCGCTCGAGGTCGCGGACTGGGCCGGCTTCGCGAAACGCAAAGCCGAGTCGGCGAGCCGGGGCAAGCTGCGCGGGATCGGTTTGTGCACCTACGTGGAAGCGTGCGGGCTCGCGCCGTCGCGCATTGCAACGCGCCTGGGTGCGCGCGGCGGCCTGTTCGAGAGCGCGACGATACGCGTGCATCCCACCGGTCACGTCACCGTATTGATCGGCTCCCACAATCACGGACAGGGCCACGAAACCACGTTTGCACAAATCGTCTCGGATCAGTTCGGGGTGCCGGCAGACAACGTCGAGATCGTGTTCGGCGACACCGACAAGGTGCAATTCGGCCTGGGCACTTACGGCTCGCGCTCGGTGGCAGTCGGCGGCTCGGCGCTGGTCAAGGCCGGCCAGAAGGTGATCGTCAAAGGCAAGAAGATCGCCGCGCACATGCTCGAGGCGAACGACGGCGACATCGAGTTCCAGAGCGGCGTGTTCAGCGTCGCCGGTACCGATCGCAAGAAGACCTTCGCCGATGTCGCCCTGATGGCGCACTACCCGGTGGATTACCCGCTCGACGTGCTGGAGCCGGGATTGGAAGAGCAGGCGTTCTACGATCCGGTCAACTTCACCTTCCCGGCCGGTGCGCATGTGGCCGAGGTCGAGATCGATCCCGACACCGGTATGGTGAAGCTCGCGAGCTACATCGCAGTCGACGACGTGGGCACGGTGATCAATCCGATGATCGTCGAGGGGCAGATTCACGGCGGCGTCGTGCAGGGTGTGGGGCAAGCGCTGTTCGAGGATTGTGTGTACGACCCGGAATCCGGCCAGCTGCTGTCGGGCTCGTTCATGGACTATTGCATGCCGCGCGCGGACGACGTGCCGCCGATGAAAGTGGCGACCCACATCACACCATGCACGCACACCGCGCTCGGCGTGAAAGGCTGCGGAGAGGTGGGCACGATCGGCTCGCCTGCCACCGTGATCAACGCCGTCGTCGATGCGCTTGCGCACCTGGGCGTGACGCACGTCGACATGCCTGCGACCCCGAATCGCGTCTGGCACATCATTCAAAGCGCCGGCGCGGCGAGCAAGTAACCAACTGGAGCCACAGCATGAGGCCCTTCGACTACCATCGTGCGGCCAGCCTGGCCGACGCCTCCGCGGTCCTCAAGACTGCACCCGAAGCGCGCCTGCTGGCCGGCGGCATGACGCTGATTCCGGCGCTCAAGCTGCGGCTGGCGACGCCGAGCGCACTCATCGACCTCGCGGCGATCTCAGAGCTGCGCGGGATTCGTACGTCGGGCGGCACGATCACCGTGGGCGCGATGACGCGGCACGCGGAGCTCGAACGCTCGCCGCAAGTGCGCGAGGCAATCCCGGCGCTCGCGGATCTTGCGGGAATGATCGGCGACGCGCAGGTGCGCAATCGCGGCACGCTCGGCGGATCGATCGCCAACAACGATCCGGCTGCGGACTACCCGGCCGCTGTGCTCGCGCTGGGCGCGAGCATCACCACGAATCAGCGTACGATCGCAGCCGATAATTTCTTTACGGGCATATTCGCGACCGCGCTGCGCTCCGGCGAGATCATCACAGCGGTCAGCTTTCCCGTGCCGCGCGCCGCGGCATACGAAAAGTTCCGCAGTCCCGCGTCACGTTACGCGCTGGTGGGCGTGTTCGTCGCGCGGACGCAGACGGGCGTGCGCGTCGCAGTCACCGGTGCGGCGCCGTGTGTGTTCCGCGCCACTGCGATGGAAACGGCGCTCACGGAGAAGTTCGCTCCCGAAGCGCTCGCGAGCATTCGTACGCCGAGCGACGGGCTCAACTCGGACATGCATGCGGACGCGCAATATCGCGCACACCTCATCGGCGTGCTGGCGCGACGAGCGGTGGAAGGGATCGTCGATGCGGCGGCGAAGCGCTGATGGGGCAGGCACCGATCAGGAGTCGAGCCGTGCCCGCTATCGGCGAGCTCGCGCGTTTGTCCGCAGCCGAGCTGCTCGCAGGCTATGCTGGCAGAACCTTCACGCCCTCCGATGTCATCGAGGAGGTGATCGATGCGCTGATACATACCGATGCCATCTGCAATGTCATGGTGACGCCGATGTTCGACTCGGCGCGCGCTGCGGCGAGCGGTGCGACCACGGCCTGGCGAAACGGCGGCCCGCACGGGAGGCTCGCCGGCGTGCCGGTCACGGTGAAGGACTTGATCTTCGTCGCCGGTGTGCCAGCGCACGGCGGGGCGCCGGCGCACGCGCATTTCGTACCGGACGTGGACGCGGCGGTGGTGAGTGCATTGCGCGAAGCGGGCGCCATCATCACCTGCAAGACCACCACCTGCGAATCGGGTTACAAGCTCACAGCCGACAGCCCCGTCTCCGGTGTCACGCGCAATCCCTGGCGCATCGATCGCACCAGCGGTGGATCGAGCGGAGGCGCGGCCGCAGGCGTCGCCGCGGGCTGCGGGCCCCTGGCGCTCGGTACCGATGGCGTGGGATCGATTCGAGTGCCGGCCTCCTTCTGCGGCGTGTTCGGGATCAAGCCGACGTTCGGGCTGGTTTCCAGAACGCCAGGGTTCTCACCGCCTTCCTGGGCGACGCTTGCGCATACCGGACCGATCGGACGCACGGTGCAGGATGTCGCGCTGCTGCTCGAGGTCATCGCCGGGCACGATGTGCGCGATGCGGCGAGCCTGCCGGTGCAGCGCCGCGTTTTCGATACGACGCCCGGACCGCTGGCCGGGGTCACCATTGCATATTCGCCCGATCTCGGCTTTGCTGCGGTTTCGCCTGATGTGCGCCAGGCATTTGCTCAGGCCATCGATGTGCTCGACGATCTCGGCGCCGAGCTGGTGTTTGAGCACGCCGGCATCGATCCCGAAGCCCTGGAGCACACCATCAAGCCGATCGCCTACACCGAGCAGGCGGCGGCGGTCGCGGGCAGAGAGCCGAGCAGGCTGGCGCAATCGGACGGCGACTATCATCGCGTGATTGCCCGCGGACGCGAGTATCGCGGCACCGACTACGTCGAAGCCACTTACCGACGCACCCAGTTGCGCAGTCGTTTCGTGGAGTTGTTCCGGAAGGTGGATCTGCTCGTGACGCCCACCGTGGCAGTCACTGCATTCGACGCGGGAATGCTCGGCGTGGATGCGATCGACGGGCATCCGGTCGATCGGCACCTCGGCTGGTCACCGTTCTCATGGCCGATAAACCTGGCGGGCCTGCCGGCGGCCACCATTCCTTGCGGATTCGATCACGATGGGTTGCCGATCGGGATGCAGATCGTGGCTCCGTGGCTCGAGGAGGGGCGCATCTTTCGCGTCGCTGCGGCGTTCGAGGCGGCTCGCCCCTGGCTCGATCGCTGGCCGAGCTTTGCCGCCGGCTGAATCGGGTGCGGCTGCATTTTTCTCCGGCGTCTCTACGCTGTGCTGGCCATGCAGATTGTTGGCGAGATAGTCGTGCAGCGCGGTGGCCGCGGCGGTCGGCGTCCCCGGCGCACGATAGAGCAGCAGATCGACTGCTGGCAGCGGCGGGAAATATTCATTTACGCCGATCTGCCGCATACCGGGAACCAGCGCGCTCCTGCCAAGCACGGTGACCGCCATGCCGGCGAACACGGCCGCCTGCAGCCCGCCGACGCTCTCGCTTACACAGGCGATGCGCCATTTGCGGCCGGCGCGCTCCAGTCCTTCGATCGCATGCTCGCGATAGATGTTTCCAGGTGGCAGTAGAGCGAGCGGCACTGGATTTGCGCGATGAATGTCATAGCGCTCGCCCATCATCCAGACCAACTGCTCCTGACGTACCACCTGTCCGCCGCTGAAATCGCGCATGCGTGTCACCAGCGCGATATCGATTTCTCCGCGCTGTACCAGTCCGACCAGCGGCGTCGAGAGCGAACAGCGCAGCTCGACCTGAATGTGCGGGAACGACTGGCGGAACAGTGCGAGGATCGATGGCAGCAGATACGCCGCATAGAGATCCGGCGTGCCGAGGATCACATGGCCCTCGATGTCGGGCGAGGACAGGCGCGATAGCAGCTCGTCGTGCATTTTCAGGATCGACTTGGCATAGCTCAACACCATGTCGCCTTCGTCGGTGAGCAGCGGGCGCCGGCTGTCCTCTCTGAACAGCGCTTTGCCGGTCAGGTCCTCCAGCCGCTTCATCTGCAGCGTGATTGCGGGCTGTGTGCGTCCGAGGCGCCGCGCTGTTTCGGTTACGCTCCCGGTTTCCACGACCGAGACGAATGATCGCAGCACACGCACGTCCAGAGTGAATGAGCTCATGATGGCTCTTGTGTTTTGGATGAGGAGGTCTCCAGACACCACGACGCAAGAAACGTGCTAAAGCCTCGCGACCATGCCGTCTGCATGGAACGCGTCGCAAAGTCGCCATCCGTCGACGCGAGCATTGCCCTTAATTGCGAGCATGCGCTCGAATGGAGCGTGCAGAGACGATTTGTTACGCTTGCGGCACCTTCGCGGTGCAAGCGCACTGCGAGGTGCGTTGCGGCATATCCGGCGATGTAGTCCTTACGTAGTGACGCAACGCCCGATAGTTGTGAGACGACGGTTGCATCGGCACCGATAAGGTGCGGGACGTTCATGGGCCCCCTCTCCCTGCGCTCTCACACAGGAGGAAGCGTGTACTCAATCGTCACCACCAAGCTCCCTCTCCCCTTGTGGGAGAGGGCAGGGGAGAGGGGTTCACGCCTTCAAGAAATCCTCGATAAACTCCACCGTTCTCTGCAGCGCCGTGCCAATGATGTCCTCGCCGATTTCCGGTCGCGCCAGCCGCGCATCGCCGAACGCGCCGTTACGCGTCTGCTCGTCGAAGCCGATCGGGACCTGCAGCGCATACGGCTGATTGGTGTATGTGTAGCGGCGCTGGCTCTGCACCATGTCTCCCGGAGCGAGCTGATCCCTGCGTACCAGCGACGGGCATAGCGCCATCAGCACACTGGTCTCGACCTCGCACGCGTGACCGAAGCGTGGCGACTGGCCATATTGTTTGAGCTTGTCCGCCGCCTGTTGAAAGTAGAACGACGTTGCCGCCTGCAGGCCGAGCTCGTAATGCAGCTTAGTCGTCACCACGTTCAGAATCGCCGTGTTGCCCATGTGTCCGTTGACGAAGATGAGATGCTCGATGCCGTTGCTCTTGAGCGATTTCGCTACGTCGGTGCACATCGCGATGAAGCTCTCCGCGGACAGGGTGATGGTGCCGGCGAACTTCATGTGATGATGCGAGATGCCGAACGGCAGCGGCGGCAGCACCACGCCACGCGGATGGATCGCGACGGCGATCCGCTGCGCGAACGCCTGTGCCACTCGATAATCCGTGGCGGTGGCGAGATTGGGCCCGTGCTGCTCGGTTGCGCCGACTGGAATCAAGGCGAGACGGATATCCTGCTTCGCACGCGCGAGCTCGACCGAAGTCATCTCGCCCCATTCGTACCATGCTCGCTCCGTCATGAGCGCCTCCTGGCGAACATCAATCAAAATCCAACGCAGAGACGCAGAGAAGCGCAGAGGGCGCCGAGAAAACTACAGCATTCAGCAACAGGGCCGGTCTCGAGATACCGATCGGATATTCATGCGGCGGCCGCGATAGTCGCAAGATCCAATCGTGTATAGTTTTCTCTGCGTTCTCTGCGCTCCTCTGCGCCTCTGCGTTGGGTGTAAGCCTTAGATCGGCTTGCCCTGAGACTCTGCCCACCGCTTCATCAACGTATTCGATGGCTGCTTCTCATCGACCAGCTTGCGCGCTGTCTCGACACCTGCGACCGGCAGTCCGTCGGGCTTGAGCAACCCGATCTGCACCAGCACGGACGCCTGATCCCAATAGATGTGCTCGTTGTAAAGCTTGTCGCCGCGGAACTTGACGATCGCCACCAGCGGAATCTCGATGTACTTTCCGGTGGGCTTCAAGCCCGGGAGCATCCAGTCGATCTCGATGTCGTGCGTGCAGCAAAACAGCATCTCGTCGACGAGAATTCCTTCGCCGATGGTGCGGGATATTGGAATGAGCTTGGTGTCCGCGGGCGTCGTTGGAATGAAGTGATACTTGTAGAAGCGCTTGAGATGATCGTGGCCGACGCCGCCGGTCATGGTCGGGACATGATTGACGTACGGCTGCGCCACCATCGTGCGCATGGTTGCATCGACGTCGCGTGTGCCGAACTCATGCATGCAGTGCGTATCCCACAGCGTCGAGAAATCATAGTGCGGCCCCATCACGCGGCGGAACACCGCAATCGAGCGATGATGGGCCATCAGCGCCGAGGGCTTGTCGTAGTGATCGCCGCCGGTGCGTGCAAACGCGTGGTCCTGGCCGGGATACACGTAGATCTCGACATCGTGCCGGTCTTGCAACGCGTCCTTGATCTTCTGCACAGCCTCGGGCGGAACGAATTTGTCCTTCTCCGCGAAGTGCAGCACGGTGGGGCACTTGGGCGGCTCGTTCAAACTGCTCTCGATACCGACGCCATAGTAACCGACCGCCACATCGACGCCGGAGCGTGCGGCCGCGAGATACGCGAGCTTGCCGCCGAGGCAGAAGCCGAGCGCGCCGATCTTGCCCGCCACTTCCGGGCGTGCACGTAATGTCTTCACCGCAGCGGTGATGTCTTCCACGCCTTTGTCGACGTTGAAGCGCTGGAAATAGTCGAATGCTTTCTTCCAATCGGCTTCGCTGTAGCCCAGATCGACATCCTTGTCCAGCCGCCAGAACAAGTCCGGCGCCAGCACGACATAGCCTTCCTCGGCATAGTAGTCGGCGACCTCGCGCACGTAAGCGTTGATGCCGAAAATCTCCTGACAGAGCACGATGCCGGGACCTTTCCCGCTGGCGGGCACCGCCAGATAGCCGCGAAATTTGCCGCCATCGGCAGCCGCGATCTCGATCCACTTCGAAGCCATGTTTCTCCTCCGGTTGCGTTGGAATATTTCGACGGCTGACTTTTACATGAGCGCTCCAGGCTGTCAAATCGGGTGTGCTTGACAAGTGAGGGCCGCCGCCTCTAGATTCGACCGCTTACAGCGACGTGGACGCGATCGGGTCGGTAACAAATCAAGCGCTTGTGCGTCGCGCGGCAAGAACGCAGGCGGCGGACTCGAGGGACGCCGCTACAACAATCCAGCCATCCGAGGAGAGGAGAAATCCCATGTCCCATTTTTCCCGGCGCCGTTTCCTGGGCGCGACCGGTGTCGCCGCGGCTTCGCCCATCGTTGCACCGCTGCTCGGTGCTGAGCCTGCGTATGCCCAGAGCGGCAAGGTGCTCACCATCGCCTACAACGTCGCGTTGCCCTCCTGGGATCCCACGACGGGAGCATCGGCGGTGAATCCCACGATCCAGTCGATCTACAAAGCCGTGTTCGACTCCTACATCGATCAGAACCCGGACTTGTCCTTCAAACCGGGTTTGCTCACCAAGTGGGGCTGGAACAAGGACCGCACCAAGGTGCTGATGACGGTGCGCAAGGGTGCGTTCTGGCACGACGGCACGCCGGTAACACCGGAAGACGTGGTGTGGTCGCTCGAGCGCGCGGGCGATCCCAAGGGCGGCAATCCGATCCAGTTCGTGTGGGGCAAGATCGGCAACTTCAAGATCGACGGCGACAACATCACCGCTGACGTGAAGGAGTTCGAGCCGACGCTGTTCAAGTGGATGGCATTTCTCACCGGCTATGTGCTTCCGAAGAACGCGTATACGGCAGCGGGCGCTGAAGGCTTCGAGGCGAAGCCGATCGGTTCCGGTCCGTACATGGTGGAGAAGTTCGAGCGCAATGCGTACATTCGTCTGAAGGCTTTTCCCAAGTATTGGGGACCCAAGCCCGCGTTCGAGACGGTCGTGTTCAAGCTGGTGCCGGATGCCACCAGCCGCTCGGCTGAAGTCGAGAGCGGCGCCTCCGATCTCACGCTGGAAGTCTCGTTCGAGGAGTTCGATCGTCTCACCAAGAAGCCGAATCTCACCGGTGTGGCCTATCCGGTGTCCGACATCGGCATGATCTTCATCAGCAATCGCGATGTCATGCTGGACAAGAATGTGCGCTTGGCGATGATCCATGCCGTGGACAAGAACGCGATCGTCGACAAGCTGCTGCACGGGTACGCGGTGGCGATCGATACGCTGGAGGCGCCGCAGTACGCCGCGTTCGATCCGAGCATCAAAGTGAAGTACGACCCCGAGCTCGCCAGGCAGCTGCTGGCCGCTTCGGGCTACGGGCCGGACAAGCCGGTGAAGTTCACCATCCAGACCACGCGCGGGTTCAAACCCAAGGACTATGAAATGATCCAGGCGGTGGTCGGCATGTGGAAAAAAGTCGGCATCGAGGCCAACATCGAGGTCTACGAGATCGCCAAGCACTACGAGCTGCGCACGCGCCACGAGCTTGCGCCGGCTGCGTTCTACAACTGGGGCAATTCGATCGGCGATCCGTCGACCTCGACCGGCTTCGCGATGTTCGGCCCGTCGCCGCACTCGGCGTGGAAGGCCGAAGACGTGGACAAGATGATCGGGCCGCTGTGGGGAGAAAAAAGCGAAGCCAAGCGCATCGCCGGCTACAAGGCGGTAGACCGCTACATCGCCGAGCAAGGCTACGTGCTGCCCCTGCTGCAGTACAAGCAGCCGGTGGTGTATCGCAAGGGACTGAAGTTCACGCCGTATACAGCGGGGTTCATTTTGCCGCAGACGATTACGCCGGGGTAAGGCCTAAGGCCCAACTGCCAACGCAGAGGCGCAGAGGAGCGCAGAGGCCGCAGAGAAAACCGACACCAGTTGCTGGACAGGATGCAGCAGAGATCATTGGCGGCGGCAGCGTTGCAACGAATGGCACTCGAACTGTTTTTCTCTGCGTGCTCTGCGCTTCTTTGCGCCTCTGCGTTGGCTTTTCGACGTAATGACTAGTAGCTACCTCCTCAAGCGCCTCCTCTGGGCGCTGCCCACCTTGTTTGGCGTCGCGGTCGTGGTCTTCGTTCTCCTGCGCGTCGTACCGGGGGATCCGATTGCCATGATGGTCCCGCCCGGCGCGCACAGCGAAGACATCGCCCGGCTGCGTGAGATGTACGGCCTCAACGCGTCGATCTGGTCACAGTTCATCCACTGGCTCGGGCAGCTGTTGCAGGGCGATCTGGGCAACTCGATCTCTCTGCGTGAGAAAGTCGTGTCCCTGGTCTTGAGCAAGCTGCCGGCTACCCTCGAGCTCGTGATCGTGGCCATGCTGATTGCGATTGCGCTCGGCCTTGCGGCCGCGATGACCGGGGTGTATTTCCGCGGCCGCTGGCCCGAGCTCGCCGCGGACGGCTTCGCCGGCATTGCGCTCGCCATTCCCGATTTTCTGTGGGCACTGCTGTTCGTGCTGTTGCTCGGCGTGCTGTTCCCGCTGTTGCCGATCTCGGGGCGCATCGATCCAGGCACCGAGTTCGAGCCGCGTACCGGCTTCTATCTGCTCGAAGCGCTCGTCACCGGGCAACTTGGCGCGGCACGCGCGCTCGTCGCGCATCTCTTGTTGCCGGCGTTCGCGCTGGCGCTTCCGCTCGCGGCGGGCATCACGCGTGTGCTCAAGAGCTCACTCATCGAGATCATGAATCAGGACTACATCGTGCTGGCACGGGTCAAGGGTTACTCGCGTGCGCGCACGCTGTGGCGCGTCGCCCTGCGCAATGCACTGATCCCGGCGGTGACCTTGACCGGCGTGCAGTTCACGTTCCTGGTGGGAGGTACAGTGCTGATCGAGTATATCTTCTCGTACCCGGGCATCGGCAATCTCGCCATCGGCGCCGTGATTCAACGCGATCTGCCGCTGATTCAGGGGCTGGTGCTGACGTTCGCGTGCCTGTTCATCATCACCAATCTGCTGGTGGATTTGAGCTATACGTTGCTCAATCCCAAAGTGCGCCAGGTATGACTAGGGGCCCGCTGCGCAATCCGCGGATCGTATTCGGCGTCGTCGTGTTCGCGGCGCTCCTCCTGGTCGCCGTATTCGCCCCGTGGCTCGCGCCGCACGACCCGACCGAACAGGACCTGCTCAACACGCTCGCCGCGCCGGTGTGGAAAGGAGGACAGCGGGCTTTCCTGTTCGGGACGGACAGCCTGGGCCGCGACATTCTCTCGCGCGTGATTTACGGTGCGCGCGTGGCTCTGATCGTAGCGGTGGTGGCCGCGTCGCTCGCCGGACTGCTCGGCACCACGCTTGGGCTCGCGGCCGGCTACCTCGGCGGACGCATCGACAATGCGATCTCGCGGCTGGTCGACATCTGGATGAGCTTCCCGGCAGTGCTGTTGTCGATCGTGCTCGCTGCGGTGCTCGGTGCCGGCCTCCATACCGTCATCATCGCTATCGTCGTCATCGACTGGACGCGCTTCTGTCGTGTAGTACGTGCGGAGGTTCTGGTTCAGCGCGAGCAGGACTACATCGCCTCCGCGATTACGATCGGTCTTACACCAGGCAAGATCCTCTTCGGCGAGGTACTGCCGAACATTGCGCCACTGCTGCTCACGTTATTCACGCTTGAGCTCGGCATTGCCATCGTGGTCGAAGCCATCCTGAGCTTCGTTGGATTGAGCGCAACCTCCGGCATCGCGACGTGGGGCGGTATGATCGCTGAGGGGCGGCAGTACGTGAACCAGGCGTGGTGGCTGATGGCGCTGCCGATGGTGTGCGTGATCGTCGCTGTGCTCGGCATGAACGCGCTTGGCGACGGGTTGCGCGAAGTGCTGGATCCGGTAGAGCGGCGGTGATGGCTCACAGCCACCACTCTTCGTCCCCTCCCTCGCGCAGCGGGGGAGGGATAGGGAGGGGGCAAAAGGCGAAGCATC
>Ga0335084_10001268_pt1 | contig 23330 bp, 21 predicted proteins | sample Lox_Sample_44_FD_206721 | JGI IMG/M metagenome (GOLD analysis project Ga0335084, IMG submission 206721) | Soil microbial communities from Loxahatchee National Wildlife Refuge, Florida, United States - Lox_Sample_4.4 | ecosystem: Environmental > Terrestrial > Soil > Wetlands | place: USA...
CCAACTCGCATATCAGTACCTTGGAACACCAGCCCCTGATCCCGCCTCCGGCAATAGCGGCTAGACATGGGGCACCCCCATACCACCTTTCGTTCTTCGAACACTTCCCCCACTAGCGGTACACTATTTCATCCGCCATGCCGACCTTCGCCGCGGTTGATATCGGATCGAACTCCGTCCGGCTGAAAATTTCCCGGCTGACGAAGCACCGCCTGACCGAGATTCATGAAGATCGCGAGGTCACGCGTTTGGGCGACTCGGTGTATCGCAGCGGTTTTCTCTCTCCCGAGGCCATCTCCGACACGGTCAAAGTGCTCCGCCGCTTTCATCGCGCAGTGCAGAACGTGGGGGTTGATGCGGTCCGTGTCGTCGCCACCAGCGCCCTGCGCGATGCTCGCAATTCCCAGGCGTTCATGGAATGGGTGAGGTCGGTGACGGGGTGGAAGGTCGAGATCATTTCAGGTCTGGAAGAGGCGCGGCTCATCCACCTGGGACTGATCTCCAGCCTGCGAGTGAATGTCTCACCTCTGCTGATGGTCGACCTGGGTGGCGGGAGTTGCGAGTTGACCATCTCGGGCGAGGGCCACATTCGCAGCACCATCAGTTTGCCGCTGGGCGCGGTGCGCCTGACCAACGAGTTTCTGCACCACGATCCCCCGCGCAAAGCGGAACTCCGTCAGATGCGCGGCTTCATCGCGCGAGAGATTGGGCGCACCGCCGACCGCATCCGGCGGGCCCGTCCGAAGGTGGTGATTGCGACCTCGGGAACCGCGGAGTCGCTGGCGGCGGTGTGCCATGGTCTCTACAAGACCAAGGGCGCGCGGGCGGCCACGGTTTCCAAGACGCAGATGCGGCGGATCGCCAAGCTGCTGGCGCGGCTGCCTCTGGAGGAACGCAGAAGCCTTTCGGGAGTGGGGCCGCGGCGGGCGGAAATTGTTGTGGCCGGGGCAGCCGTGTATTCGGAGCTGCTGGAGCGCTGCCAATTGACTGGCTTTCGCGCCTCTCCTCTGGGCCTGCGCGACGGTCTGCTGGCACAAATGGCGGCGGAATATGACCGCAGCACGCGATCTGGGAAACAAATCGAGTCGGAACGCTGGGATTCCATTCGCGCTGCGGTAGAGCACTATCGCGTGGACATGGAGCACGCGTTGCAGGTGCGGAATTCTGCCATGCACCTGTTCTCTGCGTTGAAGTCCGTTCATAGTTTGCCGCCGGAGTACGCGGAGTGGCTGTCGGCGGCTGCCATGCTGTACGAAGTCGGGGACTACGTGAACCGAAACGGCCGCCACCGGCATTCGTACTACATCATCTCGCATTCGGAAATCCTGGGTTATACGCCGGAGCAGAGACGAATCATTGCTGCCATCGCGCGCTATTTGGGGAAGTCCCGGCCCAGCGCCGGCGACGGTCCGGTCAAAGTGCTGCTCAGTGCCGATCAGGATTGCGTGCCCAAGGCTTCCCTGCTCCTGCGGCTGGCGCGGGCGCTCAACCTCAGCCGTAGTGGCGCCATCCGGGCGGTGCAGGTGCGGGTGCGGGACGGTGCGGTGCGACTCGCCCTGAGGCCAAGACCACGTAGCAGTGTGGATCTGGAACTGTGGGCGGCGGAGAAAGAGAAGGGTTACTTCCGCGAAGTTTTCGGCCGTGAACTTTCGGTGGCGGCCGCGTAAAGTCCGCGAATGAGCTTCGGGGTCAGGCACCAATGCAACACGGCCGAGTTGCGCCCCATTTCTACTTTGGCCACAGCTCCCTTCTTCAGTTCGACGCCAGCCTCGCAGCCGGGTTCGCAGATAATCCGCCCTAGGAACTCACTCAGGTTGGGGTTGTGCCCGACTACCATGATGGTTTCTTGTTGCGCGTATTTTTCCAGCAGGCGGCGGAAGTCGGCGAAGGATGCGCCGGGCCGCAACGCGCTCTCCAGTTGCAGCTTACCTTCATAGCTGAGTTCGTTGCCCACCAGAGAGGCGGTTTGCGCGGAGCGCTTCAGCGGACTGGAAATCATCATATCGACCTGCACGTCCAAAGCGGCGAGTGCCCGGCCTACAGTGCCACATTGCTCGATGCCCTCTTTATCGAGGGCGCGCTTCTCATCCTTTTTCAGGTTGCTCAGGCGCTGGCCGGCGTTGGCATGACGAAGGAAGTAGATGATCATGGCTGGTTAGCGTTCCCTCCCGATGAGTTTCCTTCGAGCCCGGGCCGGGGGCGCGGGAGGAATCGCGTCCAGAGTTTGCTTGCCCTCCGCCACGGCCATCAGGAAGTCCTGCGAGTTGAGCGCGGCCGGGCCCACCGGCGGCTTGCGCCGGCCTTGCGCCCGCCAGGCTCGGATGTAACTTCCATCTTTTTGCAGCAGACGCGACTTCAGGTTGTCCGCAAGATAAGCTTCGAGCATCTCGCGACGGACGCGTTCCCGGAGCAGTTCGTCTTTCACCGGGAAGATGACTTCCACGCGCTCATACAGATTGCGCGGCATCCAATCGGCGCTGCCCAGGTAGACCTCTTCCTGACCTCCGTTAGCGAAATAGTAGATGCGACTGTGCTCCAGGAAACGCCCTACAATGCTACGCACGCGGATATTGTCGCTGACTCCGCGTACACCCGGCCGGAGGGAACAGATTCCACGAACGATGAGATCGATCTTCACTCCCGCCTGCGAGGCATGATACAGGGCTAGGACGATGTTCTTGTCGAGCAAGGCGTTCATCTTGGCGATGATGTGCGCCGGACGTCCGTGACGCGCATGTTCGGCTTCGCGGGAAATCAATGCCAGGCAATGTTCCGCCAGATTCAGCGGCGCTACCAGCAGAGGGTCGTAGTTCGGGTGTTCGGCATAGGCGGTCAGAAAGCTGAAAACATCGTGGACCGCGCCGGTAATCTCCGGATCGGCGGTGAGTAAACTTAAATCGGTGTAGATGCGGGCAGTGGTGGCGTTGTAGTTGCCCGTACCCAGATGAGCATAACGGCGGGTCACGCCGTCGGGATCGTGGCGCACCAGCAGCGACAACTTGCAGTGAGTCTTCAGTCCGACCAAGCCGTGAAATACCTGCACCCCGGCGTCTTCCAGGTCGCGGGCCCAGCGAATGTTGGATGCTTCGTCGAAACGGGCTTTGAGCTCCACCACCGCGGTGACTTCCTTCTTGGCTGCGGCCGACATGAGCGCAGGAACGATCAGGGAGTGCTCGCTGGTGCGGTAGAGGGTCTGCTTCATGGAGAGCACACGCGGATCTTCCGCCGCCGCCTCGATGAAGGAAACCACGGCATCGTAGGAGTCGAAGGGGTGGTGTAGCAGAACGTCGTGGCGGCGAAGCTCTTCGAACAAGTCCTGCGATTTCGCCGTGAGCCGAAGCTCCCGTGGAATGAAAGGCTTGAATTTGAGCTCTGGCCGCTCGGTCTGCTCGTAGATGTTGAACAGCCGTGACAGATTCACCGGTCCATTCACGGGGAAAACCTGCCAGGGCTCCAGCTCGAAGTTGGTGCGCAAACGCTCGACAATTTCCGGGTCCGCCTCCGATTCAATCTCCAAACGGACGGCGTCGCCTTTGCGCCGGTTGTGCAGTTCGGTGCGCACCGACTCGAGCAGGTTACGGGACTCTTCTTCCGCCAGATAGAGGTTGCTGTTGCGGGTGACGCGGAAGGCCGCGGACGACACAATGTCGTAGCCGTGGTACATGCGCGAAGCGTGGTGCGTCACCAGGTCGGCGAGAAAGATGAAATCAACGGTGTTGTCCGAGGGCAGGCGAATCAATCGCGGCAAGGCCCGCGGCACCGTCACCACACCCGTGTAGGTGGTCGAGGACCGGCGGCGGCGACGCAGCAGGAAAGCCACACACAAGGCCTTGTTGATCACCCGTGGGAAGGGATGAGCCGGATCGACAGTGACCGGAGTGAGTAGAAGGTCAAGTTCCCGTTCACAGTATTGCTCCACGAACGCCCGGGCCTTGGCATCCAATTCGTGTAAGGCCAGCACCCGAATGCCGTTTTCGGCGAGTAAGGGACGAAGTTGCTCATTCCAGCACTGGTACTGATCATCCACAAACTCGTGGCTGGTGCGCGAGAGGACATCGCGCTCCTGCAGGAGCGTCAGACCATCCGGACCGGCCTCGGTGTAACCGTCTTCAATCTGCTGCACCAGGCCCGCCACCCGAACTTCGAAGAATTCGTCCAGGTTGCTGGCGGTGATGGAGAGGAATTTGACCCGCTCCAGAGGGGGGTTGCTCGGGTCCTCGGCCTCTTCGAGGACCCGGCGGTTAAAGGCCAGCCAGGACACTTCCCGGTTGATGTAGTAGGCCGAATTGTCGAGCGAGGTACGAGTCATGACGTCGGTTGGTGCCGAACCAGCTACATGTACACGATGCCGACCAAGACAGCTTTACTTGGTCGCAGGCGCGGGCGCCGGAACTTTCGGCTCGGCCTTTACTGCAGTGCGCTTCAAGATCACAAACTCCATGTCGACCCCGCTTGGCCGCTTAACAATGAGATGGCGGCCGTCGATTTGGACCGGAACCGGGAAGCCGGGCTCCCATTCCTCTGGCAGCGTTTCCTTGGCGTGCCAGGGGGTATATTGTCCCAGATAAATCGTGTCGTTGAGCTGCACGGATACCTCATAATACGGCTCGTCTTGCGTAACCGGAGTATTCACCAGATAGTAAAGGACCTTGGTATTCGCCTTTTGCTCCACGGCAATGATCTTGCCGGTTGCATACCGCTTTTGAACTCCATACGAGAAGGGGACGAAGTAAATAAGCAGCAGCAACGTAGCCGTGAACCATTTCATAGGCGGGGGCCGGTAACCAGGACTACATTCATCATACCGCTTGGCAAAAAAGGACGCCAACTTTGCAGTCGGCGCCCTTATCCCTGTCTTTCTTGGCTTTCCGGTTTCTAGAAACTGTAAATCAAATCAAACTGGAGACGGTTCAGATTGGGTTCTGTCTGCCCCGTCTTCACGCCGCTAGCTTTCGCGGCATTCTCCAGGTTGGTGTTCAAAGTGCGGCCCCGCCAGTAAGTAAAGCTGGCGACGGTGTTGGGGCGCAGCTTCCACAACGCGTAAAAGCGGTTCTGCACGACGTTGGTTGGAGCCCTTTGATCGCTCTCGTTGAAGGAAGCAATCACCGAGTCCTGTTCCTGGCGCAACCAGGCGTAGCCGAGTTGAACGTCGTTCTTGTTCCGGGTCTGGCCCACGCTAAAGTCGAACCCGTAGGCTTTGTTCTGACTTCCCAGATTGGTGGCCAGGGCTCCCGTCGAGTCCAGCGGATGATCGAAGGCGTCTAGGTTCTGTTCAAATTCCAGCATCAAGTTGACTGGCAGCCGCGGAATTCCGGTGTTGAACGTGTTGTTCAGAATGAAGTCCGCGTAGTTGAAACCGGAATGGAAATGAAGGTTTCCCTTGGCGTCCACGAAAGTGGCGTTGGTCATCCCATTGGGCGCGAATGGACAAGGAGCAAATGCCGGGCTGTTCAGGGCTTTGGCGCAACCCGGGCCCTCACCCGGCGTAGGAATGGATGGAACGGGAGTCGTGACCGACGAGCTGCCGGTTGTGGTGGCTTGCACCGCAAACGCCGAGGCTTGCAGGATGGAATCCGGCCGGTTCCATTTCAAGCTTAAGAACGACGGAGTCCCGGTCCATCGCTTGTAGCGCAGGGTGGCAGAGACCTGCCCGCCCAGAGCATACGAATCCTGGCCGCCGCCACTCTCGTTAAACAGGAGCTGGACCAACTGGCCGGTGACGTTCTTGATTGGACCAAGATGAGTATCAAAGGAGAACTTCTCGGTGAAGCCCTCGGGATTGAGGTCGGGGTCGAACGTCATCGAGGTGCGCTGCCAGGTGTAGGCGAACTTTCCGCCGGTGACGGTCAACCACTTATATGCGGCCGGATGGTAGGTGATGAATCCGCGATCCAGGCCGATGGTGTGCTTCTCGAAGAAGTTCGTGAGGGTGGTGTTGGTACTGGTGGGATCGCCCAGTGAGCCCGTGGCCAGGTAGATTCCGCCGGTAAAGTCTTCGTTCAGCTTGCCGTCAATACCGAACCGCACGCGAATGCGGGCGCGATTGCGGTCCTGGGTATTGTTCTGGACGAAGGTCTCCCCGCGCACCCGGATGTCTCCGTTAAAGCGGAAGCGGCCGACCAGGCCTTCGAGCGCCGACATACGCTTTTGTTCCTCCTGCGTATTGACGGCGGTATTGGTCAAGGTGCTTTTGACGTCGGCCATATCGGTGCTCAGCTTGGAAACACTGTCCTTCTGGGCATCAGCGGCAGTAGCGGCCGCCGCGGCTTTCTGCTGAGCATCTGCCGCCGCCGCTTGCGCCTGCTGCAGTTGCTGTTGCGCTTGCTGTGCGGCTTGGCTGGTCTGCTGCCAGCTTTGTTCATGCTGCGCGAGCTGTTGCTTCAGCTGTTCGATCTGCCGTTGCTGCGCCGCCAGCGCATTCTTCAGTTCCTGCACGTCGGCCGCGGACACCGTCGTTGCTGCCATCTTGGCCTTCTTCGGTTTCGCGGGGGCTGCGGTCTGTGCCGACAAACTTGCTGCCAACATCGGAACTACGCACCACCTGAGAACGGACTTCATCTTCTCTCCTTTGCCTCGCGGGGGTGGAGGCGCATTGTAGATGTCAACTAAACTCGGGTATGACTAGCGAACCTGCTTAATGGCCTCTCTGACTTTGGCCGACACATTGTCCGGCAGGGATGCATAGGCCAGGTCTGCCGTCATCTTTTCTCCGCTGTCCAACATCCAGTTGAGAAAATCAACCAGGATCTTTCCTCGGGCTTGATCTTTGGCCTGTACCGGAATCAGGAGCCAGGTGAAACTAGAGATCGGATAGGCGTCTTTGCCGGGAGCGTTGGTGATGGAGACGCGGAAATCAGCAGGCATGCTCTTGACCGAAGCGGCTGCCGCAGTTGCACCCTCCAGGCTGCCCTTTAGCCAGGTCCCAGCCGGGTTGCGGACGGCGGCGTAGGGGATTTTGTTCTGTACAGCATAGATCAGCTCGACATAGCCGAATGAGCCGTCCATTTGCCGGATCATCCCGGCGACGCCTTCGTTGCCTTTGGCACCCAGCCCGACCGGCCATTTCACCGAGGTGCCCTTACCCACCTTGTCTTTCCACTCGGAACTGACCTTGGAAAGGTAGTCGGTGAAGATGTAATTGGTCCCGCTTCCGTCGGAACGGTGAACAAGAATAATCGACTTGTCGGGGAGTTTTATCCCCGGATTGTCGGCGGCTATGGCCTTGTCATTCCAGTTCGTGACCGTCCCCAAACAGATCTTGGCAACGGTTTCAGGAGAGAAGCGCAGTTCGCCTGCCAGTCCGGACACGTTGTACGCAGGCACGACGGCGCCCAGCACCGTGGGAATGTGCAGAATCTTGATCTTGGCCTGGGACAGTTGCTCGTCGCTCATGGGGCCGTCACTGGCGCCGAAGTCCACGGTCCCTGCCAATACCTGGCGGATACCGCCGCCGCTGCCGATGGACTGATAGTTGATCTGCACATCGGGATGAGCGTTGTGGTACTCGCTGAACCACTTGGAATACATCGGGTAGGGAAAGGTAGCGCCTGCCCCATTGAGTGTCGTCTGCGCGACGGCGGGTAGCGTCAGAGCCACACACAACAACACAAGTCGGCGTATCACGCGATGAGTCCTCCTTAGGTTGACTTTGGTCACGTCGGTTTTACGTCGGGAATGTTACAGGTTGGTTACAACGCGGTGAATTTCTGGTAAATCAGCATCACGTGATTGGACTTACGTGGCGCGACAGGGCGTGACCAGAGCGGTTCAGCGCAACGCATCGAGACGAGCGATTTCCAGCGTGAACAGCGGGTTCTGTGGAAAGTCTGTGCGCAGAGAAACCAGAATCTCGCGGGCACGCGCTTTGTCTTCGTCTCGCACGTAGGCGATGGCCAGCAGGATACGGGCGAAGGGCGCGAGGTAGCGCCCGCGCTGGGCAGTGAGCTGGAGTTCACTGATCCCCACCTTCTTGTCCCCTGAAACGCCGCCCAGCCGCATCAGCCAGCGCACCGGCGCGGCCATACTCCCTACGATGTACTGGCTGATGCCTGTGGCCAGGTGGGCGTCGTAACAACTGGGATCCACGGCGAGCAGTTGCTGAGACCAGTTGGTTGCCTGCTTGGTGTAATGCAGCGAAGCTAGATTGCGCTTTTCCACCAAGGCGGCGTAGTCCGCTCTGAGCCCTGACGCCAGCGTCATGGCAAACAAGGCATCGCGATCCTTGGGATCTTTCGCTAAGCGCGATGTCGCGCCGGCTTCGGTTTGGTCCAACACCGCGTCGAAACGGGCCCGGACGGAAGGGTCAGGGGTAAATTTCTTACGCGACTGAAACGCACGGTCATCTTCGTAGAACTGCGCCTCCAGCACACCCAGGCGATTGAATTCGGAGAAAAGCAATCCTGCAGCTTCCGAAGCCTTCCCCATGGGGTTATCTGGGTTCTGCTGCTGCCAGGCGACAAAGACCTGGTGAGCGCGGTCGAAGTCCAGGTCGTAGAGCAGCTGAAAACCGCGGTCCAGGGAAGGCGCAGTCGCCGGGAGGTCAGCGCCGGGCGCAGCCTCCACCAAGCAGAGCAGGCCGGCCAGCAGCAGACTACTCGTCACGACTCGAATCTTGAATAGTGGGTTCATGCGCCCGTTGGGTCCGTAGCTGTCTTAGACAGTTTAGATGCCCAACCCCCAGAGAGGCTAAGGCCGTTTGCAAAAAGTTTGTAAAACCGGTTCAACCCACGGAGGGCATGGAAAACACAAATAGGTCCGGTTAGAACCTCGATTTGGGAGATTTCTCCGCTAAACTGCCCGGTTTGACGGCCCTCCCGCCCTTTGCTAGCGTTTAGAGTTCCCCGAAAGCAGAAAGAGAGTTTCCATGGCCCTCAAGTTCCGCGGTGTTGATTTCATTGGCTTCGACAACTTGCTGAACGACGATGAGCGGCTGGTGCGCGACACCGCTCGCAAGTTCATTGAAGACAACCTGGTTCCTATCATCGAGGAGTGCAATCGTGCCGGCCGATTCCCCCGCGAACTGGTCAAGCCGATGGCGGACCTCGGATTTTATGGCGCCAGTCTCAAGGGCTACGGTTGCGCCGGCATGTCGAACGTGGAGTACGGTCTGGTGATGCAGGAACTGGAGAGGGGCGATTCCGGAGTGCGTTCGTTCGTCAGCGTGCAATCGGCATTGGTCATGTATCCGATCTACGCCTTCGGCAGCGACGAGCAGAAGCAAACCTGGCTGCCAGCCTTGCAGAGTGGCGAGAAACTCGGCTGTTTCGGACTGACCGAGCCGGACTTTGGCTCGAACCCGGGGGGCATGCGCACCCGGGCCCGCAAAGTCGGCAAAGAGTACGTGCTGAATGGCGAGAAGATGTGGATCACCTCCGGCACCATTGCAAACGTTGCCGTGATCTGGGCCAAGGTCGAGGATGAAGACAACAAGATCCGCGGCTTTCTGGTGGAGACGGACCGGCCGGGGTTCAAAGCGGAAGATATTCATGGCAAGTGGTCGCTGCGGGCTTCGGTGACTTCGGGCCTGTCGATGCAGGATGTGCGCATTCCGGAGTCGAACCTGCTGCCCAAGAGCGGCGGGCTGAAGTCTCCCCTGATGTGCTTGAACCAGGCGCGCTACGGGATCGCGTGGGGAGCGCTGGGCGCGGCCATGGCCTGCTACGATTGCGCTTTGCAGTATTCGTTGCTCCGAAAACAATTCCACGATAAGCCTATTGCTTCTCATCAACTTGTGCAGGAAAAGCTCACCTGGATGATTAATGAGATCACCAAGGGACAGTTGCTGGTCTTGCAGGTGGGACGATTGAAGGACCAGGACAAGGCTGGGGCACAGCACATCTCGATGGCGAAGCGAAACAATGTCTGGATGGCGCTGGAGTGCGCCCGCATGTCACGCGATATTCTGGGGGCAAACGGCGTGGCGGATGAGTATCCGCTGATGCGCCACATGATGAACCTCGAGTCCGTGAAAACCTACGAGGGAACGCACGACATTCACACCCTGATCATCGGGCAGAGCGTGACGGGGGTGGATGCGTTTTAGGCGATCAGAGATCGTGTCCGATCCTGCTCATTTGGGAGCACCTCAGCTTCAAATTTCATAGCTATGCATGGCCAAAAGAAAAGACGTAAGCGATCGCTAGAGGGCTTGATCGCGGTCGATGGAATCCATCTTGCATGGCGATTGATGAGCGAGCCGCAATGGTCCTCAGAAGACGGCTATATAGGGCTTCGCATTTCAGTGCAAACAGAAGATGGCCGCCATCGACAGCTTATTGTGGAGTTCCCATTTCCCCAAAAAGTTACCGGAGTTGGATTACCGCAACTCCCTCAGCGCCCCAAATTGTCCGAGAAAGCAATCGAGACTGGCGTCCGCCAAGCTATGGCGGCGGGGTGGGACCCGGATTCCCGCGGGAAAGCATTCCTTTTCGTTGTGCCTGAGATCTCAAACTGACGCACCACCGTTATTTGCTTGACAACTTCGCATTTTGCGAACTACAATGACCTTCGCAATATGCGAAGTCTCTAAGGAGCCCGCTTGCACGTCATCAGCCGCAAGAAGCTCAAGGAGGCAGCAGGCCGGCAGAGTGAATTGGAGGGGCCGCTGGACGTTTGGTTTCGCATCGCCAAGCGAGCCTCGTGGCAAACATTGGCTGACGTTCGGAGAACCTTTTCCAGCGCCGACTCGGTCGATAAGTGGACGGTATTCAACATAAAAGGCAATAAATACCGTTTGATTACCGAGATCAACTACCGATTTCAGCGAGTCTTCATCCGGCATGTATTGACTCACGCTGAATACAATCAGGAGAAATGGAAGCGATGAGCCTAGCCACGAGCAGACCGGAGTATGCGACTCTCCTCGCCAAGACGTTGCCTGCGGTCATCCGCAGCGAGAAGGAAAACGAGCACTACACTTCCCTGCTGGAGGAGCTTGACCGCAAAGGATCAAAGTTAAGCGCTGCGGAACAACGCTTGGCTGAGCTTTTGACGCTGCTGATCGAAGACTTCGAGGAGCGCCATTATGCGTTGAAGGCGGCCAAGCCGATCGAGGTGTTGGAGGAACTGATGGCAGCCAATGATCTCAAACAGAAAGACCTGCTCGACATCTTTGGCACACCCAGCATCGTTTCTGAGGTCATGAACGGCAAGCGCAAGCTCACCACGGAGCACATTCGCAATCTGGCGCGGCGATTCCACGTATCGCCAGAAGTGTTTTTCTGACAGAGCTTTGGTTTTGATCCGTGTGAATCCGTGGCTGCCTTTCATACTACGGCGTGACCGTAAACGTGTCTTTGCTGATGCCTGTCCCTCCCGGCGTTTTCACTCCTACGGGGCCCGTCTTCGCTCCTTGCGGAACAACTGCAGTGATCTGACTGTCCGAATCAATCGTGAATAGGGCGGGGATCGTATTACCGAAGCCTACACCCTGGGCCTGAATGAAGCCGGTTCCAGTTATGGTCACCGAGGTGCCCACCGGTCCACTGGTCGGATCAAAACTCAGGATCGTCGGCAGAACCAGAAACTTGCGATTGCTGGTACGCACTCCACCGGGGGTCGTCACCTTCACGAAGCCGGTCTTCGCGCCAACGGGAAGAGTCGCCGTCAGATAGGTGTCAGAAACCACCTTGAAGCTTGCCGAAGTTCCGTTGAACGAAACTTTGGTTGTGCCAGTCAAACCCTGGCCGAGAATCTCGATGGTCTGTCCAACCTTACCCATCCAATTCACGATGCTGACGAAGGGGCCCAGTCCCATGTCCAGGCTGTAAAGCACGCCGCAGGTAATGCAGCCGATGTTGCCGGTGCCACCGGCGGCGGTGTCTCCGTAGAAAGTCCCGCTGGTGTGCGGGAAGGGTGTGACCTGCGGGCTCTGACCGTCAGCGCCGTTCAGGATGTGAACCACGGAATACGTGCCGCCTGTCGTGACCTGGTAAAGAAGTCCGTGCGCGGGCCCAATGGTTGTCCCGTAGAGTTTTCCGTCGGTTGCCTGCACCAGGCCAGAGAACGGGCTATAGCCAAACCCGTCGGTTTCGTGAAACTCGTGAATGACGGTGAAGGTCCCCCCGGCTGTGATCTTGTAGATCACTCCCAGACCGTCCGGGCCGCCACCTCGGGTCGTGCCGTAGAAGTTTCCGTCACTGGCCTGGATGATCGCGCCCAGCGGCGCTCGCCCGTCATCGTTATTGAAACTGTGAAGCAAGGTGAGCTTGCCTGCTGGGGTAATCCTGAATATTGCTCCGTACGGGTTTGCGCTTCCCCCGCCGGCCGTGCCGTAGAAGTTGCCGTCGGTGCCGAGCACTAGGGCGTTCGGGTAACGCAGCGGGCCGCCAAACGTGTAGATGACGGTCAGGGTGCCCGAGGGTGTCATCTTGTAAACGGTGCCGGTCACCTGTCCGCCGCCATTGCCGGTCGTGCCGTAGAAATTTCCGTCCGGTCCCTGGATGGGTGGGGCGTTGGCCTGCACGCCCTCGGTGTTGCCATTGAAGCTGTGCAGCACAGTGAAAACCCCGCTGGTGGTGATCTTGAAGATCGTTCCATACCCCGGGTTGCCACCGGCAGGAGTGGTTCCGTACAAGCTGCCATCCGTACCCAGCGTTAAACCGCTATTCGGAAAAACTCCGTCGGTGCCGTTTTGGAAGCTGTACAGGACGCTCATCGTTCCCGAGGGCGTAAGGCGGAAAATGGCGCCAAACGCCTTCTGGCCTCCACCCTGCGTAGTGCTGTACAAGTTACCGTCCCGGCCTTGGGCAAACAAGCCCATCCAGGCCGGGTTGAGGGGATCCCCGGGGTTGGTCCCCAGATCGTAGAGCTTGGTGTAGACCTGCGCGTGGGCGGCAGAAGCAACCGCGATCACAACAAGCATGGCGGCAATTCGCGTCGTCCAGACGTGAGAGTGTTTCACAGCACCTCCTAAAAATGATCGAGCGGCGACAGAGTCTTGGCCCAAGACCTCGTTCATGTCCTGGAGAGCGCCAGGTGATGGCAGGCGGGGGGACCTGCTTGTCACACTTTGTGACCAAAGAAAAACGGCAACCACTATATACCCAGATGCGCAGCTGCGACAGTGTGAAACAACTTGCACCTCGAGCCGCGAATGCCGCGGGCAGGCCTCAGTCGGGCGGTTTGGCCTTTCTTGTGGCTGGATTCAAGCACATGGAGTATGCTGAGCGGCTCGATAAGTGTTATGTCTGGCTTTCGCCGAGCCGCCGTCGTCGCCATCGCCTCAGCACTGATCTGTTCACTTTCCCAAGCTAAGCAGCAAGCCTGGGTCGAAGTTCGCAGCCCCAATTTCATCGTGGTGAGCAATGCGGGGGAGAAAGCCGCGCGGAAAGCAGCCGCTCAGTTCGAGCAGATACGGACGGTGTTTCGGCAGTCACTCTCGGGGGTGAGCAAGCATCCCAGCCCACTCGTTACAGTTCTGGCGGTGAAGGATGAAGGCTCAATGCGCGAACTACTGCCGGAGTATTGGGCCAAAGGCCGTGCGCATCCGGCCGGGCTCTTTGCGGGGCGTTTGAATCAGCTTTATGCGGCGGTCGAACTGGACGCACGGGGCGCAACCCCCTATGAAACCTTCTACCACGAGTACTATCACGCGATCAGCATTCCCTACTTTCCCGACTTGCCAGTCTGGCTGGGCGAGGGGCTGGCGGAATTCTATGGGCACACTGAAATCGATGAGAAATTCGTAGGCATCGGAGAAGCGGACTCGGTCTTAATCCAGCAACTCAGGTATGGATCGTTCATTCCACTCAACGTACTGTTTCAGGTCGACCGGTCCTCGCCTTACTACAACGAGGCGAACAAAACGTCAACGTTCTATGCGGAGTCGTGGGCTTTGGCACACTATCTTCTCTTCGGCGACCGCATGGCTCATAGAGACATGTTGGATGCCTATGTGAACGCGCTGGCACAAGGGAAAAAACAGGACGTGGCCGCGGCGGAAGCCTTTGGGGACTTCAAGAAGTTGCAATCTGATCTGCAAGCCTACATTCGAAGAGACTCTTTCCTCTACAGCAAGACTCCAGCGCCCACCAGTATTCAGGAGGACGAATTGAAGGTACGTCCGCTAACCCAAGCCGAAGCGGATGGCTACCGCGGCGGGTTCGCCGCGATTCGCGGTCGAACCGAGGACGCCACTGCAATTCTTGAGCAGGCAATTCGACTCGATCCCAACACTGCTCTCGCACATCAGTATCTGGGAATAACGCAGTTCATCGAGGGGAAACGAGAGCAGGCGGTGGAGTCGGAATCCCGAGCAATCGCCCTCGATCCCAGGAATTCCTTCACCCGTTACTTGCGGGCTTTTCTGACCACGGGGGGGACCGGTGTGGCAACCGAGGATCCACAGATCGAAGAGGACTTGCGGCAAGCGATCGCGATCAGCCCCGACTTCTCCCCGCCATATGGCCTGCTGGCTGTGTACCTGGCAGCCAACAATCGAAACCTTCCAGAGGCTCTTTCCCTGGTTCAAAAGGCGATGGCGTCTGAGCCGGGCAGCTCAAACTACCAGCTCGCCATGGCCCAGGTGTTGCTACGCATGAACAAGCTCGATGAATCCGGCCTCGCGGCAGCGCGAGCCAGCGCGCTGGCGAAAGATGCGGCAGAGAAAGGGAACGCTGAGAGCTTCGGATCCTACCTCCAGCGAATGCGTCAATATCAGAAAGAAGAGGCCGCACGCGATGCCCAGGAAGAGAAGGTAGCAGAGAAGGTTCAGGCTGCATCAGGCTCGGAGGAAAGCCCCCGAGCCTCTGAAGCAACAGCTTCAACCGCAAGAGAAGTGCAGATCCAGGCGAGCATCAGCATTGTGAGCGCGGCCTCGGGCACCGATCTCACGCCGTATCTGAAAGGCGTGATGGAAACCGTGCGGGAGAGGCTGGCATCGAACGTCACTGACCTGCCTCTGGCGAAACAGCGCAGCCTCGCCCTGGAGTTCGCCATCCTGAGGGACGGCAAGATCGCCGGTCTGACAGTGGTTCTGAGCTCCGGGGATGCTGCGCTGGATCGAATCGCGCGGGAAAGCGTTGCTACCGCGGCTCCATTTCGGGCGTTGCCTACTGGGTTGAAACAGCCGTCCCTGCGGCTGCACTTCGGGCTTTCCTGCAGCCCTCAGGAGTAGGTCCCACGCTAGATGTGTGGTTGCTCGGCGAAGTCACAACGCTCCGCCAGTCGGGGCGATCAGCAGTTCCTCCACCGTGCTGTCTTGGGATAGTTTGAGTGCGTTAACCACCGCCTGCGCCACGGTTTCTGCTGACATCATTTTCTTGCGCGGAGCGCCGGGCCAGAATGCATCCCAGATCGCCGTGTCAGTCGCGCCCGGCAGCAATGCAATCACCCGAATTCCTTGCGGCCGGAGTTCCTCGCGCAGTGTCTTGGTGAATCCCAGTCCGCCGTGTTTCGCGGCGGTATAGGCCGCCATCCCAGGGAACGTACGCTTCGCCGAGACGGAAAGATTGTTCACGATCGACCCACCGCGCCTGAGCAACGGCAACGCCGCCCGTGTCACCAAAAACGTCCCGGTCAGATTGGTTTCGAGGACTTGGTTCCACTCGCTGAGCGACATCCTGGCGACGGGCAGATTCGAGTGTGCGACCCCTGCGTTGTTGACGAGGACATCGAGCCGGCGAAACCGCTTCCTCACGGCAGCAAACAGGACCGACACCTGGCCCTCGTCCCTCACATCGCAAGCTATCGGGAGCACTCGCACTCGCTGTTTCGCGAGTTCCTTCGCGGCCTTGTTCAGGGTGGATAGGTTGCGGCCGGTAATGACCAGATGGCAGCCCTCCGTAGCCAGGGCCCGCGCGACGGCCAGACCAATCCCCTGGCTCGCGCCCGTGACACAGGCAACTTGGCCGCGCAATGGTTTAGACGCCATTTGCCCGGTTGCGGATGAGGGACAAAAATTCGGTCCGCGTTTCCTGTTCGTCGCGGAAGCAGCCCAGCATGGAAGATGTGACCGCAGCCGAATGCTGCTTCTCCACGCCTCGCATCATCATGCACAGATGGCGGGCCTCGACGACTACGCCTACCCCTTGCGGTTCGATGGCCTTCTGAATTGTCACCGCGATCTGGGTGGTGAGCCGCTCCTGAATCTGCAGGCGGCGGGAAAAAATCTCGATCAAGCGCGGGATCTTGCTCAACCCGATGACCTTGCCATTGGGAATGTAGGCCACGTGCACCTTACCAAAGAAGGGCAGCATGTGATGCTCACACAAGCTGAACATTTCAACGTCTTTGACGATGACCATCTCGTCGTAAGTCACAGTGAACAGCGCCTTCTTGAGCAGCGCCTCGGGATCTTCTTTGTACCCTTTTAGAAGGTGCTCGTAGGCGCGATGCACACGCTCGGGAGTGCGCGCCAGACCTTCGCGGGTGGGATCTTCTCCCAGGCGAACGATCATCTCGCGCACCAGGTCTTCAAAGCTGGCGCTAGTCAAAGTCGGGGTTTCGACTGAGGTTTTCATGGCTGCTCGATTGTGTAATTGAGCAATCGGGTAATTCTGTAATTTTGGAAGCTGACTGGTTTAAATTACCAAGTTACTCGATTACCCAATTACACAATCAATTCTCTTCCTCCTGCATACTCGAACGAATTCATCATAGTCTCTTCGAAGCGCACTTTCTCCAGATGAGCATGGCGGAATCCACGCTGCAAAATATCGTAGATGGCCAGGCACAAGTTTTCCGTGGTCGGCACTGTTTCGGCGAATTCCGGCAGGGTGTTCAGGTTCTGCTGGTCGAAACGTTCCAGAATCTGATTGTGCACGAAGCCATCCAGATCGACCAGGTTGCAGACCATGCCGGTGGACTGGTCGACCGGACCGCTGACTGTTACCTCCAACGCATAGTTGTGGCCGTGGCCGAATGGGTTGTTGCACTTGCCGTAGGTGGCAACATTCTCGTCCGGGGACATGGCGTCGCTGTGCAACCGGTGGGATGCCGAAAACATATATCGCCGTGTCAGATAGGCTTTCATGCTTCCCCGTAGAAGTCGACGAACAGGTCTGGCGTCTCGTAGACACGGACGCGATGCAAGCGAGCGTGGTTCAGCTTGGGTGCCAGTCGCTGCCAGATGGCGATAGCCAGGTTTTCGGTCGTGGGAATGCTGGTGAAGAACTCCGGCACTTCTTTGTTCAGGAAGCGGTGGTCCATGGCGTCGAGCACTTCGCGGTGCATCGTCTCCTTGAGCTGTTTCAAGTCCACCACGAATCCGGAGCGCGGATCGACAGCACCTTTCACCGTGACCTCAAGGGTGTAATTGTGGCCGTGGCCGTTGGGGTTGTTGCACTTGCCGAAGACGCGGCGGTTCTCGTCCGCAGTGAACTCCGGATTGTGATAATAGTGCGAAGCGGAGAATTCGGCTTTGCGAGTCAAGTAGACCATTCTCTCTTCCTCACGACGGATCGAGCGATTGCGCAGCAGACGGCCGCTCTCTGCAACCTCAGCGGCTAAAGCCAACGCAATTTGAAGTACTCTTCGGCACGGCTGCAGTCGTGCCCCTCCCGGGCCCACCCGGCAGACCCACGCGGAGCAACTCCGGGGAGTAGACCCTTCCCTTCCAGCGGACACCCCCACGCCGATGAAAGATTCGGGACCACAGCAATAGATACGAAAACACTGGCAGTCCTCCCAAGGCCAACAGGTTTGCGTCCCACGAGAAATGCGCCTTGCGGATGCGCTCGAAGAACAGCGTCGCCAGCACAATCTCCAAGGAGCCGGCAAAAGCCGCCGGTCCGACCCTCCCTGATGCTGCGGCAAGGACCGCGATGGTTGCACTTCCCACCATCAACACAAATTCGCTGGCTCGCAGCACCGCCAGCCGCAGCGGCGACGGGAAGAGCAAGACCAGGTTCTTGGTCCAGCCTTCCCGGAGCTGCGCAAAACTGCGATACATGCGCGTGCGCACCGCATATGCACCGTACCGAAAAAAAATCTTTCGACCCGACTGTTTCACCGCCTGAGCGAGCACGACGTCCTCCAACAAGGCGCTCGCAATTGCTGCGTGCCCGCCGACCGCGTCATAGGCGTCTCGCGAGATCAACAAATACTGCCCGTTAGCGGCCGCCGCGGGCGACGCCGGATTATTCACGTCAGATGGCCGGTAGGTCGAGGCCAGCTCGGCAAAGACGACAGGCATGATGGCTTTCTCCCAGAAGCTGTGGGCCTCTTGCCGGGGAGAATACGAAAGCAGGGCCGCACCTTGCTCACGTGCTTCCTGCACCGCGCGCGCGAGCGAACCCGGGGCATGCGCCGTGTCGGCGTCGGTGAAGAGCAGCCAGGCGCCGCGTGCCGCCTGTGCGCCCGTCCACACCGCGTTGTTCTTCCCTGTCCAACCGGGCGGCAACGGCGCGGCATCGATCACGCGCACCCCCGGGAAGGACTGAGCGATCTCGCGGGTACGGTCAGTGGATCCGTCGTCTACGACGATGACTTCGAAGTTTACAGCGGTTTGCGCGGTGAGCGACTTCAGACACTCTCCCAGGCAAACCTCTTCGTTGCGTGCCGGCACGATGACCGACACGGTTGGCCGACTCGATACTGGAATGGAGCCAATCACGGGCTGAATTCTGTATTATAACTTTGTGCGACGTGGCTCCTCTCTCCTCGGCCTTACATTATTACTAGCTGCTTGCTACAGCGGTTCCCGCCCGCCGCGCATTGGAACCGAGGCCCCCAACTTCATCGTCCAGGACGCCGACCGCAAGGTAGAGCTGCGGGAGTTCCAAGGGAAGGTGGTCGTCTTGAATTTCTGGGCCACCTGGTGTCCGCCTTGCGTTGAAGAAATGCCGTCGCTGGTGCAGTTGCAGCAGCGTTTCAAGGACAAAGGTGTGACTGTGTTAGGGGTGAGCGTAGATGCCGACGGCAGCGCGTATCACAGGTTTCTAACCGATCACAAGGTTGATTTTCTGACCGTGCGGGATCCCGATGCCAAGAGCAGCAATCTGTACGGCACGTTCAAGTTTCCCGAGACCTACATCATCGACCGCAAAGGGATCGTACGCCGTAAGTTCATCGGCCCGGTGGACTGGGGCCAACCCGAGATCGTGGATTTCTTGAGCAAGTTATGAAGCGCGCCCGCGCTGGATTTATGGCCCGCCAGGAATGCGAATCTACAACGTTTTGCAAGGAAACCAGCATCGCAAAGATGCAGCCCATGGTTTCGCTGAGGAGAATGAGGAATGAGATACCGATGCTTGCTGGTGATCTCGCTGCTTTTTCTTGCTGTCCGGGTGCATTCCCAAACCGAGGCCGCCCCGCAAGCGGCATCTGATCAGCCTGATAGTGCCGCACTGCTGCAGAAGATACGCGACCTGGAAGACCGGGTGATTTCTCTTGAAGGACAGGTCCGCCAATTGAAGGCCGAAGCGACGCAGCCCGAGACTGCTCGACCTTCAGTGCCCGCAGCAGCACCGAGCACATTTACTAGTCAGGCCGGGACTACGGGGGTGCTGGGCGGGGCCGGAGGAAGCGCCGCCAAAGCCCTGAATCCCGACATCAGCGTGATCGGCGACTTCATTAGCGTCGCGGGGCACAATTCGTTGCAACCGTCGCCGTCGCTGCAAATGCACGAATCGGAGGTTGGTTTCCAGGCGATTATTGATCCTTACGCCCGCGGAGATTTCTTCTTGTCGTTTGGGGAAGAGGGCGTGGACCTGGAAGAAGGTTACATCACATTGACCGCGCTGCCCGCCGGCTTTGTCGCCAAAGTGGGGAAGATGCGGTCTGCGTTCGGCAAGGTGAATACCCTGCACAACCACGTATTACCGTGGGTGGACCGCCCACTGGTGACGAACAACCTGGTGGGAGGCGAGGATGGGATCGACGATGCCGGGGTCTCCATCCAGCGCATCCTGCCGGCTCCAAAAGGGATTTTCCTGGAAGCCACGGGGCAGTTGTTTCGGGGGGATTCGGGTGACGACGCCCACCCGCTTTTCCATGCCTCTACCACGACCGACGTGAGCGCGGTTGCGCATCTGCGTGCATATAAGGACATCACCGAGTCAACCAATCTCGATCTTGGGCTGTCGTACGCCCGTGGTCACAATGACCTGGGCACTGACTTTCTGACTCAGCTCTACGGCATTGACGCTACTGTGCGCTGGAAACCATTGCGCCGCTCCATCTACCATTCCTTCGTAGGCCGGGGGGAGTTTATTTGGAGCCAGCGCCAGCAATCGCCCGCAGAGCAGCGAGCCTTCGGCTTCTACACCTCCGGCGACTATCAACTGGGGCGGCGATGGTTCGTGGGCGGACGTTATGATCGTGCGGGGCGCAGCGAGTTTGCCAACCTCACGGACCAGGGGGGCTCGGCTGTGCTTACCTATTGGCCAAGCGAGTTCAGCCAGATACGCGGGCAATACCGGTTCACGCGATATAACGGCAATATCGACGCGAATGAGTTCCTGATGCAACTGTTGTTTTCACTGGGAGCGCACGGAGCACATCCTTTTTAGGAGGGACATGACGAAAAGAAGCGCGTTTTCCGGTTTAGCAATTGCGCTGGGGCTGGCGTGGGCGGCGATTTCTCCCACGGCAGCGGCGGCAAAGAAACTCAATATCATCACCGCTACGACAGACATGGCATCACTGACTCAGGAGGTGGGCGGCGATAGGGTCAACGTAGAGTCAATCGCCAAGGGATATCAGGACCCCCACTTTGTCGAGGCGAAACCTAGTTTCCTACTCAAATTACGCAATGCCGACTTGCTGGTGGTGGTTGGGCTGCAACTGGAGATCGGCTGGCTGCCGCCGTTGATCACGCAAAGCGGGAACCCCAGAATCCAGGTGGGAGCGCCGGGATACCTGGATGCCTCGCAGTTCGCCGAGATCCTAGAGGTCCCGCAAGGTCAGATCACCCGCGCCATGGGCGATGTTCACCCGCTGGGAAATCCTCACTACTGGCTAGACCCGGACAACGGCCGAAGGATCGCGCGAGGAATTGCCAACAAACTCGCAGAGATGGACGCTGGGGATGCCGGATACTTCCAGCAGCGGTTCCAGGATTTTGATCAACGCCTGACGGCGGCGGAGCAGAAGTGGGACGCGGAGATGAAGCCCTATCGGGGACGCAAAATCGTTACTTACCACCGTTCGTTCCCGAACTTCGCCAACCATTACGGCCTGGACGTGATTGATTATGTGGAGCCGCGGCCCGGCATTCCACCGACGCCAAGCCATACCCTGGCACTGATCGGACTGATGAAACGCGAGAACTGCAAAGTCGTCTTGGTGGAGCCCTATTTCGATCTGAAGACTCCCCAGTCCATCGGGCGGGAGACAGGCGCACAGGTAGTCGTTTATCTTCCCTCGGTGGGCGGGGAAAAAGGGGTGGACGACTACTTTAAGCTTTTCGACTACGATATCGATTTGTTGACCAAGGCCTTCAACGCATCCAAGTAACGAAGGAACACTATGGAGATTCTGCCGTTCTTGCTGGCGCCATTCCTCGCGAGCCTGATTCTGACCGGCATCCACGCCTATCTTGGGGTGCACGTTGTAGAACGCGGGGTCATCTTCGTGGACCTGGCTCTGGCCCAGATTGCGGCGTTAGGGGCCACGGTCGCCATCCTGGTCGGCATGGATCCGCACAACGGAGGCGCGTACTGGCTGAGCCTGGGATTCACCTTTGTCGGCGCCGCCATCTTTGCCTTTGCTCGAACGCGCCGAGGCCACATCCCCCAGGAAGCCTTCATCGGGATCGCTTACGCGGTCGCGTCGGCCCTGGCCATTCTGACCATGAGCAAAGCCACGGGCGAAACCGAGCACCTCAAGGACATGCTCGTGGGTAACATTCTCGCGGTCTCGATGCATGAGGTCACCAAGACGGCGATCCTGTACGGTGCGATCGGTTTGTTTCACTACATCTTCCGCCAGCAATTTCTGCTCATCTCGACCAATCCGGCCGCGGCCGAGGCCAAGGGTCTGAACATTCGTTTCTGGGATTTTCTTTTCTACGCCTCTTTTGGTTTTGTTGTCACTTCTTCGGTGGCAATCGCGGGTGTCCTGCTAGTGTTCTGCTATCTGATCGTGCCTTCGGTGGGGGCCATGTTGTTCGCGGACCGGATTGGACGGCGATTGGTGATCGGCTGGACCATGGGGACGCTGGTTTCCGCCCTGGGGGTTTACTTTTCTGTTCTGCTCGACTTGCCTACCGGGGCCACCATTGTCTGCACCTTTGGCGGCGTGTTGATCGTGATGTTCTTCATTCACCTGTTCTTCTTCCATGGGCGGAAGGCGCATGACCTGCGCGGCGCCGCGTCGCAGGAGCCCGACAGGCAGCATGTCCTGCAAGAGCGCCAGTAGCGCTTCTGGCCGTGCATGAATCGGCCGCCCGCACCTCCCCCAGGTACAGGGCGGCCATCTCCCCAACACGATTTGCGGCTCGCTAGTTAGGCAAGATCAATTCTTCAAGCCAAAGGCATACACCTTGTGATCAAACGATCCCACATAGACCTTGCCGTTCGACACGGCGGGCGAGGAGAAGATCGGCCCGCCGGTGGGGAGGGTCCGCAGCAACTCTCCCGTCGAGGCATCCAAGGCATAAAAGTTGAAGTTCTCGGATCCGATGTACAAGACCCCGTTGGCGACCGCGGGAGAGGAATCAAAGATGCCGGATGCTGCAGGATTCTGCTTCCATACGGTGGCCCCAGTCTCCGCATCCAAGGCACGGACCGTCCCGAAGTTTGAACCAATGTAGATCACTCCGTCGGCGACGGCGGGCGAGGAAAAAAGTACTTCTTCAAATGGCTCCAAGGGGACTTGCCACACCACGGCGCCGGTTCGTGCATCAAGGGCATAGATGGAACTGTCGCCTCTGCTCCCTAGGTACACCTTTCCGTTCGACACAGCGGGTGATGAGAACACGCCTACAGGGAACCCGGTGGGCGTCGTCCACACAACCTTTCCGGTGGCCGCATTGATGCCATAGGTGGTGCCCGACTCGGAGGCCACAAAGACACCACCGCCCACTACCGCAGGAGAGGACCCGACTGAATTGTCGGCTGGCGTCGCCCAAAGGACCTTCCGTTTGGCAACGCTCGCTGCGAAAATTCTGTTGTCATTGGACCCGACATACAGAACCCCATGGCTCCCTGCCGGTGACGAAGTGAAGCCGCCATTGGCCCCTTTGCGCAGGATTTTTCCGGTTGCGGCGTCGAGCGCGTAGAAGAAACCAGTGTCGGTGCCCGTTCCGATGTAAACCACCCCATTAAACACGGCAGGAGAGCAGGCCGTGCCTCCGCCCTCGGTCAAGGTCTTCCAGATGAGCGCACCGGTTTCGGCATTCAAGGCGTAGACGAAACCGTCTCCGCCGCCAATGTACACAACTCCATTGA